>Ga0247825_10002931_pt1 | contig 11253 bp, 15 predicted proteins | sample 13C_Vanillin_Day_FD_194413 | JGI IMG/M metagenome (GOLD analysis project Ga0247825, IMG submission 194413) | Soil microbial communities from agricultural site in Penn Yan, New York, United States - 13C_Vanillin_Day48 | ecosystem: Environmental > Terrestrial > Soil > Agricultural land | place... | reverse complement strand
GATCTGCATCTGGCGCTCCGCCGCTGTCAGCTGCGCGCGCAGCTCGGCGGTCTCTGCTGTGCGTTGCTTGATCTCTTCCCTGAGCCTCGTCTCCGCGCGCGTTGCCTCGCTCTGGCGAAAACCGGCGAGCTCCATCCCGACGTCGTACGTCGTCCACCCCACTCCGACAACCAGCGCGCCCAGCGCGACGTAGCCGAGCCAGCGCCAGTACCACGGGAAGTGCGCCTGAATCGTTACACGGGGCGCCGTGATCCCGAACTTGCGCTGAAGCGTGCGGAAGAACTGGGCCATCGGTCACGGCAGCAGGGCGAGTTGCTCGAGCCCGGTTTCTTCCGGGAAGCCGAACATGATGTTCATGTTCTGCACCGCCTGGCCGGATGCGCCTTTCACCAGGTTGTCGATGACCGAAAGCACTACGGCCATGTCGCCGCCTCCCGGTTGGTGCACCGCGATTCGGCAGAAGTTTGCGCCGCGCACCGAGCGCGTATCGGGATGGCTGCCGGCCGGCATCACGTCCACGAAACCTTCATTCGCATAGCGCTTCTCGTACAGCGCCTGCAGGTCGGCCTGGCCGGTCAGGCGCGCGTAGAGCGTCGCGTGGATGCCGCGGATCATGGGCGTGAGGTGCGGCACGAACACCAGCTTGACCGGCCCGTGCGCGGCCTGCACCAGTCCCTGCTCGATCTCGGGATGGTGGCGATGCCCCGGCACGCCATAAGCCTTGAAATTGTCGGAAGCCTCGGCGAGCAGCGTGTGCACCTCCGCCCGGCGGCCGGCGCCGGAGACGCCCGACTTGGCATCGGCGATCAAGTGGTCGAGGTCGACGATGCCGGCTTCGATCAACGGCAGGAAGCCGAGTTGCACCGAGGTCGGATAACAACCGGGGTTAGCGACGATGCGCGCTTCCCGGATGCGCTCCCGATTGACTTCGGGCAGCCCGTAGACCGCCTCGGCCACCAGCTCCGGGCAGGCATGCTTCACGCCGTACCACTTTTCCCATACAGCGACATCCTGGATGCGGAAATCCGCTGCGATATCGATGACGCGCGCGCCGGCGTCGAGCAACGCACGTGCCTCGCCCATCGCGACACCGTTGGGGGTGGCGAAGAAAACCAGATCACATGATTCGAGTCCCGCCTTGGCAGGCTCGACGAACTTGAGCTTCACGCGCCCACGCAGGTTGGGGAACATGTCCGCGACCGCCGTGCCAGCCTCGGTGCGCGAGGTGATCGCAGCCAGCTCGCAATGCGGATGCAGGGCGAGCAGGCGCAGCAGCTCGACGCCGGTGTATCCGGTACCGCCGACGATGCCGACCTTGATCCCGCTTTTCCCGGCCATTGCGCGTTTCCTGTTTCGCTACAGCATCCCGGAGACAACAAAGCCGCCCGCAGGCGGCTTTGTTGCGGGTGAATACAGTTTACCGCTTCGAGTACTGGCCGCGTTTGCGCGCCTTGTGCAGGCCCACCTTCTTGCGCTCGACCTCGCGCGCGTCGCGCGTGACCAGTCCCGCCTTCTTGAGCACGGACTTGAGCGAGGCATCGTGCTCGATGAGCGCGCGCGTGATGCCGTGCCGAACCGCGCCGGCCTGACCCGACTCGCCACCGCCGTCGACGTTGATCACGATGTCGAAGGTCGAGAGATTGTTGGTCAACACGAGCGGCTGGCGCACGACCATGCGGCCGGTCTCGCGCGAGAAAAACTCGTCGACGGGCCTGCCGTTGACGCTGATGGCGCCCTTACCGGGACGCATATACACCCGCGCCACGGCCGTCTTGCGGCGGCCGGTGCCGTAGTTCTGGGGTTGTTGACGTTGCATGGCCATGGCTCTTCTATACCTCCAGCGGTTTCGGCTGCTGCGCCGTGTGCGGGTGCTCGGAGCCGGTATATACCTTCATCTTCTTGATCATCGCGTAGCCCAGTGGGCCCTTGGGCAGCATGCCCTTGACCGCCAACTTGAGCACGCGGTCCGGGTGGCGCGCCTGCAGCTTGTCGAAGCTCGTGCTGTAGATGCCGCCGGGATAGCCGCTGTGGCGGTAATAAATCTTGTTCTGCGCCTTGCGGCCGGTCACGCGCAGCTTATCGACATTGAGCACCACGATATAATCGCCGGTGTCCACGTGGGGGGTGAACTCGGGCTTGTGCTTACCGCGCAGACGCCGCGCAATCTCGGAAGCCAGCCTGCCAAGCACCTTCCCGGAGGCGTCCACGACATACCAGTCGTGCTGGACGGTCTCGGGCTTTGCGGAAAACGTTTTCATGGGTCCTGCCCGCATTGGCGGAAAAGGCCGAATTCTATTGCAAATCAGATGCCTGTGTCAAACTTTCCTGGCTTTCTTTGACAGCGGCCGCGCCCCGCCCCGCCTGGCGCTAACCACCCCCGAAACAACACCTTACTGTGGAATGGCTGATTACTAATTCGATTGCCGCCTGGTTGTTGCCGCCGGGCTTCCTGCTGCTCGTCCTGCTGGCCGCCCTGCTGCTGGGTTGGCGGCGCCCGCGGCTGGCGCGCGGGCTGCTCGCGCTGTCGTTCGTCGGCCTCTATGCGCTTTCCACGCCGGTCGTCAGCGACCGCCTGAGGCTATGGCTGGAACCCACCCCGCGCGACCCGCTGTCCGACAAATCCGGAGAAGCGATCGTGGTACTCGGCGGAGGAATCCATATCGCCGCGCCCGAGTACGGCGCGGATGCGCCGAGCAGAGATACGCTGGTTCGCCTGCGTTACGGCGCCCACCTCTATCGTGCGCTGGAAAAGCCGATCCTGGTAACCGGCGGCGCGGTGCGCCAGGACATTCCCGAAGCCGTCACGATGAAAGCGGTGCTCGACCGCGAGTTTCACGTCCCCGTGAAGTGGATCGAGCAGCGCTCGCGCAACACTCTGGAGAACGCACGGCTGAGCCATGCCATATTGAATGCCGCGGGTATACGTAGAATCTACCTGGTGACGCACGCTTGGCATATGCCGCGCTCACGGATGGCCTTCGAGCATTACGGCTTCAAGGTGATCCCGGCGGCAACCGGCTACGCGCGCCGCCGTGAACTCTTCCTGCTCGATTTTCTGCCCAGTGCCGCGGCGTTGCTCGACAGCAGCCTGGTCTTTCACGAGGTCATCGGCATCGGCTGGTATCATCTGCGCATGCTGGCGGGACGATGGAAATGAAAGCGCGCATAAAGTGGATCGAGGGCGTCGCCTTCGCCGGAGAATCCGGGAGCGGCCACACGATCACGATGGACGGAGCGCCCGAGGGCGGCGGGCGCAACCTGGGTGCACGGCCAATGGAAACGGTGCTGATCGGCACCGGCGGCTGCACCGCCTACGACGTCGTGCACATTCTCAAGAAGGGCCGTGCCCCGATCACCGACTGCGTGGTGGAAATCGCTGCCGAGCGGGCGGATGAGGACCCGAAGGTTTTCACTAAGATTCACTTCCACTTCATCGTGACCGGCAAGGGATTGAAGCGGGAACAGGTCGATCGGGCGATTCACCTGTCCGCGGAGAAGTACTGCTCGGCGTCGATCATGCTGGCGAAGACCGCCGCGATCACGCACGACTTCGAAATTCGCGAATCGACTGCTTAACCTCTCAACGCAGAGGACGCGGGGGACGCAGAGGAGCGCGGAGGAAATCAAAAACAATCATTGAACCGCAAAGTCCGCCAAGAGAAACATAGTTCCCGGTTTTCCTCCGCGTCCCCTGCGTCCCCCGCGGTGAGAGTTTTCTTCTAAAGCCAGTACGCAGTCTCGGTCATCACCTTCGAAGAGAGCCGCATCGCGGCTTTCGCTGGCTCCGGCAATTCCGATCCGCCGTGCCTCACCGCGCTGGTGGCATGCCGCGCCTCGTCTTCCCGCATCTGCGAAATAACTGCCCGGCTCTTGCGGTCTTCTGCCGGCAGACGCCCGAGATGGCCGTCGAGATGCGCCACGACCTGGCGCTCGGTTTCCGCGAGGAACCCGAGATTCCAACGGTCGCCGGCGAGTCCCGCCAAGGCGCCGAGCGCGAACGAACCGGCGTACCAGGCCGGGTTGAGCAGGCTCTTGCGCCCGCCCAGCGCTTCGATCCGCTGCTCGGTCCAGGCGAGGTGTTCCGTTTCTTCCCGCGCCGCCTGCTCCAGCGCCACCTTGGCGCCGGGATTGCGCGCGGTCAGCGCCTGTCCCTGGTAGAGAGCTTGCGCGCAGATCTCGCCGGTATGATTGACCCGCATCAGCGCCGCCGAGCGCGCCTTCTCCGCTTCCGTCATGCCGCCTTCGGGCAGATTCTCGCCGGGTGTCTCGCGCAGCGACTGCGCCGGCGCAAATACCGTTCTCAGCCCCTTGTCGAAGGCGAGGATCAGTTCGTCTATTGTCGGCATGGTCATCTCAGGCGTTGAACGGCAAATGCTCGCGTTCGTCCGTTCGAACGCTTGGTACCGAGCTTATCAAAGCCACGGCGAAATTATGCGGCTTCCGCGAACAGCCGGCCAAGCTCGGCCCCCGGGTCGGCGGCGCGCATGAACGCCTCCCCCACCAGAAAGCAGCCGACCCTGCCAGCGCGCAGCCGCATGACGTCCTCGCGCGCCAGTATCCCGCTCTCGGTCACGACGATCCGGTCTCCGGGAACGCGGGCCATCAGCTCGAGCGTGGTTTCGATCTTGGTCTCGAACGTACGCAGATTGCGATTGTTGATGCCGAGGAGCGGCGTCTTCAACTTCAAGGCGCGGTCCAGCTCGGCGGCATCGTGAACCTCGACCAGCACCGCCAGGCCGGCTTCTCCGGCCGCAGCCTCCAGCTCCTTCATGCGCGCGTCGTCGAGCGCGGCGGCGATCAGCAGAATGCAGTCCGCCCCGGCGGCACGCGCCTCATGGATCTGGTATGGGTCAATGGTGAAATCCTTGCGCAGCACCGGAAGCCGACACGCCTCGCGCGCCTGTTTCAGATGCTCCATTGCTCCCTTGAAGAACTGCTGGTCGGTGAGCACGGATAAGCAGGCGGCGCCGTGCTTCTCATAGCTCGAGGCAATCGCGGCGGGATCGAAATTCTTGCGCAGCACCCCGCGGCTCGGGCTCGCCTTCTTGACCTCGGCGATCACTGCGGGCTTGCCTGCCGCGATTCTCGAGCGCAGCGCGCCGACAAAATCACGGACGGGCGCCGCGCGCCTCGACTCTTCACGCATGGCCGCCGGCGCCTTCGCACTCTTCGCCCACGCGAGCTCCTCGGCCTTGACGGCGAGGATGCGCTGCAGGATGTCAGACATTGCTCTTGGTGAAACCGACGAAAGCGTCGAGCTTCTTGCGCGCCGCGCCGCTCTGCAGCACACCAAGGGCCTTTTGCACGCCCGCGGCGACGGTGGGGGCGAGCCCCGCGACGTAAATGCTGGCGCCCGCGTTCAGCGCAACGACGTCGCGCGCCGCCCCCGCTTCGTTGCTGAGCGCCGCCAGCACCATCGCTTTCGATTGCTCGACGCTCTCTACACGGATTGCGGCGGCATTGTGCAGCTTCAGACCCACTTCCTGCGGCGCCAGCATGTATTCGCGAACATTGCCGTCCTTCAGCTCGCCTACCATCGTGGGGCCGCTGATCGATAACTCGTCGAGGCCTTCCAGGCCGTGCACGATCATCACGCGGCGGCTGCCGAGCCGCCCCAAGACCCGCGCCTGGATGCCGACGAGATCCGGATGGAATACGCCCATCACCTGCTGCTTCGCGCCCGCGGGGTTGGTGAGAGGCCCGAGGATGTTGAATATGGTTTTCACGCCCAGCTCTCGGCGTATCGGCGCGGCGTGCTTCATCGCGCCGTGGTGGTTGGGCGCGAACATGAAGCCGACGCCGACTTCCTGGATCGAGCGCGCCACCTGCTCGGGCTTGAGATTGATGTTGACGCCCAACGCCTCCAGCACATCTGCGCTGCCCGATTTGCTCGACACCGAACGCCCCCCGTGCTTGGCGATTCGCGCGCCCGCCGCGGCGGCAACGAACATCGCGGCGGTGGAAATGTTGAAGGTGTGAGCGGAGTCGCCGCCGGTGCCGCAGGTGTCGATCAGGTCCGGCCCGTCCGCCACCGGCACCTTGGTGGCGAAATCGCGCATGACCTCGGCCGCCGCCGCGATCTCTCCAATGGTCTCCTTTTTCACCCGCAGGCCGGTGATGATGGCGGCGATGAGGGTGGGTGACACCTCTCCGCTCATGATGGCGCGCATGAGCGCGAGCATCTCCTCGCGGAAGATCTCCCGGTGCTCGATCACCCTCGTCAAGGCTTCTTGCGGCGTCATTTTTTTCCCTCGTCGAGGAAGTTCTTCAGCAAGCGATGTCCGTGATCGGTCAGGATGGACTCGGGATGGAACTGCACGCCTTCCACCGCCAGCTCCTTGTGCCGCACGCCCATGATCTCGCCGTCGTCGGTCCACGCGGTGACAGCGAGGCTCGGGGGCAGGCTCGCCCGCTCGATCACCAGGGAATGGTAGCGCGTCGCGGTAAATGCGTCGGGCAGCCCGCTGAATACCCCCTTGCCGTCGTGGTGTATCGCCGAGGTCTTCCCGTGCATGAGCTCTTTCGCATGGATGATCTTTCCACCCAATGCCTGGCCGATCGCCTGGTGACCGAGGCACACGCCCAATATGGGTATCTTGCCGGCGAATGCCTTGATGAGCGGCACCGAAATGCCCGCCTCGTTCGGCGTGCACGGCCCCGGTGACACGACGATGTGCGCTGGCTTGAGCTTCTCCACACCTTCCAGCGTGATCTCGTCGTTGCGATACACCTTCACCTCCTGGCCGAGCTCGCCCAGGTATTGCACCAGGTTGTAGGTAAAGGAATCGTAGTTGTCGATCATGAGTAGCATGGGGGCACCTCAATCGAGCTGCGTATCGAGACCGGCTTCGGCGATCTCGGCGGCGCGCAGCAGCGCCCGCGCCTTGCTCTGCGTTTCCTGCCACTCGGCGGCGGGCTCGGAATCGGCAACGATGCCGCCGCCCGCCTGCACGTGCAGCTTGCCGTCCTTGATCACGGCTGTGCGCAGCGCGATCGCAACATCCATATTGCCGTGAAAGCCGAGATAGCCGACCGCGCCGGCGTAAACGCCGCGCTTGACCGGCTCGAGCTCGTCAATGATCTCCATCGCGCGCACCTTGGGCGCGCCGGAAACGGTGCCGGCCGGAAACGTCGCGCGCAACACGTCGATCGCGTTCAGGCCCGGCTTGAGCTTCCCCTCCACGTTCGACACGATGTGCATCACGTGCGAGTAGCGCTCGACCACCATCTGTTCGGTAACCTTGACGCTGCCGGTCTCCGCGACCCGGCCCGCGTCATTCCTGCCCAGGTCCACCAGCATGATGTGCTCGGCACGCTCTTTCGCATCGGCCAACAGCTCCTTCTCGAGTGCGGCGTCTTCCGCCGGCGTCGCCCCACGCCGGCGCGTACCCGCGATCGGGCGTACCGTGACGGTGTCGCCTTCCACCCGCGCCAGGATTTCCGGCGAGGCGCCGACCACGTGAAAGGCGTCGAAGTCGAAGTAATACATGTACGGAGAAGGATTGATGGTGCGCAAGGAACGATAAAGCGCAAGCGGCGTCGCGTGGAACGGCTTGGTCATGCGCTGGGAAGGAACGACCTGCATGACGTCGCCCTCGTGGATGTAGTGCTTCGCGCGCTCGACGGCTTTGTAGTACGCAGCTTCACCGAACCCCGAAACCGCCGGCTCCGAGGGGCCACGCGCGTCGGGCGGAATCGCTACCGGCTCACGCAGCTTCGCGAGCAGCTCCTTCAGGCGCGCTTGCGCCGCCCGGTACGCGCCGGGCTTTCCCGGCTCGGCATAGACCACGAGCGTCAGCTTGCCCGAGAGGTTGTCGACGATCGCGATCTCCTCGGAGACCAGCAACAGGATATCGGGCGTGCCGAGCTCGTCCTTCTTGCGGGCGGCGGCGAGCCGTTTCTCGATGTAGCGCACGGTGTCGTAGCCGAAGTAGCCGACCAGCCCGCCGCAGAACCGCGGCAGTCCGGGCACTTGCGCCGCCTTGAAGCGCGCGAGGTAGTCGTTGACGTAAACCAGCGGATCGGCGGCCTTCTTCTCGCTGATCACCTGCGCGCCGCGGTATTCCACGCAGGTCTCGCCGCGCACCTCGATCCGCGTTTGCGCCGGCAAGCCGATGAAGGAGTAGCGCCCGAAGCGCTCGCCGCCCACGACCGATTCCAGCAGGTAGCTGTACGGGCGGTTGGCGAGCTTGAGGTAGATGGACAGCGGCGTGTCGAGATCGGCGAAGGTCTCGAGCACCAGCGGCACGCGGTTGTGGCCCGCGCTAGCGAGCCGGTTGAATTCAGCTTCGGTCATCAGTCACTCCACGAATATGGAAACGATCGGGAAACACGGGCGCGCGACGCGCGCGGGCAAAGCTAGTGGCTGCGCCAGCGCCACCAACGCCCGCGCACGGGCCTTGCCCGTCCCTCGGTTCCGTAATCCGTGTGGTCCATGACTATGCTTTTTGAATCAACCGCTTGGCTTCGATTAGCGACGGTACTATAGCATCAACGTCGAGCGTTCGCACGTCCTGCCCCTCGTTGTAGCCGTAGGGTACGCAGAATACCGGGCAACCGGCCGCACGCGCGGCCAACGCGTCGTTCAGCGAGTCGCCGATCATGAGCATTTCGCGGGGCGCGATGCCGAAGGCGCTGCTCGCGTGAAGCAGCTGCGCGGGGTGAGGTTTTTTCTGAGGCAGCGCGTCGCCCGCGACGACCTGGTCGAAGAATCCGGCGATGCCGAGCTGCTCGAGCAGCGGCAGGGTGAAGCGCCCCGACTTGTTGGTGACGCAGGCGAGCGGCATTTGCATCGCGCGCATCGCGCGCAGCCCCTCCTCCACCCCCGGGTACAGCACGCTGTGCCTGCCGTTCACTTCCGTGTAGAAGCGCTCGAACACAGGCAGCGCTTGCGCTACCTGCTCGGCGGGCGCGGTTCCGTCGACCGAGCCGGCCAGCGCGCGCTCGACGAGCCTCGGGATGCCCTTGCCGACGAAGTCCCGGATGCGACCGACCTCGAACGTCGGCCGCTTCAGCTCGTGCAGCATCATGTTGGTTGCCGCCGCGAGATCGGGAATGGAATCGGCAAGCGTGCCGTCGAGGTCGATGGTGACCGCTTTGACGCGCAACGGAAAACGTTGATTCATTAAATTAGCCGCAGAGGCGCAAACGCGCCGAGGATTCAGAAATAAAAACCGAAAACGGGATTGACGAGCTTTGCGTCCTTGCGGGTATTTCCTACGTCTTGGCTAGCTCGGCACGCATGGCGCCAATAGTGGCCTTGTAGTCCTTGGTGCCGAAGATGGCGGAGCCGGCAACGAAGGTGTCAGCGCCGGCGCGCGCGACGTCCGCGATGTTGTCCACCTTCACGCCGCCGTCCACCTCGAGCCAGATGTCGCGGCCGGAAGCGTCGATGCGCGAGCGCGCCGCCGAGAGCTTTTTCAGCGCCTGGGGAATGAATTTTTGCCCGCCGAAGCCGGGATTCACCGACATGATCAGCACGAGGTCGAGCTTGTCGATGACGTGATCGAGGTGCGAAAGTGGAGTCGCCGGATTGAACACGAGCCCGGCCTTGCAGCCCTGGTCCTTGATCAGCGCAATGGTCCGATCCACGTGATCGGACGCTTCGGGGTGGAACGAAATGATGTTGGCACCGGCCTTGGCGAAGTCCGGCACCAGGCGATCCACCGGCTTCACCATCAAGTGCACATCGATCACGGCCTTGGTAAGCGGCCGTATCGCCTCGCACACCAGCGGCCCGATCGTGAGGTTGGGCACGTAATGGTTGTCCATCACGTCGAAATGCACGAGGTCGGCGCCCGCGCCGATGACGTCGCGCACTTCCTCGCCCAGCCGAGCGAAATCGGCCGACAGGATGCTGGGAGCGATGCGGTAGGTCTTCGCCATGCGCGCCTCGAGATTCGGGACGCGCAATTTTACCCGTTCTTGCGCGCAGCAGCGAAATGCGAAAAAATCGCGGTATGACGGATCGCAAGCACGATATCTCGGTCTCGGCGCGCACCGCGTTCATTCCGGACCAGTCGGATGTCGGGCGCGGGCGCTACGTCTTCGCCTACACCATCAAGATCACGAACATCGGCACCGTGCCGGCGCAGCTGGTGAGCCGCCACTGGATCATCACCGACTCCAACAACCAGGTGCAGGAAGTGCGCGGCTCCGGCGTTGTCGGCGAGCAGCCCCGGCTGCGCCCCAACGAGAGCTTCGAGTACACCAGCGGCACCGCCATCGCCACGCCCGTCGGTACCATGCGCGGCAGCTACCAGATGGTCGCGGAGGATGGCGTGCAGTTCGACGCGCCGATTCCCGAGTTCACGCTGTCGATGCCGCGCGTGCTTCACTAGCCAGCCTCAAGCTGCAAGCTACAAGCTACAAGCCGGGGACAAGGAAGAACTCGCTTGAAGCTTGTGGCTTGGAACTTGAAGCTGAGTTACACCCTTCTCTCCCCGTTCTACGATCTCGTCATTGGCCCCGCACTCAGCTCCGCGCGGCGTGCCAGCCTGTCCGCGCTGCCAGCCAAGGGCGGTACCGTGCTCGTCAACGGCATCGGCAGTGGGTTGGATCTTCCCTTGCTGCCGCCGCATCACCGTTACGTGGGGCTCGACCTCACGCGGGCCATGCTGGTGCGCTGCCTGCCGCGCGCTACCGCGCATGAATTCACCGCGGTACAGGGCAACAGCCTCGCCTTGCCGTTCCGCGACGCGGCCTTCGACCACGCGATCCTGCACCTGATCCTGGCCATCGTGCCGGATGCGGGCCGGGCGCTCGCAGAAACCGCGCGCGTGCTGCGGCCGGGAGGCACGATCCTGGTGCTGGACAAGTTTTTGCGGCGGGGGCGGCGCGCGCCGCTGCGGCATTTTTTCAGTCCGCTCGCGGCGCGCATCGCAACCCGGCTCGACGTGGTATTCGAGGATGCCCTGGCGCGCGCACCGGAACTGCGCGTGATGAGCGACGAGCCGGTCGCCGCGGGAGGCTGGTTCCGCATCATCCGGCTGGAAAAATCGTGACGTTCAGCGCTCGCCGGGCCCCTCTTTTCCGTCGGCGTCGCGCGGCCGCCGCGGCCAGGTCCACCACACGATGAAGACGAGCAGCGCCAGCGCGACGCCCGCTTCGAGCAGCAACAGCCATAAACCATCCATTACTTATCTTGCCATAAGGCAAGCAGTAAGCAGTAAGCAGTAAGCAGTAAGCAGTAAGCAGTAAGCAGTAAGCAGTAAGCAGTAAGCAGTAAGCAGTAAGCAGTAAGCAGTACAATTG
>Ga0247825_10002929_pt1 | contig 11256 bp, 7 predicted proteins | sample 13C_Vanillin_Day_FD_194413 | JGI IMG/M metagenome (GOLD analysis project Ga0247825, IMG submission 194413) | Soil microbial communities from agricultural site in Penn Yan, New York, United States - 13C_Vanillin_Day48 | ecosystem: Environmental > Terrestrial > Soil > Agricultural land | place... | reverse complement strand
GGGGGCGTGGACATCCCGGACAGGTATGTGGGCTTCCGGTTCGACCCCATCGAGGACCAGGTCCGGGGCGTGCCATTCCAGGTCACCCTTCGTGCCTTCGGGCCCGCATCCAGGACCTTCCAGGTGCCCGTGAAGCTTCGAGCCAGCAAAGGCGCGATGCACACCCATCCCTCGGGTTCCTTCGCGGAAGGTGTGCAGGTGGAGCACATCTCCCTCTCCCTCCCTGGGAACCGTGTCTACCTTCTGGCCGAGGACGCTCAGGGTCGCAGGGCACTGTCCAATTCCTTTCGTGTCAGAGCGCACTGACAGCGCCGGGGCGGGCTGCGCGTGAGTTGGAATTGGGGATCTGGTTATGATGGAAGCCGTGAACCGATGGATGGCTGTGCTCAGCCTGGCGCTGTCTGCCTGTGGCTCCTCTGAGGTGCCGCTGCCGTCCGTCGTGTCCGTGGCGCCTCCGAGCATGGCGGCCAACGAGAGCATCCTGCTGGCCGTCAACCTGGATCAGGCTCCGCCTCCCAAGTTCGACTACGGCAACTCTTCCGCGGAGCTCCCCACCTCGGCGCGGGTGAGCATCGGCGAGCAGGAGTTCGACATCCTCCAGGTGGAGGAGCAGGGCAAGCGCCTCGTCGTGGAGCTCCCTCCGGGGATGCCCGTGGGGCCGCAAGAGTTCGAGGTCACGTTCGCTGACGGCCGGAAGGCGACGTTCGAGAGCGGCTTCGAGGTGAAGCCGCCGCTCAACATCACCGGGCTGTCGATCGATCCCATCACGACGCAGATCCGCCTGAGGCCCTTCACCATCCGGATCCGGGTGGCGGGCCCCGACGCGGAGCTCTTCCAGGGACGGGTGAAGCTGAGCACGAGCAAGGGCACCATCTCCCCGGCCGTGAGCGGCCCGTTCTCCAGGGGCCTCCGCACCCAGGAGGTCGTCCTGGATGACACGGGTGGTAGCAACGTGACGATCACCGTCGAGGACTACGCCGGCCTCTCGTTTACCTCGGGCGACTTCCGCCTGAACCCGAACTGAGCGCTCGGGCCCGGCGGCGAGGCGGGAGGAGCCCTGGGCTCAGGGCCCCTCCCCCGCAGCCATCACTGGCAGATGGTGCGATCGTTGAGGGGGTTGATGTGACCCTCGGCGTCACCCGTGAGGGACCTGGCATACATACCGCCGTCCCAGCTCCCGTTGTTGAAGGTGACATCCGCGTACGGAGCCAGCACCGTGCCCCAGAAGCCGTAGCCGTCGGCGCTGATGCTGGTCGCATCCACGAAGTTGTAGAGGATGCCGCGCTGGTCGATGCCGCCATGGAACGCGTGGCCGAAGGCGCTGAAGGTGGCCGAGGTTCCGGTGATGTTGACGACCACGAAGGAATTGGCCGGCGCGGTGATGGCCAGCAGCGTCGCGCCAGTGAAGGAGCTGGCCTGCACGTGGAAGACGTTCACGTCCGGATCCGTGCCCTGCAGCGTGATGCCGCCCCACGTCTCGAACGTGGTGCTGCCATTGACGGGCAGGCTGGCCAGCTGAGCGGACAGGCTCCGCAGCCCGGCGAACCGTGCCTCGAAGTCGATGGGTGTGCCCGACGACAACGTGCCCCGCTGAAAGTGCACGGTGCAATCGCCAGTGTAGGCGCCCCCGTGGACGGCATCACCCCAGACGACTCCGTTCGAGAGCGTCAGATCGCCGCCGGACACCAGGGTGTTGGCAATGTCGGTTGCCAGCAGCCCCGTGCCCACCGCGAAGCCGTCCATGGCGATGTTGCCGCCAGCGGCCACCTTGCCCACCACATCGTGGCCCCCGGTGTAGTCCTCGAGGAGGAACAGGTTGTAGTCATCCAGGTCGACATCGAAGCAGCCGGTGGTGGAGCACGCCATGCTCACCTCGGCTGAGGCGGCATTGTTGTCCTCGCGGCACTCCAGCTCGCGCCCCTCGCCAGTGCCATTGTCATCCGCCACGGCCCAGACCTCGAGGGGCGCGCCCGGGATGGAGGCATGCTCCAGGGTGACCCAAACCTCAGTGCCTGCGAGGAGCACGGCCGGAACGCGGGCCACGCCCAGCAGGGTGCCCCCCGTGGCCGGGTTGCCCTGGTAGAAGGCCACAGGCATGTTCGCGGAGGCGGCTGCATCCCCCTGGTTGCGCACCCGGGCCTTGAGGAGCACGCCCGGCCTGTCCGTGATGCACGAGGCCTCCACCTCCAACACCACCAGATCGGGGGCCGCGTAGGGGGTGGTGTAGCCGGTCCCCTGGGTGTTGGCGCGGAAGGTGTTCATGCCGGGGGTCAGCCAGCTCGTCGCCGGATGCGCGGGGATGGTGCCGTCGTCGTTGACGTGGGTGATGGAGTAGGCGTGCTGGTTCCAGATCCGGCGCGTGTTCACCCAGCCATCCTGACTGTCCCTGAAGACGCGGATGCCCGCCTCGCCCGGGAACAGGAAGTTGCTGGAGGCGATGATGATCTCCGCGTTGTTGTCGCGATCCACGTCGGCGATGACGGGGTTCTCGTACGTCGTGCCCGAGCTGTGCGGCGCATCGAAGCGGAGGTCACCCGTGGCGCCGTCATAGATGCGCAGCCGTGTCTCATCCGCATAGACGACCTCGGTCCGCCCATCCCCCTCGAAGTCGAAGGTGGTGGAGCCAGTGCGGTGCGAGCCGCTGTCCTGCGTGGGCTTGGACCAGAGCACGGCGCCGTTCGTGTCGAACACCGAGTACATGGTGGAGCCGGCCACGCCCACCTCGGGCTGCCCGTCGTTGTCGAAGTCCCCGATGGTGGGCGGCCCACCATGCCCGCCTCCGGGGATCGCCGTCGTCCACAAGGTGGCGCAGTCGTCGTCCATCAGCGTCACCTTGCCGTCCCACACCACGACCACTTCGCCCCGGACGTCACCATCGAAGTTCCCCGCGGCCGCCAGGCCATGCGTGAGGGTGGTGTTGACGCAGCGCAGGGTGCCGTTGGCGTTGTAGATCGCCCGATCGTTGACCACCTCCAGAGCGCGGGTGGTCGAGTCCTGGTCGATGTCCACGGCGAAGGCCAGGGGACCCGTGCCCAGGGCGCCTCCCGTCCCGTCACTGCCCTGCCACTTCAGCGCGCCCGTGTTCGAGTAGACGAAGTTGCCGGCGATGATCTCCACCGTGCCGTCGCCGTCCAGATCCGCGAGCGCGGGCCCGCCCCAGTTGCTGGCCGGCGAGCCCTGCGTGCGGAACTTGAACGTCCCATCGTGCTCGAAGCAGATGATGCCCAGGCCGTCCTCGGGGATGGTGCACAGCTCCACCCTGCCATCGCCGTCAATGTCTCCCGCGGCGATGTTCGACGCGCCGCGGACCTCGTGGGCCGGGTTCGTCACCGTCCAGAGCTCGTGCCCGTCATCCCCGCTGATGGCCCGCATCACGCCATTGCTGGTGAAGTCGCTGCCCGAGAAGGAGTTGAAGACGACGTCCGGAATGCCGTCGCCGTTCACCTCCACTACGATGGGCGTCATCATCACCTGCTTGTGATTGGGCAGGACGGTGCTGCCTGTCCACTGCCACTCCAACTCCGGCTCGAAATTGGGCTCGAAGGGCGGTGCCACCTCGCAGGCCAAGAGCGTCTGGGATGACCGCTGGAGAGCCGGTTCCTCGACTTCTTCCACGCTTCCACATGACGCCAGTACGACGAGAGGGATCGCCTTTACCGCGTGCCCCACTGCCCAGAACTGCCCACTTCGCATGTTCATGATCAGCTCCCCCCTGCCAGGTGAGTTGCTCCAACCCTGCAGGTATCCAGCAAAATGCTGTGACACTGTATTTTTACTGCCATGTTGGACCGAGTTGCAACCGCAACTCGTGGAGAACCAGTATAAGTTTCAGTCCGACATTAGCTCGTTAACATCGAAAACCCCTGTAATCTCTATGGATTGGCACTGACGGCCGTTCCGCGCGCCGCGCGAAAAACATTTCCGGCACAGGGAGTGAGGCCCCGAGCAGGGCGGATTGAGAGCTGGCGCCATGTCCTCTGGCAGGGAGGACCTCGGGGATCGCGTGGCCGCACCTGGCAAGGCGGTCTGATTGCCCGCGGAGCCGTTGCCCTAACGAGAGGGCTGCCGCAGCAGCTCGAGGGCCCGGGCCATGTCCTCGGGCAGAGGCGCTTCGAAGGCACGCGCCTCCACGCCGGGCAGCGCGGGCCACTCCAGCCGTACAGCGTGCAGAGGAGTCCTCGCCAGCACTACCGCGTCTCCATCGCCACCAAGCTCCTTCTCGGTGAGCGGCTCGGCGCGGCCGTACTGGTGATCCACGAGCAGCGGATGCCCCATGTGCAGCAGGTGCACACGGATCTGGTGCGTGCGGCCCGTGAGGGGCTCTGCCTCCACGAGCGAAGCGCGCGCGAAGGTCTCCACAGGCCGCACCCGCGTGCGGGAGGGCTTGCCCTGCTCGCCGGGCCTCGCCACCCGCATGCGCCCCTTGCGCCCCGCCGTCAGCGCCGCGTCCACGAGCTGAGGGGCCTCCACCCTCCCCTCGACGAGCGCCCGGTAGCGCTTCTTCACCTGGCCGGACTCGAAGGCCTGGGAGAGCACACGGTGCCGCTCGGCATCCAGCGCGAACACGAGCACCCCTGACGTGTCGCGATCCAACCGGTGCACCACGAACACCTTGTGGCCCCGCTGCTCCTCCAGCTGCTCTCGCAGGGAGGAGCCACCCTCGGCCCGTCCGGGGATGACGAGCACCCCCGCGGGCTTGGCCACCACGAGCAGCCCCGCGCCCTCATGGAGAACGCGGAGTCCGCTCACTCGTACTCCGACGCCGGGACCACCGTCACAGGCGCGCCCAGCCCCTTGAGCTGCTTCTGCACCTCGGACGCCTTGCCGAGCAGCACGATGACCGGCAGCTTCGGGAACAGGTACTTCGCCGCCACTTCCTTCACCTGCTTGGGCGCCACCGCGCGCAGCCGATCCCGGAACTTCTCCACCCAGTCATCTCCCAGGCCGTACACGCGGATGTCCGCGAGCACCGAGGCGACCGAGTCACTGGTCTCCGTCCGCAAGGGGTAGATGCCCGCCAGGTACGTCTGCGCAGACTTCAGCTCCTTGGGCGTGATCCCTCCCTTGCGCACCTTGGCCACCTCGCCCAGCACCACATCGATGATCTCCCGCGTGGACTCCGTCTTGGTGAAGGTGCTGATGCCGAAGGCCCCGCCGGCGCTCATGGACTCGAAGTAGCTGCCCACGCCATAGGACAGGCCTCGCTCCACGCGGACCTCGTTGACGAGCCGCGAGGTGAAGCCACCGCCCAGGGCGATGTTCATCGCGGTCGAGGCGAAGTAGTCCGGGTGCCCCAGACGGAAGCCGGGGCCGCCGATGCGCACCTGCGACTGCGTCTGGTCCGGCTTGTCCACAAGGATGATCCGGCCTGCCTGCGCCCCGCCCTCGACGGCTGGCGCCACCGTGGGCTCGAGCTGATCGGGCTGCGTCCACCCGCCGAACGCCTTCTCCACCTCGGCGGCCACCACCTCTGGCTTCACGGCGCCCACCACCGTGAGCAGGGCCCCCTTGGGCCCCATGCGCTCGCGGTAGAAGCTCACCACGTCCGCGCGGGTGAACGTGCGCACGTGCGAGGCCGAGCCTCCCACGTCATGCCCGTACGGGTGATCGCCCCACATCGCCCGGGTGAAGGCCCGGTCCGCGATCGTGCCCGGATCGTCTAGATCGTTGGCGAACTGCGCCAGCGCGCGCTCCCGGGCCAGCTCCACCTCCTTCTCGGGGAAGGTGGGCTCGCGCACCAGCTGCCCCAGCACCGACAGCATCGCCGGGAAGTGATCAGCGGGCGTGGTGAGGTAGATCGACATCAGATCCTCGCCCACGCCCGTTGCGAGGCTGGCCCCGACGAACTCGATGGCCTCGTCGATGTCGGCCACGCTCATGCGCTCGGTGCCGCGGCGCAGCAGGCGCACGGTGAAGTCGGCCAGGCCGTGCTTGTCCTTCGGGTCGGTGCTGCTGCCAGCGCGCAGCACCAGGCGCATGGACACCAGCGGCAGCGGGCCACGCTCGGCGGCGAGCACCGTCAGCCCGGTCGAGGTGACCGTCTCGGTGACGGCAGGCAGCTTGAGCGGGCGGGAAGCCGCCGTCTTCTCTTTCTTCGGGGGGATGCGGGAACGGGAAGCCATCGTCATTCCTCGGGGCTCAGGCGGCGGCGCTGCCAGACTCGGACTCGGACTCGGACTCGGACTCGGACGGGGGCTCGGCCTCGGGCAGCAGCGTCACCACCGAGCGCCGATCCGGAGAGAAGAACTTCGCCGCGACCGCCTTGATCTGATCGTGGGTGATGGAGGCGTATCGCGAGGGCAACAGCGTCAGCTCACGCCACGAGCCCAACAGCGCCTCGTAGTGGCCGAGCGCGTGGGCGCGGCCGTTGTTGGTGCCCAGCTCGCGCATTTGATCGGCGCGCAGGTTGTTCTTCGCCTTCACCAGCTCGCGCTCGGTGAGGCCGTCGCGGGCCACCTTCTCCAACTCCGCGTACAGGGCGGCCTCGGCCTTCTGCGGATCCGAGTCCGGCTTGAGCTCCAGGTAGAGGAGGATCATCCCCGGATCGATCCGCCAGCCCCAGTCGAAGTGCACCGACACGGCGACCTGCTGCTCGTACACGAGCCCCTTCACCAGCCGGCTCCCCTCCCCCTTGTTCAGCGCGTACTGGATCACGTCCAGCACCAGGGTCTCCTCCTCCGAGGCGCGAGGGCCGCGGAAGCCGATCATGAGCGAGGGAGACTGCGCCGGGTGGCGAACGACGGCGCGGCGCTCGCCCTTCTGCGGCGGCTCGGCGTCAATCACTGGCAGTGGCTTGGGCCCCTTGGGGATGTCCCCGTAGTAGCGGCGGATCAGCGCCAGGGTCTTCTTCGGATCGAAGTCCCCGGACACGTACAGCACCGCGTTGTTGGGCGCGTAGTACGTGCGGAAGTACTGCTCGCAGTCCTGCCGGGAGATGTTCTCGATGTCCGCCATCCACCCGATCACCGGCCAGCGATAGGGGTGGGCCTTGTACACGAGCGTCCCCAGTTCCTCGTCCAGGATGCCGGTGATCTCATTGTCCACGCGGACGCGGCGCTCCTCCTTCACCACCTCGCGCTCACTGGCCAGGGTGGCGTCCGAGATGCGCAGCGAGCGCATCCGGTCCGACTCCAGATCCAGCACCGTCTCCAGCGCGTCCGAGGAGAAGTCGTCGTAGTACACCGTCATGTCATTGGAGGTGTACGCGTTGGAGCGGCCGCCGTTCGACTCGAGCACCCGGTCGAACTCCTTGGGGCCGTACTTCTTCGCGCCATTGAACATCATGTGCTCGAAGAGGTGGCTGATGCCGGTGATGCCGGGGCGCTCGTTGCGCGAGCCCACCTGGAAGAAGGTGTAGAGGCTCACCACGGGCGTCTGGGAGTTGGGGAGCAGGCGCACGCGCAGTCCGTTGGACAGCGTGGCCTCATGGACGTCGAGCAGAGACTGGAGCGCGGGATCCGCCTTGGGCGCGGCCTTGCGCGGTTGGGCCTTGGGCATGCTCCCCCTATATAAGGAGGGCCGCGCGCGCGCTATAGCTCCACGAGCCCCGCGCGCAGGGCCAACACCACGGCCTCCACGTGCGAGTTCACCCCCATCTTCCGATAGATATGGGACAGATGGGTGCGCACCGTGCGCCGCTCCAGCGTCATCACCTGCCCCACCTCGGCGTTGGACAGGCCCTTGGCCACGTAGCGCAGCACCTCGAACTCGGTGGGCGTCAGGTCCCAGGGGTTCTCCTTCTTCTCCGGGGGCTTCGCCTGGATGGACTGGAAATAGTTCCAGAACTTCCGGGCGATGAGGGGCTCCAGCACCGTGCCGCCCTCCATCACCTCGCGGATGCCCGAGCGGATCTTCTCCGGCCCCACCCGCTTCACCAGATAGCCGGACGCCCCCGCCTGGATGGCCTCGTACACCTTCTGTTCGTCCTCAAACGAGGTGAGGATGAGGATCTCCACCTCCGGGGCCCGGCGCTTGACGCGCTGAGTAACCTGGATGCCGTTGAGCCCGGGCAGCTCCAGATCCAGCAGGACGAGCTCGGGCCGGACGCGGACGATGTCCTCCACGGCCTCCTCGCCATCCTGCGAGGTGCCGACCACCTCCAGCTCCGGGAACGTCCCCAGCACCTTCACCAGGTTCTTGAGGAGCTGGGGCTGATCCTCGACGACATAGACACGGGTGGGCTCCATGGTCAGCGCCTCGGGGGGGACTCGAACTTCTGGTCGACGATCCGGTGCTGCCCGCGCTCGAAGCGCAGGCTGAACTCCACACGCTCCTTGGAACCCTGCGCCTCCAGGACGATGCTCCGGTTGCCAGGCTTCACCGGGTACTTCGTCAGCGGCGCGCGCTTGCGGATGGGCTCGCCGTCGATGAGGACGCGCGCCGGCAGGTTGGTGCGCAGGGTGATGAAGGCAGAGTTGGCATCGGGCGGGGGCGTGTCGGTGGCCTCGTCCCGCTCGGCTGGCACGGTGGCCGAGGAGGACTTGGGCTGCCGTGGCATCCCGTACTGATTGACCGCCCCACTGACGGCGGATTCGCGGGGATCCGCCTCCTCGACGGAGGCCTCCGGCGGCGGTTGCTGTGCCCGTGGAGACGCAGGGACGAGCTGCCACACCGCCACGGAGAAGGAGAAGATGCCCACGACCGCGATGGCCAGCGCCACCCACAAGGCCTTCTGCCGACGCCGCGCCATGGACAGGAGGTTGCGCTCCTCGGTGAACAGGCGCCGCCCGCTCCCACTGACGGGGACGTTCTCATCCGTCGGGGGCGGCATGGGGATCTCTGGCCGCTCCTTGGGCTGGGCACGGATGCTGTCGGTGTCCACCTCGTCGTCGTCATCGCCGCCGTCCGTGGGCTGCTCGGCGAAGTCCTCCACCCACTTGAGCCGCGGATTGCGGCCAGCGTGTGTCCCCTCGCGGCCACTGCCCTCTCTGCCCGGCGGGTTGGGGGCCTTGCGAGGCTTGGGAGACGGGACGCTCGTCGGAGCGTCCCAGCCCCTGCTGGGATCTGTATCCTCCGACTCGTCCACGGGCGGCGGCTGGCCCGGGCGAGCGGGCTCCAGTGAGGCGTAGGGATCCGGAGGGACCTGGTCTACAGGCGTGATGTCCGGAGTGGGCTCGGTCTGGGGAGGGACGGAGTCCTTCGAGGGCCACTCCTCCGGCTTGAACTCCTCGAAGGGCGGAGGCGCCTCCTTCGTCTCCTCATCCATGGACTCCGCCACGCTGGGCGCGGGGCTGAAGGGGTTGCGCGCCACGACGGAGACTTCCAGACGCTCGGCGCGCACATGGGCGATCTCCGCCCCGGAGATGGGGGTGAGCTTGAAGGGCTCGGAGAACGGCACGGCCCCCAGAGTGGAGAAGCTCACCTCGTTGGGCACGAGCTCCCGGACGAAGCGGCGCAGATCCTCCTGGCCCGGCATGCCGCCGTGCGCGGCGAGGAAGTTGCGCAGCGCACTGGCGAAGTCCCCCGCCGAGCGGAAGCGCCGGTTGGGGAGCGGATCCAGCGCGCGCAGGATGAGCGGATCCAGCCGCGAGTTGATGCGGCGATCCAGGCGGCTGGGAGGCGGCAGGCCTCCGCTGCGCGTGCTGAGGTTGCCAGTGGCGACGATGGCCTCGCGCAGGGTGAGCAGCTCGTACGCGATGGCGCCCAGCGAGTACACGTCGGAGACAGCGGTAGGCCCTTCCCCACGGCCCACCTCGGGAGCGCGGTAGGCGCTGCGCCCGCGGGTGGCGAAGCCCCGCTTGAGCTCGGGGACGGCCATCAGGGCCTTGAGGGCGCCGAAGTCGCAGATGCCCGGAGCGCCCTCGCGCGACAGCAGCAGGTTGCCCGGAGTGATGGCGCCGTGGATGGCGTCGGCCTCGTGCGCCCGCTGCACCATCTCCGCCAGCTGGATGATGAGGTAGAGCGCGACGGCGGATGGGAGGAGGACCTCCTTGGTGTTGAGCCGGCGCAGCGCCACGCCCAGCGTGAAGCCGTCCACATGCTCGCGCACCACCGCGAGCCGCTGCTCCACGAAGCCGATGTCCACGTACCGGACGATGCCCGGATGGCGCAGCGGGTTCAGCACGCGCGAGGTCTCCGCGAGGGCCAGGGCGTAGGCTGGATCCGAGGTCTTCGGGTGGAACAGCTTCACCACCACGTCACCGCCAGACACCTGCGTGGCCTGGAACAGGTCAGCAAGGTCTCCGAGCTCGAGGCGGCCTGTGAGCTGATACGAAACCGTCATCCCTTGCCCGCGCGGCGCCGGACGGCGGAGAAGTGGAAGCCGCACCACACACACGTCTGGCCCCGGCGGCCACGGGGCAGCTCCAGCGTGCACCCGGGGCAGCGGGGCAGCGGCCGGCCCTGGCGGGCGGGTGTGCCGCTCTTGGAGCGGACCTTCCCGGTGGTTGACGCAGCGCGCCGCACATGCACCTCGAGCCGCCGCACCCGGTCCTCCAGGGCTTCGATTCGAGCGGACAGCCGTGCGTGGATCTCGGCGTCCGAGGGCTGGCGTCTGGCGGGAGAGCGCATCGGCCTGCGGAGCGTGCCACGCTCCCTTGGATACCCGCAAGGAGGACGGACGGCAGCCGGGTGCCCGCGCCAGGGGGGCGTGTTATGAAATGGGCTGCTTGGCACCTACCGTCCCCGCGAACGCACCCATCCCCGGCGGTCCCACGCCGGATCCCCTGCACGGCAGCTTCCGCTCCTCGCTGAACCGCGCCCGCACCGACGAGGCCAACCGGCGAGCCGAGGAGCTGGTGGCAGACCCGGAGCTTGGCCGCCTGCTGAGCGGCCCACGTGAGCGCGAGGCCACGCCGCGCGCGCGGGACATCTTCGTCAACCGCAACCTGCGCATGTCCTCGGTCGAGCTGATCGGCTTCGACATGGACTACACGCTGGCCATCTACCACATGCGCCGGCTGGAGCAGCTCTCGTTCGACATGACGTTGGCGAAGCTGGTGAGCCAGTACGGCTACAACCCGGTCATCGGCCACCTGCTCTACGATCACCACTTCGTGATGCGCGGGCTGGCGGTGGACCGCGTGCACGGCAACATCCTGAAGATGGATCGGTTCGGGCACGTGGGGCGCGGGTGGCATGGGCTGCGGCCGCTGAGGACCGAGGTGCGGCGCGAGCTGTACCGCAACAAGCTCATCCGCCCTCGGGATCCGCGCTTCGCGTGGAACGACACGCTGTTCGCGCTGCCGGAGACGTGCCTGTACGCGGGCATCATCGAGCTGCTGGAGTCGCTGGGCGAGCGGGTGGACTACGGCAAGC
>Ga0247825_10002928_pt1 | contig 11258 bp, 5 predicted proteins | sample 13C_Vanillin_Day_FD_194413 | JGI IMG/M metagenome (GOLD analysis project Ga0247825, IMG submission 194413) | Soil microbial communities from agricultural site in Penn Yan, New York, United States - 13C_Vanillin_Day48 | ecosystem: Environmental > Terrestrial > Soil > Agricultural land | place... | reverse complement strand
CGGCTCGCAGGGAGAGCCGCAGGCCGCACTCCCCCGCATCGCAATCGACGACCATCGATTCGTCAAGCTCGGTCCCGACGACACCGTAGTCTTCTCAGCGCGGTCGATCCCGGGCAACGAGAAGGCGATTGCCCGCACGATGAGTCACATCGCTCGCCGCGGGGCCGATGTCGTGACTCCTGACCTGAAACATGTCCACGTCTCAGGTCATGGTTCGGCTGAAGAATTGAAGCTCGTCCTTTCGCTCGTGCGGCCGCGATACTTCGTGCCGATCCACGGCGAGTATCGCCAACTCTCGCAGCACGCGCGGGTAGCGGCGAAGGTCATGCGTGGCGCCGACCGGCACGTGCAAGTGCTGCTGGCGCAGGACGGCGACATCATTCAGTTCGACGCACACGGTGCGCGCATTGCAGGCAAGGCGCCCACCGGACGAGTGCTCATAGATACGACGCGGGTCGGAGAGGTCGGCGACGAAGTGCTTCGCGACCGCCGGCACATCGCTGGGGACGGGGTGGTCGTTGCCGTCGTTGCCATCAGCCGTCACACCGGAACCATGACCGGGGCACCCGAACTGGTTGCCAGGGGATTCGTAGTGGATGCAGGTGAGGAGGAATCGCTCTTTGCCGACGCAGGCCGGGTCATCGGCGAATGCATCGCGTCCGCAGGTGTCGAGGAACGGACTGATCAGGGACTGATGACCGAGAAGCTGCGGATCGAGCTGCGCCGCTTTTTCAAGAAGCGCTCGGGCCGCCGCCCACTCGTCCTCCCTGTGCTCATGGAGATTTGACAGTGAAGGAATCCACTCTCTCGAGACGCATCAGCGAATTCGTCGGCGTGGCGCTCTTCGCGCTCGCGCTGATCTGGCTGATCTCGCTCGTGACACATGAACCGACCGATCCGGTCTGGTTCTTCACAACGGGCACCGGACATCCGCCTGTCAACTTCGTTGGTCGCGTCGGCGCGTTTCTGTCGGAGCTGTCGTTCCAGCTTTTTGGGTACGCTGCATTCCTCACTCCGGCGGTGATCGGCGTCGCCGGGTGGCACTACTTCTGGTGCCAGAAACCTGATGCCGCCTATACCAAACTCACCGGAGTCGGGCTGCTCTTCTTCGCGTCGAGCGCATTCCTGAGCCTCGTCTTCGGTAACACCGACGTCGCAGGCAAGGCCTTCTACGCGGGCGGCTCCGCTGGCTCCTGGCTTGGAAGCGCGCTTTCCGAATACCTCAACCGAACCGGATCGCTCATCGTCCTGACCACGCTGATCTTCCTGGCAGTGATCCTCTCGACGCAGTTCTCCTTCGGCAAGATGTTCGCGAGTGTTTCGGTGAGCTCGAAAGACGTGTCCGCCCGCGGCGTTGGATGGCTCCGCGGGTGGTGGGACGATCGCAGGCGCGAACGCGCCAGGCGCGAAGTGATCACCAAACAGACCCGCAAGGCTGCGGCGTCGAAGGAAGATGCCGCGGACGGTGACGATGGGAGCGCTCGTTCTGCAAGACCTGGACGATCAGGCGAGCCTCCGGCAGTAACGTCGCCGGGTTCGAGACCGGCACCCGTCGTCGCGCAGAAACGGCCTGAGACACCGCCGTTGCCATTGCCAGAGCCCGAGCTGAAGAGTCCCGCGCAGAAGCGGCACGGCGCGTTCACGCTGCCGCCGGTGTCACTGCTCGATGCGCCGAAGGCCGAGCGCAAAATCGACGAGCGCGAGTTGATGGAATCGGCGCGACTGCTCGAAGAGAAATGCCGCGAGTTCGCGGTCGAGGGTCAGGTCGCCCAGATCCATCCCGGCCCCGTCGTCACGACCTTCGAATTCAAGCCCGAGGCCGGCGTGAAATACAGCAAGGTCACCGGGCTGTCCGACGATCTCTGCCTCGCGATGCAGGCTGAATCAGTGCTGATCGACCGCATCCCCGGTAAGTCAACCGTCGGTATCCAGATCCCGAACCCGAATCGCGAGGCGATTTCGCTGCGCGAGCTGCTCGAATCCGACGCCTATCAGCGATCGCAATCAAAGCTCACGCTCACGCTCGGCAAGACGATCCACGGTGAGCCGTATGTCACCGATCTGGCGACGATGCCGCATCTGCTCATCGCCGGATCGACCGGCACGGGCAAGTCGGTCGGCCTGAACTCGATGCTGACCAGCCTGCTCTACCGGGCAACGCCTGATGAAGTGCGCTTCATCATGATCGACCCGAAACGGCTCGAGCTCGGCATGTACGAGGAGATCCCCCACCTGCTCTCCCCCGTCGTCGTGGATCCGAAGAAGGCGGCAAATGCGCTGCGGTGGGCCGTCCGGGAGATGGAGGAGCGCTACAAGACGCTCGCAGCCGAGGGCGTCAGGAACATCGAGCAGTACAACCGAAACGTTCGAAACATCATCGCCGAGCGCGGATCGGCCGACGAAGAGGCGCCCAAGCTGCTCCCCTTCATTGTCGTCGTGATCGACGAGTTGGCCGACCTGATGATGGTGGCGAGCAACGAGGTCGAGGAATCGATCTGCAGGCTTGCGCAGATGGCGCGCGCCGTCGGGATCCATCTCATACTCGCCACCCAGCGCCCCTCGGTGGACGTCATCACCGGTCTCATCAAGGCCAACCTGCCGTCCCGAATCTCGTTCCGCGTGTCGTCGAAGATCGATTCACGCACGATCCTCGACGGCAATGGCGCCGAGCAGCTGCTTGGCAAAGGCGACATGCTCTTCCTGCCGCCAGCTTCTTCTCGCGCGATACGTCTTCACGGTCCGTACATCTCGGAACAGGAAAGCGCCCGCCTCGCCAGCTTCTTGCGCAAACAGGGCAGGCCCGTATTCGACGATACGATCACGGCCGAGGATGAAGCGAAGACCGGTCCCAGTGGACTGAACTTCGAAAAGGACGAGCTTTACGACGAGGCGTCGCGGATTGTCGTGAGCAGCGGGCAGGTGTCGATATCATATCTGCAGCGAAAACTACGGATCGGCTTCAGCCGTGCGGCACGGCTCGTAGACATGATGGAAGCCGATGGCTTGGTGTCACCGGGCGCCGGAGGAAAGCCGCGAGAGGTACTCGTCGATCGGGGGTACTTCGAGGAAGTCGATGCGCAGCTTCGCTAGCCTTCTCGTCCTGATCGCGCTTGGCGCGTCGTCAGTGCAGATCGTGCGCGCGGACACATCCTCCGCGCGGACGCTCTATACCGATGCGCTCCTGCGCGAGCGCGCGCTCCGGCACGACCTGGAGACGCGGCGATCCGACGAACCCGAACCTGCGTTGCTCAAGCGCATGCGAACGCTCGTCAAGTCGTACGAGCAGATGTCGCGCCAGTTCCCGTCCAGCGCCTATATGGACAACGCACTGTGGCAGGGGGCTCTGCTCGCGGCGGATGCGTTCTGGACGTTCGGCGAGGCCGAGGACAAAACGACGGCGCTCGAGATGTTCTCAGAGTTGGGCTCTCGATTCCCCAAGAGCTCACTGGTCAAGGACCTGCCTCCGCACGTGAAACGTCTGAGGGCGGCAAAGCCCACTCCGGTGCCGGCATTGGCTGCCGCAGCGCCCGTCACAACCGCTCCGGCTGCCGCTCCTGTGGCAACGATGCCTGTTTCGTCACGCGTCGTGACGAGTGGTCGGGTGACGAACGCGCTCAAGACCGTGAAGCGAGAAGTCCTGCCAGACGCATTGCGCATCACGCTCGAACTGGGACAGGAAGTGACATTCCGTTCCGATCGTCTCGATGCTCCGCCCCGCGTGTTCATCGACTTCGAGAACACGCGTCCGGTCGAAGCAATCAAGGACGCGACGATTCCCTTCCCCGACGATGTGGTTCGAAAGGTGCGAATTGGCCGGCAGACTGAATCGCGCACACGAGTCGTGATGGACCTCGCCGGCGCGGGGCGTTACAGCGTCTACACGCTGTATAACCCATACCGGGTCGTGATCGACTTCATGCGACTGCCGATTGCGCCTTCCGCCCTGATCGCTGCGACAACCACACCAACGGTGCCCGTGATCAGTGAGACGTCAGCGAAGCCCGGCGTCGCCGCGCCAGTGCTTGCGGCAACACCGCAACCGCCGCCGTCAAAGGACGCGAATACCCCGATACTCCGTGGGCCAATCGACGATGCGGACCCGGTGCCCGTTGAGACAGCGGCGGCAGCACCATCACCGCCTACCCCGCCGTCTGTCAATCGCTCGGGCAGCTTCTCGCTCTCGCGGCAACTTGGACTTCGCGTCTCGCGAGTCGTGATCGATCCAGGCCATGGCGGGCACGATCCGGGAGCGAAGACGAAGGGCCTGACCGAGGCCGACCTGGTTCTCGATGTCGCGCTGCGGCTGGAACAACTCTTATCGAAGCAGGATGGGTTCGACGTCGTGCTCACCAGGCGGGTCGACACCTTCGTGCCGCTCGAAGAACGAACGGCGATCGCCAATCGTGAAGGCGCGGATCTCTTCCTCTCCATTCACGCCAACGCCAGCACCAACAGCTCGGCGCGCGGTATCGAGACCTACTTCCTGAATCTGACCACGAACCCCGACGCTGAAATGGTGGCCGCACGCGAGAACGCGGCCTCGTCGCGCAGCATGAGCCAATTGCCGGACATCGTGAAAGCGATCGCGCTCAACAACAAGATTCACGAGTCACGCGACTTCGCGTCGATGATTCAGAGCTCTCTGCACTCGCAACTGCAGAAGAGCGACAGCAGCGTCAGGAACCTCGGCGTCAAGCAGGCGCCCTTCATGGTGCTGCTGGGCGCGACGATGCCGAGCGTGCTGGCGGAGATTTCGTTCATCACGAACCGCCAGGACGCGGCGATGCTCAAGACCGAAAAGTATCGGCAGCGCATCGCCGAGGCGTTGTACGCGGGTGTGCTCCGCTACCAGCAGTCGCTCAAAACCGGGCCGGCGATCGCGGAACAGTAAGTGTCAATTCAGAATGGAGAATTCAGAAACCGAGGTCGTGGTCGGCGTCTGCATTCTGAATTCTGCATTCTGCATTCTGAATTGCGCGAATCAATTAAGCGTCCATAACGCCAGCGTGGACACATCCTTCACGAACACTCGATTGCCTGAATAGGACGGCTGCGCCCACGTCGCGGCGTCTGACACCTTGTAACGATGCAGCGGCTCGAAGCCGGTGCGGCTGTTGCGAGCGACCACGAGCTCGCCATCCTCTTCCATGCTGAAGAGCAGATCGCCCGAGCGGGCGATCGCGGCGTGCGCGGCCTGGCGTCCCTCTGATGTCCAGAGCGTCTTCCCCGTCTTCATGTCGACGGCGAAGTACTGACCCGCATTGCGCGTGGAGATACCAAAGAGAACGTCGCCCGCGGCGACCGCATCGCTGAGGCGCATCGGCACCTCGGGGTTCTCCCACGCGGTCTCAACCACCCATTGCGCGCCCTTCTTGTTGACGCGATAGGCCGAGGTCGGAGGACCGTTGCCGCTCGAAACCACCAGGAGATCACCCGCGACGATGGGTGTCGTTGAATTGGTGAAGTTCGGGCTGACGAACGCGCGCTCCCATAGCAGCGCGCCGCTCGCCACGTCGATGCCAACGAGTTTCCCCTGCGTGATCGTGACGATCTGACGCGTCCCGCCGAATTCTGCCACCACCGGTGACCCATATCCCGGGCCATCACCGCGCCACGTCCATCGGACGTCGCCGGTGTTCACGTCGAATGCGGTGATCGCGCCCTCGTCGTGCCCGCCCATATGGAAGATGACGTTCTGACCGTTGATGATCGGGGAGAACGAATGGGTCGTGTACATCGGGACCACGGGCGACCCCGGCTTCTGCCACATTTGCTTGCCCGACGCCGCGTCGTAGGCCGTGACGATGCCGGTCATCCCGATTGAATAGAGCCGTCCGTTCGAGAACACCGGAGTGGACTTCGGCCCCGGACCGTGAACCGCCGCCGCGCTCATCGGCATAAAGGCCGCCGTGTGCCCCGTTTCCCACAGCACCTTGCCGCTGTCGGCGTCGATCGCCATCATCACCTCGCGCTCACCCTTGCGGGCGAACTGATAGATGCGATCGCCGACCACGAGCGGTGTCGCGTAGCCGAGGCCGACTTCGAGCTTCCACTTCTGCGTCAGCTGCGCAGGCCACGCCGCCGCGTCAGAGGGCGCCGCGGCAACGCCATCACGATTGACCCCTCGCCACTGCGTCCAGTCGGATGTTGGACGCTGAGCGGAAAGCGGTGCGACCAAGAGAATCAAAGCTATGAGAGCAGTCGAGACGCGGGTCATGCGATCATCTCCTCCACTTAACCACCAACCACCTAACCACCAACCACTGTGCTTCACTTCGCCCGCAGCTCGTAGCTGGCGAGCACGTTCTGGTTTCGCAAGTAGAGCCGTCCACCGCTGATCGCCGGATGCGCCCAACTCGGCCACCCTTGATCGGCAATCGAGAACCGGCCGGTCTCACGATAGCCCTTCGGCGACGCCTCCACGAGACCTACGACGTTGTCCTCGCTCAGGACGTAGAGGCGTCCGTCGGCGTAGGCGACCGAGCCTTTGCCAACGCTGCGATCGCGCCACATCACCTTGCCGGTCTCGAACTCGAGGCACGTGAGGATTGAGTTGTTGAACCCGTAGAGATAGCCGTCCACCAGCACGACGCCGCCGTGGTGGTTCTGCATGTTGCGCGTGAAGTAGATCTCCTGCGCGCTGACACTCTCTCCCGTCGCTTGCAATCCGAGGAGCGCCCCGCCGGTTCCATACGCTGACGTGAAGAACACCTTGCCGTTCGAGTAGATGGGTGTGGTGATGTTCGCCGTGTTGTTGGCCACGTTGTCGTAACGCCACATCACTTTGCCGTCCGTTGCGCGCACCCCTATGCCGGCATTCCCGGTCAGCGTCATGATCGTTCGCACACCCTGCACGTCTGCGACGACAGACGAGGCATAGCCGGCCTCGTCGCTCAGTTCCTTGCTGACCCACACCGTTGTGCCCGTCATCTTGTCGAGCGCCACCATCCCGGCGTTGCGCCCCCCAGGGCTCACGATGATGCGATTGCCGTCGATGAGCGGCGACTCGCTGACCAGCCAGTTGATATTGCGGCCGTTGAATTCACGCAGGATGTTGCGCCGCCAGACGACCTTGCCGTCAGCGACAAGCAGACAGACCAGATCGCCGTTCTCGGTGAGCACGTAGACACGGTCACCGTCGACAGTGGGAGTACTGCGAGGACCCGAGCCGCGATCGTTCTCCTGTGCAGAACCGAGGGCGATGGACCAGACAGCTTTACCGGCCGCGCGATCGAGACTCGTCACGACACTCTGGCGGTTCTTCATGCCCTGCACGAAGACGCGATTGCCTGCGACCGCGACCGAGCCATAGCCCGTTCCCAGTTGCGACGCGGACCAGACAACCGCGGGACCGGACCGCGGCCACTCCCGCAGGAGCCCGGTTTCGCGAGACACACCGCTCCGTTCGGGACCGCGCCACTGGGGCCAGTCGGTAGATGGAGCCTGGGCCGCCACTGCAACGACAGCACAGGCAACACAGCCCGCAACCAAACCCCACACGATACGCTGAGACAACGAGGAACTGAGAATCACTTTAACCTTTGCCCTTTAACCTTCGCCCTTTAACCTTTGACCTTTAGAATCCGACTCCCGCCGAGATCCCAAACGTCCTCGGCCTGCCCATCTCGCCGATGAAACCGGACTGCGCGAGCGCGCCGTACGCGAACGCCACCGGGATGTACTTCGTGTCGAACGCGTTGCGGATCCACCCCTCGACAAACACGAGCCGGCCGCGAACGCCGGCGCGGAAATTCGCGAGTGAGTACGCATCCTGCCGCTCGGTGTTCAGATCGTCGTACTCGAACGCGCCAGAGAAGGTGGCTTCCGCACGCCCGTAGAGCGTTGCGCCCTCCGACAGATTCCGCGACAGCTGAACGCCAAGCGACGCCGTGTAGTCCGGCGTGTTGGGCACGGTGTTACCACCGACGGGCAGGCCACCGGAAATGCTGTCGTCCTTGAACTCGGCCTTCGTGTATCCGACGCCACCGAAGACATCCACATTCGGGTGCACGCGGGCGTTCAGATCGAGTTCAACCCCTGAGCTCGTCGCGCCGCCCACATTGGCGATGTAGAACTCACCTGGCACGAAGAGGTTCGGCAGGTTCAATTGCATGTCCTCCCAGTCGATGTGGAACACCGCAGCGTTAACCGCCACGCGTCCATTCGCCCACATCGTCTTCAGGCCGCCTTCGAAGTGCCAGGTGTGCTCTTCGCCGTACATCTCCGTCCCCGGAGGTGAAGCAGCATTGAACCCGCCGGCCTTGTATCCGTTCGCGACGGACACGTAGACGGTCCTGCCGGGCTGGAGATGATAGGCCGCGGCAAACTGCGGGGACACGTTCGAGAAGCCCTCGTCGGCCACCGTCTGCTGCGGCGGCCCAATGGCCGGAGTGAAGAACACGTTCAGCGTCGCATCCTTCTGCTCATGATCAAACCGAAGTCCCGCCGTCAGATCCAGACGTTCAGAGAGCGTGACCACACCCTGTCCGAAGAGTCCGATGCCAACGTCGTCAAGATCGGCTTGCGGTGAGGTCTGCGTCACCGGGAAGGGCAGGAAAGGAGACAGGAATCCGGCAGAGAAATTTCTCGTCGCGTTCTGCTCGTAGTTCTGCGTGAAGAAGAACACGCCTCCCTGCCACTTGAGAGCGACTGAATCAGAAAGATCTATGGGGGCGTTGACCGCGTTGGCGACCCGTACTTCCTGCGTGAACTGAAAACTCTCTTCCGTGTTGTCGCGCGTGACGAGCGGCAGCGGAGTGTAGTCGAGATCGGTGGAATCGACAGTCTTCCAGTCCAGGAACCCTGTCGTGGCCGACACCGTAAGGCTCGAGCCCTCGAAGCGGTTCAGGATCGTCGTCGCAAAGATGTCGCGATGCGTGAAGCCCTCATAGTCGCGCGCCGTGTGATACGGGTTCTGGCGAAGGCCACCGAGATCGCTCAGCGCGTAGTCGCCGTCGCGATCGCGCTCGCCGTTGACGATCACGCGCGTCTCCCAGCTTCGCATCGGCGTCCAGAGCAACTGCCCCTTTCCTGCGAATGCCGACCGCGAGTCGAGATCGTTGCCGGTCAGATCGTTGACCGTGTATCCGTCACGTCGTCCGTACTGCAGCGACACGCCCATACCCAACGTGTTTTCGACAAGCGGCCCCGAGACACTTCCGCGCACGTCACGCGCGTCACTATTGGCGAACGGCACGGACAGGTTCCCCGACCAATTCGACAACGACGGCCTCGCGCTCGTGACGTTGATCAAGCCGCCAAGCGCGTTGCGCCCGAAGAGCGCGCTCTGCGGCCCGCGCACGAACTCGACCTGATCGACGTCCACGAGGTCGATGCTCGATGTGTTGGCGTTCAGCTGCGGTACGCCGTCGAAGAAGGTCGTGATCGAGGGATTCGCCGGGCTGGCGCCGATCCCTCTGAAGCGCGCGTTACTCAGTTTCCGCGCGGTGAACTCGCTGAACTGAAGGTTCGGTCCATAGGCGCCTGCCTCACTCACGATGGTGATGCCAGCATTCTGAAGCGTCGGCTTCGCAACCGTCGTAAGACTGAGTGGAAGGGACTGCGGATCCGCCGGCTCCTTCTGGGCCGTGACGACCAGTGGAGGGAGTTGGAAGGTGGCCGCGGCCTGACCAGACTGAGAGTTGCCCGACTGCGCCCAGGCGACTGACGTCAGAAGAATCGGCGAGCACGCTGCGACAAGACACACGAGAACCAGACCGAACGGACGAGGGTGAACCATGACCGTCAATTATGCGACAGCGACGGGCACGCGATGAACCGGGAATCGCCGACGATCGTGCATGAGCCGGTGCTAGGATTAAAGGCTGTCTGCAGCAGAGAGATCGCCAGCGCCACCGTAAATGACGATGGATGGCCGGGCGTATCAACTCAGTTACACCTGCTGCGTTCTTGATGTGTTCGTGAGGGTGCTCTGATGCGGAAGACGTGTTACGTGGCAGTCACCGTTTTGCTGGCGTTGAGTGTGACGCTCCCGGCGCAACAAGCCTCGCAGCGCGTGCGCCTCGGCGATTGGCCCGAGCTACGAGGGCCGAATCGCGATGGCATCTCGCGGGAGACCGGCCTCATCAACACATGGAAACTGAACGGGGAGAACTTCCTCTGGCGCGTTCCCTACGGCGGACGCTCGACACCGGTTGTGATGGGCGATCGCGTCTACGTTCAGAACCCCGTGGGCCGCGGCCCGGCGCTTCAGGAGCGCGTCATGGCACTCGACGCAGCGACCGGCAAAGTGGTCTGGGAATACAAGGTCAACATCTTCCAGAGCGATGTGCCTGCGCACCGCATCGCGTGGGCCTCCCCTGCCGTTGATCCAGAGACGGGGAACATCTACGTCATGACCGGCGGCGCAGAGGCGATCGCACTGAACCGTGACGGCAAGCGTCTCTGGAGCCGCTCGTTCGGCGAAGAGTACGCCGCGTTCACCACGCACGGTGGACGCACGATGTCTCCTGTCGTCGACGGCGATCTCGTCATCGTCAGCGCGGCGGTATCCAACTGGGGTTCTGCGGCGGCGCGCGCGCATCGACTGATTGGACTCGACAAGCGCACGGGCGAAGTGCGCTACGTCTCGAACCCGGGCGGCCGGCCGTACGACACTGCGTATGCACCACCAACGATCGCGAACATCAACGGCCTACGGTTGTTGATCGCTCCACTTGGCGATGGAGGCGTGCACGCGATCAAAGCGCAGACCGGTGAGAAGGTGTGGAGCTACATCGCCACCAAGCGCGCCATCAACACCGGCGTCGCGGTGAGCGGCGGTACCGTGTTCCTGTCGCACGGCGACGAGAACACCGAAGGCGTCGAGCTCGGTCTCGTGGCCGCCATCGACGGCAGCCAGACGGGCGAGATCAAGACGACAAAATGGGCCGACCGCGGAACCGAGTTCGGCTACTCCTCTCCGATCGTGGACGGCACGCGGCTCTATCAGATCGACAACGGTTCGATGCTGATTGCCTACGACACCGAGACAGGCAAGTCGCTGTGGACGCTGCCGCTGGGCTCTGCGCAGAAGGCCTCCCCCGTCCTGGCGGACGGCAAGATCTTTGTCGGAAACGATGGCGGCTCGTTCTTCATCATCAGACCGGGCGCGGATCGCGGTGAGATTCTCAGCCGGGTGGAGCTGCCCAACAGCACCAACAGTTGCTGCGGGTCTGAAGGCACGCCGGAGCAGGTGCTCGGCAACGCCGCCATCTCACGGGGTCGCATCTTCTTCATGTCGAGCGACGCGATCTACG
>Ga0247825_10002927_pt1 | contig 11260 bp, 13 predicted proteins | sample 13C_Vanillin_Day_FD_194413 | JGI IMG/M metagenome (GOLD analysis project Ga0247825, IMG submission 194413) | Soil microbial communities from agricultural site in Penn Yan, New York, United States - 13C_Vanillin_Day48 | ecosystem: Environmental > Terrestrial > Soil > Agricultural land | place... | reverse complement strand
GCCACCACCGGCGCCACCACCGGCGCCACCACCGGCGCCACCACCGGCGCCACCACCGGCGCCACCACCGGCGCCACCACCGGCGCCACCACCGGCGCCACCACCGGCGCCACCACTTCGCGAACGGGGCACTCAGTCCCGGTGCGCGTCCAGGCGCCCCAACTCGGCCCGGTGCCGCGTGCGTCCAGGTGGCCCAGCTCGGCCCGGGTGCCGCGCGCGTCCACGCGCCCCAGCTCGGCCCGGTGGTGCGCGCGTCCAGATGGCCCAGCTCGGCCCGGTGCCGCGCGTGTTGGACAGCTCGTAAATGCTCGCCGTGCCCCGTCGTGACGGGCTCCCATCTGCCGACATCGACAAGCCAGGCACTGTCACACTCCCCTCCAGCGTCGACTGACTCCACCCAGCCGCCGAACTACTCGGGGGCGGTTTCCTCGTCTCGTCTATACGGGGCGGGCGAACAGTTACGGTGCCGTCTCTTCCCACAGTGACGGACATGCAGGTATTTTCGCGGCTTCCACTCCGAACGGGGAGGCAATGTGGGCCGTTTAAAGGACAAGATGATTGAGGACCAGGAGGCGGGCGAGTGCCCGGAGTGCGGTGCGCAGTGCAAAAAGAACGACGACAGGGAGTCGTACTGCCCAGAGTGTGACGTCAGCTACGCCAAGCACTGCACGAACTGCGGCAGCCCGCACAACAATGAGATGGCCGTGTGCAGTGGGTGTTTCAAGCACGCCGTGGGCAAGGACTGAGGTAAGTGGTCGCCGTGCCCCGTCGTGACAGGGTGTCCACCCGACGGGGCACGGCGAACAGATACGACAGCTCCAGCTCGGCCCGGGTGCCGCGCGCGTCCAGGCGTCCCAGCTCGGCCCGGTGCCGTGCGCGTCCAAGCGTCCCAGCTCGGCCCGGTAGTGCGCGCGGGTGACAGCTCCAGCTCGGTCCCGGTGGCGCGCGGCGGATAGCTCCAGCTCGGCCCGGTGGCGCCCACGGCGGACAGCTCCAGCTCGGCCCCGGTGCTGCGCGCGCGGCGGATGGCGCTCCAGCTCGGCCCGGTGCTGCGCGCGCGGCGGATGGCGCTCCAGCTCGGCCCGGTGGCGCGCGGCGGATGGCGCCAGCTCGGCCCGGTGCTGCGCGTCCAGGCACCCCAGCTCGGCCCCGGGGCCGCGCGCGTCGGTAAGCTCCAGCTCAGCCCCAGTGCCGCGCGCGTCGGTAAGCTCCAGCTCAGCCCCAGTGCCGCGCGTGTTCAGGCGCCTCAGCTCGGCCCGATGCCGCGTGCGTCCAGGCGTCCCAGAGCGGCCCGGGTGCTCCGCGCCTCGGACGGCTCCAGCTTGGCCCCCAGTGCTGCGCGCCAGGACGGCAGCCGTCGTCGCCGAGTCCACCTCGGCCCGGTGCTGCGCACGCGGCGGATAGCGCCAGCTCCGCCCGGTGCTGCGCGCGGCGGATGGCTCCAGCTCGGCCCGGTGCTGCGCGCGCGGCGGATGGCGCCAGCTCCGCCCGGTGGCGCGCGCGGCGGATAGCGCTCTAACTCGGTCCTGGTGGCGCGCGGCGGATGGTGCTCCAGCTCGGCCCCGGTGGCGCGCGCGGCGGATAGCGCTCCAACTCGGCCCCGGTGGCGCGCGCGGCGGATAGCTCCGGCTCGGCCGGGTTGCTGCTCAGGACGTGAACCGATCATCTTCTCTGTGCCGGAGTACTAGCGAACCCGACCCACTGAGCAACACCCCCCACGGCATCCCGCTCGGCTTCCGCGTGTTCTCAACCCCGATCCGAGCAAGGCCCCCGGGGGCCTCCAGGAGCCCCGGAAGGACCGCCTCTCTATCCACGGGCACCGAGGCTCCGACAGAGGCCCAGCGGGGCACCTGGAGCGAAGGTCAGGGTTCTACATCCGCTTGGATGCGTCCCCTGCTGCCCACGCTCTTGACGCTCCTGAGGTTCACGCTGCGCCCATCCTCAAATTCAAGGCGGTAACCCCTCTCTTCCGTATCAGCGGGCCAATTGAATGCGCGGGGAGGACTCAGGATGTACCGCTCAAGGCCTGACTGTACGGAAGCGTTACTCCCCAAAGGCTCTACCCGAGCAGGAACGTACTCCTTAACCTCCACTTCACAGATCTTCACATCACCTCGAAACAGCACTGGCATTCACGACTCCTCGAAAGCGGTCTCTGCCGAAATAGGTATTCCCCGCCGCGCATCTTGCAACCACCCTGAAACCGGCTCGGCATGGGAGAGCAACACCCCCACTGCCTCCCACTCGGCTTCCGCGTGTTCCACCCGTGCAGCTAGGTAGCGCATCCAGTCCCCCTCGGACCCATCAAGATCCCTCTGGGCTTCATGGAGTGCCCGCTCCGCCCAGACTGTTCTTCGCATGGATGATCGAGATCCGGAGGCTCTCGCCCCTCCACGAGATGGCGCACGACTCAGAGATTTCGTACCAGCGTCCCGAAGGCTGCCCCGCGCCGTGGTTCTTACCCATGCAGGAGCAGTTGCACTCCAGCCCGACGGCATCCCAGCAGGCCCGAGCGCACTTCTCCATCTCGTTGTATGGCTGGATGACGTAAACGGTCCCCCATCGCTGCGCGCATTTCCTCACGATGTCGTTGAACCACGCGAGCGGGAGTTCCCACAGCTTGCGCTCCGGGTTCCAGACGGGTTTCCTCGTAGTAAGCTGAAGGAACGCCCGGTTGCCCTCCATCCACGGCGTCTTGCAGAGGAGTGGCGGGTTCCTCATGCGGATCACGACCGGAAACCGTTGCTGCCGTGCCACGCCTTCGACAGTCAGGCCGCTCATTCGCTCCCTCGGAAGAACCGCCAGTCTACCAGCGGGGGCCAAGTCGTGGAGCGCTCTCGAGCGTCGGACAGGCGGCGCGCACGTCGAGGTGGGCCTGCTGAGCCCGTGGAGCCCTCGCGCGTCCAGGCGGGCCTGCTGGGCCCCGTGGAGCCCTCGCGCGCATCGGACAGGTGCAGCCGGGCTCGGTGGGCATGTCCAGGCGGCCCTGCCGGGCCCGTGGAGCGCTGGCGCACGTCGGACAGGTGCAGCGGGGCCGGTGGGGCCCTCGCGCCTCCAGGCTCGCCTGCTAGGCACGTGGAGCGCTCACGTGCAGCCGGGTTCGGTGGACACGTCCAGGCTCGCCTGCTGGGTCCGTGGAGTGCTCGCGCGTCGGACAGGTGCAGCGGGTCCGGTGGAGCGCTCGCGCGTCGAGGCTCGCCTGCTGCGCCCGTGGAGCGCGCGCGTCTGACACGTGCAGCCGGGCCCGGTGCAGCCCTCGCGCGTCCAGGCTCGCCCGTGGCGAACGGCGCACAACTCGGCGCGCGGAGATGGGGTAACTGATCGCCGTGCCTCGTCTGAGACGAGGAGAGGGAGCGGCCTACCGAGCCGGAGTCCGTCTGCGGCTCGGGAGCGGTGAACACCCCACCCGGACGAGCGCTCTACGACGAGAGACTCCCAAAGATGCGCTCGAAGGTCGGGGGAGGAACCTCTTCCTTCAACCTCTCTACAAGCACGACGCTGATCCGCCGAAGGACGACGTTCCGCCCCCGAGACTCCTCCTGTGTTGCGGACGCGTCGTCCCTCATGTCGGCGTCCGTCGCGCCTGCCGTCTTCCACACGTCGCGGAGCATCGCCTCGTGGTCGGTCTCCTTCCTCAGTCGCTCGCGGAGAGCCTCGACCTCTTTCAGCGTTGCAGCGGTCGCGACGAGAAGCTTCTTGTTCTGTTCGCGGTAAGGATCGTTTGGTCTCGCCATGACCTGCTTAACGGCCTCTCGGCCAGCGGTCGTCTCACCCACGACCTCCTTCAGGTGCTCTTCGAGAAGCCTGCGTGTTTCATGCGAAAGCGGGTGCATGGAGCCTCACTTCACGAAGCGAGCGCGGAGAGCGCCCTTCGGAGGCTGGGCGTCGGCGTTGCCGGACCATGCGGACGAAACCACGACCACCACCTCATGACCGTCCGGCATCGTGACGGCCAGCTTGTCGAGATTGCTCGGCGTTCTCAGCCCGTCCACGTAGACCGTGTACTCCTTGCCTTCGATCGGAACTCTCGTCGCTGCCAGCATTGCGAGCCCCTACCTTCGAGCCAGCATGGCTCTGAACGCTCAGCATAGCGGGTAGCTCCCCCTAGCGGGAGCGGAGAAGACGAGCGTGGCGCCCCAGGCAACGGCCAGCAAGGAGCCGATGAAGGAGAAGAGTATCTGTTCGCCGTGCCCCGTCTGGTGGACACCCTGTGACGACGGGGGACGGCGAACACTTACGCTTCACCGAGGTGGCGGCGCTTTTCTACTCCCTCATCGAGACAACCCGCCTGCGCGGTGAGGACCCGGGGCGCTACCTGCGCCGCGCTGCGCTCGCCGCCATCCGCCGCTCACGCACCCTGTCCAGGATGGCCATGTTGTCCTGCACCGGCCCGCAGAACTTTTGGATGAACTCGGGTGAGGCGAGCGCGTAGGCCATGCCTCTGAACAACATCGGCACGAGCTGCGCGCGAGCCTCCAGCAGGTAGGTTGCGCCCTCATACTGCCTGCCAAGCCCCATCTTCCCGATGGCCGCCACGAGCCCTGCTACATAGTCGGCCGCTCCAAGGGCTAGGTCCACTTTGTACGAGGAAATAGAGAAGCCTGCGAGCGCCCGCAGCCCAAACCGAATGGGGCGTCCATCGCTCAGGATGCCGCGCACTTCCGCAACCTGAGCCTTCGCCATTGTTTCGTACCAGTGCTGGAGCGCCGGTTCGAAGGTCCTCGTTTCGTCGTGGATGATGCGCCCGCGGCGGCCATTCAGAGCTAGGAGCTCATCTACCATCTGCACCATGGACTGAAAGGACGGCAAGTTGATGCTGATGGCGATGGAGCGCCCGCCGGGTGTCATGTCTCCCTGGAGTTCCGCGTCAACCATGCGCGAAGGGGCCGCTCGCTGCTGTCGGAGCGTCTCTGTCAGGCGCTGATCGCCCCGGCGCTCCGCCTCAGCGATGAGCCCGTCCAGCACTGGGAGAACACCGTCCATAGTGGGTTCCAGGTACCAGTCCGCAAATGCCTTCAATAACGGGGGCGGGTAGCCCGAAAACTCAACAGCGAGCTTCGGCCGCTCGATGTTGTCCGCCGTCCCGAGCCAGCTAGCGGCGGGGTTGTGGTCTGGGTCGAAGAAGGTCTCGACCAGCTTTCCCGCGACGGAGTACCTCTTGTCGGCGACAACATAGGTCGGCAAGACACCCAGGCCGAGGAGTTCCTCCAGGAACTGAAGCAGATTCCTCGTGCCTCGCGCGTGCTTCAGAAGATCCTTGCTCTTCAGCTCGGACGGGCGGAGCTGCTTGGGAAGCATGTTCCGCGATATGACATCTTCGACGAGCTGAACAACACGGTCGCGCGTTCCTGGCGGAAGGATGATGCCGGAGAGCGCGAACACGGGCTGGGCGAGGTCGAGGTATCGACCGCCGCTGTTCCCAGCCTCGTCGCAGTACACAATGAAATCTTCCGCCTCACCCATTCAGCCCTCCTAAGCGCTTCCCGCAGAGGATAGACGTATGCACCGAGCCCGCCTGACGCGAGGCATGCAGCGGCGCCTCGGCCGACGCGAGAAGTCCGCTGGGCAGGAGGGCGGGCGACCAAGAAGCGCTGTATCCGTCCGGTCCTGCCATGTCCTGATCGGGTGCCGGGAGCTGGGGTGTATGGCAAGTTGGGGGCGTGAGTGACGGCGCGCTGACGAGCGTATCGCTGCTGAGCCTGCTACTGAGCCCACGTCTCGGGGAGAAGTTCCTCGATGAGGGAGGCCGGGAAGCGGGTGTCGCCGAGCTTGGGCAGCACGTCGCGGAAGTAGGCCCATGGGTCCAGCCGAAAGGCTAGGCTGGGCACGCATGCCGCGCGGCGCTCCTCGGGCCGTGGGATTCGCGCCATTCACCGGAGCGACTTGCACGCGGCGAAATGGCGCCGCCCTTTCGCTGCGCGCAGCATCCGCGTACCTGATAGCCCGCCGTGCCCCGTCTGAGACGAGGAGAGGGAGCGGCCTGCCGAGCTGGTAGCGGACTCCAAAGCGGAGCTGCGTCAGCGTCCTCCGCGCCCTGTGCCCACTCCGAGTGAAATCGAGCTGCCCGCCTGGGTGCTCCACCCCGGGGCAGGGCGAGCATTTACCGCCTTCTGGGCCGGTAGCGCGCGCGAGCGTCGGAGGGGGGAAGCTGGGCCCGTGGAGCGCTCGCGGTGGGGCGCGAGCAAGGCAGGGAGGGCGCGAGAAGCGCCGCGCGGAACGGCGCGGAAAGGAGCGCGAAAGGGCAGCGACGAACGGCGCGAATGGAGGCGCTAATGGGCACGGCGCGCGGCGCGGAAGGGAGCGAATCCCGAAGGGCTCCTGGAGCCAGCGAGCCGCCATTTCCGCGCCGCGCCTGCTGGGAGTCGGGGCGCGCGCGGGTGAGCCGTGGAAGGGCGCGCGAAAAGAACGCGGGCGCCCGGCAAATGGAGGGCGCCTGACTTCGACGCGGGGGCACTCTCCTGTCTGCTACTCTGGGGGCCTACCTGGGAGGTTCCCCCGTCTTGCTCCGACCGTTCGCCCCAAGTCTTGCGCTCGCCTCTCTGCTGGTGGGCTTCACCGCTGCGGCACAGGCCGCGCCCGCAGGGCGCTCCGTCGTTCTCACGGGCAAGGCTGGCGAGTCCCCGTTGATCTACCTGGCGCCTGGCACCGTCACCGCGATCCTGCTGGACGCGCCGATCCAGCGTGAGTCTGTCCAGGTGGAGGGCCGCGCCCGCTTCCCTGTGTTCGTGGTGGGTGATCAGGGTGTGACGCTCTCGCCTACCGTGCCGCTCGGGACTGGCGAACGGCTGGCACTGCGAGTCACCTACCGCGAGGGATCGCCCGCAAGCGTCGTGTTCCTGCTCACCGGGCAGCCGGGCGCGGCGGATGGCGTGGTCAACGTGAGCCGCCCGCAGCAGACCTTCGAGGCATGCCGCGTGGAGTTGTCCGCGACGCGCGAGCGGTGCGAGGCGCAAGCCAAGGAACTGGAGGCGCTCAAGGCACGCCCCGCAGCCTTGAGCCCGGCAAGCGTGGCGCTCGCGAGGTTCGTGGACAAGGACGGCCTGAGGGGAGAAGAGTTTAGGAAAGCGTGCTTCGCGGCGCGTGGGGCGGATCTTCGCCCTGTCATGTGCTGGGGCCTCGGGGGGGCAACGTGGAGCGTGGTTGTCTTGGAGGTGAACAACACCGGGGGGGAGCCGTGGGCGCCCGCGTGGGCCGAAGTCACGCCCGAAGGAGGGGAGCCGCGCCGCGCTCGCGCGCTGCTCTCAGAGCAAGCAACCATCCCCCCGGGCGGTGTAGTGCGTGTGGCCGTGGAAGTGGAGACTCCCGCGCGTGAGAAGCCCGAAGAATGGCTGCGGGTGCTGCACACCGTGCGGGTGTGCAACGGTGATGGGAGCCGCTGTCTGTCCGTTCCCCAGGTGACGCTGTAGCCACTGGCGCGAGGTGCCCAGCATGTTCGCGGACTTTGATCCCTTGGACTTGAAGCCCGGTCAGATGGTGAGCCACTGGCGCATTGTCCGACGCATCGGACGGGGCGGGTATGCCGTCGTCTACGAGGTGGAGAAGGACGGCCAGCGCTTCGCGCTCAAGCTGGCCTGTCAGACAGAGCGCAGCCTTGATCCGAAGCAGACGGACGCGCGCGCGCGGCGCGAGGCAGCCTGTCTCCAGCTACTCAACCACCGCCACATCATCCGAATGCGGGGACAAGGCCGGTGGCCGGACACGCTCTCAGGCTTCCATTACATCGTTCTAGACTTCGTGGACGGCTACACGCTCGCCCGCTGGGTCGAGCGGACCAACCCGACGCCGCACGAAGTCGTCGTCCTGTTCCTCAAGCTGTTTGATGCCCTGGAGCACATGCACGGTAAGAACGTGTTCCATCGGGACTTGAGCCTGAGAAACATCATGGTCACCAAGGACGGCGAGCCGGTGATCATCGACTTTGGAGCGGCAGACCACGCGACCGCCGAGGATTTGACGGATGGGCCGCTTCCCCCTGGAACGCCGCGCATCCGCAGCCCCGAGGCTCAAGCTTTCTGGGATGAAAACCGCCTCAAGCCCGGGGCCCGTTACACGTTCAAGGCGACGGACGATATTTTCGCGCTCGGGGCGGACCTGTACGACGTGCTGACGAACCCGACGCCGACGCGTGGCGAGACTCGGCCCCTGCTTGGGAACATGCTGATCGAGCAGGCCACCCCGCACCGGGCAACCAAGGGGCGCGTTCCGGTGGAGTTGAGCGCCTACGCGATGAAGCTGATCAGCCGCGACTTGGAGGTGCGGCCCGCGACGGCCAAGGATGCGCGGCGCCCGCTGGTGGACTTGGAGCGCTTCGAGGGAGATGACTGGCGCAAGTTCTCGACTCACCCGGCATCCGCGCAGCTACCGCCAGAACCCGGCGAAGGGGAGCCGGTGCCAGTCGAAGCGCGAGAAGCCGAGGGCCCGCAGGAGCCGATCCCTTCCCATCCGCTCCCGGTGCAAGTAGCGCCAGCGGATGCGGCGCCCGTGCCTTCTCCGGTGCAGGTAGCGCCAGCGCCAGCGGATGCGGCGCCGGTGCCTTCTGCTGCGGGGGCTGGAGCGCAGCACAGCGCGCGCCCTGCGTGGCTGCGCCCGGTGTTCGTCGGGCCGCTGGCGCTCTCTGTCTTCGCGGCAGTCGTGGCCGCCTCCCTGCTGCACAGACCAGCGCAACCCGAGCCGCCCCCCATGGCCAGGAGCGCACCAGCGGAGCAACCCCCAGGCCCAAGCCCTCTGGCCGAAAAGCCGACAAGCCGCCCCGAACGGTTAGCCTCGCCTCTCCCTACCCAGAAGGAGGCGAGCCTGTCCGTGAAGCTGCCCGACAACTCCCCAACGCTCACCAACGGCGTACCCGACCCGCAGCAAGCCCAGAGAGGTAGCGCGCGGCGCGCCCTGATCAAGAAGTGCGCGGCGCTCGTGGCTTCCGTCGCATGGCTTGAAGCGGGCTGCACTGGTGTGCAGACGCGCCCGGATCCCGAGCCATGCCCCGGGGAAGCCGTTAAGGCGATGCGGCAAGAGCTAGGGTGGAGGATCGGCAGCAACGATGCGCCCTTCATCCTGCTGGACGTGACCAAGGGGAGCGTTGAAGAGGCTCGCGAGCAACCCTTGACCGTCTGGAAGGATGGACCCGTTACGGGTGCGCTAATCGAGCCGCACGGCAAGGCGCCTGCGGGGATGCGGATTGATGGGCACCTGTGGACGACGGGTGATCGCATCTACGGACGCTACGTCCGCGCCCACCTTCCAGGCGGGCGCACCGTGCCGATCTGCCTCGAACTGGCGAACGCGGGCGATCTGGGCTCGGACTTGGAAAAGGACTCGAAGCCGGGCGCCCCTGTAGCGTCCAAGGTGTCCAGTACGCGAGCCGTTGAGCGGTGGAGGTGAGGCGGGCCCGATAGAGCGCGTGAGCGTCGGACAGGTGCAGCGGGCTCGGTGAAGCCCTCGCACTTCCAGGCTCGCCTGCTGGGCCCGTGGAGCCCTCGCGCGTCGAACAGATGCAACCGTCTCGGTGGGCACCTCCAGGCGGCCCAGCCGGGTCCGTGGAGCGCTGGCGCGCGTCGGACAGGTGCAGCCGGGCCCGGTGGAGCCCTCTCGCGTCCAGGTTCGCCTGCTGGGCCCGTGGACACCTCGCGCCGCGCTGGACGGGTGCAGCCGGGCTCGGTGGGCACGTCGAGGCGGCCCTGCTGGGCCCGTGGAGGTGTCTGTTCGCCGTACCCCGTCGCCGTGCCGAGATCGGTTGATGAATTACTTAGGCTTGCCCCAGGGAGAGGGAAGTTCGCTTGCTCGCCGTTCAAGGAATGCGCGCTTCCGCTCTTCGAGCGGGAGATTGGCCGTGCGCTCGGCGCTACTCAGCCACGCCTGTGTGCACGAATGGCAAAGTTCCATTCCTTCCTGCGCGGTGCTTGATGAGGTCGCCCGACCGAAGCAGGGGCCAACATCGCATTCCACGCGTTCATCATGGTTACTGCTCTCGAAAAGGTATCGCTTCGTGAAGCTCATGAGTCCCTCGCAGGTGGCGTCATTCTACCGCACTTAGCAGACGAGCCTGGACGCGCGGTATCTGTTCGCTGAACCCCGGCTGGACGTGGCACAGGCCGGGCCTGGGGCCCAGCGCCCTGCTAAGTCATCGGGGCTAAGAGGGTGTTGAACTGGGGTGAGCAGGCCCAACAAGTTGTGCTCCCCCAGCATCCTAGCGAGAACAAGCCTCATGCGTTCAGCTGACCGAGCGCCTGGATCTTCTGCTGCTCTGTGAGGTAGGCAACCCCCAGTGAAACCCGTGAGGTTGCCTGGGGCGTGGGCCTTGGCCTATGGCGCTGCCATGAGTTCTACCCCTCAAGTGGTTGCCAGGAAGCGCTACCCATCAGATTTGACCGATGCGCAGTGGAAGTTGGTCGAGCCGTTCGTCCGGGGCAATCCCGTCGGTCCCCAACCCGTGGTGCATGAGCGGCGAGAGGTGGTCAACGCCATCCTCTACATCTCGCGCACAGGTGCTCCGTGGCGCTACCTGCCGCACGACTTGCCCGACTGGCAGAGCGTCTACCACTACTTCCGGCTATGGACGAAGGACGGCACGCTCAAACTCCTGCACGATGTGCTGCGCGGCAAAGTCCGCCAGCAGGAGGGGCGTTCTGCACAGCCGACTGCGGGCATTCTCGACAGCCAGAGCGTGAAGACGGCTCTGGAAGCCGAGAGCCGAGGCTATGACGCGGGCAAGAAAGTGAAAGGCCGCAAGCGTCACTTGCTGGTGGATGTGCTGGGCCTGATCCTCGTCGCGTGGATTACCACGGCCGATGTGCAAGACCGGGATGCGGCCGCCGCCGTGTTGCCGATGGCCGCCGAGCAGTTCCCCACGCTGCAGAAGGTATGGGCCGATGGCGCTTACGAGGGACCTCGCGTGGCGGACATCGCCCAGCAGACTGGCATCGATGTCGAGATCGTGAAGCGCTCGGACACCACTCCCGGCTTCGTCGTTCAGGCCAAACGATGGATAGTGGAGCGGACGTTCGGGTGGTTGAGCCGGGAGCGGCGGCTGTCCAGGGACTATGAGCGAAAGGAGGAGTCCTCCGAGACGTTCGTCTACGTGGGCATGATCCGACTAATGCTGGGCCGCTTTGCTTGATTGCCTTCGTTCAACACCCTCTTAGTTCGAGTTTCGCAATTTTGAGCGGATAGAGAAGCGTGCGGTCGGCGAGCGGCGGGCGCATGCACAGCAGCGCCTCTCAGGTTGCTCGGCAACGACACGAGGTAGAGGGCCACTCAGCGCGCAGCC
>Ga0247825_10002926_pt1 | contig 11261 bp, 7 predicted proteins | sample 13C_Vanillin_Day_FD_194413 | JGI IMG/M metagenome (GOLD analysis project Ga0247825, IMG submission 194413) | Soil microbial communities from agricultural site in Penn Yan, New York, United States - 13C_Vanillin_Day48 | ecosystem: Environmental > Terrestrial > Soil > Agricultural land | place... | reverse complement strand
CCACGATTTCACCCCGCTCAACGGCGAGGGTGCCGGCACCTATCTCTATATATCCATCCGACTGAGACATGCTCGTGATATCGCCGGAGGCTTTGAAAGCAGGCACCGCCATGCCGTCAAGGATTCTAACCGTATAGAACTGATGCCGATCCGCTACTGACTTGATCCGCTGGCTGAGAGGCAAGGAAACCGATCGCGATACGTGGGGGGCTAGCCTGGCGATTCGCCGAAGCGCGGGCGCCAGCAGGATGTACGCGTTGAAGAGGCACGACGTCGGGTAGCCCGGCATTCCGAAGAACAGCTTGCCCCCGACCCTGCCGAAAGCCGTCGGTTTACCTGGTTTAACCGCGATTCCATGAAAGATGACCTCCCCCCGAGCCGCCAGGAGGTCGAGAATCAGGTCTCGTTCTCCCACCGAGCTCCCGCCGGAGAAGACCAGAAGGTCTTCCTGAAGACAGGCGTCCAGAGCCCTGGAGAGGTCCTCCAGGGTGTCCTGGACAACCTGGTAGGCCACAGGCTCCCCGCCATGATCCGAGACGGATGATGCCAGTGTAAACCTATTGACATCATATATTTGGCCAGGTTTGAGCGGTCGCCCTGGCTCCACGATTTCGTTGCCGGTCGAGAGGATCGCGACCCTTGGTCTTGCGTAGACCGTCACCTCGGCGAGGCCCAGGGCGGCTGTCGCTCCCAGCCGGCTGGGGGTGAGTGTGGTACCTGCCTCGAGAACCCGTTGGCCGGTGCGGATATCCGCGCCCTGGGGGCCGACGTTTTGGCCAGTGACGACCGGCGAAAATGCCAGGACGGCACCGGACATCTCGCCGTCGGTCTCTTCGACGATGACGACCGAGTCGGCGCCGGGTGGCATTGGTGCCCCGGTCGCGATCTCGATACATTCGCCGGGACCGATCCGCCTCTCCGTCACTTCACCGGTAAAGAGCGTCGCGATGCGCTTCAGCGAACGGGGCTGGGCGCGTGTCGCGCCCGTCGTGTCTTCCGCACGCACCGCATAGCCGTCCATCGCAGCCCGGGCGAAGGGCGGGACGTCGGCCGTCGCCACCACGTCCTCGGCGAGCACACGGCCCCGAGCAAGGTCCAGCGGAAGGCGCTCCGTGCGGTCGATCGGCCGGATCGCCGCATCGATGCGTGCCCGCGCCTCGCCGAGTGAGATCGTCGCCCCGATGGGACGCATTTTCGTCGTCATGCGGTCCTGCGAGCCATGCCTGGGCGAGGTGCGAGGGTGCGACGGTGCGAGGGTGCGACGGTCCGTAACACGGGCGAACTCATCGGCGCAGCTGCTGTACGACGTGGCCGAGTTCAGGAAGGATGAGGCGGGTCATGGCGAGCTTCACGGCGTTGGGAGATCCCGGTAGCACGAAGATCGCCTTGCCGGAGGCGGTTCCCGCCGTGGCGCGGCTCATCATCGCTGCAGCGCCGATGTCCTCGAAGCTGAGCATGCGGAACAACTCTCCGAATCCGTCGAGCCGCTTTTCCAGGAGCGCATCGATTGCCTCGAACGTGCCGTCGCGCGAGGTGATGCCGGTCCCGCCCGTCGTGATGATGATCTGCGTACGCGGGTCGGCGAGTTGCTCGCGCACCCGATCGGTGACCTGGGCCGGCTCGTCCTTCACGATGGTGTGGCCAGACACCTCGTGACCCGCCTGCTCGAGCAGTGTTCGAATCACTGCCCCGCCGGTGTCAGTGTCAGGCGTCCGGGAATCACTGACCGTCAGCACATAACAGGCGACAGACGCGGGCGCGTGCGCCTTGTGCTCGGTATGGCTCACACGGCGATTATATCGGCCAGCGCTCGAGGGGGCACGGTTCAATGGTGGTCGGCGTGCGGGGAGAACGACAAGAAGGGGGATGATATAGTGACTATCTTCCAGTTCCCATCGCGCCCTTAGCTCAGCTGGATAGAGCGTCTGGCTACGAACCAGGAGGTCGCACGTTCGAGTCGTGCAGGGCGCACCACCTTCCGAAGGAAGGTGGTCGGCATCTGCACTCCTCAGTCACGCCGCTTGTCGTCTTCGGCTCGAAGCGAGCGGGTGCGAGTCGTGCGGGGCGCATCAACCTATTCGTCTAACACTCAATAAGTGACGGATGTCTACGTCGGAGCCGAACTCCCCGTAGAGCGCCGTCCGGGTCGCTTGGTTCACGACCATCCGCGCGTCCGGACGACCTCGCGCTGATGGCCTTCACCCACCTCCATCCCGATCACGTCTCCGACCTGGTGCCCGGCATCCGGACGTTCCTCAACGTCCTCTTCAACGAGAAGGAAGGTGCATTTCGAGTGCTCGGCGGCCTGGTAGGCGGCTCGGGCCGTGGCGTGCCGCTCGAGGTGACAGAGACCGACGTGAAAAAGGCCGAGCCGTCGACGGTGTTCGACCGCGAGGGGCGTGGCCGTGACCGCTATCGGCGTGCCTCACGGAGACATACCGGCAATCGCGTATCGCGTGTCGACACAGAACAAGTCGATTGTGTTCAGCAGCGATCAGAACGGCACCAACCCGAACTTCATCGAGTTTGCGCGCGACGCCGATGTGCTCGTGATGCACATGGCGATCGCGGCGGGTGCCACCAGTCCACTCCATGCGTCCCCTGCGGTGGTCGGCCGTATTGCGCACGATGCGCACGTGGGACGACTTGTCGTGAGTCACATCGGCCAGTACGATCTGGGCGCGGCCGTCGCGGATGTGAAGAAGTTCTACACAGGCCAGCTCACTGTGGGTGCGGATCTTCAGTGCACGCCCGTGCCCTGAAGGTGCGTCGCGCCGGCATCTTTACATGAACTTGACGTATTCCGCGTCGCATCCACGTCATTGCTTAACACTCCCGCGTTTCCATTGAGCTCCGTCGGAGCGATGTGGCTCCGGCTGCCTCGCCTCGCGGCGGGAAAACGTTTTCCGATCGACTGGGAAAGGCCGGAGTGGCTTTATGAACACACGCGTAGCGATCCTCATGGCGTTGACGCTGGCCGCTCTGCTGCCTGCGGCTGCGTATGGCCAGGCATCGATAGTGGGAACTGTGAGGGACACATCGAACGCTGTCCTGCCGGGCGTGACGGTGGAGGCCTCGAGCCCGGCGCTGATTGAGAAGGTCCGGACCGCCGTCACCGACGGCGCCGGGCAGTTTCAGGTCGTCGATCTGCGGCCGGGTGCCTATATCGTCACGTTCTCATTACCCGGCTTCAGTACGGTCAGGCGTGAAGGCATTGAGATCTCTGGCTCCATCGCGGTCACGGTGAACGCCGAGCTACGCCTCGGCGCACTCGAGGAAACCATCACCGTGACCGGGGAAACCCCCGTCGTCGATGTGACGACGACGCGTCTGCAACAGACGATGGACCGGGATGTCATTGACGCGATTCCCTCCGCCCGCCAGTACTTCAACTTGGCGAATCTCGTGCCTTCGATCAGCAACGGCAACCGCGATGTCGGCGGCAGTTCCGGTGTGGTGGCCGGTGCCGTCATCGCCTCGGGCAGTCGGGCTCAGGACAGCCGGATCCTGATCGATGGCATGAATGTCGCCATCGGTGCCGGCGGGTCGCAGTACATGACGCCCACCGCCACGAGTCGAGAGTTGACGTTCAATGTGACGGGTGGCGCTGCCGAGAGTGATTCGCCAGGTTTCTCGGTGTCGATCGTCCCGCTGGACGGTGGCAACAGCTTCGGCGGCTCGCTCTTCGCCAACGGCGCGAACAGCGCGATGGTGGGCGACAACCTTTCTGACGAACTGCGGGCGCAAGGCCTGCAGGCGTCCAACAAGCTGGTGAGCGTGTACGACCTGACGGCTGCCTTCGGCGGCCCGCTCGTCCGCGACCGATTGTGGTTCTACGGGTCTGCGCGAGGGGTCGGCAACAACAATACGGTGGCCGGCATGTACGTGAACAAGAACGCCGGGAATGTGAACGCGTGGACGTTCGAACCGGATTACAGCAGGCAGGCTGAAACCGAGCAGACGTACCGTGGCGGAACCATGCGGCTGACATGGCAGGCGACCCCTCGCAACAAGTTCAGCGGCTTCTGGGACGAACAGTATCGATGTGCGGCGTGCGAGGGAGGTGGCACCGCCGTGCAGACCATCGAGGCCACTCCGCGCAGCGCGACATCCCCGATGCGGCTCGCGCAGGCCACGTGGAAGTCTCCGGTGAGTAACCGTATGCTGGCGGAGGCGGGCTTCTCGCTCTTTGGCCATCGGACGGTCGCCGGCAATGTCGTGCTGGGAGGCCGGCCCCGCACCGACGGCACCCGCGACCCGGATCTGATGCGGGTCGTCGAACAGGCGGGTCTCATTCCCGGCCTGTCGTATCGCCAGCCGACGCTCTACGGGCACCATTGGACGCAGACGACGGTGTGGCGCGGCGCCCTGTCGTACATCACCGGGTCCCATAGCGCGAAGGTCGGCTACGACGGCGGGTTGAATCGGCGCATTCTCGAGTACGAGAGCGACACAGGGCTCTGGTATCGGTTCAACAACGGCGTCCCTAATCAGCTCACGCTGCACGCGACTCCGTATGACGTGCCGTCGAATGCGACCACGGCCGCCATGTACGTGCAGGACCAGTGGGTACTCGGCCGGCTGACGCTGCAGGGAGGCATCCGGTACGACTTCCTGCACACGACGTATCCCGCGCAGCAGCTCGGGCCGTCGACGTACTACCCGAACGTCGTGAGCTTCCCTGCAAGCGACTCTTACCGGTGGAACGACGTGACCCCGCGCTTCGGTGCGGCATACGATCTGTTCGGCAACGGGAAGACGGCGGTCAAGGTCATGGCCGGCAAGTATGTGTCCCTCGGCGGCCTGAGCCCTGGTGGGGCGGACCCAGACGATTTCACCCCGGTGCAGCGGATGGCGACGAGTACGGCTCGTGCGTGGACCGACGCCAACGGCAACTTCACGCCGGACTGCGACCTCGCCAGTGGCGCCGCCCAGGACCTTCGGGCCAGCGGCGGCGATCTGTGCGGCGCGTACGCCAACGCGAATTACGGCACGGCCAATTTCAGCTCGAACTTCAATCCCGACTACGTTCAAGGCTGGGGCGTGCGTCCGTATCAATGGGTGTTCACCCCGTCGATTCAGCAGCAGTTGTGGCCGCGGGTATCGCTGACGGTGGGATACGTGCGCCGCGTGTCGGGAAACGTCGCCGTGACCGACAACCTCGCCGTCGGCGCCTCGGATTTCGATCGCTTCAGCATCACCGCGCCGAGCGATCCACGTCTGCCTGGTGGCGGTGGCTACACGGTGCCGGGGTTGTACAACGTCAAGCCCGAAAAGTTCGGCCTGACGAATGACTACCGCACACTGGCCAACGACTATGGCACGCTGATTCAGCACTACGACGGCATCAATGCCGGCGTGAACATGCGGCTGAGCGCACTCACCGTGCAGGGCGGACTCGCGGCTGAGAAGACCACCACGGACAACTGCGAGGTGGTGGAGAAGGTGCCGGAGTTGTTGCAGGTGGGTGGGGTCTGGTTACCCGACGCTTACTGCCACATCGCCACGCCGTTCCTCATGAACTACAAGGGGCTGGCAACGTACATCATTCCTCGCGTGGACGTGCAGGTGAGCGGCACGTACCAGAATCTGGCAGGGGCAGAATTTGCCGCCAACTACAACGCGCCGAATGCCGTGATCATTCCTGGACTGGGCCGGCCGCTGGCCGGCAACGCGCCCAACCTTCCCGTCAACATCATCGAGCCAGCCGCGCAGTACGGGCAGCGGTACATGCAGGTGGATCTGCGCGCGGGCAAGATGCTGACTGTCGCAGGGGCGCGGCTCCTGGTGGCGTTCGACTTGTACAACGCTTTCAACGCGAATCCGATTCAGACGTACAACAACACGTACGTCGCCAACGGCCCATGGTTGACGCCGACGCTCATCGAACCCCCGCGGGTCGCCAAGTTCAGCGTGCAGCTGGATTTCTAGACTGAGATCGCTCTGTATCGTTCTGGTGTCGCCCGGTGGATTCAGCGTTCGGGCCGTGGCGCCTGCACGACCCGCTCCGGTTCGATCTGGAAAGTCATGAGGTCTTCGCCAATCACCAGGGGACCGCTGTAGGTCTTGCGAGCCATCTCGAAGACGTCCCGCTCGGTGACGGCCGGCACGGTGGGGGAACCCAGCAGCACGAAGTGGTAGAACACCGCGAGTCTGGGCTTCACACGCGAAAAGACGACGCCAGCCTCGTCCGGCTTCGTATGATGGTCGAGGATGGCCTTGAAGGAGGGGACAACGAGCAGCGTCTCGCGCGCGGCCGCCACCTGATGGATCAGTAGATCAGTACCGGCGGCGCGGGCGATCAGGTTCTCGCTGAACCTGGTGTCACCGGAGACAACGACCGAACGTCCACCGAACTCCACTCGGAACGCGTAGGCCGGCTTGATGAGCGCGCCGTGGTCAACCTCGATCGCCATCACTTTCACCCCGCCGCGTTCGAACACGACGCCCTCCGAAAACTCCGTCGCGACAGCTTGCACGTTCGCCGGATCGAGGCGCTGATCAGCCGTGCGGGTCTTGATGTCCCAGTCGTAGGCCTGGGTCAACCCCGCCACGAGGTGGCTGGTCCCGGCAGGGCCATAGACGCGAAATGGCCCCCGGCGTTGCGCGTAACTTGATTCGAGCCATCCGGTGAGCCAGAGATCGGGAATGCCGACCACATGGTCGGAGTGCAGGTGGGTGAGGAACAGCGCGTCGATTCCGCCGATCCTCACGCCAGCCTGTGTCAGGCGCTGCGTGACGCCGCGTCCGCAGTCGATGAGCAGGTTCAGGCCGCCGGCCTGCACAAGGACGCCCGGACCGAAGCGGTCCATGACCGGGGCGGGACTGCCAGTGCCCAGCAGCGTGACGCGGAACTCGTCCGCCGTGTGTGGGACAGTCTGCGCGGTCGCTGTCCCGACGGCCAGCGGGGCGCAGAGACACATTACGCTGCCCACGACTCCGGCTCTCGACATCATCTGGTTCCTCGGCACTATTTGATCTGGGCTGACGCGTGCAGCGCGCTGACCGCACTGCGGAGCGATGTGTATGCGCGCCGCTGCTCAGGCGTCAGCGTGGTGCCGAGCAGGTTGCGCGCTTCAGACGGATCCTTTGACACGTCGAAAAACTCCTCCTGTCCTGCGCGGACGACGAGCTTGTGCGTTTCGTTGCGAATCGCGTATTGTCCGCCCTGCACTCCTTCGGCGGGTCCGAAGGTGTCGGCGTAGATCCATTGTCGGATTGGCGTTCTGTCGGGCTGCGACAGGTAAGGAAAGAAGCTCACGGAATCCACCGCGGACCCTGCAGGCACCGCGGATCGCGGCAGACGCGCCATCTCCACGATCGTCGTGAACATGTCGGCCGAATTGACGAGCGCGTTCGACGCGCGATTCGCGGCGACGCCTGGCCCCGTGACAATCAACGGCACGTTGACGCCGCCTTCGTACACGGTGCCCTTCGCGCGGGTCGGCACAAAGGGCGCGGTGACGGTTCCGCGGGTCGAGCCGTTGTCTCCCATGAACACCACATAAGTGTTGGCGCGTGTGGCGGGATCGAGCGAGGCGAGCAGCCGGCCGATCTCCGTGTCCATGGCCTCGAGCATGGCTTTGAAGTACGGCCGGGGGTTCGCATTCGGATCAGCCTGCGGATCGAGGCTCGAATGATCCGTCACCCAGAGCGATCGGGGCGGGAGATGCAGTGGCTCATGCGGCAGATTGAACGCGAACCAGAGGAACCAAGGTTGATCGCCTCTGGCGCGAATCCACTTCGTCGCCTCGTCCACCTGGTCGGAGGGGCCGTAACCCGTCGCCCCTGACAACGTGCCATTGACATCCTTGACCCAGGCGAAATAGCCCTCAGGAAATCCACGAAGTCCACCCGAGAAGTGATCGAAGCCGGTCAGGTTGGGGTGCTTCTCCCAGCCGTTCGCACGGTCGGCCAGGTGCCACTTGCCGATCGCCGCCGTGGCGTAGCCCAGTTCGCGGTGGGCGGCGAACGCCTTCGGCAGCGTGAATTCGTCGAGTCGAAGCCCTGGAGAACCTGGGTCTGTTGCGGCGCCGGCGCCACGGCCGCGTCCCCCCTCCCTGGGCGAGCCCGCCGGTGCGGCAGGTGTCGATGGCATGGGGCCGGCGACGCTCCCGTCGCCGGTCGGACGACCGACGCCTGTGCGAAAGCCGTAGCGTCCAGTCAGCATGGTTGCGCGGGTCGGCGAGCACACGGGCTGCGACCAATACCTGTTGAACCTGACGCCTGCCGCGGCCAGCCGGTCGAGGTTGGGCGTTGCCGCGGTATCGGTCCCGACACCGAAGCTGCGCAGCGTCTCGATCCCCATGTCGTCGCCGATGATGAGAAGGATATTGGGCGGCTTCGATCGATTGCCGACTTGTACCGGCGCGGACTGTTGTGCGGGGGCGGTAGAGGCGATCGCTCCCGCACAGATGCACGAGAGTGTGATGCCTGCGACCACGGTCGATCGACGAATCCAGCTCCTCATAAAGGATCTCCGATCAGTCACTTGCTCGATGCGAGCCTGAAGCCGACGTGGGAGGACGCGGTGTCGGGCGGCGTGCCACGGCGCGCGCTGGGACGATAGCTTTCGCAGTACGTGTGGTGGCAGAGAAAGGAGCCACCCTTGATGACGCGCCCCTTCGCGTACGGATTCGTGGGGTCGAAGCTCGACGCGGGTCCAATCGGATTGTCGCAGAGTCCGGGATTGCCCGCGCGTTCGGCGAAGGTATCCGGACGGTACCAGTCAGCCGTCCATTGCCAGACATTCCCGGCCACGTCGTAGAGTCCGTAGCCGTTCGGCGGGAACGCCTTCACCGGGGACGTCCCCGGGAACCCATCCTCGCCGGTCTGGTGATGGGGGAAGTCACCCTGAAACGTGTTGGCCACATGATGGCCGTGAGGCGTGAAGTTGTCGCCCCAGGCAAAGCGCGCGCTCTCGAGGCCTCCGCGCGCGGCGTACTCCCACTCGGCCTCGGTTGGCAGGCGCTTGCCGGCCCATTCCGCATACGCCGTCGCGTCGTCCCACGACACCTGAACCACTGGGTGGTTGTCGCGTCCCTCGAGCGTGCTCTCTGGTCCCTCGGGGTGCTGCCAACTGGCGCCCGGCTGCCATCTCCACCATGCGTTCACGTCGTCGAATGGCACGGGTCCGGGCGGGGGCGTGAACACCAGGGAACCGGGTTGCAGCTGATCGTCGGGTGGCTTTGGAGTATCAGGCGGGAGTTGAGTTTTGAGCTCGTCCCAGATCACCGGGCGTTCGGCGGTGGTGATGTATCCGGTGGCCTGCACAAAGCGGCGGAACTGCGTGTTGGTCACGGGATGCTCATCCATCCAGAAGCCGTTGACCGTCACTGTGTGCGCGGGGCGTTCGTTGGCGAAGCTGTTCGCGTCGCTCGTCCCCATCGCGAACTGTCCGCCGCGGATCCACTGCATCCCTTCGTGCGATGGTGTGGGGCCCTCCCGCACCCAGTACGCTGCGCTGCCCGCGAGCAACGGCGCAAACAACACCGCGGACCATCCGAGTCTGCGCATGCTCACCAGGGCCCTTCACTCAGGAGTGTTCCGCAGGACTCAGAGTGGCCGCCAATACCGCAGGCTGCTGGACCACTCGGGGCACGGTGAGGCGCACTTCGAGTCCGCGCGGTGTGAGATTGCGACAGCTCACCGTACCTCCGCACGCCTGCACCGCGCTTCTGACGATCGCGAGCCCTTGCCCGACGCCACCGGTTTTGCGGTCCCGCGTTTCGTCAACCCTGTAGAACGGTTCGAACAGGCGGGGAAGCGCGTCCTGCGGAACACCAGGGCCCTGATCGGCGACCGTGACCATGACCATGTCGCCTGCGGCACGCGCCGTCACCGTGATCGGGCCGGCGTCACCTGCATATCGCAGCGCGTTCCGCAGCACATTCGCCACGGCGCGAAAGAGCGCGTCCGGATCGATCATCGCTTCGAGGCCGGAGGGGACGTCGAGGCGTATGTCGTCGCCCGGGCGTGATTCGATTCGACAGGCGCGCTGCACGGCACTGGCCACGTTGGTAGCCTTGGCGACGGCCGTCCGCGCCATGAGCTCTTCGCGGGCGAGTTGCAGCAGATCGTCAGTCAGCCGGGTCATCTCCGTGACGTCTTCGTTCAGCCCAGGCAAGTAGAGGTTCCCCTTGTCGGGATTACGGTCGAGAATCGCCAGGGCTACCTGCATCCGGCCGAGCGGAGATCGGAGCTCGTGGGCGGTATCGCCGAGGAAGCGTTTCTGCTCCGCCACCTGTGCGCCCAGCCGTCGGCCCATGCTCTCGATCGACGCGGCCAGACGTCCCAATTCGTCCTGCGCGCGCATGTTCAGCGAGGTTTGGAAGTTGCCATCAGCCATGCGAGCCGTTGCGTGTTCCATGAGACCAATGCGTCTGGTCAATCGTCGCAGGAACGGAATCCAGCAGAGAGCCGTGATCGCGAATCCGGCGGCTCCCCAGCCGAGCCACGGCTCCGGCGCGAACAGCAGGGAACTGCCGAAGAAGGACGGCGAGTACACGATGAGTGTTCCGGGCGTCGTGTCCGGAGACGACGCGGTGCGAATGGGGAAGCGCACGCCAAGCCAGTAACCCGATGTCCGGCTCTCGACAACGAGAAAGGGCGTGCGTGGGGGAATCGGTTCGTGGTCGGACGGCGGCAAGCCCAGGGCGCGCCTCTTTCCCGTGTCGAACAGGCGCAGCAGTTCCTCCGGGAAAGACAGGTCCGGTCCCGCGGCATGACGCGCGTCGTTCAGAAAGAGCGCAAACGTCACTTCGTGGGCCGCCGAGTACTCCGATAGCAGCGCGTCGAGCTTTTCCCGCGGGGTCATCGCCATGTCGACGGCCATCTGGCGAGACACCTCGAACACCCGCTCTTCGGCTGTCCTCAGCATGAACTCCCGCAGCGTCTGCGGGCTCCTTACGCCGGTGGCGGCCATGGCAAGGAGGGCCAGCACCAGCAGGTTCAGTACTGCAAGCAGCAGGATGCGTCCGCTGAGCGACTTCGTCGGGTCCAGCGTCATGCGACCTCCCCAGGTCTTCGCATCCGATAGCCGAGCCCGCGAACGGTTTCGATGAAGCGCGGCTCACGGGAATCGTCGGCGAGCTTGCGTCGAAGCGCCGAGATGTGGACGTCGATCGATCGGTCGAAGGCTTCGAAGTCGCGGTCTGCCGCGGCCAGCAGGAGATACTCCCGCGTGCACACGCGCCCCACGGCCTTCGCGAGGGCGAGGAGCAAATCGTACTCGACGCGCGTGAAGAGGAGGGGCGCGGCGC
>Ga0247825_10002925_pt1 | contig 11262 bp, 12 predicted proteins | sample 13C_Vanillin_Day_FD_194413 | JGI IMG/M metagenome (GOLD analysis project Ga0247825, IMG submission 194413) | Soil microbial communities from agricultural site in Penn Yan, New York, United States - 13C_Vanillin_Day48 | ecosystem: Environmental > Terrestrial > Soil > Agricultural land | place... | reverse complement strand
ATACCGAGATCACGGGTGATCGAAATCCGTTGCACTATGATGAAGAAGTAGCTCGAAAAAGCCAGTTTGGTGGCCTGATCGTTCAGGGCGGGGTTACATCCGGAATGCTCAACGCGTTGGTGGCTGAGGATCTGCCAGGGCCCGGTACTGTGTTTCTCAACATGAATCTGACGTTCACCAAAGCAGCCTACGTCGGCGACACCATCACTGCCAGCGTACGAGTGACAAGCGTTCGCATGGACAAGCCGATCTGCAAACTGGCTGTGGAAGTCCGAGATTCGAAGGGCGACGTCTGCCTGAGCGGTGAGGCAGCAACCTATACGGCAGCATTGCAACAGGCCGACGGCCGCGACCCGGTCTCGCAAAAGTCCGAGGTGCAGCAAATCGGATGACACATCCTGGTCGGCTGTCCTAGTGTTTGGTGTCCTCATATTTCCCGACGACGCGCAGCATCACCGCTTTGTGGTTCACAGCGGTCTACCAGTTCAGCGCTCGTGAGACACGTCCCGCTTTGCCTGACCGGGAGATGCGGGACTCCGAGATGCGGCCGAAGTAGCAAGCAGCCATTCTTCGACAATTCTTCGCCGCCGCGTCGGGCTAAAGCCGACTGGCCGTCAAACAACCGACCGGAACTCCACCACCACTTGAACGGCCGAACTTCAGGGGCGTGAGGGTGTCACCGCGGGGCGCTCAAAGGAGGGCAGGCCGAATCACCCAAAGCTGCACAAGCTAGTCAATTCGATGCTTGAGACAGGGCGCGAGAGAGGTCAACTGAAGCCCGTGACGGCTCACCTCTACAACGTGTGAGGCGATGCAATCCTGGAGAAGCGAACTCCATCGGCGCCAGCGGCGGGCGGGCGCATCGAGCCTGGTGCGAACATTCAGCGACTGACTCTAATTCCTCGGTCACCCAGTCACGTCATCGGCTCAAGCTTAAGCACGGCCGGGCTTGCGTCGCATCAGTCCAAGGCGAGGCTTGGCGCATTCATGTATCGAATGTTGAGTTATGGGCCAAACCAGCTGAATTCTCGGCGTCCGCTAATTACTGGATTATCTCCGTGCTTGATTCTGCACAACCAGGACACCAGCGCTGAATCAAGGTAATCTGTATGGCCGGGGAACCATTGAAGAAGATGGTATGCGAGGTCGTGAGCCAGCCTGACATCTAAGTCGCCAGCAGCGATCGTCTGATGCACTTGAGAAACCGAACTCAGAACCGCGGCGTGCTCCTCAATGTGGCAGCTCCTCAATGGAAAGCCGGTCTCAAGCATCCATTGCTCTTCCTGCTTGAAGTGTTCAACTGCGTGCCGTTCGAAAGCAGCAATGGCTGCTAACGCGTTATACGAGCTGCATTTGAGAAGTGCGATCGCTACGTCATAAAAATCTTTGTGTGACTCATCCATCGGGCCGTAACCCAACAGATGAGCATCAGACCACTTAAGACTGACCTCATTCGGTTCGAAAGTCCGGTTCATTGCTCGATCCGCTTTAGGTTATCTGCAGCGCCTTTTCCCGCCGCGACCACAGTCGGCCCCATTGCACCACTCTCTTCCGTAGCTCAGACCAAGCGTCAGCGCGAAGCATTTTCTCTATAGCGGCGCCCTAGCGCTTAGCCATTTGGGTCGTCCAGAAGGCAATCGTCAAGATCCTGAATGACCTAAGGCGGCAGCAATCCAGGCTTCGGTCAAGCCTCACATGTTTGGGTAGTTTGGACCGCCTCCACCCTCTGGCGCCACCCAGACAATGTTCTGCGACGGGTCCTTGATGTCACACGTTTTGCAATGCACACAGTTCTGTGCGTTGATCTGAAGATGAACTCCTTCGCCGCCTGTATCAACGAACTCGTAAACGCCAGCAGGACAGTAGCGCTGCTCAGGGCCCGCGAATGTTGCAAGGTTCGACTTCACCGGCTTATCCGGGTCTGTCAGGGTGAGATGCGAAGGCTGGTCCTCGTTATGGTTCGTGTTGGACAGAAAGACCGATGAAAGACGGTCGAACGTTAGGACGTTGTCCGGCTTCGGATACTTGATTGGCGTGAAGTGGGCCGCTGCCTCTAATTGCGCGTGATCGGGGCCTTTGTGATTCAGCGTCCACGGCGCCTTTCCGCGCAACAGCAACTGGTCAATACCTACCATTGCAGCGCCAATGTAGAGACCTTTGGACATCCACGGCTTGAAGTTCCGCGCCTTGTGCAACTCCTCATAAAGCCAACTCGAGCGAAATGACCTCGGATATTCGGTCAGTTCGTCGGCTGATCTGTCCGCAGCCAACGCCTGCGCCGCGGCTTCCGCCGCAAGCATCCCCGATTTGATTGCGCAGTGACTGCCCTTGATGCGCGAAGCATTCAGAAATCCTGCCTCGTCCCCAATCAATACCCCCCCGGGGAACACAAGCTGAGGAATGGACTGAACGCCTCCTGCAGAAATGGCCCGCGCGCCGTAGGCGATACGCTTACCTCCCTCAAGAAATCCGCGGATCGCTGGATGCGTCTTGAGACGCTGGAATTCTTCGAATGGGGAAAGATAAGGATTCCGATATCCGAGTCCGACAACGAAACCTACAGAAATCTGGTTCTTGTCTTGGTGATACAAGAAGGAACCACCGTAGGTGTCCGATGGAAGTGGCCAGCCGGCCGTATGCATAACCAACCCGGGCCGATGATTTTCAGGCTTAACTTCCCACAGCTCTTTCAGGCCGATCCCATAGACCTGGGGTGATGCGCCGTTGCGCAACGGAAGCTTTGCTTCAAGCTGTCGACCCAAATGGCCGCGGCAGCCTTCGGCGAAGAACGTGTACTTGCCCAGCACGTCCATCCCCGGCTGGAAGCTGTCGGTCTCCTGACCGCCACGATCTACACCGGCGTCGCCTGTCGCAACGCCGATCACACGGCTTCGGTCGTCGAACAGGACCCTCTGGCCGGCGAATCCGGGAAAGATCTCTACGCCCAGATCCTCGGCTTGCTTGCCCAACCAGCGTGTCACGTTGCCCAAACTGACTACGAAGTTGCCATGATTTCTAAAGCACGGGGGGAGAAGAAAGTTGGGAGTGCGAAGCGAGCCGCCTTCGGTCAGGAAGAGGAAGCGGTCTTCCGTCACCTCCGTCTTCACAGGCGCTCCCTGTTGTTTCCAGTCGGGGAGAAGTTCGTTCAGGGCCCGGGGATCCATGACTGCGCCCGAGAGAATGTGCGCGCCGATTTCGGCACCCTTTTCCAAGACGCACACCGTGATGTCACGGGATATCTGCTTGAGTCGTATTGCGGCCGCAAGCCCGGCTGGGCCACCGCCCACGATCACGATGTCGAACTCAATGGATTCGTGAGACATACAAAGGCTACGGGATGGGGCGACCAAACGATTGAACGAAGGAAGTTTTAGTCTTGTCGTGACGGTTCTTCTAGCCCGGGAAACGTCGCCAGCTTGAAACAGGCTGAGCGGCAGCATTGATTCACCGTCATACGTATGAATCTAGGCCCCTCATGGCAGACACCAAGCTTAGAAACCTACGCGCGAGTTGCTCTGCATAGAAATTAACAACATAGCCCAGGGCAAACCCGTGAGGCGGAGCAGCAGCGAACCAACTGTCCTTCGAAGGTCGAAGCACTCAAAGAGGCTGCCGTGCAAGACCGCATCGCCTGGCGGTCGTCTGCCGCCGCCTGTCATGAGCTCTTCCGTTGACAGACCATTAGGTCGACAAAGTTCAACGTCGACTCTGCCGTGGCCATCCCTGATCCAATGACTGGTGCCCGACACTGACGGCTTGACGCGTACCGCGGAATGGACTCCGTGACCCAGGGGCCACCAACAGCGCCCGCCACATGCCCTGCCCCGTGTTAGGGAACGTCTGCAAAACCCGCCCGGATCTTGCGTGAGTTGAAGCTACGACGCATCGGGGCAAGACGATCATGAAGCAACTCGGCCTGGGTCTGAACCTGTCGACCAAGAAGACGCGCAAGCGCGAGTTCCTGGAGGACATGGAGCGGGTGGTGCCGTGGAGCGTGCTCGTGCAGATCGTCGAGCCGTACTACCCCAAGGCCAAGACGGGACGGCCGCCCCGCGGCATCGAGTGCATGCTGCGCATCCACTACCTGCAGCAGTGCTTCGGCCTGTAGAACCCGGCGATGGAAGAGGCGCTGCACGACGTGCCGCTGTATCGGGAGTTCGCCAAGCTCGACGGCGTGACCGCGCGGCTGCCCGACGAGACCACCATCCTGCGGTTCCGCCGCCTGCTGGAGAAGCATGACCTGGCCGTGGACATGCTGCGAGTCGTCTACGACCTGCTGCAGCGCAAGGGGCTGATGCTGCGCAGCGGCACGGTGGTGGACGCCGCGCTGATCTCCGCGCCGAGCTCGACCAAGAACGCCGAGGGTGAGCGCGCCCCCGAGATGCGCCAGACCAAGAAGGGCAACAACTGGTACTTCGGCATGAAGGCCCACATCGGCGTGAACGCGCACTCGGGGCTGGTGCACACCGTGGTGGGCACAGCGGCCAACGTCAACGACTTGAACGTCGCCGGGCAACTGCTGCACGGTGAGGAGCACGCGGCCTTCGGCGATGCGGGCTACCAGGGCGTGCGCAAGCGGCCCGAGGCGGCCGGGCCGACCTGGCATGTGGCAATGCGTCCGGGCCAGCGCAAGTTGCTCAACCCCCTCATCGAGCCCGACTTCGTGGCCGAGCGCATCGAGAAGATGAAGGCCAGCATCCGCGCCAAGGTCGAGCACCCGTTCCGCGTGCTCAAGCGGCAGTTCGGGTTCACGAAGGTCAGATACCGAGGCCTGAAGAAGAACACCGCGCAGATCGTCACGCTGTTCGCGCTGTCCAACCTGTGGATGGCGCAGCGGCAGTTGATGGGAGCGCCGGGATGAGTGCCACCGCGATGCCCGCAGCGGGCTCGCGAGGCGCCGAAAGCGCCTGCGCGGCGAAGCAAACGGGCTGCCGAACACCGCAGATCGAGGACTTCGGCGCGTCATCGCGGTCACGTCACCTCAAACCGCACCGCGCGTCGCGTTGTGCAGACCTTCCCTAAGTGGCGCGGAGATCTACGCGCGAGAACTCGACAGCCAAGGCGAGGCGGTCGTAGATTGCACCGCTGCGAGGGGCCATCGATTCCCTGCCCAAACGCCCCAGGGACGCGCAGAGAATTAGCCTCGCCAGCAAGTACGCTTCGCCAACCTTTGACAGTTGGTGAAAGCCCGGGCGGAACCAGTCTCGTCAAGCTCGGGGGCAGATAGGCTGGTCCTTATAGATCAGCCCAACCGCGCTGCAGGTGCCCCCGGGTTCTCCCTAGGTCCTCTTGTTAAGTTCTTTGCGGAGCCATTGCCCCATCGGTTCCTAAGCTGTTGTCACTGCCAGTTGCTGGCGCCTCACCAAGAATTTTTGACAAGCACTAGGAGATGATATGGCTCGCCCTGAACTTGAAGGCGAATGGGTCCAGGGTTGGCCCGATCGCGCACGCGCACGCGTCATGCCCAGCAAGGACGCCGATGGTAGAACCATCTATGCGCGCACGCCTCTGCTGGAACTGGAAGGGCTCATTACGCCCACCGATGCGTTCTACATTGTTTGTCAGCTGAACGCGGCTGAACCGATTTATCCGGAAGACTACTCGCTCGCGATCAAGGGGCTGGTGGCGAAACCGCTAGAACTGTCGCTTGAAGAAATCAAGCGACTGCCGAGCAAGACCGTACGGACCGTCATGGAGTGCGCCGGCGATGACGGCGAGTTCTTCCACTGGCAGAAGAAGGGAGGGCAAAAGCCATCTCGACTGAAGAAGCAGAAGGAACAAGGCGGCTGGAACCAGATGGGCGGTGACGCCAAGGGGAAACCGAAGATCGAGGATGTTCTCGACGCAGTTCCCACAACTTGCCTGGTGAGTGGCGGCGAATGGACAGGCACACCTCTGGTCGAAGTTTTGAAAATGGCCGGCATCAAGGCCGGTGTGCAGTCTGTTTACTTCGTGGGCCACGATCAGGGAAGGCCCGACCCCACGCCGCAGTACGCCGCAACGGGCCGGACCGACATCGAGATCTACGACCCAGGCGTCATCAACTACGACAAAGCACTTCCACTCGCGAAAGCGCTGGACCCGGACACGCTGCTTTGCTGGGCACAGAACGGCGAACATTTGCAGCACATCCATGGCGCCCCGCTGCGCCTGGTTGTGCCGGGCTGGTCAGGCAACTGGTCGGTGAAGTGGCTAAAAGAAATTCACTTGCTCGACCACACCCCCGAGTGCTACTACCAAAATCACTACTTTGTCCATGGGGCATCGCCGGACGACCCGAATAAGCGCCCCTGCATGGAACTTGGATGCAAAAGCATCATCCTCGGTCCGATTGACGAAGACTCCCCTCTTCCCCGCGGCACTCACCTCGTCAAGGGCCTGGCTTGGAGTGGTGCCGGCGCGATCAGGAAGGTCGAGGTCAGCGTCGATGCTGGGAAGACATGGAAAGAAGCACGCCTCGAGGACCACGGCGATAGGTGGCTGTGGCGGCGCTGGTCCTACGTCTGGGAAGTCGATAAGGCTGGCAAGTACACCGTGATGGCGCGAGCGACAGACGAAGCCGATCGTCTGCAGCCCCAAACGCCCTGGAACTATCAAACGAAACACTTCGACGGAATCGTTCCTGTCGACGTTGAAATCGTCTAATGATCATGCGAATCTTGGTCTGCATCAAAGAGATTCAAAATCCGGAAGTCGCGTCGAGCGTCTTCAGGGTTGATGAAGTACGCAACGAAGTGATCCCGCTGGAGGGCCTCCCACTGGTCACCAGTCCGTTCGATGAACAGGCGATCGAGGCGGCACTTCGTTTCCGCGACAAGCAACCCTGTCAGATCACGGTGATGACATTCGGGCCGGACAGCGCCAAGGCGGCGATCAAACGCGCCCTGTCAATGGGAGCAGACGATGGCATCCACATCCTGAGCACCGGGATGGAACAAGCGGACAGCGTAACCACCGCACGCGTCCTTGTCCAAGCCATACAGAAAGAGGAAAGCTTCGACCTGATCCTCACGGGCCGGCAGGCGGCAGATGGCGACTCCGGAATCGTGGGATGTGGCTTGGCTCAATTGTTGAACATCCCAATCGTGACTTTCGCAAAGGGTGTGGAACTAGATGGTTCTACGCTGTGCGTCGAACGCGTTTTGGACGACGGCGCGGAGATCATCGAAGTCCCCATGCCGTGTGTCGTCACTGTGTCCAACGAACTCGGCGAGCCGCGAAAAGCATCTTTAAAAGAGACGATGCGCGCTGGCAAGAAGCCCACGAAAGTCCACACCGTCGAAGCGCTAGGAATTAGCCCTTCGTCACTCAGCACGCAAAGCCAGCGGCAGGTACGCACGCGTTTGTATGTCCCTACCAAGGACGTTCAATGCGACCTCATCGCTGCAGTCTCAGCTGAAGAAATGGCAAAGCAGGTCATTTCGAAACTCATTGCCAGCAAACTCATCTGACCATGTCAACGATCGATCTCCAACGCCAAGCAAGTGGATTCCTAGTCATCGGAGAGCTGGCCGGCGGAACTCCACTTCCGATCGTGCCAGAGATGATTGCTTTGGCCAAGCAGCTGTCCGGCAGCAACGGCGGGCCTGTTTGCGTTCTCCTCCTGGGCGAGTCTGGCAAGTCGACCATCTCCACTTTGGTGGCGGCCGGAGCCGACCGAGTGTACATAGCCCCGATGCCCGCTGAAAAGCTGTACGCGAGTGACGTATGGTTGGATGCGGTCAGTGTGGTCGTTACCGCCTTCACGCCACAGCTCGTCATTGCCGGCCATACATCGCTCGGTGCTGAACTCGCCCCCCGACTTGCAGTAGCCGCAAACCTCGCCATTGCGACTGGCTGCGAGAAGCTGTGCGTTGAGGACGGGAGGCTCATGGCGACGCGGCCCTGTTATGGGCATAAGGCCCGGGAAGTACTTGAACTGCGCACGGTTCCCGCAGTCATCACCGTGCGAGCTCGAAGTGCCGAGCCGCTCGAGTCCGATCTGAACCGGACGGGTGAAGTTGTCAACATTGAAGTGCGACAGCGCGACGCGGCATTGATCCCAAAGATTCGCTCTCGCACAAGCGACGACGGAGAAGGGGGTCTGTCCTTGGAGCAAGCGAAGGTTGTGGTCGCGGGCGGTCGAGGGCTTGGCGGGTCGGAAGGCTTCAGCGGTTTGATCAAGCTCGCGGAGACCCTTGGCGGCGCAGTCGGTGCTAGCCGCGTCGCTTGTGACCTAGGCTGGTGCCCGCGCTCGTGGCAGATCGGCCTGACGGGAAAATCTGTTACGCCAAACCTTTACATCGCCATCGGCATTTCAGGTGCAAGCCACCATATGGCGGGCTGCGGCAACTCAGGTGCCATTCTCGCGATCAATAACGATCCCGATGCGGCGATCTTCAAAGACGCGCGTATCGGCGTTGTCGGAGATTACAAGGAAATCGTTCCGGCAATGATTAGGCAACTTGCTGATTTGAAGGCCCAAGCAGCATAGCGAGCAGCCCGGGGCTGAAGTCTCCCAATCCAAGCTCATCACTCCGACCTAACACATGAGCTGCTGCCGGTTTGATGGATTCCAATCTAAGCTTCTCGAGCTTGCTCGAACTCTACCGGGCTGAAGTAGCCGAGCGTCGAGTGCCGGCGAGTCGGGTTGTAGAACCGCTCGATGTAGTCGAACACGTCTGAGCGGGCCTGCTCGCGTGTCCTGTAGACCTTGCGCGCCGTGCGCGCGGCCTTCAGGCTGCTGAAGAAGCTCTCCATGGCCGAGTTTTCCCAGACCTCGACCGCCCGGCGCATGCTGCACACGATGCCCTGCTCGGCCAGCAGCCGCTGGAAGTGCTCGCTCATATAGTGGCTGCCCTGGTCGGAGTGATGCAGCAACTCCTGCGGTTGGCCTCAGCGCCACACGGCCATCATCAGCGCGTCGGCCACGAGCTGGCAGGTGATGCTGGCCTGCATCGACCAGCCCACGGTGCGCCGCGAGTACAGGTCGAGCACCACGGCCACGTACAGCCAGCCCTCGGCCGTCCAGATGTAGGTGAAGTCGGCCACCCACTTCTGGTTCGGCGTCTCGGACTGGAACTGACGGTCGAGCACGTTGCCGGCGATGGCGCTGCGCACACCACGGTCCTGCGGAAGGCCGCGTCGCCGCGGTCTGGCACGCAGCGCCTGTGCGCGCATGAGCCGCTCCACGCGGTGCAAGCCACAGCGATGGCCCAGCGCCAGCACGTCGTGCCATACCCGCCGCGCACCGTATGTGCGGTCGCTGCCAAGGAAGCTCTGGCGCACCTGCGCACCCAGCGCCTCGTCGTCCAGGCTGCGCCGGCCTCTCGGCCGCACCAGCCATGCGTAGTAGCCGCTACGCGAGACACCGAGCGCCTCGCACATCAAATTGACCGGTCACGCCCCTCGGTGCTTCGCCACGAAGCCGAACTACACATCGACTCCTTGGCGAAGTAGGCCGCGGCTTTTTTCAGGATGTCGCGCTCCATCTTGAGCTTGGCGACTTCCCGCTTCAGCCGCTCGATCTCGGCAGCCTCGGGCTTCATCACGCCTTGGCCGGAGAACGCCTGCTGCGTGTCAGCCGCCAGTTCGCGCATCCACTTTCTCAGCACGTTCTCGTACACGTCGAGGTCTCGTGCGGTTTGCGCCACCGACACCCCGCGCTCCTTGACCAGCCTCACGGCCTCAAGCTTGAACTCCCGGCTTAACTGCCGCCTCGTTCCCGTTCCCAGGAACCACCTCCGATTTCGGATTCCACCTCAACAAGGTGTCCTCGAAACCGGCAGCAGCCCAGTTTCGCTTTGGACCCCTAGATAGAGCGGCAGCCCTACCGCAACCCGCACGCCCTCACCACCGGCACCGCAAAGTCCCGCCCCATCAACGCGCGGGCATACAGGTAGTTGTGCCGCGCCCGCTCGCTCAGCGCGTCCAGCGCCACCCGCCCGGCCGCGTCGCAGGGAAACGCGTAGCCGCGGCCCTCGTCGAACAGCGAGCCGAAGCGCAGCTCGAAGGCGGCTTGGGAAAGCGGCTGTGATGCGCAGTGGGTGTTCATGGCGGGCTCCTCGGTGAGGGTCAGCAAAAGATAGGCGCCGGACGCGGCCGCAAGCCGGTGGAATCTTCGTTCGCGCGGTCGACTGACCAATCAGTTCAGCAGGTTTTTCTCTCTGAGCCGCTCAATGTCGAGTATGACGATGTCTCGCCCCTGGGTGGTGATGAGGCCTTCTTTCTTTAGTCCCTTAAGCGCCAGTGTCACCCAGACTCGAGTCGCCCCGACCATCTGGCCGAGTTCATCGTGACTGAATCGGCGCCCGATAGTTATGCCATGAGCGCTAGACACTCCGTATTGCTCACTTAGCTCCAGCAAGAGATGGGCAATCCGGGTCGGTACAGACTGTGTACCGAATGACTGCAGCAATACAGAAACAACATACAATTTCCAGACGAGCGCCTCGATGAGGTAGTGCGCCAGGCGAGGAAGCCGCAATGAAAGCTCCTCCAAGTCGCGCTCTCTTATCTTCTCCACAACCACATCGTTCACGGCCTGCGCGGACCAGACATGAGGGCGCCGTTCCCTGAAGCCGTTCGGCCCACCGATCAACGCGCCGTCAGACCAGTCGGGCAGAATGATTTCCTTGCCGGAGGCCGCCACGTAGTAGGTTTTGACAGTTCCACTGCGTATCAGATATGACCTTGTGTCCGGTTCGCCCTGAGCAAACAAGTCCTCTCCAGCTTTGAACTGGTGACGAGTGCATCTAGACAAAAACATATCTTGCTCATCAGGTTCAAGCTCGTCGAATAGATTCGGCAGCTTGGAATGCAAAGTATTGGCCACCCCATTTGGGGCGCTGCCCAAGTCCGTACGGCGAGCAACTTGAGTGGCGGGCATGGAACATCTCCTGAGGCAGACGGTCTTCGATCTAAGTCAACGCTGGACAAGCCACCGTATTGAGAGCTGACAGTGCGAGCCGAAGCGACGGAACCGCCAAGTTGCCGAAGGTCGCTGAGTAGCGCTAGCGGTTATTTGCGTAGGCCTCGATTGGGTGACCCAGCATCAGCGATTCGTTAGCGTTCAGAGTCGATCTCGAGCGATGGTCGCGGCCGTGACCTATATGAAGCCACAGACCGCGATCGTCTAGTTACAACGAGTGCCAGAGAGCGGCTACGTTATCCGTGAGTCTTGGTTTTTGTGTTCGCGCCTGACTCATGGACCGCGCCATGCTTGGGTACCTTGAGATTGACCTCGAAGCGCGAGGGGTGCGTCTTGGAGGCGACGCTTTCCTT
>Ga0247825_10002923_pt1 | contig 11268 bp, 5 predicted proteins | sample 13C_Vanillin_Day_FD_194413 | JGI IMG/M metagenome (GOLD analysis project Ga0247825, IMG submission 194413) | Soil microbial communities from agricultural site in Penn Yan, New York, United States - 13C_Vanillin_Day48 | ecosystem: Environmental > Terrestrial > Soil > Agricultural land | place... | reverse complement strand
TAGAAAGGCAGGTCCGCGATGTCCGCCGCTTCGTCGTACTTCGGCATTACCACACTGCTGCCCGTCGTCCTCTGCGCGGAGGCGACGCCGCCGAGGGCGCAGAGCATTCCCACCCCCACGAGAGAACGAAAAATCGTCGATTGGATGTTGCGCATGCTCTCTCCTCGAGGCTGCCTTTGCCCGTTCAGCGAGAGGCTGTCGCCCCCGGCGTCATCAGATGCTTCTTGAAGAAAGCCATCGCTTTCGGCCACGCGTCCTCGGTGGCTGCCATGTTTCGTCCCAAATCCTGGCGGTAGAGGAAGACGTGGGTCGCCTCCTGGTAGACGTGCACCTCGAACTCCTTTCCGAGCCGCTTCATGTCCGCGGTGGCCGGCGCGATTCGCGGCGCGAGCCCGAGGTCGTTGGCGCCGAAGAATGCGATGACGGGCGCCTTGATGCGCGACATCACCGGTTCCGGCGGCGGCGTGCCATAGAAGACGATTGCCGCGTTGACGCCATCGATCTCCGCAGCCGACTCCCACGCAAGTCCGCCGCCCATACAGAAGCCGGTCGCGCCCAGCCGTCCATTCGACATCGGGAGCTTGAGCGCGTAGTCACGAGCGACGCGGATGCGGTCGAGGACCGCCGAATGGGGGATACGGTTGAGCGCCGCGCCCGATTCGTCGGGGAACTGGAAGGAATCGTAGTTGCCGCCGTTTGGTCCGAGCCCGGAGGTCAAGTCTGGCAGGACCGCGATGAAGCCCTCGGACGCCAGCTGGTCGGCGATGGCGCGAAGCCAGTTGGCTCCACCCCCGCGAGTGACGGGCTCACCCATGTCCATGCCAGGACCCGGCTGGTACACGAGGACGACGGGCGCCTTGCCGGCAGTCTGCGGATAGGAAATCCAAGTGTGGAGCTTCGTTCCGCCGGTCATCGGGATATCGACCCACTCGCCCTTGCGAGGTGACTGGGCCACCGTCTTGGCCGCCATCAGGAAATTCGCCGGCAGGTCGGGGCGCTTGGCGCGCATACCCCCGGCGGGCTCTGCAGGGGCCGTGCCCCGACCCGCCTGGCCGAGCCCCGCCTGCTGCGCCGCCGTGGGGGTATCGAGCTGGCCCAGGAACGCCAGGGCCCGGTGCCACGCGTGGTCATCGAGATTGAACGACGTCGTACGCAGCGCCGGCGACTGCATCGTGACGTCGATTCGTCCCGTGCCGCCTTCGAATGTGAAGCGGACCGAGGCGCCGTGCCCGTTCGACGCCGGCATCGCAATCGCGTAGTCGGTGACGGCGGCGGCACGGTTCGAGATCTCAGTCTTCAACGTGTCCAGGGTGCGCGCGACCGACGTGCTGTCGGCAAACGACTGGGTGCCTCCGCCGTCGGGCCCCAATCCGCTGAGGAGGTCTGGCACAACCGCGATGAATCCCTGCGCTGCCGCATCGTCGCCGACCGCGCGCATCCAGTCACTCATCCCCTGGTTGTTCGAGGTGATGACCAGCACGGGCGAGTTGTCCGCGCGTTCCGGGAAGACGACGAAGGAACGAACCGTCGTATCGCCCGCCGGGATGTCGAGATACTGAGGATGACGATGCGCGAGCGCGTTGCTCAACACCGTTTTTGCCATCTCTTCGGATGGGAGTCCGGCCGCCGTGATCGCTGACGCATTGGTCGCGCTGTAGGTAGCGGGCGCGGCTGTCAGCCCGCGATGGACGGCGTGCTGACCGAGGGTCAGTGCCGTGCCAACTGTGAGCGCCGCGATCGCCACGAGGAATGTCAGGACACGTCCGTTCATCGTTCCACCTCCTCGGTTTCGGCGAAGCCTACTACGGTGGGGCTGACCGGGGAAACGGTTTTCTTGTAGCTGGGAGACTCGGTCAGGTGGCGGCCCCGTACCGGTACCATCTCTTCCGCAAGCTCAACGCCGCTGAGAAGTTCGTCGCCGCCGCCCTCTGGAAGCTCGCCCGATAACGCTGGGCAGCCGCTGCTCAGCTTCGGCGAGGATCCCGAGTTCGACGTGGGCGGCTAGAACGATCTGCAGATGGGGGCTTCCCGCGTGCCGATTCACGCGCAGGCTGAAGCCTGCGTGTGAATCCAAATAAGAACCGCTACAGTCGCCACGCAACGGCACCCCGGTCAGGGCCAGCAGAGGCCTGACCGGCACGCCCCAGGCAGAAGCACCTGACGTGCGCGGATGGCAGCCGTCACGCCGCCGCGTTAGCGGCGCGCTCGCTCGACATCGCACCCGCCGCCGCCGCTGCATTGCGTGCGCTGTTAGATCGCACGCGTTGCATGAGGAGAGCCGATTTGTGTTTTCAGGACCGGCTCTGGTGCATCCTTGAATCTGTCGTACTTCCCGAGAAGAGTCCCAGCGGCCAGAAGAACTGGAAACGCCACCTTTTGCACGACCGCCGGAATGTCGAGCATGCGTATTTCCGACCGATAACGCGTCAGCAAGAACGCCGCGTCAAAGAAGCCCGGGCGTTTTCGTCCACTCCGCTTCATCGAATCGAAGAGAGCCGTGAGGAAGTACTCAAGGTTGTTCGGCGGTGTGGCCCACCCCGTGCAACGCAGCTCAGTCGTACCGGCGTTCCACCAGCGGTGCCCAACACCTTGCTTCAGGACGATCGTCTCGCCTGGCCCAGCGTAGCGCGGTTGCTCGCCGGCAAACTGAAGTCCAAGCCTGCCCGCCACAACGGTCATCCCCTCTTCCTGAAGATGGTGCAGATGCATCGGCGCACCGACACCAGGCGGAGCAAGCAATTCGACCTCCATGCGATCGCCGTCTGGATCGCGAACGACGCCGCAAAAGGTGAGCACCTCGCCTTCGCCGTTCTCGATCTTGTGCGGATATGTGTGCATCAGGTGCCTCCGATCCTTCCCCTTCAGAAGGCCTCCGGGCGGGTCAGCCTTCGAGACTTATGCGGACCCAGGGGAGTGTCCATCGGGGAGGGAGCGAGCGCCCACGCCGTGAGGCAATCGGTGGCGCGATGGGTCCTCTCCCTGACGACGAAAACAGCTTTAATGAGAGCTGAGAGAGCTGGCGGTAGAACGCACCGGCAGCAGGACAGGACTCAGGAAAGTGGGCCATTCTACGCCCTGCCTGGCGCGGCGCCAAAGACAATTGCATTGCGAGGACCGCGCCGCGCCGTACCGGTACCAGCTCTTACGTAAACACGATCCTCCTGAGTAGCTGACTCACTGGCCGCGCGAACAGAGGGCCTGTCCGAGGGCGCGAAGACTCTTTGTTTCAGCCCTGCGCGAGGGGTCAGGTGAGGGATGTCGTCGGGCTGCCGGTGTCTGCTACCCTGGTTGCGTGCCTCCCAATTGATACCTCCGCCGTAACCTGACGCTCTACCTGCCGTATCACGTCGCCAGTATCGAGGGCGTGATGCACGGCCTCTATCTGCTCTGGTGGGTGGGTGAGCGGGGAATCTCGCCTGCGATCGTTGCCATGATCCTCGCGGCCGGTGATCTGGCGCTCATCGCCCTCGAAGTGCCGGCGGGGTGGTTCGCCGATCGTTTCGGGCATCGGGCGAGTCTGATCATCGGCTCATCCGTGCAGGTGATGGGCATGCTCGCCTGCTGGCTCGGGCAGGGTATTCCCGAACTGATCGTTGCCGCGGTGTTGGTCGCGGTCGGGGACGCGTTTCGATCGGGCGCCGACGAAGCCCTCCTGTATCAGACGTGTGTCGCCCTTCGTCGGGAAGAGGACTTCCAGAAGATTGAGGCGCGGACGCGTTCCGCAGGCCTCATCGCTCTCGTTGCCCTGCTGATTGCTGGCGGCTTCATCGTGTCTCACCTGGGATTCGCGGGCGCCTGGGCCGTCGAGACCGCGCTGTGCGCCCTCGGTCTGGCCATCGCCTGCGCCATGGTCGAACCGCCAGAACGCACGCGCATTTCCACCGCCGATGGAGAGCTGAAACGATCTCAGCGCGAGCCCCCCTGCCGAACATCGTCGCAGTTTCGCTTCCGTCTTGTGTTGCTGATCCTCCCTGTGGCTCTTCTCGACGGCCTGGCGGCAGCTTCGTCTTTTCTGGTGCAGACCGGAGGCACTCTGCGCCCGGAAACCCTCACCGCGGTCGTGGCCCTCATCACCCTGGCCGAGGCAGCCGGCGCGGCCCTCGCGGGACGTATTCCGGGTGTTGGCGTTCGACAGCTGTGGCTCGTCTCAGCTGTCGGTGCAGCTGTGGCCGCAGCGACGGCCGGCTTGCCGTCTGGAATACTCGTCGCCGCTGTCGCCTTGTCCTTCGTTCTTGGGCTCGTGCACCCCCTGCGCGCGACCCTGCTGCAGCGGGATGCGGCCGAACAGGCCCGGGCGCGTGTTGCGTCGCTCGCAAGTGCGTGCGATGTGGCGTGCTCGGCGATTGCGGTGTCGGTGGCCGGCGGCTGGCGCCGCGGTCGTCGGTCCTGACGCGTATTGCTCGTGTCGCGAGCGTCAGGACGGGATGCGACGCATGAACGGCCGTCGCCTGCCGCGCTACTTGGTGCCGCTCGCCGCCGCCTGAACGAGGTCGTTCCTGATGACCTTTCCGCCCTTCATCACGAACTTCACCCGCTGCAGTTCGGTGATGTCGGCGACGGGATCGCCCGACACGGCCACCAGGTCTGCGAACTTGCCCTTGGTGATGGAGCCGATGTCGCGTTGCCACCCCATGACCTCGGCGTTCACGATGGTGCCCGCCTGAATCGCTCGGACAGAACCCATGCCGGCGCGCTTCGCAAGCCACTCGAACTCGAGCGCCTGCGCGCCGTGCACCAGCGTGCTGCCGTCGGCGCCGCTGCCGACCATCACCTTGAGTCCCTTGGTGGCGCCGCCCATCCGCACGGCGCGCTCGAAGATGGGAATCATGCGGAACTTGCCTCCGGTGTTCTTGGCGTCGTTGTCGTCCATGTAGGGCTCGGTGTAGCGGACGAAGGTCGGATCGTAGGCGAGCTCCTTGCTCACCATTGTGTTGAGTTGCTCCTGCGTTAGGCCGTAGCCGTGCTCGACGACATCGCAACCGGCCGCGATCGTGTTCTGCAGCCCCTCGCCCCCGAAGCTGTGGCAAGCCGTCTTACGGCCGAGGCGATGCGCCTCGTCCACGAGCGCCTGCAGGACCGGCAGCGGATAGGTGAGCACGTACTGCGCTTCGCCCGTCGCCGTGAACGAATACCCTCCCGTGGGGTAGAGCTTGATCCAGTCGACCTTGCGATCGACGTGCTCGCGAATGGCGGCCCGTGCGTCGTCTACGGATCCGACGGCGATGGCGTCGAGGGGGTCGGCTGGCGCCCCCGGTTTCTCCTGCCATCTGACGCCGCGGCCCGCCACCTGAAACCTGGGGCCGTCGATCTCGCCCAGGTTGATGGCGTCGCGGATGTCTACGTCGCCGTAGCCGTTGTTGTGCGACCCCATGTCGCGGGCCGAGGTGAAGCCGCCGCGCAAGGTCGCCTGCGCGTTGTTGATGGCGATGAGCATGCTGCGTTCCACCGTCATGCCTCGCCGGCGCGTGTCGTACATGTGAGAGTGCGCGTCGATCAGGCCGGGGAGCACAGTGGCCCGGCTCAAGTCGATCACCGGCGTACCGGGCGGAATCCGGACCTGACCCTCAGGGCCCACCTCGGTGATGCGCTCGCCCGATACGAGGACAACCTGTTTCATCAGCATCTGACCGGTGACGCTGTCGAACAGGCGGCCGGCACGGACGGCGTACGCGCCGGCGGCCGGCGGGCACTGCAACACACCACCATCGGGCCTGGCGCATGGACGCTCGCCGGCAAATCGCCAGGGCTCAGGCGCGCGCTGCGCTGCCGGCGTCGCGGGCGCCTGCGCAGACAGGAGGGCCGAGCCGAGCATCGAGCCAATCACCGTCGCCACGAGGCCCGTCATACACGCCACGTTCTTCACAGTCATGAGTGTGTCCTCCGGTGTTGCGCGCGATGACTCAAGTGAGCACGCGGCCCGTATCATAGCGTCATGCCGGCTTCTTTGGCCTCTGATGTTCGATCTCCGCGACACGTGTCGCGAGAGCCCGGTGAAGCTCGCCGAATAGCAGCAGATTACGGGGCAACGCGCTGAAGATCTCTGGTGCCACCGCAAGTCTTGTTGCGATCGTCGAGCAACGACCCGAACGGTCCCGAGGGCTAGGCTGAATACCCTCGCACAGGGCTTCGATTCAGCCCACCACGGTAACGGCAGCAAAGCTCCGAATCCGCGGGACGAAACCGGCGGCGACGCACGACGGGTGGAGTTTCTCGATATCGTCCAGGGACGGCAGGTCGCAGGTGAGATGGTGTACTTCCGCGGCTGACGTCTCTCGAATGGCATGCGCGGCCCTCTCGAGCCTGCGCGCATCCCTCGCCACCAGCAGCAACTGGTGCCCGGCCTTGACCAACTCCTGCGCGATGGCCAACCCGATGTAGCTCAGCCCTCCGTCCAGCGGCAGGTCAGGGCACGCCAGACGATGGCGGGGAATAGCGACCGGCCCGGACCAGAAACGGGAGGTACGCAAGGCTGTTGACGTAGTAGCGATCGGGCTCGCCGAAGAAGAGACCTCCGGGAGCTTCCACGAGACGGGCCTGGGTGCGGGCGAGCAGGCGGTCGCGGTCGCGGTTGCTCGACAACGCGAAGGCGTACATCGCATTCGCCAAGGGGTGATCGTCACCGCCCAGCACCTCACCTGACAGCGAATACTCGGCGGCCATACCCCCACCATCGCTGCGCTGCGCCTGGACGAACGGCGCCAGACACACCGACAGCACGCGTTGGGCCTCCGGTGCGTTGAACCAGATGAGGTCCGTGGCAGTGCGCCACGGCACGCGAAGCGCGTCCCAACTCGATCGCGCCTCGGCGGACCGGCCTTCGGGCGACCACTGCTCGCGCGACGTCCATCGCACCCAGTCCGGAATGGGCCGGCCGGCTGCTGCTCCGCCGCATACGGCGTTCAGCACCTGATAGCTGCCGGTCGCCATGTCGTCCCATCTCGTGTCGCCGGTGAAGCGCGCGAACACGCGATAGGACGCCGGAGCGAAATACGAGGGATTCAGGACCATGCCTCGCCCGTCCACTCGTTCATCCGCCCAGGCGCCGGGCAGCATCAGGCGCGCCCCTTCAACATCAACGACGGCGTGCCCGGCCAGGTCCGCGAGCACCGTCCGTGCGGCGTCGTGGTACGCGTTGGTGCCGGGAGTGGTCGCCACGCGCCATCGATCGCCGGCCATCACCAGCGCGAGCGCGAGATCGGTGTCGGCGTCGGTGGCGACGTTCCAGTCCACGACGCTTCCGCCGTCGGCGGGTGTCCAGTGCCAGGCCATCAGGGTGGGTGCCGGCCGGCCGGTTCGCTGCAGGTTGGCCCGGGTCCAGTTCCACACGCGGTCGAACGTCGCCTGGTCGTTCATCCAGACGGCGCGAAGCATGGTGTATGCCTGTCCTTCCGACACCGTATCGTCACCGTTCTCCGGACGCAGGACCCTGCCCTCCGGCGTGACGAAGCGAGTGAGGTACCCCTCCCAGGACTGTCGGAGCAGGGTCGGATCACTTGGGGGGATGTGGCACGCCGGCAGCGCCATCAGCACTGCGGCACAGACGGCGATTGCCCGTGGGAGGGTCATCGGCCCGGCGCGGGCACGTGCTTCAGACGAAGACCAACCGACACACTGGCGCCATCGTACACCCGCGATCGCACGAGCAGACCGTCGGCGACGAAGCCCACGCCGCCGGCAAACTCGTAGGCTACGCCGACACGTGCCGTGTGGTAGCGCTCATCCCGGTTGTCGGCACCGAAGAGGTACGTCGCCGAGATCCAGCGTTCTCTGTCGCCGTAGAAACGAGGTGTGGCCAGCCACGCACGCCACTCGAGGCCGGCGTCATGACGCCAGAAGCGCCCCGGGGTGAAGTAGGTCTCGCGGGTCTCGGCGTAGGACAGGTGCTCGGTCGATGCGACCAGCCGCAGTTCGCTCGATCGTCCCCAGACTCGCTGAGACAGATCCGCACGTTCGATGTTCTTCGTGTTGTCATCGCTGAGCGCGAGATGCTTCGCCGCCACCTCAATCGAGAGCGCGGCGGTGGGCTGCCACCGCAGGCGTCCCGTTGGGCCGACACCGGCCAGTCCATCGACCATGGTCGAGCCGTTCTCGAGGATGAGGGATCGCTCGGCTCCAAGGGCGAGGCGCAGGCTCTGGAGCGCCTTCCAGCCCAAGCCGGCCTCACCGAACATCTGCGGGTCCACGCCGTCGAGCTTGCGGTAGCCAACCCGGCCGGCGAGGTCAATCGGGCTCGCCGTCGATATCATGAACTCGCCGCCCGCGTGGTGGCCGCGCCAGTCGCGCACGGCCCCGTGGGCCATCGACGTCCCCCCGAACACTCGGACCCTGGCGCCGTGCCCTGCGCCAATCCCGGTGGAGAAACCAGCGCCGGCATCCACCATGTCGAGCAGTTGCTGCCTGGAGACGCCGTCCGCCGATGAACCGACCGTGAAGAAGTCCACGCTGGGCGCCCGTCGAGACTCCATCCGGTCAGCCGCCAGTGCGGCGATGCGATGATCGGGCGACAGCATTCGGTACGCCTGGGACGCCAGAACGGTCTCGCCCAGATGATCGAGCGACTGCGCGTGTTCGAGCCGAGCTTCGGACTCGTGGGGCTCGAGCGCGAGCCATGCCTCGTAGTGGACGAGTGCCTCGCGCCATCGGCCGCTGTAGTAGGCGCGCTTGGCGGCCACCTCCTCCTCGATCGCTGGTACGTCAGGGGCGTGCTCACGCAGCTTCTCGTACCGGGCGAGTGCCGATCCGGTGTCGCCGCGCCATCCCTCGATCCGCGCCTGCTGCCGGCGCGCGGCCAGGTCGCCCGGCGCGAGCACGAGGTACTCGTCGTAGGCCGCAACGGCCTCGGCGTAGCTGCCGAGGTGCACCAGTAGCTCCGCCCGGAGCTTGTGGGCTTCGGGCGATGTGGGCTGCCGTGCGATGAGCGCGTCGATTTCCGACATCGCACGCTGGTTCTGTTCCAGGGCGGTGAGCAGACGGACCTCCGTCACGACGGCCGCGTCGAGATTCGGCTGCTCCGCACGGATGCGGCTCGTCCACTCCAGGGCCTTCCGAGCCGCGGGATCTTTAGGCGACCGCGCCAGTCCGGCCAGCATGTCGCCCATGTCGAGAAGCGCCGCTGGCGAGTTGGCGAACTGACGCTCGAATCGGTCCACGAGTTCCGCCGTCTCGTCCGGCCGACCGCTCGTGCCGGCGATTCGTACGAACCATGCACCCAGACGACGTGGGTCGGAGGAGAGCGCGATGTCGGCCGCACCAAGGGCGGCCTCGCGATCGAGTCCAGCCCAGGCGGTCACGGCGAGCCGCTCGTGCAGGAGCGGGTCAGCTGGAAAGCGCTCAGTTGCCATGTCGAGGACTCGACGTGCATCAGGTCCGTTCCCGTAGGCGTCGGCCCATGCGAGGTACCACGCCGGATCGGCGTCTTCGCCGCTCGTCAGCGCCTCGAACTCGGCGTCGGCAGCGCCCCACAACGCGGCCGCAATCTCAGCCCGCAGAAGACGCCTCTCGACCGACATGGCCGGGTGCTCTTCGAGCACGGCCCACGCGTGATAGGGGCGTCCGCTGCGCATGTAGGCTCGAGCCAGGATGATCGGGCCGTCGCCGACGGCAGGTGCGGCGGCGACGAGCCATTCGAGCTCTGTCAACGTCAGAGACGAGGGCGCACGCCGGTCGCGCCACGAAGCTTCCCGGATGGCCAGGCGCATGTCATGAGGCCGCTGCCCGCGCAGACCGGCCAGTGTCGCCAGGGCCTCATCCCACTGTTCCTGCTCCGCCAGCGCGGTAGAGAGAAGATCCGTGGCCCGAAACTCCAGCGACGGGTGGGCTGCGAGCTCTCGCAAACCGGGAACTGCGTCGGCGGGCCGGCCGGTACCGAGTGCGATCTCGGCTGCGGCGAGGACCCGGCGTCGCCGATCGATACCGTCGAGTCGGCTCAGCAACTGCTGGGACTCGCCCTCCTGACCGAGTTGTGCGTGCCAGAGGGCTCGCCGTGCGATGACGTCGGCCCAGGGTCGATCGACCCGATCCGATACCGGCTGTGCGGCCCGCAGGGCGGCGGTGACACCCTGCATCGCCGCCACCGCATCAAGCCAGGTGAGGGCTCCCTGCGGATCCGGGCCGAGCATGCCCAGCATGGTCTTGGCCTCTTCCGCGCGTCCGCTGGCGAGAAGCGCGCTCGCGGCGATCGATCGCGCCTGCGGGCCCACCTCCCGATTGTGGTCGAGCGCTTTCGCGCGGGAGAGCGCCTCGTCCAGGCGGCCCGTCTCGAGCGCCAGCGATGCCACGGCGAGGCGTCGTTCTGCAGGCGCGCTCGCGTGGCCCCATCGATCCAGCGCGAGCGGCCACGCCTCGTCTGGACGTCCCTTGGCGCGCAGGACATCGATGAGCGCATCGGTCGCGCGGCCCGGTGCAGTGGCTTCCGCGACAACCTCGCGCAGCAGAGGTTCCGCACGCTCATCGTCGCCGGTCCAGTGCAGGAGGACCGCGTGTTGCTCCCGCAAGTTCGGCGGCGCATCCTCAGAGGTCGCGGCAGGCTGGACCATGCGAAGGGCGTCGGCGAAGCGGCCGAGTCCGATCGCCCGCTCTCCGGCTCGCACGGCCCATGTGGTCTGGCCAGCGCAGGTCGCCGGACGTGACGCCACGGCGGAGATGAAGGGTTCCGGATCCGCGAGCGGCTCGAGCGCCGCCAGCGGGCCAGTCGCGCAGGCATCGATCGCCAGCGCGTGGTGGCTTACCGCGACGATCTCGGCAGACGTCGGCACCTGCTCGTCGGGTGTCCGCGCGGCCGGTGGACGAGCGTGCTTCGGCGATCCGGGTGTCACCGGAGGCGGGACGGCCTTTGGACGTGCGGCCGCGAGGGCGCGCATCCGACTGTCCGTCCATTCCGGCCGGGTCGACCACACGGCTTCGTCCACCTCGTTCCATGCGCTTGCGGCGCCGGCCTGGTCCGCCGTGCTCTCGAGCGCCAGGGCGTACATCGCACGGTCGCTGTCACCGCCGCCCTGGAGGGACGCGGCTCTCTTGAAGTGCTCAGCGGCACGAGCGCCGTCACCCGCCCGCAGGAAGCTCTCGGCCAGTCGTCGCGGCCAGAGGGCAGCGCGTGAATCCAGCGCGGCCCCGGCCTGGGCGACCGAGCGCACCGCAGCCTCGTCGCGGGCCATGGCCAGCACGCCGACGAGGCCGTCGCGAACGGCCGCGTCCCGGGGGTCGACCCGAAGGATCTGTTGACCGACGTCTCGTGCAATGGCGGCATCGGCGCGCTGCGTCACCCAGAAG
>Ga0247825_10002922_pt1 | contig 11271 bp, 10 predicted proteins | sample 13C_Vanillin_Day_FD_194413 | JGI IMG/M metagenome (GOLD analysis project Ga0247825, IMG submission 194413) | Soil microbial communities from agricultural site in Penn Yan, New York, United States - 13C_Vanillin_Day48 | ecosystem: Environmental > Terrestrial > Soil > Agricultural land | place... | reverse complement strand
CTGCCCGTTTGCGTCGCCGGACCGTTCTTAGCCGCGAACCCGGCGACCGGTATCGCCCAGGGCGCGGCGTTTACCTACAGCGAAGTCGGGAACTTCGCCATCGCGGCGAACGGCGTCTACGACAGCACTTTTACGTCGGTCGACGCGCCGGGAGTCGATTGCACCAGCGATTTTTCCAACGCCTTGGTGGGGGGGCTTTACGGCTGCAGCTTCGGCAACAACGCGAACACGGCGCCGATCGGCCGCTTCACGCCGGATCACTTCATCGTCACGCTGGGCACGCTGACTAACCGCCGGCAGTTGAGCTGCGCGCCGGCGTCGTCCTTTACCTACGAAGGGGAGCAATTGCGCGTGACCTTCATGCTGACCGCGCGAAACGGACTGGGATCGCCGGCGACGACCCAGAACTACACGACCGCGAGCGGATTCGCGAAGCTGGACGGTACGGTTTACGGTAACCTGGGTATTGGCGCGATCGATCTTGCCGACGGCACTCCGCCGCTCACCGCCACCTCGCTCAGTTCTCGAGTACCGTCCGGGACGTCGACCGGCACCTGGCTGGCTGGTACGGCCAACTTCACCGTGGATTTCCCGGTGACGCGCGCGGCATCCCCCGACGGCCCGTTCGAATCGGTACGAGTGGGCATACTGCCCGTCGACGCCGACGGGGTGACGCTGCGCACGGCCGACCTGAATCTCGATACCGATGTCCCATCCAACGGCAACGATCGCGTGCTGGTGGGCAGCACCAAAATCCGCTTCGGACGGCTGCGCGTGGGCAGCGTGAACGGCTCCCAGCTCGTGCCCTTGCGGGTTCCCGTTGCCGTGGATTACTGGGCCCAGCAGGGCCCAGGCAGCGGATTCTTCGTCATCAACACCGACGACCAGTGCACGAGCCTTGCCGCAACCAACATCGAGATGACCAACTTTACGGGGAACCTCGGCCCTATTGGCCCCTGCCGGACGATGCTCAACAGCCTGACGACACTCCAGGCGGGGCGCGGAAATTTCCAGCTATCGCCACCGGGCGCCAATATCAGCGGCAGCGTCAGCTTGCGGGCGCACCTCGGCGCAACGGGAGCCGGGGAAGCATGTGTAAACGGCGGATCGCCAACGAAACAGACTACGGTTGGCGCGGGCATGCCGTATCTCCAGGGTGACTGGACCGGTGCTGTTTACGACCAAAATCCTGTCGGTCGCGGGACGTTCGGCACCTTCCCCGGCAGCACAGAAGTGATCTTCATTAGAGAGATTTTTTAGAGGGAATAGGCAATTACCGAAAAAGTCTTTAGCTTGTATTGAAAGAAATCCTCTAAGCGCTTGACATTATTGATTTTTATGATATTTTTCCCTATTGGTCGAAATAGGCCCCTGAAATATGCAGCTCTTCGGTTCCAAGGGCAAGAAAGCGGGCTGGATCTGCATCAACGTGATGCCTGATCGGGTGGACGTTTCTCACGTCCTCATGGTCGGCAAGACGCGGCCGGAAGTCGTCCTGTGCGACTCCTACCGCAAGGAAGGGGACACGGCCGCGACCCTCGGCCGCCTGCGCAGTGAACTCCAACTCAACCGTTATCGCTGCACCACCCTGCTGAGGAGCGGGGAGTACCAGATCGTGTCGGTGGAGACCCCCGCCAACTTGCCGGCGCAGGAAGCGAAGATGGCTGTGCGCTGGCGTATCAAGGACATGATCGACTACCCGGTGGAAGCGGCGAGCGTAGATGCGGTTTTCATCCCCGGCCCCGACGGCACGACCGAGCGCTCGGCCCAGATGCTCGCGGTGGCCGCAAAAAACGACGCGGTAGCCGCCACCGTCAAGGCATTCAACGATGCCGATATTCCGCTAGAGGTTGTAGACGTCCCGGAACTGGCGCAAAGAAACCTCGCGCACCTGCTCGAGCCGGAAGGTCGTGGTCTCGCGCTGCTTGCTCTCGACGAGCGCGGGGGCCTGCTGACCTTTACCTGCGGTGGCGAGCTCTACCAGCACCGCCGCATCGAAATTTCGCTGACGAGCCTTGTCGAAGCCGCGGCCGACGCGCGCAAGAGTCTCTACGATCGGCTGGTGCTTGAATTGCAGCGCTCGCTCGACAACTTCGACCGCCAGTTCCGTCACATCGCGGTGGCACGGGTCATGGTAACGCCGGCGCCAGGCGCGGAAGACATGCGCGAGCACCTCGCGGCCAACCTCGATGTGCCGGTGGCGCTGGTTCACTTGTCCGAGATCATGGATTTTCCACATATCCCGGAGCTGCACGAGGATGCTCGTCAGGCTCAGTGTCTGCAACTGATTGGCGCAGCGATGCGCGCGGAAAGCGCGGCAGCCTGAGCATGAGCCAGAACATCAACCTCCTCGGCCCGGCCTTCCGCAAGCAGCGGCAGCTGCTGACGCTCGCTACGGTGCTGCAGTGCCTGGCGGTCGTGCTTGTCGCCCTGGGCGGCTACCACTATTACCTGCAGCAGCAGGTGAAAGGCCTCAGCGCAGAGCTGGCCTCCGCCGAAGGGCTGCTCAAGTCGCAGCGTGGCTACGTCGAGAGACTGAAAGGCAGGCCTTCCTCCGCCGCCAAGCCGGGCGGGCAGCTCGATGCGGATATCGCGCGCTACGAGGTGGAACTGAAACTCGCGCGCGACGCGATGGAAGCGTTGAAGGGCGGCGCCTTCGGTAACCAGAAGGGCTTCGCCGAGTACCTGCGCGCCTTCTCGCGGCAATCGGTGAACGGCCTCTGGCTCACCGGGTTCACCATCGCGGGTGGAGGTGAGCTGGAGCTTCGTGGCAGGGCACTGAGCCCCGACCTGGTGCCGAGCTATATCCAGCGCCTGAACAAGGAAGAGGTGCTTGCGGGACATACCTTCGCGCGGCTGGAAATGAACCGGCCCACGCCCGAGGCGGGCAAAGACGCGAAAGCGCCGCCGCGCACGCCGCGTTTTCTCGAATTCAGCCTGGCGACTACCGAAGCAGCCAAATCGGAGAAGACGCCATGAAGGAGCAATGGCGCTCTCTCTCTGCGCGTTTCGACGCCCTCACGATGCGCGAGCGCCTCATCATATTCGGGGCGGTGATTGTCGGCATTGCGTTTCTGGCCGATTCACTGGTCATTCGGCCGCTCGAGATGCGCAAGAAGCGCCTCGAGCAGCAGATCGCGGAGACACGCCAGAACGTCAAGGTGGCGGAGTCCGTGTTAAAGACGCAGGAGAGCACTCCCGATCCCGACGCGGTCAAGCGCTCCTACCGCGACGCGCTGCGCAAGCAGCTCGCCGAGATCGACCAGAACATGCAGGGTCTGCAGCGCGGGCTGGTGCCGCCCGAGAAAATGGCGAAGCTCCTCGAGGAAATGTTGACGCGCAGCCGGGGGTTGCAGCTCGTGTCGCTGCGCACGCTGCCGGTCCAGCGCTTCGAGACGCCGGGCGCTGCACCCGCTGCGAAGCCGGGAGATAAGGGGACAAAGGCGGCGCCCAAGGATCCGGAGCGCACCGTGTACCAGCATAGCGTCGAGATCACGCTGCAGGGCTCATATCCCGACGTGCTCGAATACCTTGCGCAGCTCGAGAAGCTGTCCTGGCAGATGTTCTGGGGGCGCATCAGCGTGAGAGCCGAGCAGCATCCCAAGTTGCGCGTGACGCTCACCGTGCAGACGCTGAGCCTGAACAAGGCGTGGCTCATCGTATGAAGCCGTCACTCGTCACTCGTCACTCGTCACTCGCCGCCGCGCTCGCGCTGATGCTGTATGCAGCGAGCGTCGCGGCACAAGCGAATGATCCAACGCGTCCCCCGGCGGGCTTCGACACAGGCGTGGCGGAAGGCGATGCCGCGGATAGCGGCGGCGGGATAATGCTGCAATCCGTGATGATCTCGCCGACCGGCAGGGCGGCAATCATCAACGGCGTCATGGTCAGGCAAGGCGAGAAGTACGGTGATGCTGTGCTGGTCAGGGTGGCGGAAAGCGAAGTGGTGCTCAAGAGCGGATCGGAGAGCCAGGTGCTCAAGCTCTACCCGGGGGTGGAAAAGCGCGCGGCAGTGCAGGCCCCCGCGAAGGGCGCTCCGCGCAAGCGTAGGGCGCCGCAGTAAAGCAAGGAGCAGGGAGATGAAAATACGAATCTTGATCGGTGCTGTCGCGGTCGCCGCGCTCGCAGGCTGCGCAGGAGAGGCCATGCGCAGCGCCAACACGCGCGACAACATTAACCTGGAACTGGACAAGGCGGCGCGCGAACGCGCCAAGCCCGCCGCGCCCGACGCGGTCAGCCAGGCGCTGTTGCCGCCGCTGGTGGTGGAGCTGCCGCGGGCGGAAGGCCAGCTGCTCGACCAGCGCTTCGATCTCAACGTCAACAAGGCGCCGGCGAACCAGGTGTTCATGGCGATCGTCTCCGGCACGCGCTACAGCATGATCGTGCACCCGGACGTGCGCGACGCGATCTCGGTGAACCTGAAGGACGTCACCGTGATGGAGGCGCTCGACACGCTGCGCGAGCTCTACGGCTACGAGTACCGCATACAGGGCAACCGCATCACGGTGCAGCCGGTCACGATGCAGACGCGCGTTTTCAAGGTCAACTACCTGCAGGCGAGCCGCAGCGGCCGCAGCGAGGTGCGGGTGAGTTCCGGCTCGATTACCGACTCGTCCTCGACTGGGACGCCGGGGGCGACGGTGCCTTCGGGGATACCCACCGGCGGCACGACGACGCGCGCGACCGAGAGCACGCGCGTGACGACTTCGTCGGAAAGCAACTTCTGGGCGGACATCACCAAATCACTTACCGCCATCACCGGCACCAGCGATGGGCGCAACGTGATCGTCAACTCGCAGTCCGGCGTGATCGTGGTGCGCGCGCTGCCGGTGGAGCAGCGCGCGGTTGAATCGTTCCTCAAGCAGATGCAGCTGATCGTGGAGCGCCAGGTGGTGCTGGAGGCCAAGATCATCGAGGTGCAGTTGCGTGACGCCTACGAGGCGGGGGTCAACTGGGCCGCTTTCCGCGATGGCTCCACGCGCGCGCAGGGCGGCGTGATCCGGCCGGGCTCGATCATCGGCAATACCGGCCCGCTCGTGACGCCGACCTCCCGCGCACCCGATGGCTCGCCCACCGGCAACATTGCCGCGACGCTCGGTGCGACGGCGTCGTTTGCCACCGCGGCGGCGGTGCCCGGCTCGGTATTCGGGCTGGCGCTGCAGACCAGCAATTTCGCGGCGCTGCTCACTTTCCTCGAGACCCAGGGCAGCCTCAACGTGCTTTCGAGCCCGCGCGTGGCGACCATCAACAATCAGAAGGCGGTCCTGAAGGTCGGCACCGACGATTTCTTCGTCACCAACATCTCGACGACTTCGACAACCAGCGGCACCAGCACGACGATCTCGCCGACCATTACCGTGCAGCCGTTCTTCTCCGGCATCGCGCTCGATGTCACGCCCCAGATCGACGAGTACAACAACATCATCCTGCACATCCATCCGCAGGTGAGCACGGTGATCGAGCGCCGCAAGGATGTGAACCTGGGCTCCCTCGGCACGTTCACGCTGCCGCTCGCCTCCAGCACCATCAACGAGACCGACACCGTCGTGCGCGTGCAGGACGGCAATATCGTGGCGATCGGCGGCTTGATGAAACAGGAATCCGTCAACGAGCGCTCGGGGCTGCCCGGCATCGGCGACGCTCCCGGCCTGGGCGCCCTGTTCCGGCAGCGCGGCATCGTCAGCACCAAGAGCGAGATCGTCATCCTGCTGAAACCGACCATCGTCCACAGCGACCGCAACTGGCAGCAGGATCTGGCCGAGACGCGCGAGCGCATCCAGGGGATGGATCGCGGGCCGCAGTTGCCCCCACAGCCGGCGCAATAGGGACTGGCGCTCGGTCATGAGCATGTATCGCGCCCACTTCGGCCTGCGTGAAATGCCTTTCGGGATCACGCCCGACACCCATTTCGCGTACGCCTGCAATACCCACCAGGAGGCGCTCAATACGCTGCTGGTGGCGGTAAAGCACGGCGAAGGCTTCATTAAGATCACCGGCGAGGTTGGCACCGGCAAGACGCTGTTATGCCGCCGCTTCCTCGCAACCATCGACCAGAATCACGTCTCGGCCTATATACCGAACCCGTACCTCGAGCCGCGCACGCTGCTGTTCGCGCTTACCGAGGAATTGCGCCTGGCGCTCCCCAAGGACGCCGACCAGCACCAGCTGCTGAAGGAGCTGACGCGCGGGTTGCTCAACTTCGCCCGCCAGAACAAGACCGTCGTGCTGTGCCTGGACGAAGCGCAGGCGATGCCGATCGAGACGCTCGAAGCGTTGCGTCTGCTCACCAATCTCGAGACCGAGAAGAGAAAGCTGATCCAGGTGGTGCTGTTCGGCCAGCCGGAACTGGACCAGAAGCTCGAAGGCGAATCGGTGCGCCAGCTGCGCCAGCGCATCACCTTCCAGTACCGCCTGACGGCGCTCGGAAGCGACGAAGTGGACCAGTATCTTTCCCACCGGCTGCGCGTCGCGGGCTATCGCGGCAACCGCCTGTTCACGCGGCAGGCGTCGCGATTGTTGCACCGCTGGAGCGACGGCGTGCCGCGACTCGTCAACATCATCGCGCACAAGGCGATGATGCTGGCTTACGGCGAAGGCGCCCAGCAGGTGCTGCCGCTGCACGTGCGCAAGGCGGCGGCGGACACTCCTGCGGCCCGCCCGCGACGGCCCTGGTGGTGGCTGGGCTTCGCCATGCTGGTGCTTTCGGCCGGCAGCCTCGGTTTCCTCGTGCTGACATGAGCGTCATCAATCAGGTCCTGCTCGATCTGGAGAAGCGGCGCGCGAGCCCTTCCGAGCGCGGCATGGTTCCCGACCACGTGCGGGCCTTGCCGGATGGCGGGCGCTCCTCGCACTGGCCGTGGATCATCGGAGGCGCCGCCGCCGTGCTCGCAACTGCGGCCGCTGCCGCCTGGATGGTGCTCGCGGGATCAGGCACGGTTCCGGCAAGCTTGCCCGCGCCGCGTTCCGGAGCGGAGGTCGCGACCGAGCAGGTCGTGACGACGTCGGCGGGCGTGACGCCCGCGGAACGCGCGACCACGCCGGCTTTCCAGCTCACCTTCGAGCTTTCCAATGTCCCGGCCGAAACCGTGCCCGCGCACGAGGCGCTCACGGACAAGGCGGGCACCCGAACTCCGCTGCCGACCTCGCGGATCGTCGACCGACCGGCGGCGGAACCCGCGACTGAGTCGGCAACGATCGCCAGGACCGACAGGCCCGCCGTAGTGGCGGCGGCGAAGCCGGAATCGGGCGCGCAACAGGATATCAAGAAGCAGGTGCGGCAGCCGAGCGCGCGCGAGCTCGCGGAGAACGAATACCGCAAGGGGGCCACGCTGCTTCACCAGGGGCGGCTGGCAGAAGCCCAGCAGGAATTCGAAGCGGCTTTGAGCCATTTCCCGGGATACCACGGCGCGCGCCAGGCACTGGTGGCATTGCTGGTGGAAGCCAAGCGCCCGGGCGATGCCGAGCGCCTGCTCCAGGAGGGGTTGGCATTGGCTCCCTCGCAAATCGGTTTTGCGATGGCGCTTGCCCGCCTGCAGGTCGACCGCGGCGACGCCGCCCTCGCCGCCGCTACGCTGAGAAAGAGCTATGAGTACGCGCAGGGCAGCCCCGACTACATTGCGTTCCTCGCCGCGCTGCTGCAACGGCAGGGGCGGCACGAGGAGGCGATCGAGCAATTCCAGGCCGCGCTGCGCCTGAGGCCGACCTCGGGCGTGTGGTGGCTCGGGCTTGGCATCTCGCTGCAGGTGATCAATCGCACTGCCGATGCGCAGGATGCCTACCGCCGCGCGCGCACGACCAACAACCTGACTCCCGAGCTCGCGGCTTTCGCCGAGCAGCGCCTGCGGCAATTGCAGTAGCCTGCAATTGCAGCTTCAAGCCTCAAGTCGCAAGCTTCAAGCTACATGCACTCCTTGCAGCTTGTAACTTGTAGCTCGCGGCTGCTAGTTCGGCAGCGTTCTGGCGACGATCCAGCCGCGGACACTGGCGGCGCCCGCCTTGCGCAGCACGCGCGCGAGCTCGTTCAGCGTGGCGCCGGTAGTGAGCACGTCATCGACCACCGCCACGCGCATGCCGTCGAGAATGGCGTCGCACACGAAGGCGCGGCGCACGTTCTTCGCGCGCTCTTTCCACGGTAGCGCCGCCTGCGGAGGCGTGTCGGCCACCTTGCGGCAGGCACCGGGCAGCAAGCGGACGCCAGTGCGGGCGGCCGCCACGCGGGCGATCTCGAGCGCCTGGTTGAAGCCGCGCTCGGCAAGCCGTCCGTGCGCGAGGGGCATCGGCACGATCGCATCCACGTCGCGCGCCGCCCGTTCGGCCAGCATCTCGCCCAACGGCCGCGCTAACGCGAGCCTGCCGCCGTACTTGTAGGCGTGGATCAGCGTATCGACGGGAAAACGATACGCGAAGACGGCATCCACCCGCTCGAAGCGCGGCGGCCGGTCGAGGCAGGCGCCGCACACCGCGCCGCTTGCGAGCGGCATCGCGCAGACCGAGCACCGTCCGCCCCGGAGCCACGGCAAGTCCGCCGTGCACGGCATGCAGAGCGCGTTGGCGGATTTCGCGCCGCAAAGCTGGCAGTTCTGCGGCAGCAGGTGCTGACTTAATTTAAGGCATTGGTTGAAAATTCCTGGCAGGATATTTGACAAGCGGCCGGGCCCGGCCGAAGATACAAGTGTTTCAAAACGCTGGTTTTTTCCGGATCGCAACGCCAGGCCCCCCATTTACTCACACCACTGACTTATGGAATCCCTACACCTTAACGAATCGCGTGCCACCCCCGCCGACAGCGGGCCGGCGGAGCGACGCTGGAGCGCGCGGCAGGTCGCAGCGCTGTTCGACCTGCCGTTCAACGATCTCCTCCATCGCGCGCACGGCGTGCACCGCGCGCATTTCGACCCCAACGCCGTGCAGCTCTCGACGCTGCTCTCGGTGAAAACCGGCGGCTGCCCGGAAGACTGCGGCTATTGTCCGCAGGCCGCGCGCTATCACACCGGTATCGCCAACGAGGCGCTGATGTCGGTCGAGCAGGTGGCTGCCGCTGCGCGCCTGGCGAAGGAAAACGGCGCGACACGCTTCTGCATGGGCGCGGCGTGGCGTGGCCCGAAGCAGCGCGAGCTCGAGCAGGTGGTAGAGATGGTGAAAGCGGTGCGTGCCGAGGGCCTGGAGAGCTGCGCGACGCTGGGGCTATTGCGGGAAGGGCAGGCCGAGCAGCTCAAGGCCGCCGGTCTCGATTACTACAACCACAACATCGACACCGCGCCGGATTTCTACGGCGAGATCATCACCACGCGCACGCAGGACGACCGCCTGGACACGCTCGATCGGGTGCGCCACGCCGGCATTCACGTGTGCTGCGGCGGCATCGTTGGAATGGGCGAGACACGCGGCGCGCGGGCGGCGCTCATCGCCCAGCTCGCGAGCATGGACCCGTACCCGGAATCGGTGCCGATCAACAACCTGGTGCAGGTCGAGGGAACGCCGCTGCACGGCACCGAGGCGCTCGATCCGCTCGAGTTCGTGCGCACCATCGCGTGCGCGCGCATCACGATGCCGAAAGCCATGGTGCGGCTTTCCGCGGGGCGACAGGAGATGCCGGATGCGATGCAGGCGCTGTGTTTCTTCGCCGGGGCGAACTCCATCTTCTATGGCGAGAAGCTGCTTACCACCGGGAACCCCGACGTCGAACACGACCGGGCGCTGTTCGCGCGCCTGGGCCTCAAGCCCATGCCCGCGAAGAGCTGAGAAGAGTCCACGGTGAAGGGCGAGAGGCCGGGGCCGCTGCTCTATGCCGCGCTGGCTGCCGAGCTTGCGGAACTCGATGAGGGCGGATTGCGGCGCACGCGCCGCGTGCTCGAGTCGCCGCAGGGCGCGCGAGTACGCGTGGACGGCCGCGACTACGTCGCGTTCTGCAGCAACGACTACCTCGGGCTCGCCGGTCATCCGGAGCTGATCGAGGCCGCGCAAGCGGGAGCGGCGCGATACGGCGTCGGCTCGGGCGCTTCCCACCTGGTGCTTGGGCATTCCGCCGCGCACCACCGGCTGGAGGAGCACCTGGCGCAGTTCACCGGGCTGCCGCGCGCGCTGCTGTTCTCCTCCGGCTACCACGCAAACCTGGCGGTGGTGACCGCGCTTGCCGGTCGCGGCGACGCCGTGTTCGCCGACCGGCTGAACCACGCGTCGCTGAACGATGCGGCGCTGCTCGCACGCGCGGAGTTCCGGCGCTACCCGCATCTCGACCTTTCCGCGCTCGAGCGCCTGCTGGCCTCGTCCCGGGCGCGTCGCAAGCTCGTGGTAACCGACGCAGTGTTCAGCATGGACGGCGACATCGCGCCGGCGCCGGAGCTGATCGCGCTGTGCGAGCGTCACGACGCCTGGCTGTTGCTCGACGATGCGCATGGTTTCGGCGTGCTGGGCGGCTCGGGCCGTGGCGTGCTCGAGCATTTCGGCACGCAGTCCGCACGCGTCATCTACATGGCTACGCTCGGCAAGGCGGCCGGCGTGTTTGGCGCCTTCGTTGCGGCCCACGACGAAGTCATCGAGACGCTCGTGCAACGGGCGCGTACCTATATCTACACCACTGCCATGCCGCCCTTGTTGGCGCACGTGCTGGAGAAAAGCCTCGAGTTGATAGCGCATGACACGTGGCGTCGTGATCGCCTTTCGCAATTGATTATTAAATTAAATCAAATAGTTATATCGAAACGCTGGCGCCTGTTGCCCTCCATGACGGCGATCCAGCCGCTGGTAATCGGCATAAATACGGAAGCCCTCGCAGTTTCCGAAGCGCTCGCTCGCGCCGGCTTGCTGGTGCCGGCGATACGGCCGCCCACCGTGCCGCGCGGGACCGCGCGCTTGCGGATCTCGTTGTCCGCCGCGCACTGCGCTGAGGATGTCGAGCGGCTGGCGGCCGCGTTGAACGCATTGCAATGAAAGTGCGCGACGTAGTGCTTGTGCACGGCTGGGGATTTTCCGCTGCGGTCTGGAATGACCTGACACGCAGGCTCTCCCCGCGTTTCCGCGCGCATATGCCGGATCTTCCGGGCTACGGCGCAACGCCGGCTTGCTCGCCATACACTCTGGACGCTGTCGCCGATGCCGTGGCACGCACCGCGCCGCGGCGCTGTCACGTGATCGGCTGGTCGCTCGGCGGGGAGGTGGCATTGGCCTGGGCGCGCCGCGCGCCGCGCCAGGTGCAACGCCTGGCGTTGATCGGCACGACGCCGTGCTTTACGCGTCGTCCCGGCTGGCCGTGCGCGATGAATTCCGAAGAGC
>Ga0247825_10002921_pt1 | contig 11271 bp, 10 predicted proteins | sample 13C_Vanillin_Day_FD_194413 | JGI IMG/M metagenome (GOLD analysis project Ga0247825, IMG submission 194413) | Soil microbial communities from agricultural site in Penn Yan, New York, United States - 13C_Vanillin_Day48 | ecosystem: Environmental > Terrestrial > Soil > Agricultural land | place... | reverse complement strand
CGGACGGTTCGGGTCGCCGGCCTCGCGGTGGCCCTGCTGATGGCGCTGGCCGCGGCGGTCACGGTAGCCGCCGTCGTCCGTCTCGGGCTGGATGCCCGCCGGGACGAAATCGAAATCATGGAACTGGTAGGCGCCCCGCTGGCCTTTATTCGAGGCCCTTTTGTCGCCGAGGGGTTTCTCCAGGGTGGGGCCGGCGCCGTCGTGGCGCTGGGGGCGCTCTGGACCCTGTTCGCAGCCGCCCGGGCGTGGTGGGCAACCGATATCGCGGGCGTGCTGGCCGGCGCCGGGCTCGAATTTCTCCCGCTGCGGCTTTGCGTTTATCTGGTCGCCGGAGGGATGATTGTCGGGAGCCTCGGGGGACTAGCCGCCTCCCGGCACGCCGGGTAATTCTCACCATGGTGGAATTGCTTGGCCCGCGCCCGTTGACACACCTGTAACCTGCTGGCTAGACTGGTACAAATCGCAGATATGCCCCTGTCACGGAACCGTTTGTCGCGCTTCCTGACCGATTCTCGCCCGCAAGGCCGAGAGCCAGTTTTTTATTCCCGTTCGAATTTCTACCGAGAAGAGTTCCTCAAGTGTCAGCGCTGTCTGGAACAGCAGCGCGAGTTCTACTCGGAACGGGCTATCAGCGACGTCGAGCAGGCCCTCCTCAAGGTCATGAACCAGCTCGACCATCTCTGCACCGCCTCCGACGCCGACCAGGTTGTCAGCCGCCTCCTCGACCAATTCAACATCGTCACCGGCCCTCAGGGCTGGACCGATCCGCGGCACATCAACTAGCCGGCGGACCCAGGCGCCGCCATCCCGGTTCGCGCTTCCCTTTTCTCTTCTCAGTTCGCGTTCACGTTCGATTCTTGCTTGCTGGCAGGGTTCTGCTGGAACGTATGACAAGGGTGCGCGAGATCCGAACCTGAACACGAAACTGAGAAGAGAGTGAAGGGAGAAGCGTGAACAATCCCGGGGGCTCTGTTTCTGCGCTTCGCGAAGATCTTTCCAGCGTTCTGAGGGCCGCACTCGATGGCGTTGACGCCGGCAGACTGGTCCAGCGCGCCCTCGACGATCCGGATGTGGTTTCGCCGCTTCAGCGAGCCGCCGCCGTCGACGTGATCGCTGCAGGAAAAGCCTCCGCCGCAATGCTGAACGCCTTTGCCGCCGGGTCCAGCGTTCCCCTTCGCCGCATCGTCGGCGTCGGCCCGGTCACGCCGGCCGTGTTGCCGAAGTCCACGCAGTGGTTTACTGGCGGACACCCACTGCCGAACGACGGCAGCCTGGCCGCGGCACGGGAAGCGCTGAACGTCGCTCGCAGCAGCCAGGACGCCGACCTGATCGTCGTACTGCTGTCAGGCGGCGGTTCGGCGTTGATGGCGCTGCCGGCCGACGGTCTTTCGCTGTCGGACAAGCAGGAGACCGCGCGGCTCCTGATGGCGCACGGGGCGGATATTTACGAACTGAACACTGTCCGCAAGCATCTGTCGGCGATCAAAGGCGGACAGCTCGCTGCCGCTGCCCGGGCGTCAGTGATGACGCTCGCCATCTCGGACGTCGTCGGTGACGATCTCTCGGTGATCGCCTCGGGTCCAACCGTCGCCGACAATTCCACGTTTGCGCAGGCGCTTGCCGTCATCGCGCGGCGTGGCGGTCGTGAGATGTACCCGGCCGCGGTGATAGCACGGCTCGATGCCGGTGCCGCCAGCGGCGTGGCCGAGACACCTTCGAGCGGCGACTCGAGCCTTGCGCGCTCCGTCGCGCGAGTCATCGGCCGTCAGCGTGGTGCGATCGATGGTGCTCGCGCGGCCGCAGAATCGCTTGGGTACCACGTCCACGTCGTCGCGGATCCGATCACCGGGGAAGCCCGCGACGTGGCGCCTGGCCATCTCGCGCGCGTGGCTGTGGCGATTGCGGGCCTGCCCCGGCCACTGTGTGTGATCTCCGCCGGCGAGACGACCGTGACCGTGACTGGAAAGGGCAAGGGCGGCCGGAACCAGGAGTTCGCGCTGGCGATGATCGACGGGCTGGACATACTCGGGGACCGCGTTGCCGCGGCGAGCATCGGGACTGATGGAATCGACGGTCCAACTGACGCGGCCGGGGCAATCGTCGACACGACGACCGCCGCGCGCGCGACGCTGCACGGGCTGAAGCGCGGCGGCTACCTGGAAGACAACAATGCGTACGCGTTCTTCGACCGTCTCGGCGATTTGATCCGCACAGGACCGACGAGCACGAACGTGGGCGACCTGCAGGTTATCCTCATCGCCTGATGTTTGCGCGCGAAGAACTCCTCCGGCTCATCCGGGAAAAAGTCCATCACCCTGCCTCGGCTCGCGAACTTGCACAGTTGCTGAAAGTGCCGCGCGAGGAACGCACCGCATTCAAGAAGCAGATCCGGGCACTGGCGGCAAGCGGCGACCTGCTGCAAATCCGCGGTAATCGGTACGGCCTCCCGCAGGAAATGAATCTCGTCGTCGGGCGGCTCTCGACGAATCCCGGCGGTTTCGGATTCGTCGTCCCTGACGGGGCGCAGCGCGGCGACAGGCAGGACGTCTACATTGCGGCATCGAACCTGACGGAAGCGATGCACGGCGACCGCGTCGTCGCGCGGGTAGAACGCGAGACGCCAAAGGGGCTCGAGGGCCGGATCATCCGTATCCTCGAGCGCAGCCAGGAAACGCTGGTGGGCCGTTATGAGACGGACGAGGCGGGCCTTGGCTACGTGGTGCCGTTCGATCGCCGCGTCCTGACCGACGTGCACGTCCCGACGGGCGAGTCGTCATCGGCCGAACCGGGAGAGATGGTGCTCGTGCAAATCACGCGCTGGCCGACAGGAACGCGTGGTCCGGTCGGGCGCGTGGTGGAGGTCCTCGGCGACGTCAACGAGCCTGGCGTCGACACGCAGATCATCATCCGCAAATACAACATCCCGGACACGCACTCCGAGGATGCGATCGAAGAGGCCAGGAGACTCGGCGGCGTCGTGCGCGAACGTGATATCCGCGGGCGCACCGATTTCCGGCCCGTGACCACGGTCACCATCGACGGAGAGCACGCGCGCGATTTCGACGACGCGATCACCATCGAGCGGCTTCCGAACGGCAACTCCTGGCTCGGCGTGCACATCGCCGACGTGTCGCACTACGTGAAGGAGGGGAGCGCGCTCGACGAGGATGCGTACGAGCGTGGGACATCGGTGTATTTCCCCGAGCGTGCCGTGCACATGTTCCCGTCGGAGCTGGCGACGGGACTGTGCAGTCTCAACCCGCACATCGACCGGCTCGTCCAGAGCTGCCTGATGGAGATCGATCGGCGCGGCAACGTGGTCCGCTACGAGATTCACGACGGCGTCATCAACAGCAACGCGCGCATGACCTACACGGCGGTCAACGCGATTCTCACCGATCGGGATCCCGCGACGACCAACGACTACCGCGAGCTGGTGCCGATGTTCGAGATGATGCGGGAACTGTTCGAGATCCTGCGTCAGCGCCGCCGGCGGCGCGGGTCGATCGACTTCGACCTGCCGGAAGCGCAGGTCGTGCTGACGGAAGAGGGCCAGATCGAGGCGATCATCGCGTCCGAGCGGAACATCGCGCACCGGATCATCGAGGAGTTCATGCTCCTCGCCAACGAAACGGTCGCCGCCCACCTGGTGGAGCACGACATGCCGGCGCTGCATCGCGTCCACGAAGCGCCGGATCCGAAGAAGGCCCTCGACTTCGAGGCGTTCATCACCCCGCTTGGGTACAGTCTCGCGGCGTCAGGTGGTCAACTGCGGCCACGGCACTTCCAGAAACTGATCGATCGCATTAAGGGACAGCCCGAGGAGCGGCCGATTGCCGCGCTGATGCTGCGGACGATGCAGAAGGCGCGGTATGACGCGGTGAGTCTCGGGCACTTCGGCCTGGCCGCGGAGCATTACACCCACTTCACGTCGCCCATCCGCCGCTATCCCGATCTGGTGGTTCACCGCATGCTGCGCGAGTCAGGTCAAGGCGAACCGAACGACGCGCGGCGCGAAGAGCTCGAAGAGGACCTGCCGGAAACCGCGCGTCACACGTCGGAGATGGAGCGCCGGGCGGATGAGGCCGAGCGCGAACTGGTGCAGTGGAAGAAGGTCCGGTTCATGGCGGACAAGGTCGGCGACGAATTCGCGGGGTACGTCACCGGCGTAGCCGCCTACGGCCTGTTCATCGAGCTGATCGAGCACTACGTCGAAGGGCTGGTCCACATCTCGAGCATGGCCGACGATTACTATCGGTTCGTCGAGCAGGAACACGTCCTCCGCGGCGAGAACACGAAGAAGATCTACCGCCTTGGCGACAAGGTGCTCGTACAGGTGGTGCGCGTGGACATGGAGCGGCGGCAGGTAGATCTCGGGCTCGTCGAGATTCTCGAAGCCGTGCGGCGAGAAGAGGCGCCGCGGCCGATCAGGAGCCGGACGAAACCGAAGAAGGAACAGCGGCGGGCCCAGCGGCCTGGACGCCGCGAACGTGCGGGGAAGCGAAAAGCGCGGGGATAACCGAACGACGCCGGAACGCGTCGAGTACTCGCGCCTAGCTCTTCTCTTCCGCGCCTTCCTTCGTGGCGTCCTTGAAGTTCTTGATGCCTTTGCCGATGCCGCGTCCGAGCTCCGGCAGCTTGTTGGCGCCGAAGATCAGCACAACGATCGCCAGGATGATCAGGAGTTCGGGAATTCCAATTTTGCCCATGGTGGTCGGATTGTACCACGCGGATTTCGGGCGGGAACGGCTTTTGAACAAGCGCATCAGGACGATATGAGAGTCCTGATTCCCGCATTTTTGTGCTGCGGCCTTGTCGCGGCCGCGCAGGAGCCGATACCACGGTTTTCCTCGCGCGTGCAGCTGGTCGAGGTCTACGCCACGGTCACCGACGCCCGCGGGGAGCCGGTGACGGGGTTGCGGCAGTCCAGTTTCGAGGTCTACGAAAACACCGTTCGACAGGACATCTCGACATTTGCCGCGGGCGAATTCCCGCTCACCGTCGCGCTCGGGGTCGACCGGAGCTGGAGCATGGCCGGGGAGCCGCTGCGGCTGGCGAAGCAGGCCTCGCAATCGTTTCTGCAAGCCCTCCGCCCGGACGATCGCGCGATGGTGGTCGCCATCAACAACGACGCGGAGGTCATCGCGCCGCTGTCGTCCGATCGAACGGCGCAGGCACGCGTGATCGACCGGCTCGACCCGTGGAGCACGACGGCTCTCCACGATGCGGTGATCGCGACGCTCGACCGGCTCGAGCCCGAGGACGGCCGTCAGGCGCTGGTCGTGTTCTCCGACGGGACGGATCGCTACAGCCGTGCGTCGGTCGCAGAGGTGATTGCGCGGGCACGGCGGAGCAACGCCCTCATATATCCGATCGCGTTCGGAAAGCAGCGTCCGCCGCTCCTCGCGGAACTCGCCGCGGCTACCGGGGGCCGCTCCTTCCTGTTGAAGGACGCGCGCGAACTCGATGCGACGCTATCCACGATTGCACGGGAACTGCGATTTCAATATCTGATTGGCTATGCGCCCGCGCAGCCGATCGAGCCGGGGACGCGTGAATGGCGTTCCATCCGTGTCGCGCTCAGGAACGCCCCCGCCGGGGTGCAGGTCCGGGCTCGTGACGGCTACACTACCGACTGATGTCACATCCGCTGGTTCTTGGATTGTTCGACGACGCCGGCGCCGCGGCGACGGCCGCACGCGCGTTGCGAGCGCTTGGCCTGCCGGCGCAGCAGGTGTCGATCGTGGCCCGTTCACATGATACGGAAGGGGAGCTTGCCGAAGCGTCGGGTGCGTCGCCTGGTTCGGAACTCGAAGACTCCCGGCCGGCATCCCGTCTTGGTGAACTGAGTGCGCACTTGATCGCCGCGGTTGCGCTGATGTTGCCTGGTATCGGCCCGATCGTGGCCGACGGACCGTTGGCGGCTGGACTCGGCGAGGCGGCGGGACATGTGGCCGGAGGGCTGGCGCGAATGCTGGAGCGGGCCGGACTGCCCGCAGACGAGGCGGAATCGTGGCAATCGCGTGTCGAAGACGGCGCGGTGCTCGTCGGTGCGCATACCGACACGGCTCAGGCGAACACCGCCGCGGAGACGCTGCAGACGCACGGAGCGGTACGCACGGCTCACGGCGTATGGGAGTGAACTTCGATATCGCGTAACTGGATCAAACGTTCGGCGGTGCGCTAACGTCTAAACCGCCGATTTGCACCGCGTCAGTTCCCGGGCCCCCGCGTGCTGTCGAGGTACTCGTTTTGCACCTTGCGGCGAGGTCGATCGTTAGAGACAATGGCCCCGTTACCCCCGATGTCCGGCACGTCGACACCGCAGAAACCGTCGCCCGCTTCGTCGACCCCACCGACCGAGCCCGTTGCGCGTGCGCAAGGCGTCGGACTGGGTGAGCCTCGTTTTGACTTCGGTGAAAACCAATCGTACTTCGGCCGATCTTTCTGGGTATCGATCGGCATGCACGGGCTGGCCGTCGGCCTGATCCTGCTCATCGGCAGCCTGCTGCCAAAAGAGGTGTATCAGGCAATTCTCCCGGAGCAGCTGCCGGATCTGGTCTTCCTCCAGGTGCCCGGTCCTGGTGGCGGCGGTGGCGGCGGTGGCAACAAATCCCCTGAACCGCCCAAACAGGCGCCCAAGATCGAAGTGCCGGTGCAGAAACCGGCTGCCCCGGTTCTCGAGCCCAAGCAGGAGCCCGAGCAGCCGAAAGAAATCACCGCTCCGGTCGAGACGACGCCAACACCGGATCCGACCCCGGCCCTCGTCGCCTCGGCTGAGCCGACGACGTCCCAGGGCACCGGGACAGCAGGAGGCGCCGGTACCGGGACTGGAACCGGTATCGGTTCGGGTCAGGGTTCCGGCATCGGGCCCGGCTTCGGTGGCGGCATCGGCGGCGGCGCGTACATGCCCGGAAACGGCGTGTCGTCCCCAGCCGTGATCAGGGAAGTGAAGCCTGCCTATACCGCCGAGGCGATGCGCGCCAAGGTGCAGGGCACCGTCTGGCTTCAGTGCGTCGTCATGCCCGATGGTACGGTCGGGAACGTCCAGGTCACGAAGTCGCTCGATTCGACGTTTGGCCTCGATCAGGAAGCAATCAAAGCCGCCAAACAGTGGCGCTTCAAGCCCGGCACTCGACAAGGAGAGCCGGTGCCCGTCCTCGTCACGATCGAACTCACCTTCACGCTGCGATAAGCTCTTTCGCATGCACAAGCTCGCACTCATCCCAGTCATGGTGGGCCTGGCGGCGGCGTACGCGTCCGCGCAGGCTCCCGTTTCACAGGCTCCGGCGGCAGGCGCGCCCGGAGCGAAAGCCACTCTCAAGGACGCACAGGGAAAGACACTCGGAGAAGCGACGCTCCGCGACTCGCCAGCGGGTGTCCTGGTAAAGCTCGATTTACAGGTTGTCGTGCCCGGCACGCACGGGTTTCACATCCACACGGTCGGCAAGTGCGACGCGCCGGATTTCATGACCGCCGCCGGCCATTTCAACCCGACGACGACGAAGCACGGCCTGATGGCGACCGGCGGACCGCACGCCGGCGACATGCCGAATCTATTTGTCCCGGCTGACGGAAAGCTGTCCGTGGAAGTGCTCGATGCGAACGTGACGCTGGCTGCCGGGCCGAAGTCCGTTTTCGATGCCGACGGGTCAGCGCTGGTGCTCCACGCGACCGCGGACGATTACGCGTCTGATCCTGCCGGCAACGCCGGGGCACGCATCGGCTGTGGCGTCGTCACACGATAGGAATCAGGAATCAGCGGTCAGGATTCACAAATCGCCAATCGCAATTCTTCAGGGCTGTCTGAAATACTCAGGCAGCCCTTTTTTCGTGTCCTGCAGGATCTCGACGACTGCCCGGCGATCCGCCGGCGTCAGGCGCGCATAGCGGGTCTCTTTCTCCTCGCCCGACAGAATCGACCACATGCGGCGGTACACCGCGTCGAGCGCCGCCGGTGGAAGCGCGTCGAACGCATCGCTGTAAATCATGAAGCTGCACGGGTACCGCATCAGCCGCGCCCTGAGGTCGAGCGCTCGCAGCGAGCGTCCCCGGCGATCGGCAGGTCCGCGCGCGGCAAACGTCGCAGCGAACTCGTTGTCCCCCGCTATTCCCGCGGGAAGCGCCGCTTCGTCGACGAACAACAGCGCATCGACCAGTTCCCGGGCGGCCCGCGTGGCCGCGGCCCGGGCGTCGCGTGCGTCTGACTCGGCAAGGCGAACTGTCCATCCGGTTCGCGTCAGGAGATTCATGACGCGGATCTGATGATCGAACACGAGATGGGCGGCGATGTCGCTCTGGGTCGACGGATAGCCCCTGAGCGCGTCAGGGAATGCGGAGACCGTTGTCGTTTGCGCGACGATTTTCGTCTCGAGATCGCGCGTCGCCGGGGGCGTCTGGTTGCCGAGATGACGCGCCGTTCCCGAGGAACCGGTGACGAACCATCCTGCCCAGCGCTCATCGAGCGGCGTGCGATCGTCCACGAGGTAGTTGCCCAGAAACGGCATTGATTCACCACGCGGACCGGTGATGACGCTGCGAGCCATCAGGCCTGGAACGCCGCGCGTGTCGTACGAATGATGGCAACTCAGGCACTCGTTCCGCCGGATGATCGTGGGCGGTGCGAGCGGCTGCTGCGGCAGCATGTAGAACATGACGCCCTGGCGCGGATCCTGCGCCGCGATTTCGATGAACCCGCCGCGCGGCCACGCCACCGTCACCGAATCGTTGAAGTAGATCGCGCGTGGGTTCTGCGGAGAGATGGCCGGCGCCTGCAGGCTCGTCTTCGAGAAGAGCGCGAGCTGGGATGACACGGGAATGTCGAGCGCACGCAGCAGGGCAGGCAGATAGCCGGTCGCGGTGTCGTACTCGAGCGACGCGGCGCCCGCCGCGAGACGGGAGGCGAGCTGCGCAACGCGATCGCCAGGCGCAACGGTGCGGTAGCCGATTGCCGGATGGTCGATCACGTCCAGAAAGTCATCGTCCTGCGGACGAGCCGCACGCACGGTCAGCGCCAGCAGGAACGCGGCCAGGGCAACGGCAAGCCCGAGTCGACCAACCACAGCAGCAATTCTACGCTCTGGCTCGGATATGCTTGGCGCCATGGCGCTCACACCTTCGACGATGCTCCCGTTGGGTACTGCTGTGCCGTCGTTCGAATTGCCCGACCTGGATGGGCGTGAAGTGTCGTCCGACGACTTCCGCACTGCTCCAGGTCTCTTGGTGGCGTTCATTTGTGGTCACTGCCCGTACGTGAAACACATGCGCCAGGAGCTCGCGGCGTTCGCGAAAGCGTATCGGGATCGTGGTCTCGCGACTGTTGGGATCATGTCGAACGATACCGGCGCGCATCCTGAAGACGGCCCGGCGGGAATGAAGGAAGAGGCTGCTGTAGTCGGCTACACGTTTCCGTATCTGTTTGACGAAACGCAGGCCGTGGCCAAGGCGTTCCGAGCCGCGTGTACCCCTGACCTGTTCCTCTTCGACCGCAACGGAACACTCGTCTACCGGGGCCAGTTCGACGAGAGCCGGCCAGGCAACGGTCGTCCGGTCACCGGCGCAGACCTGCGTGCGGCGGCCGATGCGGTGCTCGCTGGAACGGCAGTGCCTGCGGAGCAGCGGGCCAGCATGGGTTGCAATATCAAGTGGAAGCGCGGCAACGAGCCTGACTACTTCTGAGCGCTCGGTGCTGTTCGGGCCAGCCGGAGTCGGTGTGTCTAGACGTGTGCAGGTTCGCCGTGCGCGGCGTCAGGCGGCGGTCAGCGCTGCGTGGCTGGTGATCCGGCGAGTGCGTTTTCGAGCGCCTGGATCGAGGGCTCCAAATGGTTGCGCCGAGCGGGCGGGAGACCCGAGATCGTCTGGCGCAGCGTGTCGAGGATGTTTCGAGCCGCCACTGCTCGCTCTCTTGACGAGCGAACGCCAAGGTCCGCGTAGTAGCTGACGGCGTCGTCCAGAAGGCGCTGGGCATCACGGTTGTCCGGCCGTGTTCCGGCGAGCATGGCGAGGTTGGCCAGCAGATCGCCGAACCGGATGTGGAAGCCCGGCAGACGATCGACGCCGCCTTTCTCGAGGTCCCTGAACAGGTCGAACGACCGGCGGTATTCGCCGATGGCTTCAGCAGCCGATCCTTCATCCTGCAGGATGCGGCCCCGCAGGTTGAAGGTGTCGGCCTGCTCGATCCCAAATGACGGAGATGGCCGCAGGAGGTTGTCGAGCAGCGCGAGCGCCTTTGCATTGCTGTCGCGCGCAGCGTCGAACTCATTGAGCTCGCGGCGAAGGTCCGAGTAGTTGTTCAGGAACTGAGTCAGTTCGGATTTGTACTGCCGGTTGCCGGGGAACTCGGTGATCAGCGCCTGATGCAACGCGATTGCCTGTTCGTATTCCGACCGGGCCTCCGCCAGACCCTTCTCATCCCGTGCCAGTAGCGCGGCGAGATTGTTGTGTGCACGTGACAGGTCCTGGCGTACCTGGGCGGTGTTGGTCCGGCTCGCAACGCCGGTGAGGAGGCGAATGGCTTCGCGAAAATCCTTGTCCGCGAGAGCCGCGCCGCCGGCGTCCGATCCATTGGCGTAGAGGATCCCGCGGTTGTATCGCGTCCTGGCGAGCTCCTGCTGGTACACCGGCACGTCTGGAGCTGACGCGGCGAGGGTCGCCTGAAGGTTGAGCGCGCTGTTGTACGCCCGCTCAGCATCCGCGTCCTTCGTTCCCGTCACCCGGAGCGTCTCGCCAAGCCAGTTGTATGAATTGGCCAGCGCTTCCTGATAGTCGCGGTTCGCGGGATGGTCGCCCACGAGGCTGTCGAACGAGGCAATTGCCTCTCGGTATTCGCGCGTGGCGTTGTCGGGATCGTCCAGCATCCGGTGAATGTGACCGAGCCGGAAGTGCCCGAATGCCATCTGGCGCAGGAAGTCCTCGTTGTTCGGTTGCTGCGTGATGAACTCGGCGTAGAACGGTTTCGCACGCTCGAGGAGTTCGCGCCGCATTTCCTCCATCTGTGGCACGTCCGCGCCGATGCTGGCCGGATCGCGGTCCACGAGCAGCAGCAGCTGGTCGACGGCGCTGGTCGCCAGTCGCAGGTTCGTCTCCGCGCGGCGGAACTCCCGCCGCGCCGCGATCCATTGCGAAGCGGCGACGACGAACGCCACCAGCAGGATTGCTGCCGATCCCCACGCGATCCGCAGGTTGCGAACGCGCACCGCCCGCCGCTCGGCCTTCTGGCGTTCACGCTCAGCTTCGCTGAGGTCGAGGTAGTGCATCGACCGCTCGAAGTTG
>Ga0247825_10002920_pt1 | contig 11274 bp, 7 predicted proteins | sample 13C_Vanillin_Day_FD_194413 | JGI IMG/M metagenome (GOLD analysis project Ga0247825, IMG submission 194413) | Soil microbial communities from agricultural site in Penn Yan, New York, United States - 13C_Vanillin_Day48 | ecosystem: Environmental > Terrestrial > Soil > Agricultural land | place... | reverse complement strand
TTGAACCGCCGATGAACGCCGTCCCTCATCCCTTCCCCTTCTCCTCTCGGGAGAAGGGGAAGGGATGAGGGACGGCGTTCATCGGCGGTTCAATGGCCTTTGAATTTTTTTTGAGACAGCCCCTAGACCAGATCCGGCGCCATGACCGCGCGCGTGATGACGTCGCCGTCATCGCTCTCGATCCACCATACCGCACCCTTCTTGAGACTCCATTCCCGCGGCTCGCCGGTCAGCGCGAGCGCAGCCGCCTGGCCCAGCGTCGGCTGGTGGCCCACCACGACGACTACGCCATCTCCGTCCGGCCAACCGGCGGCCTCCAGCACGGATTCGGGGCCAGCGGCCGTGCCGACGTCGCGACTGGTCTCGAATCGTTTTGCAAACGCCTGCGCCGTCTGCTGGGCGCGCTTCGCGGGGCTTGCCAGCACGCGGGGATCCTTCGGCAACTGCTTCTTCAGCCACTTCGCCATGCGCCGCGCCTGCTTCTCGCCCTTCGCGGTAAGCGCGCGGGCTTCGTCCGGCACGCGATCTTCGGCGTCGGCGTGGCGCCACAGTATCAATTGCATAGGGCGTGACGGGAGCGCGTCGAGGGGCGGAAGAGGGGCCCCGCGGCAGTATCGCGGGGATCTGACCCCCGGCGGCGCGCTGGGCGGCCGACGCCCACGAACTGAGGTCTTGGTAATTCCATTTCGGAGGCCGCTGTTGGGTGATAAGTGACGGGGCTCCCGCCGGCCTTGCCCGGCGGAGTGGAAAATCATTCTAGCAGGGCGCGGTCAGGCCGGAAGTTGCGCGCGCGCGAGCATTTCCAGCAGCGTATCCTGCGCCGCGTGCGGCTTGCCGCGGCGCGGCTGGCGCAATTCGTAGCGGCCTTCCTGATCCATGTCCCAGGCCTGGCAGTTGTCGTCGAGATAGGACTTGAGTCCTTCGTTGATGACGCGCCGCTTGAGCTTCGCGTCCAGCACCGGGAAGCAGGTCTCGACGCGCCGGAAGAAGTTGCGGTCCATCCAGTCGGCGCTGGAAAGATACACATCCTCCGCGCCGCCGTTGTGAAAATAGAACACGCGCGAGTGCTCGAGGAAACGCCCGATCACCGAGCGCACACGGATGTTGTCCGAGATGCCGGGGATGCCGGGCTTCAGCGCGCAGACGCCGCGCACGATCAGGTCGATCTCGACCCCCGCCTTGGATGCCTCGTAGAGCACCGCGATGGTCTCGGCCTCGAGCAGCGCATTCATCTTGGCGATGATGCGGCCGGGCTTGCCGTTCTGCGCGTGCTGGATCTCATTCTGGATGGCGCGCAGGATCTGCTTGTGCAGCGTGAACGGCGCCTGCCACAGGTGCTTCAACTTCGACGCGCGGCCGAGCCCGGTCAGCTGGATGAAGATGTCGCTCACATCGGCCCCGATTTCCTCGTTGGCCGTAAAGAGACCCCAGTCGGTGTAGAGCCGGGTAGTACGTGGATGATAGTTGCCGGTCGAGAGGTGAACGTAGCGCTTCAGCCGTTCGTCCTCGCGCCGCACCACCATCAGCAGCTTGGCGTGCGTCTTGTGACCGACCACTCCGTAGACGACGTGGGCGCCGACTTCCTCCAGCCGCTGCGCCCAGTTGATATTGGCTTCCTCGTCGAAGCGTGCGAGCAACTCCAGCACCACCGTTACTTCCTTGCCGGCGCGCGCCGCGCCGATCAAGAGGTCCATCAGCTCGGACTCGGCGCCGGTGCGGTATATGGTCATCTTGATCGCGGCGACCGCCGGGTCACGCGCGGACTGCTCCAGAAACGCGATGACCGGCTGGAACGACTGGTAAGGATGATGGAGCAGGATGTCGCCCTCGCGAATCGCGGAGAAGAGATCGACCTGCCCCTGCAGCTGCGCCGGCAGGCCCGGCCGGAACGTCGCAAATTTCAGGTCGGGACGCTCGACCTGGTCGGGAATGTTGATCAACCGTACCAGGTTTACCGGGCCGTCCACGCGATAGAGGTCCTGAGGGCCGAGGTTGAACTGCGCGAGCAGGTAGTCCGAGATTTGCTGCGGACAGTTGTCCGCGACCTCGAGCCGCACTTCGTCGCCGTACTGACGGTGCGGCAGCTCGCCGCGCAGGGCGGTGCGCAGGTCCTTCACTTCTTCCTCGTCCACGAACAGCTCGCTGTTGCGCGTTACTCTGAACTGATGGCTGTCCACGACCTTCATGCCCGCGAAGAGCTCCGACACGTGGGCATGAAGGATCGAAGACAGGAATACGAAATCGTACGCACCTTCCGAGACCTCGCGCGGCAAGCGGATCACCCGCGGCAGCACGCGCGGCGCCTGCACGATCGCTATGCCCGAGTTGCGGCCGAATGCGTCCTTGCCCTCGAGCTCGACGGCCAGGTTGAGGCTCTTGTTCAGCACGCGCGGGAACGGGTGCGCCGTGTCGAGCCCGATCGGCGTCAGCACCGGCATCACCTCGCGCAGAAAATAGGCCTTGACCCATTCGGCCTGCGCCGGCGCGAAATCGGCGCGGCGCAGGAAGCGGATTCCCTCAGCCGCAAGCCCCGGCAGGACTTCCTGGTTGAGCAGCAGGTACTGCTCGGTCACCACCTCGTGCGCCTCCTTGGCGACTTGCGCAAAAACGCGGTCGGCACGCATGCGGTCCGGCCCGATGACCGGCGATCCAGCCTCGATCTCGGCGTGCAGGCCGGAAACACGGATCTCGAAGAACTCGTCCAGGTTGGAGGAGACGATGCAGAGAAAGCGCAGCCGCTCGAGCAGCGGGGTCGCCCGGTTCCCGGCCTGCGCCAGCACGCGGCGGTTGAACGCGAGCTGGCCCAGCTCGCGGTTGAGATACAGCTCGGGGATGTCGCGTGGCTTGTTCATGGCGGCGCGGCGGCGGCGAAGCCCGCGCCGCTCGCGGCGCAGGCTTCAGTCCGCAGTTCGGTCAGTCAGGTGGCGCGTGGCGCCTATTTGCGGGAAGGGGCGACGTAGCCGGAGGCGACATCGGCACCGCCACCAAAGAAATGCTGCTGCATCTGCTGCGTGAGGTAATCACGCGCTTTCTTGTCCGCGAGGTTGAGGCGGTTTTCATTGACCAGCATTTTCTGTTGTTCCAGCCATTGCCGCCACGCCTCCTTGGAGACGCTATCGTAAAGCCGCTTGCCGAGCTCGCCGGGATACGGCGGAAAATCAAGACCTTCTGCTTCGCGCCCGAGCTTGACGCACTGGACCATACGGGCCATCTGAACCTCTGACAAGAATACTACGGGAATATTGCAGGAATGTTACGCCGGCGACGGCCTCAGGTAAACGCGGTTTTAGAGTCCCTAACACGATGAAACGCGCGCTGCGCTGTCACGATTTTGGCTCAGGGCGCGAAGCGAGCCGCAGCCAATATCTGGAATATTAGCAAGGCGAGCGACAAAGCCCTGGGCCAAAACTCGTGCCAGCCCCAGAGATGTTGTCAGATATTCACATGCCTGCGCCGGGGTTGCGGCCAGAATCGACGACGCGCCGCAGCGTGGAGCAGGGATCGGCGCAACGTGGAGCAGGGGCCCGCTTGCGGGATGCGACCGTGGAGCCGATCGTTGGCGCGTCGAGTAACGCCGATCCTACGCGCGTCTCCGGGGTCAGATCCCCAAGGGGCCCCTCTTCCGCCCTACGACGCGCCCGTCTTCGGGGATGCGACCGCGCAGGCGTGTGTAAGTGCCGCGCAATACGGCGCTCTTCCGTCCCGCTCCGGGGTCGCATCCAAGCACACAACGCTTGGAACCTGCTCCGCCCTGCGCGGGACACTTTGTCGGCCGGCTTGGCCGTATTCCAGATACTGTCCTGCGCCGTCCTTCGCGTCATCGCCGATTCTGGCACGCAACGCACGCGTGTTTCATCGTGTTAGGGACTCTCTAGGAAAAACGCAACTCCATATTGGAGTTCCGCAGGCGCGTTGCCGAGCGTATCAAGGGATGATCCACGCGCGGCTTTTCCAGGTAGTAGCCCTGCACGCAGTCCACCCCGAAGCCTTTCAGCATGATCAGCGTCTCCTCGTCCTCCACGCATTCGGCGATAGTGGTCTTGTGCAGCCCGCGCGCCACCGTGACGATCGCCTGAACGAACAGCTGGTTGTCGTACTCCTTCGGCAGGTTGCGGATGAAGAGCCCGTCGATCTTCACGGAATCCACCTGCAGGTGCTTGAGATACGCGAAGGAGGAGAAGCCGGTGCCGAAGTCGTCGAGCGAGACACCGCAGCCGGTCTGGTGCAGCGCCTCGATGAAGCGCTGGGCGTCGTGGAGGTCGGAGACCGCAGAAGTCTCGGTGAGCTCCACCATCAGCCTGCGCGGCGCGACGTCGTAGCGCTTCAACAGCTCGGCGATGTACTGCGGCAGCGTCGGCTCGTCGAAGGAGCGCCCCGAAATGTTGACCGCGAGAGCCGGGATCGTCTTCAGCTCGCCGAGCATCTTGATCGACTCGTTCAGGACCCAGCGGTCGATGTCGAGAATCTTGCCCGATTTCTCCGCCACCGGGATGAACTGCCCGGGCATGAGCAGCGCCGCGGGGTCGTCCTTGTCGCGCATGCGCACCAGCACCTCGAAGTGCGAAAGCGCGCGGTCGGTTGTGGTGTAGACCCCCTGGAACTGCAGGTCCAGCAGGTCGTTCTCCAGGGCGTGCAGGATGCGGTCGTTCCAGGACAATCGCTTCACCATCTGGAACGTGGTGTCGAGATCGCTGCGGTAGATGCGCCAGGCGTTCTTGCCCGCTTCCTTCGCCTGGTACATCGCGGTGTCGGCGCGGGCGATCAGGTCCTCGGCGTTGTCGGCGTGGTCGGGGAAGACCGCGATGCCGAGCGAGGTCGTCAGGCGCAGGCTCTGCCTTTCATACTGGAAGCGCACCTGCGCGATCGAGCGGGTAATGCGGTCGGTCAGCACGCGCAGCATCTCGTCGGAGATGTCCGGGACCAGGATCGCGAATTCGTCTCCGCCCAGGCGCGCGAATATCTCATTGCGGCGCACCTGCCCGCCGACCTCGCCGGCCACCCGGATCAGCATCGCGTCGCCGGCCCGGTGGCCGAAGGTATCGTTGATGTACTTGAAATCGTCCAGGTCGAAGAACAGCAGGGCGATGCGCGAATCGTGGCGCTGGGCGTCCGCGATCATGCGCGCAAGCTCCTCGTTGAACCGGTGGCGGTTATAGAGGCCGGTCAGCGCATCGCGCTCGGCCAGGTAGATCAGCTGGTCCGCGGTCTGGCGCTCGCTCGTGACGTCCTGGAACAGCCACAGCCGCCCGACCGGCCGGCCGTAGACGTCCTCCACCGCGTGTGAGTGCTGCATGACGAGTCGCCCGTCGGCCATCTGCAGCTCCAGCGCGGCGAGGATCTCCCCCGGCGCGGACGCTCGCACCACGTGCCGTCCCTGTTCTTCCGGACGCGCCAGCGCGCTGTTGGAAGCGGCCAGCGCTTCCTGCGGCGTGCGCCCGATCAACCGCGTCCCCGGCGGGATCATCCAGATGCGGGTGAACGCCGGATTGGTATAAACCACCTTGTTGTCGTCGGAGACAAACAGGATCCCGGTGTCCATCGCCGCGAGCAGCGCCGAGAGTCGCGCGTGCTCGTCCTGGGCGCGCATCAGGTACTCCTGCTGCACCGACTGCGCGGCGCGCAGCTCGGCGACCGTGGCCTCGAGCCGCTGTTCGGCTTCCTTGCGCTGCGTGATGTCGCGGATGCTGATGCGAATGCCGAGATGCGTGCCACGCCCGTCGTAGATCGGTCGCCAGTCGGCCGCCGACCAGAACTCGGAGCCGTCCTTGCGCTTGCCGCGGAACTCGTAGTCCTGGCCGGTGCCGCCGCGCAGCGCGCGATGGATCTGCCGCACCGTGCGCGCGGCATCGGCTTCCGCCACGCACGGCGCGGGAAAAGTCGGCATCGCAAGGCACTCTTCCGGCGTATAGCCGAACATGTCGAGCACGCGCGGGTTGATCCAGATCAGCCCGCCCTCCGGGTTGATCCAGCACTCGCAGTCGTAGCTGTAGTCGGCGATCGCGGTGAACTTGGCCTCGCTCTCGGCGAGCGCCCGGATGCGGCCCTGGAGCGCCGCGGCCATGGCATTGAAGGCGTGGGTGAGCCTGCCGACCTCGTCGCCGGCTTCCACCGGCAATCGCACGTTCAGGTCTCCGGCCGCGAGGCTCTCGCTCGCCGTCGTGAGCTGGGCAAGATTGCGCGTCAGCCAGTAGGAAAGCGCGACCATCGAGACGATGGAGAGTATCAGCGCGCCTGCCACGATCAGCAGGTGATCGCGCAAGAGCTCGATGAGCAGCGCGAATACCGCGGTCTGCACCAGCACGCTCGCGAGCAGGATGCGGGTGCGCAACGACAGGTTAAACGGCAATTTCATCGCGGGACGCCGGTCCGCCTACCGAATCCTGGATAAATGGCTGACAAGCCATTTTCCACTGACCATTTCCCCTCTCCACTCGGGAGAGGGGAAAGGGGTGAGGGATCGAGCGACGTCAGTCATTTTCGCGACGCTCGTTAGAGCCGCTTTACCAGGATCACCGAACGCCGCTGGTAGTTGTAGAGCGATCGCTTCTGGGTCGGCAACTCGGCGACGCCGGCCTCGACGAAGCCGCGCTCGACAAACCAGTGCTCGGCGCGCGTGGTGAGCACGAACAGGCGCTTCAGCTTCTGGCGCCGCGCGCGCGCCTCGATCTCGGTGATCAGGCGCTCGCCCGCGCCGGCGTTGCGGAACTCCGGATGGACGACGAGACAAGCGAGCTCCCCTGCGCGCTCGTCGGCGAACGGGTAGAGCGCGGCGCAGCCGACCAGCAGCTTGTCGTTCTCAAGCACCACGAAACGCCCAATCTCGCGCTCGAGCCGGTCACGCCCGCGCTTGACCAGGATGCCTTCCTGCTCGAGCGGCTCGATCAGACGCAGCACCCCGCCGATGTCCTCGATCTTCGCTTGCCGCAGCGTCTCGATCGGGTCAGGCGTCAGCATGGTGCCCACGCCCTTGTGGGTGAACAGCTCGAGCAGCAATCCATCGTCGATGTGGCCCGAGACCAGGTGCGCGCGCTTCACGCCGTGCTCACAGGCCTGCACCGCCCACGGCAGGTAAAGCGGAACGTCGGTCTCGCCTGATTTCGGCCGCGCGAGCAGCGCCTGCGCCTGGCGCACGGTGAGGTTGCGCAGGAGCTCGCCGCGGCGACCGGTCACCCCGGCGGTATCCATGAGAAAGATCAATTTCTCCGCCCGCAGTGCGATGGCGGTCGAAGCCGCAACGTCCTCCAGCGCGAGGTTGAAGACTTCCCCGGTGGGCGAGTAGCCAAGCGGCGAGAGCAGCGCCAGCGCGCCGTCGTCGAGCCGCCGCTGGATCGCGGCCGCATCCACCCTGCGCACTTCGCCGGTGTGCATGTGGTCCACACCGTCCAGCACGCCGATCGGCTTGGCCGTGATGAAATTGCCGCTCGCCACGCGGATGTCGGCGCCCGCCATCGGCGAATTGGGCAACCCCATCGAAAGCGCCGCCTCGATCTCCACGCGCAGACGCCCGCTCGCCTCCTTCGCGCACATCAGGGCGGCGTCATCGGTCACGCGCACGTTCCGGTGAAACCGGCTGCGGTGGCGGCGCTCCTTGAGCCTGGCTTCTATCTGGGGGCGCGCCCCGTGCACCAGCACGAGCCGCACGCCGAGGGCGGCGAGCAGGTTCAAATCGTGCGTGAGATCGAGGAAGCGCCCGTCCGCAACCACCTCGCCACCGAACGCGATGACGAAGACCTTGCCGCGGAACGCGTGAATGTAGGGCGCAACCGCCTGGAACCAGTCGATGAACCGGTCCTGCGCGGAGAGCCGGTGCCGCCGCAAGCCCCGCTGGACGATGTCGGCCGTGGCCGGCGCGCCGTTTCCAGTTTCCTTCTTGCGCTTGATGGGTGTCTCCCTTCCCGTTCGCCACCCGGCAGAACCGGGCATTTCGTCGGGATATCAAGCACCTATATTATGCGAGAAGCCCCATGAAGGAAAGCACGGGGATGGCGTCTGGGACATGTTGCGCCCCTTCCGCCATCCGCCATCCGCCATCCGCCATCCGCCATCCGCCATCCGCCATCCGCCATCAAAGTTAGAAGTCTCCCCACAGCGCCTGCATCGCGGCGAGCGCCGCCACCGCGGCGGTTTCCGTACGCAGCACGCGCGGACCGAGAAGTACCGGGGTGAAGCCGCTCCCGCGCGCAAGCGCCTCCTCTTCCGGCGTGAAGCCGCCTTCCGGGCCGGCCAGCAACTCGACCGCGCCGGCCGGCCGGGGAAGATCACGCAGCCGGGCCGCACCGCGCGGCGAAAGCAGCACGCGCAGGGCAACCGCGTCGCGGCCTTGCTTCGGCGCGAGCCAGTCGGCGAGCGTTGCCGGCGCGGCGACGGCGGGAATGCGGTTGCGGCCGCATTGCTCGCACGCCGCGATCGCCACCGCCTGCCAGTGCGCGACGCGCTTGCGCTCCCGCTCGGCGTCGAGACGCACGACGCTGCGGCTGGCCGCGAGCGGATGGATCGCCGTGACGCCGAGCTCGACCGCCTTCTGCACCGTGTAATCCATGCGCTCGCCGCTCGAGAGCGCCTGGCCAAGGATGACCTGCAGGGCGGATTCGCGATCGCCCGGGCGCGCGCCGCCGATTTTTACCGTTACTTCGTCCTTCTTCACGCGCGCCACGACGGCGTCGAACTCGGCACCGTCGCCGTTGAACAGCGTCAGCGCATCGCCTTCGCCCAGGCGCAACACGCGCGCGACGTGGCGCGACTGCGCCGGCGGCAGCCGGCATTCGGTGCCGGGCCGCAATTCACCCGGAATATAGACGCGAGTCAGATCGGCACCCCGTTCATCGTCGCGCAGTATGCCACGCTGCGCTCCCCACAAAAGCGGACTAGAATCGCGTCTTTTGCCGAAGGTCCCGTGTGAAGATCGTGATCCTGGGTGCCGGCCAGGTCGGCTCGACGGTTGCAGAGAGCCTCGTTTCCGAGGCCAACGACATCACGGTGGTCGACATCGAGCCGGCACGCCTGAAACGGCTGCATGACCGGCTCGACCTGCGTACGGTCACCGGCAACGCCGCCCACCCCGCGGTCCTCGAGCAGGCCGGCGCGCGCGACGCCGACATGCTGCTCGCGGTGACCCAGAGCGACGAGACCAACATGGTCGCCTGCAAGCTCGCGGCCACCATGTTCAACATCCCGACGAAGATTGCGCGCATCCGCTCCGCCGACTATCTCTCGCATCCCGAGATCTTCTCTCCCGACAATTTTGCGGTGGACCACTCGATCTGCCCGGAGCAGATCCTGTGCGACTCGATCGCGAAGCTGCTCGAATTCCCGGAATCGCTGCAGGTGCTGGAGTTCGCCGACGGCATGGTGAGCCTGGTCGCGGTGCGCGCCTTCGAGGGCGGGCCGCTGGTCGGACGCGAGATCCAGTACTTGCGCCAGCACATGCCCCAGGTCGATACGCGCGTGGCCGCGATCTTCCGCGGCGACAGCCCGGTTCCTCCCGAGGGCACGACGGTGGTGCAGGCCGGCGACGAGGTGTTCTTCATCGCGGCGACCGGCAACATCCGCAAGGTGCTGCATGAGCTGCGCCGCATGGACAAGCCGGTGAAACGCGTGATGATCGGCGGCGGCGGCAACATCGGGCGCCGGCTGGCGCATGCGATCGAGGACAAGTACGACGTCAAGATCATCGAGTACAGCAAGACCGGCGCCGAGCGCCTGGCGGCGGAACTGGACCGCGCGCTCGTGCTCACCGGTGACGTAACCGACGAAGAACTGCTCGACTCCGAGAATGTCGCCGACATGGATGTGTACTGCGCGGTTACCAACGACGATGAGAACAACATCATGTCTTCGCTGCTGGCCAAGCGCAAAGGCGCGAGCAAAGTCATCGCGCTCATCAACCGCGGCTCCTACGTGAATCTCGTGCAATCCGGCCAGATCGACATCGCGATTTCGCCCGCGCAGGCGACCATCGGCACGCTGCTCGCGCACGTGCGGCGCGGCGACTGCGCGGTGGTGCACTCGCTGCGCCGCGGCGCAGCGGAAGCCCTCGAGCTGATCGCGCACGGGGACGCGAAGTCCTCCAAGGTGGTCGGCCGCCGCGTCGAGCAGCTCGATCTGCCGCGAGGCGTGACCATCGGCGCCATCGTCCGCCACCGCGACAAGGGCGGCGTGCCGGCGAAAGGCAATGACAGCGAGGTCATCATTGCCCACCACGATACGGTCATCGAGCCCGACGATCACGTCATCGTCTTCGTGGTGAACAAGCGCATGGTGCCCAGCATCGAGAAGCTGTTCCAGGTGGACGTGAGCTTCCTCTGAACCCCCGGTAAATGACCCGCGACGCATTTACCGCCGTCCCTTCCCCCTCTCCTCTCGGGAGAGGGGGAAGGGGTGAGGGGTCGAGCGACGCCGCCCGTTTTCGCGGCGCTCGCTAAGCCGATGACCTGGCTCCTCGCGGTCTGTCCGGTGCTGGGCATCATCGCGATGGCGATGAGCCTGTCGCACCTGCTCCCGGTGGCGGTTGCCATGGCGGTCGGCGACGGCACCACCGGCATCTTCCTCGCGTCGATGACGGCGAACCTCGCGGCGGGCGCCCTGCTCTGGCTCACGACGCATCGCGCGCAGCATGACCTGCAAATGCGGGAAGGCGTGCTGCTCATCATTCTGGTCTGGATCGGCGGCGCGCTGTTCGCGGCCGCGCCGCTCTACTTCGGCATCCCCGGCATCTCCTTCACCGATGCCTACTTCGAATCCATGTCCGGCTTGACCGCCACCGGGGCGACGCTGCTCGAAGGTCTCGACCGCCTGCCGCCCTCGATCAACGTGTGGCGCGCCGAGCTGCAGTGGCTGGGCGGCATGGGGGTGATCGTGCTGGTGGTGGCGGTGCTGCCAATGATCGGCGTCGGCGGGCGGCAGATCTCCAAGGCGGAAATACCGGGGCCGATGAAGGACGAGTCGCTCACGCCGCGCATGACGCAAACCGCCAAGGGCCTGTGGATCATCTACGTCGTGCTGACCGCGGCCTGCCTCCTCGCCTATCGGCTGGCGGGCATGTCGTGGCTCGACGCGCTGATTCACAGCTTCACCACCCTGTCGCTCGGCGGATTTTCCTCGCACGAGGCCAGCCTGGGTTTTTTCGCTTCGCCCGTCATCGAGGGCACGGCGATGGTGTTCATGCTGCTCGCCGGCATCAATTTCGCCACGCATTTCCTGGCGTGGCAGCGACGCTCCCCGGCGGCATACCAGCGCGATCTCGAGCTGCCCTATTTTCTTGGCGTGCTCGCGGTG
>Ga0247825_10002919_pt1 | contig 11275 bp, 6 predicted proteins | sample 13C_Vanillin_Day_FD_194413 | JGI IMG/M metagenome (GOLD analysis project Ga0247825, IMG submission 194413) | Soil microbial communities from agricultural site in Penn Yan, New York, United States - 13C_Vanillin_Day48 | ecosystem: Environmental > Terrestrial > Soil > Agricultural land | place... | reverse complement strand
ATCTTGGCCGCAATTCTCGGCATCGTGGGCTTTCTTTTTGAGGAAGCTGAGTATCGTATAACTGATCACCGAGTAGTAGAAGCGCTCGTGATCGCTATGATATTCGGCGTCCTTGTGCGGAACATCTTTACTCTGCCAAGCGGCGTCTACCCCGGCGCAACATATGCATCAAAAACAATCCTGGAACTGGGCGTTGTTGTCCTTGGGGTAAGTATCGATATTCAGCAAATATTCGAGGCCGGATCATCGTTGATCATCGCTGTTGCGTTAGGCGTTGGCCTCGGTATGGCGTTGAGTTTCCTTCTCGGAAGAGCTCTTGGTCTTCCTTCGCGTCTGGCCTACCTGGTGGCCGTTGGCAATTCAATCTGCGGAAACTCTGCGATCGCGGCCGTGGCGCCAGTTGTTAACGCCGATCGCAAGGAGGTTGCGAACGCTATAGGCTTGACAGCTATCGCCGGTGTCGTCGTAGTACTAGTACTACCAGCCATCGTACCGATTCTAGATATTAGCCACTATCAGTATGGCGTCGTTGCAGGAATGGCCGTCTACGCCGTCCCTCAAGTGGTTGCAGCTGCCTTTGCCGTTAGCACCTTGAGTGGACAGGTTGCGACGCTGGTCAAAATTTTGCGGGTCATGTTCTTGGCTCCGGTTGTGCTGTTTACAGGGTTCTTTATGAGGCAGCGTTCAGAGACAACGCACCAAATTACAAGGTCTCAGCTATTGCCCTGGTTCGTAATTGGGTTCTTCATAATGTTGGGTATTCGCAGTAGCGGTGTGCTATCCAGTGAAGTGGTTGAGGCGATGCGGGAGCTCGGCAAAGGCCTTACGATTTGGGCGATGGCTGGACTAGGCTTGGGAGTTGAGCTTGCCGCAATCCGGTCCGTTGGCCCGCGCGTTGGCCTTACATCGATTCTTTCGATGTGCTTGCTGGTCGCAATTAGCCTCTGCCTGGTGTATCTCCTCGGGATTGACGGGGCCTGATTCTCTCTAGAAGGCACCCCAAGCTACTAGATGTCCAGGCCGGCGCCGTGGCGTCGTAGCCATTCCTTGCGCTCCAGGTACGCCGGCATGACCTTGTCGACTTCGTTCCAGAAGGACTCGTTGTGATCTCTCTGGTGCATATGGCAAAGCTCGTGGACCACGATGTAGTCAATGATCGTCAGCGGCGCCATCATGCATTTCCAGTGGAAGGCTACGTTGCCCTTTGGAGAACATGAGGCCCAGCGATAGCCCAGTTCCCTCACATCGATGCTCTGTGGCCCCACGCCGATCTTCGGCGCGTAGTGCTTAACCCTCTTCCGGAGGCGTTCGGTGCCGCGGGCCGTGTAGTAGTCCTGGAAGGCAACCTTCGCAGCGTCCACTTCTCCCCTGTCAACAAGGTCCCGCCTGAGCTGAAACCGCCCGTCTTTGAGCAGAAGGGGCGCTTCCTGGTCTGACACAAGGCTGAGACGGTAGGAGCGCCCGAGGTAAAGGAAGCCTTCCCCGTTACGGTACTCCCGCAGGACCCGCGTCGCGTTCATGTCACGCCACTCGGCGAGGCTCCTGTAAATCCAGTAGCTCCTGGCTGAGACGATCTGGGCGATCTCCTCGTCCGGTACGGACTCCGGCGCCCTCACGATGATCCGTCCGTCGCGCTCGATGACAATGTCCGCGGTGGAACGTTGACTGCGCACAATTTCATACGGCAGTTGCTGCGTCATGTTCACTGTCATCCCACCAGTTCTCTGTGGCGCTTCTCCGCGAGCTTGACGATCTCGATGGCAATCCGCTCGTGCTTCGCGATGAGTTCGGGTACGTTTGCGAGCAAGACCTCTGTGGTGATGTTGCCTCGCAGCTTCTTAATCTCGTTCGGTTTCTTCCAGAAGTCGATAATGTCGATCGTTTCCTGGAGTGTCTCCACGATGCTGGTCACGAGGCCCTTCAAAGCCTTGTCGTGCTCCGGTGGCGCCTTGTTGTCCTCGAAGGCGAGTTGCACGACGTAGTCGTAGAAAGTCGTGGCTTCCCGCGTCAAGCCTTCGACCGCATCGACCCTGCCTTCTGCGGCCTCAAGCCGGAGCTGCTCGTAGCCTTCTGCGAGGATTTCCCACTGGTTCCGGTAATCCTGGATCAGCTTCTCAAGCTTCTCACTGAGGCGCTTGTAGAACGCGGGGTCTTCGTCGAAGTGGACCGTGAAGTGCTTGCGGATGGCGTGCTCCATCTCACTGGCCTTTGATTCGGGATCGCCGTGCGAATGTTGTTGGAGCTGGGCGAGGAAATCATCGGCCAACAGCTCAATCGGTGGGATCTTGGGGTCGATGCCAAGGTCGATCAAGTACTCGTTGACGAGTGCCCGAACTTTCTCGCCAGCGTCGCTGATGTCCAGGGAATCGTCCTTGTAGCGCTCTTTGGTCATCCGCAGCAAGTAGCCGAATCGCCTCGCGGGACCGCGGTAGGGTTGGCCGGCGGCATTGGGCAGGATGAGGTTGAGGCTCTGGAGAAACTTGTCCAGATAGACCTCGAAGTCCGCGCGCGCTTGGATGTCCCGCATTGCGTTGACCGATGTATTCAGCAGGGCGACCTCTGCTTCAGGTGTCAGCTTGTTGCTGGTCACGAAGGTCTCGATCTGGGCGACGCCGATGGAGCGGAAGTGCTGCAGAAGCCGCTGATAGCGCTCTTCGAGGATCGGTAGCTCCGAGAGGACGTTCTTCAAGCCTTGCTGGATGTCCGCCGCGTCCTCCTGTGAATAGATAGACAGGGCCTGGGTCAGGTGGTTCGCGAGGCCAATGTAGTCGACGATGAAGCCGCGGTTTTTGTTGTCGGCGACACGATTGACGCGTGCGATCGCTTGCAGGAGGTTGTGTTCACGCAGGCGCTTGTCGATGTACATGACCTGCTCAATCGGCGCATCGAAGCCCGTGAGGAGCATGTCGCAGACCACCAGGAAAGCTATGCCGGTCAGGCTCTTGTCTGGGTCATTGAAGTCAAAAGGCTTGCAGAAGTTCTCGACCGCGCTCCAAGTGCGCGATTCGGTACGAGCCGCCGTGATCACCGCCAGCTCGTTCGTGGAGTCTGCCGAAACAACAGCGGCAACCTTCAGGAACTCCAGCTTGCGGACGAGACCGGTATCCAGCCGGGGCTGCAGCTTCTCCTGGTCGATACGCTCTGCCAGAGCATCCCGAATTGCCTTCTGGTACCGCACGGCGGCCAGCTTCGAGTGGCAAACGACCTGCGCCTTGAAGCCGTCCGGCAGGATGTGGTCGACGTAGTGCTTGACGAGGTCACGCGCGATGGCGCCGATGCGCTTCTCTGCCTCTAGGATGTCACCGGTGGCACCGTACTTCTTCTTAATCGCGAGCAGCTCTTCCGGGCTTCGGTCGCGAAACAGGTCCTCGAACTTTGCGTCGAACTCGGCGCGATCCTTGAGGGCGGTGTCCGCCGTGCGACCCTCATAGAGGATCTGCAAGGTCGTGCCATCGTGCACGGAGTCCATGAGCTTGTAGGTATCGATGTACTCCCCGAAGCGCTTTATCGTGCGCTTGGCGCCGTGCTGCTCGGTGATCAGGGGCGTGCCCGTGAAGGCGATGCGGGTGGCATTCGGGAAGGCCTCGATCAGGTTCTCGCCGAGGTCCGAGCTCTGTGTCCGGTGCGCCTCGTCGATCATGAGGATAATGCGCTCCGAGGGATTGACGACACCGAAGGTCTCCACGGGTGGCGGCGCCCGGTAGACGGCGAGCGCTTCGGCGACGCGGGCAGGCAGCGGCTCCGGCCGGTCGAAGAACTTGTGCACCATCGCCATATTGATGTCGGACGCGTCCGTGCTCAGCTGCGCCCGCAGGTTAGCCGTGCTGTCGATGACGTTGACCTTGCCGCCGATCAGCTTTGCGGTCCCGGCCAACTGATCCTCGAGGTCGACGCGGTCGTTGACGAGGACGATCTTGTAGTCCGCAAGGTCAGGCGAGGCGCGCAGCATGCGGGCGACGAAGACCATGGTCAGCGACTTGCCGGACCCCTGCGTGTGCCAGATCACGCCGGAGCGCTCTTCCGGCGTGGCGCCGATGCGCAGGCGTTCGACAATCTTGCGGGCAGCGCGGTACTGCTGGTAACGCCCGACGACCTTCACGCGCCTGCCCGAGTCCGTGTCCATGAACACGCTGCAGGTGCGCAGGATGTCCAGAAACGTCGCCGGCGCCAGCATGCCCTGGATCAGCAGCTCCTGCTCGCGCTCGACTCCGAGGGGCGGCGTGTACTGCTGGTTGCTCTCCGGCCAGATGTCCTTCCAGGCGGAGAAGTGCTCCTCGCCCGACGTGATGGTGGCGAACTCAGCCTTTTCGCCACAGGTGCGGATCACGAGCAGGTTGGTGTGGAAGAGGCGCGGCTCGCCCTCACGCAGGCCGGCGGCGGCCGTCTCCGGGCGGCCGTCGCGATAGCGCAGGAGCTGTACGAAAGCCTCATGCATGGGGTTGGCCGTGTTGGCTTCGCCGACCTTGGCCTCGATAACCACGAGGGGGATGCCGTTTACGAAGAGGACGACGTCCGGCACGATGCAGCTCTTGACGCAGCCTGGTGTATCGACGCGGAACTGGTTAATCGCATGGAAAACGTTGCGCTCCGGGTGGTCGAAGTCGATCAGCTTGACGACGGGGTCGGACTCGCCCGTGACCTCGTTGCGGTCGACCTGGGCCTTGAAGAGCAGGGCCTGGATCGCCTCGTTGGCCTCGAGGAGGGTGCGGTTGGGCTGGCGCAGTATCTGGTCGCGCAGGTCGTCGAGCTGGCGGTCCGTGAGCCACGGTTTGTCGCCGTAGAGGGTGAGGTTGATCGACCGCACGGCATCGCGGAAGACGTCCGGAAGGAGCCACTCGCGGAAGCTGTTGCGCAGGCTGATGGCTGGGTTGGCCGGCACGTGGCCCGGACCGTGGTCGATGACCGTCCAGCCCAGCGCTAACAGCTGGTCCAGGAACGGCTTCTCGACGTGCAAATACTCAGACATGGCTCAGACGGGCACGGCTTCTTCGGTGGGGACGCGGACGCGCCCGGTCAGGAGGTCGTGCATGAGGCCATGTTTCTGGGCGGAGAGCTTCGACAGTGCATCTTGCTCGTTTTCTTTCAGTCTGTTGGTCTCCTCGCAGACCGCCAGGATGACCTCCTGCTCCTCTTGCCTCGGCAAAGGTACTGGAATCGAGTTGAGAACAGGCTGATTGATACTTGTCTGGTTTGATGCATTTACCATGGCTGAAATTCGACGACGGACAAATGCCGCTCTTAACCACTCAAATAGAAGTTCGGGCATAATCACTCGGCGATCACATCGGAGCCGCATCATGTTTGACTCGTACACTGCTGGCTCATTTAGCGGCCCGACATAGGCTGGCTGCCCCACTCCATCAACTGTCGCAAATACTCTGGCAACTAGAATATCTCCAGCTTCGAGACCAAACCTGTTGAGTTCTTCGCGGCTTACCTGTGCTCTTCTACCAAGATCGGGATTGACTAGTCGTTCATCGCTGATCGCTGTCTGGCCGATGAGCAGTACACCGCTGCCGATTTGTCCAGCGGGTTTGTAGATGCCATTGGTGGGCGATGAAACGAGACAATTGCGAAGGGCTCCCACTTCCCACTCCTTCGGGAGCCAGCCGAGGGGCGTCTCCTTGTAGAGGTCGGGCGCCTTGTCGCGGGAGGGGCGGAGGCTGCCATCGGGGAGGACGCCGCGGGTGAAGAGGTCGTCCATGAGACCGGCCTTCACCTGCTGGTACTTCGCGATCAGCGCCTCGGTCTGCTCGATAGCCTCGGCCACGGTGGAGAGAATCTCGGCGATTCGGCGCTGCACACGCAGAGGCGCAAGAGGGAGGTCGAAGTTGGCGATGGATGAGCCGGAAAGTCCATACCGCGTTGATCCATTCGCCGCCCGGCCGAAGTAGCTCGCTGCTCCAGGGGTGGACAACTGTTTCGCAAGGTAGATTGAATCAATCATCCGACGATCTGGCTTTATGAGCGCAAGGTGATAACCACACACGAGGCCCGGTATTTCATCCACGACCGCCGACGCGATCCCAATGTCGTCAGGCGTCTCGGAATCTTTCGTGATGAGCACATCGCCGCGACTTACCCGGAATCGCTCGAGTTCAGCCGGTGAAACAGTGGCGTCCATGAACTGGATGCCGCTCGTCACGTAGTCATTGGCGTAAACGTCCATATAGTTGCAGAGCCGAGCCGGAAGCTCCCCGGGCTCGCTCTTCTTGTCGACGTTACTGAACCGGATGTCAGATACATCGGCTAGCCTCACAGAAGGCCAATCAGACATAGCCCAGCTCCGCCAGGAATCCCTTCAGACGTCCCGTCGTCTCGTACCGCTGCGCCTCGATGGCCGTCGCGGTGAGGGCGTACTTGTCGTAGAGGTTCTCCAGCGCGGTGGTGCAGGCGCGCTGATCGTCCCGCAGGTACCCGGCAAATGTGCCAGCGAGGAGGTTGTGCAGGCGATCGAGGATGACGCAGCGGGCCTCGTCCTGGCCGATCTTGCCGCGGGCGGCGGCGACCAGCTCCTCGCGCTTCTTCTCCGTCGCGCGGAGCTCCGCCTTGAGTTGCTTGCCCTCGTCTTCCAGCGCCTTGTGGCGGGCGATCTTCTCCTCGGCTGCGGCCGCACGCGCCTGGAAGGCGGACCCATCGCGCCGATCACGCTTCGCGAGCTTTGCCTCGGCGCGGGCTTCCTTGGCCTCGGCGCGCAGGGCTTTGACCTCGTCGGACGGTAGGACGCCGGCGTCGTCGCTGTCCTCGTAGTCCTCCTCGTCGGCCGCCGCAAACAACGCCGTCAGCTCGGCGACGCGCACGCGCTTCTGCTCCATCTCCGCCAGCAGGTCCGGGTACTGACTCTGGAGGATTTCCTCGTCCGGGATCAGCTCCGCGCCCCAACCGCTGGCGGCGATCGACTTGAAGTCGGCCTTGAGGTCATCGACGTAGCGGGCGAAGGCGCCGCGGACCTGGTGCTCGTTCAGCAGGCCCTGCTCGGCGAAAGTCGCATCGATGTCTGTGATCAGCTTCCGCCGCAGGGCGTAGACGCTGGCGGTCTCGCCTTCGGACGGCGCCAGACCCTCGATTACCGGCAGGTTCCTCTGCCACCAGTCTTCCAGGCCGCCCATGAATGCGCCGTGAGCCGCCTGCACAGAGGGGTCGTTCTTCACCGGGTCCGCAATGTCTCGGCGGTTGCTGAGGTCAGGCGCGAAATCCGCGTAGCGCTCATCGCCGTCGCGGTGCACGAAGACGCGCTCTCGCAGGCCGCCGTAGTTCCGCCAGAAGCGCTCGAGGGCGTCGATCTCCGCCAGCGGCACACCGCCGTAGAGGTGGGCCCGGACATCGTGCGGCTCCGGCGGCGGCGCGTTGTCGACGTAGCGCCGGATGTTGCAGTTGTAGTCTTCCGCCTCGATCTCGCTGACCGGCACGCTTCGGGAGTAGCCGGGCACGTCCTGCTTTGTGCGGTAGACGTGGACGATCTTGGAGATGTCCTCCGGCCGCAAGAAGTTCTGCGCCCGGCCCTCGCGGTACTCACGGTCCGCGTTGATGAACAGGACCTCCTTGCGGTCCGCCGCGCCGTCCTTGTTCATGACCAGGACGCAGGCCGGGATACCGGTGCCGTAGAACAGCGATGGCGGCAGGCCGATGACGGCTTCGAGCCAGCCGTGCTCGATGAAGTACCTTCGTGCCGCCTTCTCCTCGCCTCCGCGGAACAGCACGCCGTGCGGCATGATCGTCGCCATCCGGCCCGTAGGTAGCAGGGAAGCGACCATGTGCTGCACGAACATGAGGTCGGCCTTCTTGCCCTTCTCGGGCATCCAGACCGCGAACCTCCCAGGGTAGTCGATGTCCTTCCTGATGTAGTTCTGGCTGAACGGGGGATTGGCCAGGACCCTGTCGAATCGCATCAGCTCGCCGCTCGGCGCCTTGTGCTGGGGGTGGCGAATGGTGTCTTCCTGGCGAATGTCCGAGTCTTGGATGTCGTGCAGGATCATGTTCATCTTGCAGATGGACCACGTGCTGCCCATACTCTCCTGCCCGAAGAGAGACACGTCGCGCGGATCGCCGCCAGTATCGCGGATGTAGTCACGCGCCTGGATGAGCATGCCGCCCGACCCCACTGTGGGGTCGTAAACACTCATGCCTTCTCCCGGCTCGACGATCTCCACCAGCGTCCTCACAACCTCGGCCGGTGTATAGAACTCGCCGGCCTTCTTGCCCGCGGAGTCGGCGAAGAACTTGATTAGGACTTCGTAAGCGGCCCCGAGAAGGTCGGGAAATTCGAAGTCTTTGTCCTGAAGTGGGATCTTCTCGAAGTTCTGGATGAAGTTAGACAACGTGTCGTCGTCAAGCGTGCGCTGCCCGATCCGCCGGTTGAAGTTGATGTGTCGAAGCACATCCTCGAGGACATCCGGGTTCGCTGCTTCCAACTCCTCGAGCGCCTTGTTCAGTGCTGTTCCGACGTTGGTCTTCAGGTGCCTGAGGCTGGACCATCGTGCATCCGGCGGCACATAGAAGGTGTAGAGGTCGTGGTTGTTCTCGAGTTGGTGGGCGATGGTCCCTTCGTCCATGCCGCGCGACCGTCTCTCCTCAGCAAGGCGCTCGCGCTGTTGGTCGAACAGGTCGCTCGTCCGCTTGAGGAAGAGCATGCCGAAGACATACTCCTTGTACTCGGAGGCGTCCATGTTGCCGCGGAGGTCGTCGCAAGCGCGGAACAGCAGATCGGAGAGCTGCTTCAGGGTTAGTCGGGCCATCCAGGGAGACCTCGGTGTCTAGATCGCGGCCGCAGCCAAATGTTTGGCGAGGAAGCGACCGCATTCTAACTTAGAGTCGGCACTGACAAGCGCCCCAACGATCAAGCATGCGCCTTTGTTTTGTGTCACCCCGGAACAGCTTCAATTGTCATCGGAATGCTCCGACCGCACCCGTCACACTTCCACGGCCGCTCCGGCGTTGGGTCGGGTCGGTATGGCACGGCGTACTCACGGCGGGGCCATGCTCGCGAAAGAGGCTCCAAATATTCAAGGTCGTCAGGGGTCATCTGGAGATCCAAGTCGGTTTCCGCCATAGAAACTGGCACGCCTGAGGCGTCTCTGGCCGTGCCATCCTTACAGGAGAACCGCTCGTCTTTCAACTTGGATTCAATACAACCAGGGCAGAGCAATTCGTCGTCGTCAGTGAACGCCCAACCCTCGATGCCCCGCAGTGTGATTCGTTGCCTAGCCCCATCCGCGCCGTTCACCTCGCCGGCGACTTCCCTGACGGGGGTTCCTAAGTACCCGAGCAGGTCGCCGTAGTACCTCACAGCGATCTGCCTTACCTGCGCGACGAGTTCAGCCTGCCGGGCCTCGAACGACATGGACTCCCGCGGCGCCTCTAAAGCGATACCCGCGCGCTGGGCAGCCGGCCAGAGGCCCTCAGTGGGACGCTCCCAGGTATTTCGCCAAAGCTCCTCGGCGAGCGCAGGGCGTGCGGCACCCAGCCCTAAGCCTCCTAGGAATCCAACACAGCTGAGCTCCATTGCTAGGGAGAGCTCTACCTTCTTGTTCTTCCATCGAAGCAAATCCGCAGTCGAATGGCCGCGGGCTTCGAACTCAAGGCCCAGGAACAAGTCAACCAGCGAGGACGCTTCGTTGTCCCGAGACACGAACGATGCTAGTTCGATGAGTGCTGCTCCGTCCGCGACGATGCCGTCAGCAATGGAATCAAACCCGTCCTGCCACACGAGCATGCGGACTAGAACGCGGAGGCGCGTTCTAAACGCGACACCTAGGACCACGCCCATCTCAAACGCCCTCAGCTTGACTGTCAGGAACTCCGCGTACTTCAGGTAGTGCTCGGAGCTCAAGAACCCCTTCCGAGTGGCTCCTGCGAGCAACGGCGAAAGAAGCTGGAATGGCACCGTCTGCTCGACGGGCACGGTGAATCCCTGATTGGTGCCTTCCACGGAGCTCCTCCACGTTTCCGACGAGCGCATTGCCTAGCATTATAGTGTTTGGCACAGCGAAACAACCCCGCCGTAGCCTCACCGCGTGGCTACACGGGATCCGGCCCTACGGCAGCGCTTTGGCATCGCGATCCAGAATGCCCGCCGTGAGATGGGCTTATCTCAGGAGGAGCTTGCTCACCGCAGCAACCTCCAGGTCTCGTTCATTTCCCGGATCGAGCGGGGGTTGCATGCGCCCTCACTGGAGGCCATAGCAGCCTTAGCGGAGGCGCTCGAAACCAAACCGCATCTTTTGGTTAAAGCTGCCGAAGACGAGCGCACCCCAGCGTAATCAGCATTGCCAGGGCCGATGATTCCTACAGCCGGAGTCAACACAGAGCCGTCCAGCTCGTTCTGATAGGATTACGCCCGAGTTCGACAGTTTACCCTCCAGTTGCTGTCGTCTTGCCAAGAAGGCCGCCGGAGTAGCTAACCGGCGGCTTTCCTATTTCTTCCACGCGCGATCGATTCATGGTCGGCTAAACCCATAACTCACTTGATGCGGAGTCCTGTACCGGGAGATCTGCACTCGTTGCTTTTTCAATCGTCCCATTTTGCGTAACGAAATCCATTTGATAGCTTGGATCAAAAGATCGCCACCGAAGAGAGGTGCCCATGAAACGACGAAGAACACGCGCAAATGGCGAAGGCTCTATATATCAAAGGAAGGCCGACGGAATTTGGGTCGGTGCCCTCGTCCTGGCCAACGGTCGCCGCAAGGTAGTCTATGGCAGCACCAAGGCTAAGGCTGTCGCCAAGCTCGAAGAGTTGAAGATTGGCACCGCGACGCTCGGGGTGCCGCAGACGGACGAGCGCCTCACCGTCGAAACATATTTCAACCACTGGTACGCCGAGCACTCCAAGTCGCTACGCCCAAGTAGTGCTCGGACTTACGAGAGTCTCATCCGCATCCACATCATCCCGACCCTGGGCACTCGGCGGCTCTCGTCGCTGACCACACAGCAGCTAGAGCGATTCTTCGGTACCGTCAAGCTATCGCCCAAGTCCGTCTCGATCCTCAAAGGAGTCATGAGCGGAGCCCTCGACGATGCGATCAAGTGGGGGTACCTACGGCAGAACGTAGCTCACCTTGCGGACATCCCGCGGATGGAAGCATCCGACGTGGAGCCTATAGGCCCAGACGAAGCGCGCGCGATCATTAAAGCCTTCGGCGCCGAAAAACTCGCGCCGCTGGTCACGATTGCGCTGACCACGGGGCTACGCCAGGGCGAATTGCTGGCCCTGCGGCCCGAGGATGTCGACCTCGACGCGCGGAAGCTCTATGTCCGGCACACGCTGACTCGCATT
>Ga0247825_10002917_pt1 | contig 11278 bp, 9 predicted proteins | sample 13C_Vanillin_Day_FD_194413 | JGI IMG/M metagenome (GOLD analysis project Ga0247825, IMG submission 194413) | Soil microbial communities from agricultural site in Penn Yan, New York, United States - 13C_Vanillin_Day48 | ecosystem: Environmental > Terrestrial > Soil > Agricultural land | place... | reverse complement strand
ATACTTAAGTGCAATCATGATGTGCCGGCTATTGATCGCGACATGCGCCGCGGCCGTGTTCGCCTCCCTCGCGGGTTGCGAGACCGTTTCGAAAGCCTATAACCAGGCTTTCGGCAGCACGGCGCCCAAACCGGCAGAGCTCGTTCCGATCAAGGTCACGGCCACGCCGCGAATCCTGTGGCAGGCCAACGTGGGCGCTGCGGAAAAGAACGTTTTCTTCCCGGTCATTTTGGGCAACGTCGTCTATGCGACCGGCGCGTCCGGCGGTATCAGCGCGCTGGACGCGGCAAGCGGCAGGCCCGTCGGCCGCATCGAAGCCGGCCAGCGCATCTCGGGCGGCGTCGGTGTCGGCGCCGGGCTGGTCCTGGTCGGCACGTCCAAGGGCGAGGTGCTCGCATTCGACCGCGAGGGCAAGTCGCTGTGGAAGGCGCAAGTTTCCGGCGAGGTGCTGGCGCCGCCGGCGGCGCGGGACGGCACAGTGGTCGTGCGGGTGGGCGATGGGCGCGTGCATGCCCTGGATGCGGCGACCGGCAAGCAGAAATGGCTCTACCAGCGCCCCACGCCCGCGTTGACGGTGCGCACGCACACCGGGCTCGTTGTCGATCGTGGCGCGGTGTTCGCGGGATTTGCTGGCGGGCGCCTGGTGGCGCTGGCCCTGGCGAACGGAAATATCGGCTGGGACGCCGTCGTGGCGCTGCCGCGGGGAGCCACTGAACTCGAGCGGGTATCCGACATCACCAGTCTCCCCGTGCTCGATGGGCGGCAGATTTGCGCCGTCGCGTTCCAGGGCCGCGTTGCCTGCCTCGATGCGTCGCGCGGCACGACATTGTGGGCGCGCGATGTCTCCAGCATCGCCGGACTGGCGCTGGACGCACACTACCTCTACGTCACCGACGACAAGAACGCGGTGATGGCTCTCGACAAGACGAACGGCGCCAGCATCTGGAAGCAGGACCGACTGGTGAACCGGCGGGTCAGCGCGCCACTCGCCGTGGGCCGCTACGTGGTGGTCGGCGACGTCGAGGGATACGTGCATTTCATATCGCGCGAGGACGGATCGTTCGCGGCACGCATCGCCACCGACGGCAGCCCGATCTCGGCTCCGCCGGTCGCGCTCGACCTGTCGAGCTTTCTGGTGCAGACCCGCAACGGCGGCGTCTTCGCAATCACTGTTCAGTGATTGCGGAGGGATGAGGTAGGAGGGCGGAGGGATGAGGAGTTCTTCCGCAAAGGCAACCATGCTTACTTGTCCATTTCATCCCTCATCCCTCATCCCTCATCCCTGAGTCATGCTTCCCATCGTCGCCATCGTCGGCCGGCCCAATGTCGGCAAGTCCACGCTGTTCAACCGGCTGACACGCTCGCGCGATGCGATCGTCGCCAATGTGCCGGGACTGACGCGCGACCGTCACTACGGGCGAGGGCGGATCGGCAACAAGCCCTACCTGGTGGTGGACACCGGCGGCTTCGAGCCGGTGGCGAAGGAGGGCATCTATCACGAGATGGCGCGGCAGGCACGCCAGGCAGTGGATGAAGCCGACGCGGTCATTTTCGTGGTCGATACGCGCGCCGGGCTCATGCCGCAGGACCGCGCCGTGGCCGACGAGCTGCGCCGCAGCGGGCGCCGCATTTTCCTGGTGGTGAACAAGGCCGAAGGCATGGACCAGTCCTCCGCGGGCGCGGAGTTTCACGCGCTGGGGATGGGCGATCCGCTGCCGGTTTCGGCGGAGCACGGCGACCACGTCTCCGACCTGATGGATATCGTGCTGGAGGGGATGCCGGTATCGCGCGAGGAGCAGGAAGAGAAAGATCGCCATCCGCGGATCGCGATCCTCGGGCGGCCCAACGTCGGCAAGTCCACGCTGGTCAACGCGCTGCTCGGTGAAGAGCGCGTGGTGGTGTTCGATCAGCCCGGCACGACGCGCGATTCCATCCACGTCGAGTTCGAACGCGAGGGGCGCCGTTACACGCTGATCGACACGGCCGGGTTGCGCCGGCGCGGACGCGTGTCGGAGGCGCCGGAGCAGCATTCCGTGATGAAGGCGCTGCAGGCGATCGAGGATGCCAACGTCGCGATCCTGGTGCTCGACGCGCGCCAGAACATCGCCGAGCAGGACGCGCACGTCGCCGGCTACATACTCGAGGCCGGCCGGGCGCTGGTGGTCGCGGTGAACAAGTGGGAGAAGCTGCCGGGGGAGGAGCGCGACCTCGTGAAGCGCGCGCTCCTGCGCAAGCTCGAATTCCTCGCATTCGCGCGGCTGCACTTCATTTCCGCGCTCGAAGGGCAGGGGCTCGCGCCGCTCATGAAATCTGTGGACGAGGCCTACGCGGCGGCGATGGCGCGCCTGCCCACCCCCAAGATCACCCGCATGCTGGAACAGGCGGTGCAGCAGCAGCCGCCCCCCCGCCACGGCGCGAACCGCCCCAAGCTGCGCTATGCGCACCAGGGCGGGGTGAACCCGCCCCGAATCGTGATCCATGGCAACTCCGTGGACCAGGTACCGGACAGCTACCGGCGCTACCTGGAACGTTTCTTCCGGGAAGCTTTCAAACTGCAGGGAACCCCGCTGAGGGTCGAATTCAGGTCGGGTTCCAACCCCTACGCCAAGCGTACCGGCAAGCGCCGGTAAGCTTATGGCGGAATAGGGAAAAAGCGAGTAAAGTGATTTTTCCAAAAACACCTATAAACAAGAGGCATATATGAGCAACAAAGGGCAGCTGCTACAAGACCCGTTCCTGAACACCCTCCGCAAGGAGCACATCCCGGTGTCGATCTACCTGGTGAACGGCATCAAGTTGCAGGGCCAGGTCGATTCCTTCGACCAGTACGTTGTGCTGCTGAAAAACACGGTGACCCAGATGGTTTACAAGCACGCCATCTCGACCGTGGTGCCGGCGCGCCCTGTCAACCTCTCGCTCGATCAAGCTTCCGACAGTTGAGCGGTTATTTTTCCATAGATGTTTGACCGTCCCGGCAACGGCACGGCCGCGGTAGTGGTCGGCCTCGATCTGGGCGAGGGCGGCTACGCTGAAAGCCTCGAAGAAATCCGGCTTTTGACGGCGAGCGCCGGCGTCGCCACGCGCGCGGTGGTACGCGGCCGGCGCTCCCGCCCCGACCCGGCGCTGTTTGCCGGCAAGGGCAAGGTGGAAGAGGTTGCGCAAACGCTGGCGACCACCGGCGCGAATCTGGCCATCTTCAACCACGAGCTCTCGCCGGTACAGGAGCGCAACCTGGAGAAAAGCCTGGGTTGCCGCGTCGTCGACCGCACCAGCCTGATACTCGACATTTTCGCGCAGCGCGCGCGCAGCCACGAGGGCAAGCTCCAGGTCGAGCTCGCTCAGCTCGAGCATCTTTCGACGCGGCTGATCCGCGGATGGACCCACCTGGAACGGCAGAAGGGCGGCATCGGATTGCGGGGGCCGGGCGAAACCCAGCTCGAGACCGACCGGCGGCTGATCGGCAAGCGGGTCAAGATGCTGAAGGAGAAACTGGCCAAGGTCCGGTCCCAGCGCGCGACGCAGCGGCGCGCCCGCGGTCGCTCCAACCTGCTGTCGGTGTCGCTGGTGGGCTACACCAACGCCGGCAAGTCCACGTTGTTCAACCGTTTGACTCGCGCTGAGGCCTACGCCGCGGACCAGCTGTTCGCCACGCTCGACACCACGACGCGCCGCGTGCATACCGCCGGCGGCGTTGGCATCGTGCTCTCGGACACCGTCGGCTTCATCCGGCGGCTGCCGCACACCCTGGTCGAGGCGTTCCGCGCCACGCTCGAGGAAACGGTGCGGGCCGACGTCCTGCTGCACGTGGTGGATGCGGCGAGCGAGGACCGGGAGGCCCAGATCGCCGCAGTGAACCAGGTGCTAGCCGAGATCAGCGCCCATTCGGTACCGCAGGTCATGGTAATGAACAAGATCGACCGGCGAGGCTTGGCGCCGCGGGTCGAGCGCGATGAATATGATAGAATTTCAAGAGTTTGGGCGAGCGCCCAGTCTGGGGAAGGGGTGGACTTGGTCCGCCAGGCGCTCGATGAATTTGCAGCCGCCACGGTCGTTTCCACGCAACCCAGCAGCTTCGCCGCGGCGTAACCCGCAACAACCTCCACGATGCTCGGCACTTTGAGGAATTTCGGCGGCTTTCTGCGAGATCGCTCGCTGCGCCTGCTTGGCGCCCTGATGTCGCTCAACGATCCGAACTGGGGACGGCGTCCCAACCAGGGGCCGCCCGATCTCGACGAGATCTGGCGCGACTTCAACCGCAAGCTGGGCGGGCTGTTCGGCCGGCGCGGCGGCGGTGGCGGCGACGATCCGCAGGGACCGGATGCGCGCGCGGTCGGCGGCGGCGCCGGACTGCTGGTCGGCTTGATTTTCGCGGTGTGGCTGGCGAGCGGCTTCTACATCGTGAATGCGGACCAGAACGGCGTGGTGCTGCGCTTCGGCAAGCACGTCGAGACCACCCAGCCCGGCCCGCGCTGGCACCTGCCGTACCCGATCGAGACCGCGGAGGTCGTCAACGTCCTGGGCGTGCGCAGCGTCGAGGTGGGCTACCGCAACAACGTCAAGAGCAAGGTGCTCAAGGAATCGCTGATGCTGACCGACGACGAGAACATCGTCGACGTCCAGTTCGCCGTCCAGTACGTGCTGAAGAGCCCCACCGACTACCTGTTCAAGAACCGCGCGCCGGAAGACACGGTGCTGCAGGCGGCCGAGACCGCCATTCGCGAGATCGTCGGCAAGAGCAGCATGGACTTCGTGATTTTCGAGGGCCGCGCCGAGGTCGCGACGCGCGCGCACAAGCTGATGCAGGAGATCCTGGACCGCTACGACACCGGCATCAACATCCAGAAGGTAACGATGCAGAACGCGCAGCCGCCGGAGCAGGTGCAGGCGTCGTTCGACGACGCGGTGAAGGCCGGCCAGGACCGCGAGCGGCAGAAGAACGAAGGCCAGGCTTACGCCAACGACGTGATTCCGAAGGCCAAGGGCATGGCGGCACGGCTGCAGGCGGAGGCGGAGGGCTATCGGGCCCGCGTCGTCGAGCGGGCCGAGGGTGACGCCGCGCGTTTCCGCCAGATCGTCGGCGAGTACAACCGGGCGCCGCAGGTCACGCGCGACCGGCTCTACATCGAGGCGATTGAGCAGGTGCTCACCAATACCACGAAGGTGCTGGTGGATCAGAAGGGCTCCAACAACCTGCTCTACCTGCCGCTCGACAAGATCATGCAGATGCCGGGATCCGCGGGGCCCGAAGCCGCGCCCAAGCCGGAGAGCGCGCCGGCCCAGGAGTCGTCCACGGCGCGCTCGCGCGAAGCTTTCCGCTCGCGCGAGCGGGAGCCGCGCCAATGAAGAAGCATCTCGGCACCATCATCGCGGGAGTGCTGGTCGCGCTGATCGTGGCCTCGCTTTCCATGTTCGTCGTGGACCAGCGGCAGAACTCGGTCGTGTTCCGCCTGGGCGAGGTGGTGGACGTGAAGACCAAGCCGGGCCTGTATTTCAAGGTCCCGGTGCTCGACAACGTGCGTAACTTCGACGTGCGCGTCCTCACCATCGATACCGCCGACACGGAGCGCTTCCTCACGTCCGAGAAGAAGAACGTGCTGGTGGATCTCTTCGTGAAGTGGCGCATCGTCGACGTGCGGCTCTACTACGTCAGCGTGCAGGGCAACGAGGCGTTCGCGCAAACGCGGCTGCTGCAGACCATCAACGGCGGCCTGCGCGCCGAGTTCGGCAATCGCACCGTGCACGAGGTCGTGTCCGGCGAGCGCGACAAGATCATGGACCTGATGCGCGAGAAGGCGAACGAGGACGCGAAGAAGATCGGGGTCGAGGTCATCGACGTGCGGTTGAAGCGCGTGGACTTGCCGCAGGAAGTGAGCGTGGACGTCTACCGCCGCATGGAGGCCGAGCGCAAGCGCGTGGCGAACGAGCTGCGTTCCACCGGCGCCGCCGAATCGGAGAAGATCCGTGCCGACGCGGACCGCCAGCGCGAGGTGATCGTGGCGCAGGCCTATCGCGACGCGCAGCGCATCAAGGGCGAGGGCGACGCCAAGGCGACGGCGATCTACGCGCGCGCCTACGAGGGCAACGCCGAGTTCTACGCGTTCTATCGCAGCCTCGAGGCCTACAAGGCGAGCTTCCGCGGCCGCAACGACGTGCTGGTACTCGAGCCGAATTCCGAGTTCTTCAAGTATTTCAAGTCGACCGGCAGGCAGGGCAAGAAGTAGGCGTCGCGCGGGCGCGCGCCGTGCGGCAACCCGAGGCAGCCCGGCGCAATCGAGATGACGGGAAACATCATCCTCACCGCATTCGCCCTGATGCTGATCATCGAGGGCGTCCTGCCGTTCCTCCTGCCGGGGTTGTGGCGCGACACTTTCCGGCGGCTGATCGAGATGAGCGACGGCCAGATCCGCTTCATCGGGCTGACTTCCATGCTGGTCGGGCTGCTGCTGCTCTACATCGCCCGCACCTGATCCTGGCCCGGCGCGACACCCGCGAACGGCGGAAAACCCCCTGATTTATCAACTATAATCCCGCTTTGCCTGCACTCGTACCCCGAATCCGGAATGCCGTGATGCGTACCTGGGTCCTGCCCGAATACATCGAGGACATCCTGCCGCTCGAAGCCGCGCGCATCGAGCGGCTGCGTCGCGGCGTACTCGACCTCTTCGAGGCCAGCGGCTACGAGCTGGTGATGCCGCCGTTGCTCGAGTACACCGAGTCGCTGCTCACGGGCACCGGCCACGACCTCGACCTGCAGACGTTCAAGCTGGTGGACCAGCTCTCGGGGCGGATGATGGGGTTGCGTGCCGACATCACGCCGCAGGTTGCTCGCATCGATGCGCATCTGCTGAACCGCAAGGGCGTGACGCGGCTGTGCTACTGCGGCAGCGTTCTGCACACGCGGCCGGCCGGTCCCGGCATGACTCGAGAGCTGATCCAGATCGGCGCCGAGCTCTATGGCCAGGCCGGCGTCAGCGCAGACCTCGAGATCCAGTCCCTGCTGTGTCGTGCTCTCGCCATTTCCGGCGTGCGCGGCGCGCGCATGGATATCGGGCACGTCGCCGTTTTTCGCTCGATCGTGCGCGCGGCGAAGGCGAATGCCGAGCTCGAGGCGGGCCTCTTTGAGGCCATCCAGAAGAAGGACGTCCGGACGGTGCGCAGCCTCGCGCGCCCGCTCGACGAGCGCACTCGCTCGGCGCTGGCGCTGCTGCCCGAGCTCTACGGCGGCGTGGAAGTGCTGGCAGCCGCCGAGAAGCGACTGCCGAAGCTGCCGGAGCTCACGCGCGCGCTGGCGACGTTGCGCGCGCTCGCGAAAGCCTGCGCGATCCCGGCGAGCTTCGACCTGGCGGAGCTGCGGGGCTATCACTATCACTCGGGCGTGGTGTTCGATGCCTATTGCAACGGCGTGACGGGCGCGGTCGCGCGCGGCGGACGCTACGACGAGGTCGGCAAGGCCTTCGGGCGCTCCCGGCCCGCGACCGGCTTCTCAATAGATTTGCGCAATCTCGCCGGCGCGAACGGCGGAAAGGGCAGGAAGACTCGATGAGCACGGGCGCACGCAACGTCGTGGTCATCGGCGCCCAGTGGGGCGACGAAGGCAAAGGCAAGATCGTCGACTGGCTGACCGATCATGCGCGCGGCGTGGTGCGCTTTCAGGGCGGACACAACGCTGGCCATACGCTGGTGATCGCCGGCAAGAAGACCGTGCTGCACCTGATCCCCTCCGGCATCCTGCGCGTGAAGGTCGATTGTTACATCGGCAACGGCGTCGTGCTCTCGCCCCAGGCCCTGGTGGAGGAGATCGCGACGCTCGAGCAGGGCGGAGTGGACGTGCGCTCGCGGTTGAAGATCAGCGAGGCCTGCCCGCTCATCCTGCCGTACCACGCGGCGCTCGACCTCGCGCGCGAAGCGGCAAAGGGCGCCAGCAAGATCGGCACGACCGGGCGCGGTATCGGCCCCGCTTACGAGGACAAGGCGGCGCGCCGCGCGATTCGGCTCCAGGACCTGTTCAACCCGAAGCGCTTCGCGGCGAAGCTGCGCGAGCTGCTCGACTATCACAACTTCGTGCTGAAGAATTACCTGCGCGCGGACATCGTCGATTTCCAGAAGACGCACGATGAGGCGATTGCGTTGGCCGATCGCATCAAGCCGATGGTGGCGGATGTGCCGCGCCTGCTCTACGAGGCGCACAAGGCCGGACACAACCTGCTGTTCGAGGGCGCGCAGGGCACTTTGCTCGACATCGACCACGGCACCTATCCCTACGTGACGTCCAGCAACTGTGTGGCGGGCGCAGCGGCGGCGGGTGCTGGTATCGGCCCGCAATACCTGCACTACGTGCTGGGCATCACCAAGGCGTATTGCACCCGCGTGGGCTCGGGACCGTTCCCGACCGAGCTCGACAACGAACTGGGCCGGAAGATCGCGGAGCGCGGCAATGAGTTCGGCTCCACGACCGGGCGGCCGCGCCGTTGCGGCTGGTTCGACGCCCCGGCATTGAAGCGCGCGATCCAGATCAACGGCTTCTCCGGCTTGGGCGTCACGAAGCTCGACGTGCTCGACGGAATGGACACGGTGCAGATCGCGACCGGCTACAAGCTCAACGGACAGAGCACGGACATCCTGCCGGTGGGCGCGGAAGAACTGGAAGGCTGCCAGCCGGTTTACGAGACGCTGCCGGGTTGGAAGGAGACCACGGTGGGCTTGACGCGCTTCGACCAGCTGCCGAGACCGGCGCAGACGTTTCTCAAGCGCATCAGCGAGATCTGCGGCGTGCCCGTGGACCTCATCTCCACCGGCCCGGGTCGCGAAGAGACGATCGTGATGCGCCATCCATTCGGATGACCGCCTCGAGCTTCAAGCTGCAAGCCGGGAAGCGTAAGCTGCCCTTGGACTGCAACTTGAAACTTGGGGCTTGTAGCTTGAAACTGAGTATCGTTGGTGCCCAGGAGAGGACTCGAACCTCCACACCATTGCTGGCGCCAGGACCTGAACCTGGTGCGTCTGCCAATTCCGCCACCTGGGCTTGGTGAGCGCGGAATTCTAGCCGAACCTCCTGATTATTTCAAATGAATCAACGCAAAAAAACCAAGAAATCCATACCCCTGCGGCGTCGCTCGCGCGACCCGCATCCCGATCCGCATCGCGAGCGCGAGGCCGGACGCTACGAGCATCCCGTCGCGAGCCGCGAATTCATCCTGGACACGCTGAGAAAGCGCGGTGTGCCCGTGGAGGAAAGCGAGCTGGCGCGCTTGTTGAACATCAAGCCTGAGGACGAGGAGGGCTTCACCCGCCGGGTGGCCGCGATGCTGCGCGACGGCGAGATCATCCGCAACCGCCGCAATGCGATTTGCGTGGTCGAGAAGCTCGACCTCGTGCGCGGACGCGTGCAGGGACACCCCGACGGCTTCGGCTTTCTCGTGCGTGACGATGGCGGACAGGATCTTTTCCTCGGGCCCAAGGAGATGCGCGAGTTGATGCACGGCGACCGAGCGGTCGCACGGATCAGCGGGACCGACCGGCGCGGCCGGCCCGAAGGCGCGATCGTGGAAATCCTCGAGCGCGGCCAGCAGCGGCTGGTCGGGCGCCTGCACAACGAGCACGGCATTTTCCACGTCACGGCTGAAGACCGCCGCGTCAACCACGAGATTCTGGTGCCGCCGAACGAAGTAAGCGGCGCGAAGCCGGGCCAGGTCGTGATGGTCGAGCTGGTCGCGCAGCCTTCGAAGCACGCGCAGCCGGTGGCGAGAGTGGTCGAGGTGCTTGGCAACTATGCCGACTCCGGCATGGAGATCGAGATCGCGCTGAGGAAGCACACGCTGCCGCACGTGTTTTCGCCCGCGGTCGAGCAGTTGTGCGCGAAGATTCCCGACAAAGTGACGGACGAGGACGGCGCGGGGCGCGTCGACCTCACGAAGCTGCCGCTGGTGACCATAGACGGCGAGACGGCGAAGGATTTCGACGACGCGGTCTATTGTGAACCCGCGGGCGGCGGATTCAGGTTGATCGTGGCGATCGCCGACGTCAGCCACTACGTGAAGCACGGCGACGTGCTCGACCGCGAGGCGGCGAGCCGGGGCAACTCGGTGTATTTCCCCCGGCGCGTGATCCCGATGCTGCCGGAGAAGCTGTCGAACGGATTGTGCTCGCTCAACCCGGAAGTGCTGCGGCTGGCGGTGGTCTGCGACATGCGGATCGAGGCGGACGGCGACATCGGGGCCTACAAGTTCTACCCGGCGGTGTTTCGCTCGCACGCGCGGCTGACCTATACGGAAGTCGCGGCGATGCTGGACGACGGGGCAGGCGAGGCGGCGCGCCGCCACCACGCGCTGCTGCCGCACCTCCGCAACCTGCACAAGCTCTACAAAGTGCTGGTCAAGGCGCGCACCACCCGGGGCGCCATCGATTTCGAGACCATCGAGACCGAGATGGTGTTCGACGACAAGGGCAAGATCGCGCGCATCGTGCCGGTCAAGCGCAACGACGCGCACCGCGTGATCGAGGAGTGCATGCTGGCAGCGAACGTGTGCACCTCCCATTTCCTGCACGGCAAGGACCATCCCATGCTGTACCGCGTCCATGAAGGCCCGACGCCGGAAAAGCTCTCCGCGCTGCGCGAGTTCCTCAAAGGCTTCGGTCTCTCCCTCGGCGGCGGCGACAAGCCGCGTGCGGGCGATTACGCCAAGGTGCTGGCGCGAGCCAAGGACCGTCCCGACGCGCAGTTGATCCAGACGGTCATGCTGCGCTCGCTCAAGCAGGCGGTGTACAGCCCCGATAACAAGGGTCATTTCGGGCTCGCCTACGAGTCCTATACCCATTTCACCTCGCCGATCCGGCGCTACCCCGACCTGCTGGTGCACCGCGCGATCAAGGCGGCGCTGAAGGGGCAGCGCTACGAGCCCGGCAGCTGGCACGAGCTCGGCGCGCACTGCTCGATGACCGAGCGGCGCGCCGACGACGCGACGCGCGACGTTGCCGCGTGGCTCAAGTGCTACTACATGAAGGACCGGGTTGGCGAAACTTTCACCGGCAGCATCAGCGGCGTTACCGGGTTCGGCGCTTTCGTCGCGCTCGACCAGGTTTACGTCGAAGGGCTGGTGCACATCTCCGAACTCGGAACCGATTATTTCCATTTCGACGCGGCGAAGCACCAGTTGATGGGCGAGCGCACGCGCAAGCGCTACCGCCTCGGCGACCGCGTCCGAGTGAAGGTGGTGCGCGTCGATCTCGACACCAGCCGCATCGATTTCACGCTGGCCTGACGGCCGTGAATCGGGAAACG
>Ga0247825_10002916_pt1 | contig 11278 bp, 12 predicted proteins | sample 13C_Vanillin_Day_FD_194413 | JGI IMG/M metagenome (GOLD analysis project Ga0247825, IMG submission 194413) | Soil microbial communities from agricultural site in Penn Yan, New York, United States - 13C_Vanillin_Day48 | ecosystem: Environmental > Terrestrial > Soil > Agricultural land | place... | reverse complement strand
CGAGAGGATCCGACGTACCGCGACCAGCGATCGAGCCAGCAGCTGGCGGCGACGGATCTGATCCGCGAAGTCTACGACCTGACGAAGGCCGCCAATCGGGCGAACGCGACGCTCTACACCATCGACCCGCGCGGCCTGATTGCCGGTCCCGACATCGATCAGGACGTGAACATGAACGACTGGAATGCGTACGTGCGCGAGACGCAGGACAGTCTCCGCATGCTCGCCGAACAGACCGGCGGCATCGCCATCGTCAACCAGAACGATTTCGACAAGGGACTCAAGCGGATCGACAACGAGACCAGCGACTACTACGTGCTGGGCTACTACTCGAGCAACCCCGACCCGACACGGCGCACGCGAAAGATCGAGGTGCGTACGACGAGGTCGGGTGTGGCAATCAAAGCCCGCGAGAGCTACTCGCTGCGGCCGACGAATCTCCGCCGCTGACGGTTTCTCTCCGCCACTGGCTATTTCGCCCGCGTCGCGGCTTCGAGGCGCGGGCGAATCGTTTCGAAAATCCTGATTACTTCTGACACCGTGCGCGGCAGGCGGCTCATTTTCGGATAGAGCCAGCCTGTCTGCCGCACGAGCGAATGCCCCGCGATGCGGCTGCGGAAGAGCTGTCCCGCCTTGACGTCTGAGGCCGCCGCCTGCGACGGGATGATGCTGATCCCGAGACCGCTTCGAACCATCGCCTTGATGATTTCGACGTTTTCGGTCTCCATGATGACCTCTGGATCGACGCCCTCACGAGCAAAGAACTGCTCGACCAGCCGCCGGGTGATCGACCCTGTTTCGAAGAGCACGAAATCCTGCTTGTCGAGGTCGGCCGGCGCGATCGACTTCTTCTTCGCGAGCGGGTGCGCCGGATAGGTGATCAGCAGCAGTTCTTCCTGCAGCACCGGAACGGACACGAGATCGGTCGCTTCCACCGGCAGCGTGATCATGCCGAGATCGCCGGCGCCCGAACGCAGCATGGCAATCGAGCGTTCGGCGCTCCCGACCGTGACTTTCAGATCGAGGTGCGGGTGCACGCGGCGCACTTCGGCGAGCAGCGTCGGAAACACGTACAGGCACACGGTCATGCCGCCGACCAGGCGAATCGTGCCGCTCAGCGAGTCGCGTTTCTCGCTGATGGTCGATACCGTTTCCTGTAAATCCTGGAAGACGCGATGACTGAGCTGGAGGAGCGACTCGCCGGCCGGCGTGATGCGGATGCGCCGCCCGATGCGGTGGAAGACCGGCTCGCCGAGCTCCTCCTCGAGGAGCAGAATCTGACGGCTGATGGCCGACTGGGAGACATGCAGCTTCTCGCCGGCGGCCGTGAACGACCCGGTGTCGGCAATGGCCCGGATGATCTCCAGCTGCCGCAGATCCATGGCGTCAGGATACTCTGAGCGCGGCGCGCGTCCTCTCGATCGCGTCCTTCAGATATCCCTCATCCATCTCGATCCCGACGAAGCTGACCCCGAGCTGCGCGCAAGCCACCGCAGTCGATCCCAGGCCCATGAACGGATCGGCAACGACTGTCAGCCGCTCGAGTCCGTGCAGGCGGAGGCACATCTCGGGGAGCTTGGGCGGAAACGTGGCGGGGTGGGGACGATCCTTCTCGCGGCTCTGAATGGTCTCGTAGGGGATGAACCAGGTGTTGCCGCGGCAGCGAACGCCGGACGCGGCCGTCCGCCAGCGGCCGACGTTGGACTGGTCCTGGTACTTCACGCCGATCGCCTGCCGCTCGATCGGCGTGGTGCCCGCCGGGCTGAAGTGGAAGACGAACTCGTGGCAGTCGTGCAGAAATCGCCGGCTGTTGATCGGTTTGTAATGGCCGACCGCCAGATCGTCGGCTAGTCCCGCACGCGCGCCGGCCAGCGCCTTTTCGATGGCGATCGACTTGATCCAGTGAATGGTGTTCTGCAGCTGCAGGTGCGGGCGCGCCGCCTGGGCGACGTCGAGCGCCGTCCACGGGTCGGTCGGCTTTGCGCCGACGTTGAGAAACAACGACCCGTCGGGCGAAAGGGCATGGGCCGCGCGGCCGACCCATTCGGAGGTCCACTCAAGGTAGCGATCGCGCGGCAGCGTGTCCTCGTAGGTCCGGTAACGGATGCCAAGGTTGTACGGAGGAGACGTGACAATCGCCGAGATCGAACCCGCCGCCAGCCTGCCGAGCAGGTCGACGGAGTCGCCAAGGTAAAAGCGGAAGGTCGCGCCGCCCGACTTGAAGGTTGTATGGGGTTGTGGGTAACGCGGCACCGGCCGCGATTGTACCGTGGTGATCGCGTGGCACCCCTGAAGGGGTGCCCTACCAGGGAGAGCTAGGAAGCGCGGGTGACGAGCGACGGAACGGTCGAAGCCGGTTCGTGAATCGTGTGGTTGCGCCGGTGGCTGTGGGCGTCGCACGTGCCGCCCTTTTCCTCGACGTAGGAGACTTCGCGGCTCGTCGCGAGCTCACGATAGCGTCCGATGACGCACCCGCATGTCAGTGTCCGGAATCCGAGGAGTCGAACCAGGCTCATCGCCGCACCCTCCGTTCGATCCATGCGCCAAGCAAACGATGTACCTTCGAGGGCCAGTAATACATCCTGCGAATTAGTGCTGGAAGCGTCCTCTGATTTCCTGGCATTTGGAAAGAAAAGGCCGGTGCCAGTCAGGATTTCCGGGCGCGTCGTGCGCCGGTCCTCGTGTCTGATTGGATCGCGTTCAAAGCGTTGGAGCCATCCGGGGTGAAGCGTTGGGACGCGGAGTGGTAGGCTCCGCCGATGCGGGTGGCGCTGGTTGGCGTGTTCGCAATGATGGCGGCGGGAGGGGTGCGGCCGCAGGACAACGTCGCGCCGGGCGGGGATGCGCGCGTTCAGGCGGCACTCGCCGCCATCGACAAGACTGAGCCGGCGACCATCGCCGCGCAGATGCGGTTGTGTGAAGTTCCGGCGCCACCGTTCGGCGAACGGGCAAGAGCCATGGTCGTACGGGACATGCTTCAGGCGGCCGGGCTGAAGCACGTCCGTCTCGATCGCGAGGGGAACGTGATCGGCGAGCGTCCGGGCCGCTCGCCTCGACCGAATGTGGTGCTTGCCGCTCACCTCGACACCGTGTTCCCCGAGGGGACGGACGTGAAAGTGACGCGGAACGGCGCGGTCCTCCGCGGCCCGGGAATCGGCGACAACTGCCGGGGGCTGGCCGTGCTGGCCGCGGTGGCGGGCGCGCTCGATGCAGCCGCGGTCGAGACCGACGGTTCGTTAACGTTCGTGGCGACGGTGGGGGAGGAAGGCCTAGGCGATCTGCGCGGCGCAAAAGCTCTCGTCGCCGAGACGCTGAAAGGACGCATCGACTATTTCGTCGCGCTGGACGGAAGCGGAAGTTCGATTACAAATGTCGGCGTTGGAAGCCGCCGTTATCGCATTGTCTTCCGCGGCGCCGGCGGGCACAGTTACAGCAATTTCGGCCGCGCCAGCCCGGTGAACGCTCTTGGTCGTGCCATCTCACTGATCGCCGACATCCAGGTTCCGGGCAGTCCCCGGACGACGTTCAGCGTCGGCCGGATTGGCGGCGGCACGGCAGTGAACGCCATCCCCGAGGAGGCCTGGATGGAGGTTGACCTCAGGTCAGTCGATAAGGCTGCTCTCGCCCAGCTGGACAGGTCGGTTCAGCAGATCGTGAAGCAGGCGGTCTCGACGGAGAACGCGCGCTGGAAACAGAACGACGCGGTGACGGTGACTATCGAACCCGTCGGCGATCGGCCGGGAGGGCGCACGGATGAGAGTGCACGGATCGTCCAGGCGGCGCTGGCCGCGTCGAAAACGGTCGGATTCGCCGCGCGGCTGGTGGAAAATTCGACCGATGCGAACGTCCCGATGCAGCTCGGCATTCCGGCGATCTCGATCGGCGCCGGCGGCACCGGAACCGACGCGCATTCGCTGGCGGAAACCTTCGTCACGACCAATTCGGCCCGCGGTACAGCCCGCGCGCTCCTCCTGATGGTTTCGCTCAGCCGCCGTTGATCAGGTTCTGGCATGATCCTGCCCCGACTTCACGGCCCGGTAGGTCTCGAGATCGACGGCACGCTGCCGGGCGGCGGCGCCGCGTGCGCGGATGACGCGGATCCAGAAAATCGCGTGCACCGGCACGAGCGTGACGATCGCGGTCATCGTGCGAAGCTCCGGAGCTGCCAGCGCCAGGTTCAGTGCGCTCACCGCGATGAAGACGACGGTAAAGAGTGGGTCGATTCCACCCCCGGGCAGTCCCGGGCCGACCGACATTGCCGTCGTTTCCCACATCGGCCCATCGCTGCGGCCTTCGTAATACACCTGCAGATAGCGGCCGATTCGCTCGACGCCGACGTTCAGCGCGTGAATCGCCTCGAAGCCGGCAATCAGCACGCTCAGCGGGACCAACGGGAGCAGGCCCGGGACCGTCAAACCCTGGAGCAACCCCGCGGTGATTGACGTCCAACCGATCACAGTGACTGGCAGGAGGACCATCCGCACCGTTCCGCGTGCGGCGATCGTCTGGCGCAGGACCGTGAACTCCGACTGACTGGGGCTCATGTATGGCACCCTTTTTGGAATGGCCGAGCACTTCGCGCCTGCCGAGGTGACGCGAAAGGATACATTAAGACTTGCGCGCTAAAGATTGTTTGCTACAATGCCGACACACGCCGTAACAAACTGTCTCACAAAGGGTTGCCAGTGAACCGAGCCCGGCTGTTCAGGAAGCTTAGGTCGATCTGTCTCGTTGCGGCTGTGCTCTCGCTCGGCCTGCCGGAGCTGTCTGCCGCCCAGACGGCCGCCAAGAAGCCTGCGGCAACCAAGAAATCCACAACTACCAAGACAACCTACTCGGCGAAGCAGGCTCGCGCCCGCCGGGCGGCCCGGGCCAGGGCCCGCGCGGCGGCCGCACAGCGGGCGGCGGCGGCGCTCAAAGAGGCACAGCAGCCACGCTTCAAGTTCGACGACAGCGGCGCGCTCGTTCCCGACCCGCGGGCCGAAGCCGCGATTATCTACAACCCCCAGACCGGCAAGGTTCTCTGGGAGTCGCACGCGCAGGATCAGCGCTCCATCGCCAGCATTACCAAGGTGATGACCGCGGTCGTGTTCCTGGAAGACTCACCGGACCTCTCGCAGACGGTCACCGTCCAGCGGGCAGATATGCGGGGTGCCTCGACGACCTATCTGAAGGCCGGCGACAAGGTGACGAAGGAAGATCTGCTTCATCTGATGCTGATCGCCTCCGATAACGCCGCGTCGCGCGTGCTCGCCCGCAGCTCGTCGTACGGAGCCGAGGGCTTCGTCGCGCGTATGAATCAGAAGGCCATCGACCTGGGCCTGACCAGCACGAAGTACGCGGATACGTCCGGTCTGCTCGCCGCGAACGTGTCGTCGGCCTACGACATGGCGAAGCTCATCACCTACGTCTCCACCGTGCCGCAAATCTCGGACGTCATGCAGAAGCAGGAATACACCGCGACTGCCGGGCGCCGGCAGGTGAACATCCACTCGACCAATCAGCTTGTCCGTCAGGGTGACGTTGACGTGCAGGCAGGGAAGACCGGATTCATCACCAAGGCGGGCTACTGCCTGGCCACGCTGCTGAAACTCCCGCAGGGCGGCCCGCAGGTCGCCGTCGTCGTGCTCGGTGCCAAGTCGAACGCCGGCCGTTTCTGGGAGACGCGCCACCTGTTCAACTGGCTCTCGTCGAAGGCGCAGGATCTGATCGGCGGCACGCCGGTCGAAGCTGCCGCCGCCGCGAATTAGCTACGAGGAATAGCCGCGCTGCATGGCTGCCGCATCCAGCGGCAGCGTCGCCACCGTATCGACCATCGGCATCACCGGGCGCGTCGCCCGGCGGCCGTCGTACGCCTTCAGATAACGCTTGCACGCGTCGCACGCATAAACGCGATACCGTCCGTCCGGCGTGGCGAACGACGTGATCCGCGCCCGTTCGGCATTGCGGCAGTACGGACAGGTGAGCGCTTCGTACTTCCACCGCAGTGTGCACCGCCCGCAGATCAGGTGTCGTTCCGCCGCCGGCGTGATCACGGCGAAGTCCGGCTCGCCGCCGCACAGCCCGCAGTGCGGGTGCGTCCAGAGCGCGAGCTCTTCGCGCTGCTGCAGCACCTCCGCGCAGCGCGACAGGTACGGCCGCATCGCCAATCCGAGCACCTGACCGACGACCGCATCGTCTCCTGCCGCCTGATCGGCCGAGACGGCCGTCACGCCCACGGATGCGACGACGTGCGATTCGGAGGCGCTGCGATACCAGTCACCGGCGGCGGCGAGAAGCGTCATGTCGCGGCCCAGCGTCTGCACGCGCTGGTAATCGGCGTCCTCGAGCGCACCGTGGCGGCGGAGGATGTCGGCCGTTTGCCGGACGAGCAGCCGCAGGTCGGTCAGCTCGAGCGGGATGTCCTCGAAGCGCAGGAGCGGACGTGCCTCCGCCGTATGGCGCTTGACGACCTCTGCGTTGATCGCCAGTGACGGGAGCGTGACCCTGCCCTGCACCCGCCGGAACAGTTCGACGAGTTCCAGGTGCATGTCGACGGCTTCGCTGAGCTCCGGGTGGTCGGCCTTAACCGCACGGAGCGCCGCGGCTTCGCGCGACTCGGCTCGCGGCGGTCGCGCCGGGCGTTCCTCCTGATCGGTCACGCAAAGAATCATACACAGACGACGAACGGCTGCAGTCTGCGATAACTTTGTCCGAGTGCGGGTCCTGATGGTGGCGTCGGAGGCGGTCCCGTTCGCCAAAACGGGCGGTTTGGCGGACGTCATCGGCGCCCTGCCGCGCGCCCTCGCCGGCCTCGGACATGAGGTTGACGTCGTGATGCCTCGCTATCGCGGCATCGAGGCCGGCTCGCCGGAGCGCGTCATCACCGTCGCGCTCGGCAACCTCATGTCGGATGCCCGCTGCTACGTCGCTGCGGGTGAACGCGTCCGGACAATTTTCATCGACCACCCCGGATACTTCGACCGCGATCACCTGTACGGCGCAAACGGTCACGACTACGTCGACAACCCCGAACGCTTCGCGTTTCTCTGTCAGGCGGCGTTGAACTGGGCGGCGGAGTCGAGCACTCCCTACGACGTCGTGCACGCGCACGACTGGCAGGCAGGTCTGGTGCCGGTGCTTCACGAGCGCATGGCGGAATCGAGCCCGGGGCTCGACCGCCTGGCGACCGTCTTCACGATCCACAACCTCGCCTATCAGGGCGTGTTCGACGCGAGCTGGCTTCCGTATCTCGGCCTCGGATGGGGTCTGATGCGCGTGGACGCGATGGAGTACTGGGGCCGCGTCAGTTATCTCAAGGCGGGGGTCGTCTTCAGTCAGCTGATTACGACTGTGAGTCCGCGCTACGCGCAGGAGATTCAGACCCCGGAGCTCGGGTTCGGTTTCGACGGGATCCTCCGTGAGCGCGGCTCTGATTTGATCGGGATCCTGAACGGGATCGACTACGATCAGTGGGATCCGGAGCGCGATTCGAACATTCCCAGGCCGTATCACGCCAACGATCTGGACGGGAAAGAGGCGGCCAAGCGGGAACTGCTCGAGCGCTACCGGTTGCCGGCGAGCGCTGAAGCGCTGGCGCGCCCTGTTGTCGGCCTGATCTCGCGGATGGTCGATCAGAAAGGATTCGATCTCCTCGCTGACATTGCCGACGAGCTTCCACGGCTGGGCGCCACGGTGGTGCTGCTCGGATCGGGCGAACGGCGGTATGAAGATTTGTGGCTGGCGCTGGCGACGCGGCATCCGGATCGCGTTGCGGTGCACATCGGGTTCGACGAACGGCTGGCGCATCTGATTGAGGCGGGCGCGGATCTGTTCCTGATGCCATCGCGCTTCGAGCCGTGCGGGCTGAATCAGATGTACAGCCTGCGTTACGGCACGGTGCCGCTGGTGCGCGCCACGGGCGGGCTGGCGGATACCGTGCAGAACTTCGACGCGGCCAGCGGGAGCGGAACCGGCTTTACGTTCGACGAGTATTCGCCTCAGGCGCTTCTTGGCACCCTGAGGTGGGCATTAGGCGTCTTTATTGATCGGCGGACCTGGCGAAGGATGCAGCAGGCCGGGATGCGGCAGGATCATTCGTGGGCAGCCTCGGCGCGGCGCTACGTCGAGGTGTACGAGCGCGCAATGGCATCGCGCGTGGGAGTGTGAGCGGAACATGGCATCGGAGAATGTGAAGACCTTCACTGACAGCAATTTCGACGACGAGACGAAGCAGGGGGTGGTTCTGGTCGACTTCTGGGCGGAGTGGTGCGGACCCTGCCGCCGCATCGCACCCATCGTCGAGCAGCTCGCGACGGAGTACGCCGGTCGCGCGACCATCGGCAAGATGAACGTTGACGAGAACCCGAATGTGCCAACCAGCCGGTTCCACGTGCGCGGTATCCCCACGCTCGTGGTGCTGAAGAACGGGCAGCTCGTCGACACCATCGTCGGTCTGGTGCCGAAGGAAGACATCGTGTCCGCGCTCGAGCGTCATCTCTGATGGCGGGGGACCACCGAGACCACGAGGTCGTCATCATCGGTTCCGGGCCCGCCGGACTGACCGCGGCGCTCTACGCCGCGCGTGCAAACCTGAAACCGCTGCTCATCGAAGGTCTCGAAGCCGGCGGTCAGTTGATGCTGACGACGATGGTCGAGAACTGGCCCGGGTTCCGCGACGGCATCATGGGGCCGGACCTGATGGGCGAGATGCGCGCTCAGGCCGAGCGCTTCGGCACCGAGGTGGTGCAGGGCAACGTGACCGCGGTCGACCTCCGGCACCGTCCGTTCACGATCTCACTCGACGACGGCCGTAAGGTGACGACCGCCACGCTCATCGTGGCGACCGGCGCCTCGGCGCGCTGGCTCGACATCGGATCGGACCGGAAGCTGTCGGGCCGTGGTGTGTCCACCTGCGCAACCTGCGACGGCTATTTCTTCCGCGGCAAGCCGATCGCGGTCGTCGGCGGCGGCGATTCCGCGATGGAAGAAGCGATCTACCTCACCAAGTTCGCCTCGAAAGTGACGGTCGTTCACAGGCGCGACACGCTGCGCGCGTCGAAGATCATGCAGGACAAGGCGTTCGCGAATCCGAAGATCGATTTCATATGGGATTCCGAGGTCATCGACGTTGCCGACCTGGAAAAGGGCGAGGTCACGGGCATCGTTCTCCGGAACCTGAAGACCGGCGACATTCGCAACCTGGCCGTTGATGGTGTGTTCATCGCCATCGGCCACACGCCGAACACCGCGCTGTTCAAGGGACAGCTCGATCTCGATCCGAGCGGATACATCGTTACCAGAGGCGGAACGCGCACGAACATTGCGGGCGTGTTTGCCGCCGGCGACGTGCAGGATCACGTGTACCGCCAGGCCGTCACGGCGGCGGGCTCCGGCTGCATGGCCGCCATCGACGCCGAACGCTATCTGGAGGGGCTGCCCGCCGCCGACGTCACGTCGGTACAGCCCAGCGCGACGGCCTGACCGTGGCGACGGCCGCTGTGTCGAAATCGGCGCCGTCCGACCTTCGACAGCTGCTGTTTCTCATCGACACGGCGTACGACCATGTTTCGTGGCATGGTCCCAACCTGAGAGGTTCGCTGCGCGGGATGACGCCGGCGCTTGCCGCGTGGCGTCCGAGTCCCGAGCGGCACAACATCTGGGAATTGATCGTTCATGCCGCGTACTGGAAGTACGTCGCCTGGCGACGCCTGACCGCGGCGAAGCGCGGCTCGTTTCCGCTCGCCGGCTCGAACTTCGTTGCACGCCCCGTAGCGGAGACGAAGAGCGCACTGCAGGCCGACCTCGGACTGCTCGACGAGATGCACCGCGTTCTGCGCGAGGCGGCGGCCGCGGTGCCTCCCGTTGAACTGGATCGCGGGTCGGCCCAGCGAGGCGTGACGAAGCGCGCGCTGCTGACCGGCGTCGCCGCGCACGATCTCTATCACGCGGGTCAGATCCAGCTGCTCAAGAGAATGGCAAACTCTGACACACCGTAGCTTCCGCCTTCAGGCGGAAGAACTCTGGCGGGAGGCTGGGCGTGAGTGTTATTCAATCGCTCGTTGACGAATACAAGCGCTACAGAGCGCTGGCCGAAGCTGCCATCGCCCAGGTCGGCGACGAGGAGCTCGGGCACCCGGGTCACGATGGCGGCAATTCGATCGAGATGCTGATCCGCCATATCGCCGGCAACCTGAAATCGCGGTTCACCGACTTCCGTACGAGCGATGGCGAGAAGCCGTGGCGTCACCGGGACGACGAGTTCGAATCCGCCGCCTTGAGCCGGACCGAGCTGATGCAGCGATGGGATGACAGCTGGGACGTGTTGTTTGGCGAACTGGAAAAGCTGAACGACGCTGACCTGAGCGCGACCGTGACCGTTCGCCGCCAACCGCTGCGGATCGACGAAGCGCTGCACCGCTCGCTGGCGCATGCGGCCTACCACGTCGGCCAGATCGTGTTCATGGCGAAAGCGATGCGCGGCGGCGGCTGGCGGACGCTCAGTATTCCGAAGGGCAAATCAGAGGAATACAACCAGAAGGCGGCTCGCGAAACGGCGGCTGCGCACGCTGAGAAGTTGCGCGGAGGGTAGGGTAGCTGGGTAGCTGGGTAGCTGGGTTGAAGAGACCGGGGCCGTATTGTCATAGATCGACAGCCGCTCGAAATAGAGCGTCCGCGGAGTTTACCTAGCCACCTAGCCACCCAGCCACCTACCTACCCAGCCGGGTGGCATCGCTGTTGCCGATGACCGCACGTGACCCTCCCGCACCACTCATTGATTGCATGGCAGCGCGCTGATGATCTCTTTATTGCACTGCATCAACTATCTCGAGGGTTCCCCTCTATAGAGCGTTTCGAGCTTGGTTCGCAGTTGCGGCGTTCTGCATTCTTGGTGGCGGCGAACATCGTGGAAGGGTTCGGCAGGCAGCCGGGTAAGGAAAGATTGCAGTTTCTTCAGATCGCCTTGGCGTCGCTCGCAGAGGTCGGCTACTGTCTGCACGTGGCGCGGCGACTCGGCTACATGACCACCGAGGACTACCAACGGTTAGAGCTGCAGGTGAGGGAAACTGCCGCGCCGCTACGCGGGCTTATGAAATCTGCAGGCCGCGAACATCCGTAGCTACTACCCAGCTACCCAGCCACCCAGCTACCCAGCTACCCAGCTACCCAGCCACCCAGCCACCCAGCTACCCAGCCACCCAGCTACCCAGCCACCCAGCTACTCAATCCAGCCCCCTCCGACCACGACATCATCCTCATAGAAGACAACCGCTTGCCCGGGCGTGACTGCCGACTGCGG
>Ga0247825_10002915_pt1 | contig 11281 bp, 10 predicted proteins | sample 13C_Vanillin_Day_FD_194413 | JGI IMG/M metagenome (GOLD analysis project Ga0247825, IMG submission 194413) | Soil microbial communities from agricultural site in Penn Yan, New York, United States - 13C_Vanillin_Day48 | ecosystem: Environmental > Terrestrial > Soil > Agricultural land | place... | reverse complement strand
GCTGCTGCCCTATCTGTGGGCCTACAAGTACCGCGTGCTGGCGGCGCTGGCCTGCCTGGTCGCGGCCAAGGCGGCGAACGTCAGCGTGCCGCTGCTGCTGAAGGAACTGGTCGACGCGCTGGCCATCCCGGTCAACGACCCGCGCGCGGTGCTCGTCGTGCCGATCGGCCTGCTGCTGGCCTACGGGATGCTGCGGCTGTCGACCTCGCTGTTCACCGAACTGCGCGAGCTGGTGTTCGCGAAGGCGACCGAGGGCGCGTCGCGCTCGATCTCGTTGCAGGTGTTCCGGCACCTGCATGCCTTGAGCCTGCGCTTCCACCTGGAGCGCCAGACCGGCGGCATGACGCGCGACATCGAGCGCGGCACGCGCGGCGTGCAGTCGCTGATCTCCTATTCGCTCTACAGCATCCTGCCGACGATCGTCGAGGTCGGTCTGGTGCTGACGATCCTGGCGGTCAAGTTCGACGCCGCCTTCGCGTGGATCACGATGGCGGCGCTGGTGGCCTACATCGTCTTCACGGTCCTGGTGACCGAGTGGCGAACCAAGTTCCGCAAGCAGATGAACGAGCTGGACTCGCACTCGCACACCCGCGCGATCGACTCGCTGCTGAACTACGAGACGGTCAAGTACTTCAACAACGAGGCTTTCGAGGCGAAGCGCTACGACGACAGCCTGGACAAGCTGCGCCGCGCGAAGCTGAAGTCGCAGTCGACGCTGTCGCTGCTCAACACCGGCCAGCAGCTGCTGATCGCCGTCGCGCTGATCGCGATGCTGTGGCGCGCCACCGAAGGCGTGGTCGCCGGGCGCATGACGCTCGGCGACCTGGTGATGATCAACGCCTTCATGATCCAGCTCTACATCCCGCTGAACTTCCTCGGCGTGATCTACCGCGAGATCAAGCAGGCGCTGACCGACCTGGAGAAGATGTTCGGCCTGCTCGAGCGCGAGCGCGAGGTGCGCGATGCGCCGGACGCGATCGAGCTGCACGCCGACGCGCCGCCGGTCGTGCGCTTCGAGGGCGTGTCCTTCGCCTACGAGCCCTCGCGGCCCATCCTGCACGAGCTCAGCTTCGAGGTGCCGGCCGGACACACCGTCGCGGTCGTCGGCCCTTCGGGCGCCGGCAAGAGCACGCTGGCGCGGCTGCTCTACCGCTTCTACGACGTGGGCGGCGGGCGCATCACGATCGCCGGCCACGACATCCGCCAGCTGACCCAGGACAGCCTGCGCCGGGCGATCGGCATCGTGCCGCAGGACACGGTGCTGTTCAACGACACGGTGGCCTACAACATCGCCTACGGCCGGCCGGGCGCCTCGCAGGCCGAGGTCGAGGCGGCAGCGCAGGCGGCGCACATCCACGCCTTCATCGCCGGCACGCCGAAGGGCTACGAGACGATGGTCGGCGAGCGCGGGCTCAAGCTGTCAGGCGGCGAGAAGCAGCGCGTCGCGATCGCGCGCACGCTGCTGAAGAACCCGCCGATCGTGATCTTCGACGAGGCCACCTCGGCACTCGACTCGGCCAACGAGCGCGCGATCCAGGAGGAACTGAAGAGCGCCGCGCGCGACAAGACCGCGCTGGTCATCGCGCACCGGCTGTCCACCGTGGTGGACGCCGACCAGATCCTGGTGCTGGAGGGGGGGCGCATCGTCGAGCGCGGCACGCATGCCGCGCTGCTCGCCGCGGGCGGGCGCTATGCCGAGATGTGGGCGCTGCAGCAAAGCAGCGCCGAGAGCGTCTGAGCGTCTGGGTCAGTCCGCGGCTTCGCCGCCGGCCGGGGCCGCAGGCGGTGCGTCGACGTCGGACGCTTCGGGCTCGTCGCCCGGCGACGCGTCGCCGGGCTTGCCCTCGGCCTTGCGCTTGAGCTTCTCTTCCTTCTTGCGCTTCTTGGCGAGCTCGCGCTGGCGCTTCTCGTACGAATAGTTCGGGGTGGCCAATCAGCCCTCCTGGAAGTGGACAGGCCATGGTAACCGGGCGGCGCTGTGCCAGACTCCGCCGTCGCATCGCCGCCCCACCCCTTCATGGCCCTCAAATCCACCGTCTTCAAGGCCGAACTGCAGGTCGCCGACATGGACCGCGGCCACTACGGTACCCATGCGTTGACGATCGCCCAGCACCCGTCGGAGAACGACGAGCGCCTGATGGTGCGCCTGCTCGCCTATGCGCTGCACGCGGTCGGCGAGGACGACGAGGCGCCGCTGGCCTTTGCCAACGCGATGACCGACATGGACGAACCCGACCTGTGGCGCCGCAGCCTCGTCGGCGAGACGCTGCTGTGGATCGACGTCGGTCAGCCCGACGAGAAGTGGTTGCGCAAGGCCAGCCATCGCTCGCGCGAGGTCGTGCTCTACACCTGGGGCCGCACCGCTGCGCTGTGGTGGAGCCAGAACCAGGGCACGCTCGAGCGGCTGACCAACCTGCGCGTGCGGCTGTTGCCCGGCGAGGCCGGTGCCGAGCTGGCCGCGCTGGCGCGCCGCACGATGCGGCTGCAGTGCACGGTGCAGGACGGCACCGTCTGGATTGGCGACGGCGAGACGGTGGTCACGCTGGAGCCCGCCGAGCTCAAGGCGCCCGCCGCGGCACGCTGGTGAGGGCCGCGCGATGGACACCAAGTGGCTCGAGGACTTCGTCAGCCTGGCCGAGACGCGCAGCTTCTCGCGCTCGGCCCAGTTGCGCCATGTCACCCAGCCGGCCTTCAGCCGCCGGATCCAGGCGCTCGAGGCCTGGGCCGGCACGGATCTCGTCGATCGCTCGTCCTACCCGACCCGGCTGACGCCCGCCGGCGAGACCTTCCACGCCCAGGCGCTGGAACTGCTGGCGGCGCTGCAGGCCACCCGCAACCTGATGCGGGGCCACCGGGCAGCCGGGCAGGACATGATCGAGTTCGCGGTGCCGCACACGCTGGCCTTCGCCTTCTTCCCGCACTGGATCATGGAGCTGCGGCGCGCCATGCCCGAGGCCGGCGCGATGAAGAGCCGGCTGATCGCGATGAACGTGCACGACGCGGTGCTGCGCCTGGCCGAGGGCGGTTGCGACCTGCTGATCGCCTACCACCACCCGGCGCTGCCGCTGCAGCTCAACATGGACCGCTACGAGATGCTGACGCTCGGCGAGGAGTCGCTGCGCGCCTACGCCAAGGCCGGCCCCGACGGCGAGCCGCTGTTCCGTCTGCCTGCCGCGCAGCGCGCGCGCGTGCCCTTCCTGGCCTATTCGTCCGGCGCCTACCTCGGCCAGATGGTCGACCTGATCATCAAGCAGGCCTCGCGCCCCGGCGAGCCGCCGCTGCCGCTGGAGCCGACCTACGAGACCGACATGGCCGAGGGCCTGAAGGCGATGGCGCTGGAAGGCCATGGCCTGGCCTTCCTGCCGGCCAGTTCGGTGCGCAAGGAGCTCAAGACGCGCAAGCTGGTGCCGGCGGCGCCCTCGGGCAGCTTCGAGCTGAGCATGGAGGTGCGTATCTTCCGCGAGCGCCCCGAGTTGGCCCGCCACGTCAAGCCGGGCGTGCAGGCGCTGTGGGAGCATCTTCAGGTGGCGACGGCCGGCTGAGCGGGTGCGCGCCGGGCCATGCCGGCTCGGCATGGCCCGCTTGCCAAACGGCATTGGCGGGGGGCGCGGGGCGTGGTTACAGTGCGCCGCCGATCGCGCCCCGAGCCGAACGCCTGGCACGGAGCCTGCTGGCCCCAAGGGTTTCCGCTCGGTCGGCCCCTGTGGTGAGCCCGTATGTCGTCGCCGCGGCGGGTCCGCTAGATTGCCCGCATCCCTCTCTACCGTCTTCGAAGGAGATCCCATGAAGAAGTCGTTGCTCGTCCTCGCCGCTGCGCTGGCCACCGCTGGCGCCGCCCAGGCGGACACGCTGAAGAAGATCAAGGACAGCGGTTCGGTCACGATGGGCGTGCGCGAGTCGTCCCAGCCGCTGAGCTACACGACCGGTGGCGGCAACTACCTCGGCTACCACGTCGAGATTTGCGAGCGGGCGCTGCGCAGCATCTCGAAGCAGCTCGGCCTGACCTCGCTGTCGACGAAGTACCAGCCGGTGACCTCGCAGAATCGCATCCCGCTGGTGCAGAACGGCACCGTGGACATCGAGTGCGGCTCGACCACCAACAACGCCACCCGCCAGAAGGACGTGAGCTTCGCGGTCACGACCTTCGTCGAGGAGGTGCGCATCGCCGTCAAGGCCAATTCGGGCATCACCTCGGTCGCCCAGCTGGCCGGCAAGAAGGTCGCCACGACCACGGGCACGACCTCGGTGCAGACGCTGCGCAAGAACGAGCGGGCCAGCGGCATCAACTTCGAGGAGGTCTACGGCAAGGACCACGCCGACAGCTTCCTGCTGCTCGAATCGGGTCGTGCCGACGCCTTCGTGATGGACGGGGCGCTGCTGGCCGGCAACATCGCCAAGTCCAAGAACCCGGCCGACTTCAAGATCGTCGGCGAGGTGCTGAGCGTCGAGCCGATCGCGATCATGTTCCGCAAGGACGACCCGGCCTTCAAGAAGGCGGTGGACGACAGCATCATCGCGATGATGAAGTCCGGTGACGTCGCCAAGATCTGGGACAAGTGGTTCATGCAGCCGATCCCGCCGGCGAACACCAAGGTCGGCATGCCGCCCAACGACAACACCAAGGCGGCCTGGGCGAACCCGAACGACAAGCCGATGGAGGCCTACGCGGCCAAGTGATGCGGCGGCCGCCGCCCTCGCGGGCGTGCGGCTTGCTTGAGTTGTCGGCGCGGTGGCGGTACAACCGTCCCGCGCCGTTTCCTTGGGCGCAGCCCGAAGTCTGAGGGGGAGGTGGCTTTGGCCAACTGGGACTGGCAGGTGTTCTGCAAGGACACCATCGACGGCGAGGTCCGACCGAGCTGCTTCGGCAGTGGCGGGGACATCACCTACCTCGACTGGATGCTGTCGGCCTGGGGCTGGACGCTGTCGGTGGCGCTGCTGGCGCTGCTCGTGGCGCTGGCCGTCGGCTCGCTGATGGGCATCCTGCGGACCGTGCCCGACAAACGCCTGCAACTGCTCGGCAACGCCTGGACCGAGCTGTTCCGCAACATCCCGCTGCTGGTGCAGATCTTCCTCTGGTACCACGTGGTGCCGTCGATCATCACGCCGCTGCGCGAGGTGCCGAGCTTCCTCCTCGTCGTGCTGGGGCTGGGCTTCTTCACCTCGGCGCGCATTTCCGAGCAGGTCAAGGCCGGCATCCAGAGCCTGCCGCGCGGCCAGAGCTACGCCGGGCTGGCGGTGGGCTTCACGCTGCCGCAGACCTACCGCTACGTGCTGCTGCCGATGGCCTTCCGCATCGTCATCCCGCCGCTGACCAGCGAAAGCATGAACATCATCAAGAACTCGTCGGTGGCGTTCGCGGTGTCGATCGCCGAGCTGACGATGTTCGCGATGCAGGCGCAGGAGGAGACCTCGCGCGGCGTCGAGGTCTACCTGGCCGTGACGGGCCTGTACTTCGTCTCCGCCTTCGCGATCAACCGCGTGATGATGTTCGTCGAGGAGCGCATCAGGGTCCCCGGCATGGCGGCGGGAGGCAAGTGATGCTGAACCTCGACTTCTCCTTCCTGGACTGGGGCGTCGTCTCCGGCTTCATCCTCAAGGGCCTGATCTTCTCGTTCCAGCTGACGCTGATCGCGATGATCGGCGGCATCCTCATCGGCACGCTGCTGGCGCTGATGCGGCTGTCGGGCAAGCCCTGGCTGGTGATCCCGGCGGCGGCCTACGTGAACACGCTGCGCTCGATCCCGCTGGTGATGGTGATCCTGTGGTTCTTCCTGCTGATCCCGCTCTTGATCGGCCGGCCGATGGGCGCCGAGCTGTCGGCCATCATCACCTTCACGGTGTTCGAGGCCGCCTATTACTCGGAGATCATGCGTGCCGGCATCCAGAGCGTGCCCAAGGGGCAGGTCTTCGCCGGCTATGCGGTGGGCATGACCTACGCGCAGAGCATGAAGCTGGTCGTGCTGCCGCAGGCCTTCCGCAACATGCTGCCGGTGCTGATGACGCAGACCATCATCCTGTTCCAGGACACCTCGCTGGTCTACGCGATCGGCGCCTACGACCTGCTCAAGGGCTTCGAGGTCGCCGGCAAGAACTTCAACCGCCCGGTCGAGACCTACCTGGTCGCGGCTGTCGTCTATTTCGTCATCTGCTTCAGCCTGTCGATGCTCGTGCGCCGGCTGCAGAAGAAGATCGCCATCATCCGCTGAGGAGCCGCGCGTGATCGACATCAAGAACGTCAGCAAGTGGTACGGCAGCTTTCAGGTGCTGACCGACTGCACGACGAACGTCAAGAAGGGTGAGGTGGTGGTGGTGTGCGGTCCGTCGGGCTCGGGCAAGAGCACGCTGATCAAGACCGTCAACGCGCTCGAGCCCTTCCAGAAGGGCGACATCGTGGTCGACGGCATCAGCATCGCCGACCCCAAGACCAACCTGCCCAAGCTGCGCAGCCGCGTCGGCATGGTGTTCCAGCACTTCGAGCTGTTCCCGCACCTGTCGGTGACCGAGAACCTGACGATCGCGCAGATCAAGGTGCTGGGCCGCAGCCCCGACGAGGCCAAGACGCGCGGGCTGAAGATGCTCGAGCGCGTCGGTCTGATCGCCCACAAGGACAAGTTCCCGGGTCAGCTGTCCGGCGGCCAGCAGCAGCGCGTGGCGATCGCCCGCGCGCTGAGCATGGACCCGATCGTGATGCTGTTCGACGAGCCGACCTCGGCGCTCGACCCCGAGATGGTCGGCGAGGTGCTCGACGTGATGGTCAAGCTGGCGCAGGAAGGCATGACGATGATGGTCGTCACGCACGAGATGGGCTTCGCGCGCAAGGTCAGCCACCGCGTCATCTTCATGGACGCCGGCAAGATCGTCGAGGACTGCCGCAAGGAAGACTTCTTCGGCGCGCCCGAGGCGCGCTCGCCGCGCGCGCGCGACTTCCTGTCGAAGATCCTGCAGCACTGACGGGGACCCCGGCGGACTGGCCGACAATCCGGCGCATGTCTGCCGCGCCGTTCTCCCTCACGCTCACCCGCCCCGACGACTGGCACCTGCACGTCCGCGACGGCGCCGCGCTGGCCGCCGTGCTGCCCGCCAGCGCCCGCCAGTTCGCGCGCGCCATCGTGATGCCCAACCTGCGCCCGCCGGTCACGACGACCGCGCTGGCGCTGGCCTACCGCGAGCGCATCCTCGCGGCCCGTCCTGCAGGCTCGGACTTCGAGCCGCTGATGACGCTCTACCTGACCGACAACACCGCGCCCGACGAGATCCGCCGCGCCAAGGCGGCCGGCATCGTCGCGCTGAAGTACTACCCGGCGGGGGCCACCACCAACAGCGATGCCGGCGTCACCGACCTGCGCAAGACCCACGCCACGCTCGAGGCGATGCAGCGCGAGGGTCTGCTGCTGCTGGTGCACGGCGAGGTCACCGATCCCGAGGTCGACCTGTTCGACCGCGAGGCCGTGTTCATCGACCGCCAGCTGATCCCGCTGCGGCGCGACTTCCCGGCGCTCAAGATCGTGTTCGAGCACATCACCACGCGCGAGGGCGCGCAGTACGTGCTCGCCGCCGAGGGGCCGCTCGGCGCGACCGTCACGCCCCAGCACCTGCTCTACAACCGCAACGCGATCTTCACCGGCGGGCTGCAGCCGCATTTCTACTGCCTGCCGGTGCTCAAGGCCGAGGAGCATCGCCGCGCGCTGGTGGCGGCCGCCACCTCGGGCAGCCCACGCTTTTTCCTCGGCACCGACAGCGCGCCGCATGCCGCCCACCTGAAGGAGCATGCCGGCGGCCATGCCGGCTGCTACACCGCGCTGACGGCGCTCGAGCTCTACGCCGAGGCCTTCGAAGCGGCCGGCGCGCTCGATCGGCTGGAGGGCTTCGCGAGCTTCCACGGCGCCGACTTCTACGGCCTGCCGCGCAACACCGGCACGGTGACGCTGCGGCGCGAGCCGTGGACCGTGCCCGCCGTCCTGCCCTTCGGCGAGGCCGAGATCAAGCCGCTGCGCGGCGGCGAGACGCTGGCCTGGCGGCTGGCCGACTGACTGAAACGGAACCCCGATGCCCCAGACCTTCAAGCGCACCGCGCTGCTGATCGATGCCGACAACGTCTCGACCGATGTCGTCGCCCAGGTGCTCGAGCGCCTGAGCGCAGGCGCGCATGTGCTGCAGCACCGGCGCGCCTACGGCAGCGTGCAGAAGGCCGGCGAGTTCGCCGAGTTCTGCCGTGACCATGCGATCCGCTTCCTGCCCAGCACCTTCGCCGGCCCGAACGCGACCGACATCGCGCTGGCGATCGACGCCGTCGAGCTGGTGTTGCGTCAGCCGCTCGACGAGGTGGTGCTCGTGTCCTCGGACATGGACTACTCGCCGCTGATCGTGCGCCTGCGCGAACTCGGTTGCCGCGTCACCGGCTATGGCCAGCACGGCAAGTCCGGCAGCGACATCGCGCGCGACTACGAGCGGGTCTACGACGCCTTCGAGGTGATCGGGCCCGCGGCCGTGCGTCGCCCACGCGCCGCGGCCGCGCCCAAGACCGCGGCGAAACAGCGACCCACGGCGCCGGCGAAGGCCGCCGCCCCGGCCAAGCGCGCCCCGGCCAAGGCACCCAAGCCGGTCGCGCCGCCGGCATTGCCGGCCGAAGTCGAGGCCGTGCTGGCGGCCTGCCCGGCGCTGCGCCAGGGCGCGACGATGCAGCTCAACGCCGCCGGCCAGGCGCTTCAGGAGAGCGGCCTGCTGTCGCGCAGCGGCCGGCCGTCGGCGCTGTTCAAGCGGCTCGGCAGCCACTTCGAGATGCTGCCGCCGGGCAAGCCGGCGCAGGTGCGTTTCGTCGGCGGGCGCTGACCCGGCCCGTTCCGGAGCCGCCGACGATAATCGGCGCGTGAAGCGGACCAGACCGCCGCTGGTGCAAGCACGGAAACGTGGCACTGGAGGAAGGTCCGGACTGCACAGGGCAGCGCAGCAGCTAACGGCTGTCCGCCGGGGCCGCAAGGCCGAAGGCGAGGATCAGAGCAACAGAGACGAGTCCCCTGGGGGCCGCGGCGCAGGCGCAAGCCGGCGCCACGAGCACCAAGGGGGGTGAAACGGGCAATCTCTGCGCGCAGCAACACCAAATAGGCCGGCATCGATGTGGCCCGCGGAGCCGGCGGGTAGGTGGCACCGAGCCGTTCCCGCGAGGGGCGGCCCAGAGGAATGGCGGTCACGGACGCGGCGTCGCAAGGCGCAGCGGCCGCACAGAATCCGGCCTATCGGTCCGCTTCACACTTAATCTTCAGCTGGCGCTCGCCAGCCGCTCGATGACGCGCCGGCGCACTGCCTGGGCGTCGCCGTCGCGCATCAGGGCCTGGTCGGCGGCGTTGGCGCGTTCGAGCAGCACGGTCTCCTGCTGCGTGTCGCCGAGCGCCGCCAGGTTGACGCGCAGCAGCTGGCCGACCGCGCGCGCCGGCGCGCCGCCCTTGCCGTCGCCCGTGCCGAACACGAAGTCGCCGTAGCCGCCGTAGGGCCGGCCCGGCTCGGCCGGATGCCAGCCACGCCAGGCGTAGAAGATGCGCCGCTCGGCCGGGGTGGCGCAGGCGGCGCTGCTTTCCCACTGCGCCGAGCGGCTGCCCTGGGCGTCGTAGGTCGAACCCTTCAGGCGCACCGTCAGGCCGCCGTCGGCGGGCTCGATCTCGACCCAGCTCAGCGCGTTCAGCGTCACCGGCGTGATGTGCTGCCACCACAGGCCGCCGACCTGCCGGGCGAAGTCGCGTTGCCGCTGCAGCAGCGCAGCGTCGGTCTCGGCGCCGTCGCCGCCGAGCAGCGCCTGCGGCTTGCGCCACGCGAACACCGCCACCACCGCGACCAGCAGCAGGGTGACGCCGAGCATCGCGACCATCGCCTCGCGCCGGCCGGTGCCGTCGGCGCCGAGCGCGATCGCGCCGAGCACCGCCTCGACCACCAGCACCACGAGCACGAAGAAGCCCAGCGGCGAGCGCACCGCGGCGATGATGCCGGCGCGTTCGCCGCCGGCGCTGCGCGGGGAGGATCGGGCCATCGCGGACTCCGGGCTCGGAAGGGGACCGCGTCATTGTGGTCGGCCCTTGCGCGGCGCCGCAAGCGGGGCGCGGCTACACTGCGCCGCTTCCCCGGCGGGCCGTCCCACAAGGACGCGCGCGCCCGATCCGACGCGATGAACCCCGACGCCGACAAACTCTGGACTGCCCCGCGCTGGGCGCTTGCGGTATTGCTCGCCTGCCTGGGCATGCTCGGGCCCTTCGCGATCGATACCTATCTGCCGGCCTTCAGCGGCATCGCCGCGGCGGTGGACGCGACGCCGCTGCAGATGCAGCAGACGCTGTCGGTCTACCTGATCGGCTTCGCGGTGATGAGCCTGTTCCACGGCGCGCTGTCCGACAGCTTCGGGCGCCGGCCGGTGGTGCTGTGGGGCGTGGCGATCTTCACGCTCGCCTCGGTCGGCTGCGCGCTGGCGCAGACGATCGGCCAGTTGGTGTTCTTCCGCCTGCTGCAGGGCCTCTCCACCGGTGCGGGCATCGTCGTCTCGCGCGCCGTCATCCGCGACATGTTCCCGCCGGCCGACGCGCAGCGCGTGATGTCGCAGGTGACGCTGTTCTTCGGCGTCGCGCCGGCGATCGCGCCGATCATCGGCGGCTTCCTCTACGTGCATGCCGACTGGCACGCGATCTTCTGGCTGCTCGCCCTCCTGGGCGCGGCGCTGTGGTTCGCCAACTGGAAGCTGCTGCCCGAGACGCTGCATGCCAGCGCGCGCCAGCCCTTCCACCCGCGCCACCTGCTGGCCGGCTACTGGCAGCTCGGCGGCAGTGCCAAGTTCGTGCTGCTCGCATTGGCCAGCGGCATCCCGTTCAACGGCATGTTCCTCTACGTGCTGTCGTCGCCGGTGTTCGTCGGCGAGCACCTCGGGCTCGGGCCGACGCAGTTCTTCTGGTTCTTCCTGTGCACCATCGGCGGCATCATGGGCGGCGCCTGGTGGAGCGGCCGGCTGGCCGGCAGGCTGCCGCCGCAGCGGCAGATCCGGCGCGGCTTTCGCGTCATGGTGACGGTGTCGCTGGTCAACGTGGCGGCCAATGCGCTGTTCGCGCCGCAGGCCTGGTGGGCGCTGCCACTGATCGGGCTGTTCTCGTTCGGCTGGGCGCTGATGGTGCCGGTGGTCACGCTGATGGTGCTGGACCTGGTGCCCGAGCGTCGCGGCATGGCCTCGTCGCTGCAGAGCTTCATCGCCGCGGCGGCCAACGCGCTGGTCGCCGGCCTGCTGGCGCCGCTGGTGATGCACTCGCCGCTG
>Ga0247825_10002914_pt1 | contig 11283 bp, 10 predicted proteins | sample 13C_Vanillin_Day_FD_194413 | JGI IMG/M metagenome (GOLD analysis project Ga0247825, IMG submission 194413) | Soil microbial communities from agricultural site in Penn Yan, New York, United States - 13C_Vanillin_Day48 | ecosystem: Environmental > Terrestrial > Soil > Agricultural land | place... | reverse complement strand
CACGAGCACCGCGCCCAGCAGGGACTTGCCGCCGTCCGCCACGACGAGCTTCTTGTAGATGCCGTTGACCGGGTCGGAGTAGACGTAATCGAGTGCGCCGGGCGTCTTTCCCAGCGCGTCGCCGATCGAGGCGACGTCCACGCCCATCAATTTGAGCTTCGTGCTCATGTCGGCGCCGGTGAACCGCGCGCCGGCTTCGCCCGCGAGATGACGCGCCGCGATCTCGGCCATCTGGTAGCCCGGCGCGACCAGGCCGAATATGCGCCCGCTCCACAGCGCGCATTCGCCCACGGCGTAGATGTCCGGGTCCGAGGTCCGGCAGTGGTCGTCGATTACGATGCCGCCGCGCTCGCCCACCGCGAGCTTCGCCTCGCGCGCGAGCTCATCGTGCGGCCGAATGCCGGCGGAATATACGATCAGGTCCGTTTCCAGCGTGGTGCCGTCGGCAAACACCAGCTTGTGGCCGCGGCCGGCGCCAGCGACGATTTCCTTCGTGCTCTTCGAGGTGTGCACGACAACACCGAGCGCTTCGATTCTCCGGCGCAACACTTGACCGCCCGCATCATCGAGCTGCACCGCCATCAGGCGCGGCGCGAATTCCACCACGTGCGTCTCGAGGCCCAGGTCGTGCAGCGCCTTGGCCGCTTCCAGCCCCAGCAGCCCGCCACCGATCACGACGCCCGAGCGCGCGCGTTTTGCCGCGACGCGTATTGCCTCGAGGTCCTCGATGGCGCGATAGACGAAGCATCCACGCCGATCGTGCCCGGGGATCTGGGGCACGAACGGGTAGGAGCCGGTGGCGAGCAACAACTTGTCGTAGGGCACGTCGCGATAGCGGGCGGAGCGCACGGTCTTGCGACCACGGTCGATCGCGAACACGCGGTCGTTCAGTCGCAGCGTGATCGCCTGGTCCTCGAAGAACCGCGCCGGCACCACGTTGAGATCGATGGCCGACTTGCCCGCGAAAAAGCTCGTGAGCTGCACGCGGTCGTAGGCTGCGCGCGGCTCCTCGCAGAACACCGTCACCTCGATCGCATCGCTCGACACGCGGCTGGTCAGCTGCTCCAGAAAGCGCTGCCCGACCATGCCGTTGCCGATGACGACGATTCTTTCGTGCTTCATTTCCGTCCTCAGGCGGCCGCCTCCGCGGAACCATCGCTGAGCCCGGTGTCCTCGTGTCGGCGGCCAGCGGCAATCGCGGACGGTCGCATCCCCGGAAACCGGGGCGCGTCGAGGGGCGGAAGAGGGGCCCCTTGGGGATCTGACCCCCGGTGACGCGCACAGGATCGGCTTGTGTCAGACGCGCCCACGATCGGCTGCACGGTCGCATCCCGCAAGCGGGCCCCTGCTCCACGTTGCGCCGATCCCTGCTCCCTGCTCATGCCGCTCCCGCTGACGGCGCAGGCGCTGCGCGCCTGGAGCACCACTTCACCGATCACCAGGATCGCGGGGCTGCCGAGCCGCGCGTCGGCTGCGGCGGCAGGGAGCTCGGCGAGCGTCGTCACGACTTCGTGTTGCGATTCGAGCGTGCCATTCTGAATCGCGCAGGCAGGCGTGTCGGCGGGGAAACCCGCCTCGAGCATACCGGCTACGAGCGTCGCCAGCCGCTTCATGCCCATGTAGATGACGAGCGTCGTGCCGCTTGCGCGCAGCGCGGCCCAATCGGGCTCGCTGCCGGCCCGGGAATGTCCCGTCAGAAAAGTGACGCCGCGCGCGATATCGCGGTGAGTCACCGGGATACCGAGCGCCGCGGGCGCGGCCATTCCCGCAGTGATACCGACGATCACCTCGACCGGGATGCCGGCCGCATTGAGCGCCGCGGCTTCCTCCCCGCCGCGACCGAATACGAACGGGTCCCCGCCCTTCAGCCGCGCGACGATCGCGCCGCGCCGCGCGAGCCGGATCATCAGCTTCTCGATGAACGACTGCGGCGTAGATCTGCACCCGCCACGCTTGCCTACTTCCACGATACGGGCGCCCGGCCGCACATGAACAAGCATGCGCCGATCCACGAGGTCGTCCACCAGCACGACCCCGGCAATGCCGAGAACGCGCACGGCTTTTAGCGTAAGAAGTTCGGGGTCGCCGGGACCCGCGCCTATCAGGTAAACCTTGCCGGCAGGGGCACGCGCATGGGCAGCTTCCATGCCCTGTTACTCGCAAGCGCTATGCCACCTTGTGAGGAAATATATATTACTTCATATAGTCAATTAGTTACAGTGACTTCTCCCCAGGTAAGGGACCCGCGAAAGAGAATTTGGTGCACTGCGATAGTGCGCATTCGGCTGCTTTGCACCTCGCGGTGGCGCAAGCCAGGAGCCGGTCTCAAGCCCCGGTCGGATGCGCTCGCGGCGCGCTGCCGAACATCGGACGCCAGACCACAGCAACCGCGTAGGCCGCGCCGAACCAGAGCAGGATCTCGCCTGCGCGCTGCTGGTCACCGGCAAGGTAGGCAAGACACAGCCGCTCTTCCGCGGCGAGGTAGCCCCAGCCAAAGCGGAACAGCGTGGCGATTACTTCGAGGTGCACGACCGCGCGCGCGATCACCGGAAGCCGCGGCCACGACAGCGCAATGGCCGCTCCCGCGGCCGGCACCGAAAAGTACTTGAGCGCGTCGACTGCAGCGTCGAGGCGCGCGAGATCGAGGAACCGCGGCAGCATCCACAGTACCATCACGAAGCTCGCGGCCAGTATGCCGGTCACACCGCCGGCATTGAACGATTGCGCGACACCGAGTGTGCGCGCCGCCGCGCAGCCCGGCCTGGACTGCATCCACGCCCATCCCGCGCAGAATCCGATGCCGGCCAGCAACGGCAACTGCACCAGCATGTGCAGCACCATGCTCGACTCGAGCCATGCGCGCACGGGCGGCGCGGCCAGCGCGAGCCACAGGCCGGCCGCTCCCAGCATCGCGCGTGCCGGATCAGCGTAAGGCAACATGGTTATCCGCCCACGCAATTGCGCGGACCGCTTTCACGATGCCATCGATGTCCTGCGGGTCGAGGATCGCGACGAGCCTGCGGTCCGGCCCGACCACGTGCACCGCTGCGTTGTGCGTATAGCCGCCGAGTCCGTCCGGGATGACCACCACGCCGAACGCGGCCAGCCAATCCTGCAGCTCGCCTGCATGCACAGGCCGGCCGAGCTCCCAGCCCGAGGAATCGGGGCTGTGACGCGCGCGGTAGGCGCGGAGCTCCGCGGGGCCGTCGCGCGCGGGATCGAAAGTCAATGACACTAGACGCACTTCACCCGCGGCGATTTCGCCGGCAAGACGCCGTTGCAGGCGTGCGTAGACCGAGCCGAGCGCCGCGCAGTACGTCGGGCAGTTGGCATAGACGAAGTCCACCAGCAGCACGCGCCCCGAGATTTCCGCGAGGCGCGCCCGGCCGCCGTCCGCGAAATCGAGCGGCAGGTCCGGGACGCGCGCCGGCGACCGTAGCGCAGCAAGCCGCCGCGCCGACTCGAGTGTGTACGCTTCGAATCCGTCGGTCGCGGTGTGCGCGATCGCGAAGCCTGCCGCGAAAACGAGCGTAGCGGCAATCGCCGTGCGCCAGGCCGCGGGGCGGCCTGGCATTCGATGTTCTCCCTCTTGAGGGGGCCGGGAGGGGATCATTTCCCGTTGCGCGATGCGTTCACGCCTAGAGCGACGCCCGCGGCAGGCGCGCGAGTAACCGCACGCCAAGCACGACCGCGGCGGCGAGCACCAGCACTGCCGCCACCGTGCCGACCTGGGCGAAGCCGAGCCAGGCCGCATCATGCACCGCGAATCGTCGCGGCACGCCTTGCCAGCCGCCCGCGAGGAAAACGAGGCAGAACACCACGCCCGCAACGCCGTAGGTCCAGAACGCGATGCGATCGAGCGCCGTCTCCGTCCATTGGGAACGGGTGCACGCGTAGAGCATCGTGCCGAGCAGCATCGGCACTAGACCCAGCAGCAGGTAGAAGTGGAAGTGTCCCGGCACCCACTGCGTGTTGTGCATGACGAGGTTCACGCGAATCACGCCGTCGATGATCGCGGGGATGACGCCCGCCGCCCAGCCGAACAGCGAGAAGATGATGAGACGCAGCGGCAGGTCCCATTTCAGGCCCGAGCGGTGGATGTTGACCAGCGCGCCGTAAACGGTCACGAGCAGCACCGGGATCCCGCTCAGGTACGACAGGACCTGCCCCGTCACGACCGCCCATTTCGGCATCACGTAGTCCATCAGCAGGTGGTGCGGATACACCGCCATCACGATCAGCGTCACCGCGGCCCACGAGGCGAGGAACGGCCGGCTGATCTTCCACGGCCGCCCGGTATACGCCGGCACGATCTCGTAGACCCCGATCACTGCCATGTAGATGGTGGCGTTGATGAAGACGTGGCCGAAGAAGAAGATCAGGTTCTTCATGAGCAGCGCGTCGAACGCGATCGTCGGCACGTAGATGCTGACGAGGGACATCACCAGCACCACGGCGCCCACGAGTATGCCGAGTATGTTGATGATGACGACCATCGTACTGGCGACGACCGTGGGCGGGAGCGACGTGTCCACCGGGCCCGAGCCGAAAAGTTGGTCGAGGCCGAGTGCCTTCGCGAGACTGCCGTAGCGGCGCAGGATCGCCAGTGCGCAGTCGAGGTAGAACAGCAGGAACGCGACGCCGATGAAAACCAGGCCTCCGACGAAGGCGGCCGCAGCGTGCGCGCCCCACACTCCCGCGCTTTTCGCCGGAAGGGGGTAGAGAAAAGTCCACGCGCCGGCGAAGCGGCCGATGCCGATCGCGGCCAGTATCATCACCACGCCGACGAGCGAGAGCGCAAGCATCGTGAGAAACATCCCGGTCGAGAGCGAGACATAGCGGCGCAGGAAATACCACATGACCGCGGCCCCGGCGAGGCCCGAGACGCCGACCATGCCGGCGCCGTGCAGCGTCATCAACTCGTAGCCGAAGCTCGCCGGTATCGGCATCCACGCCGCCTGCACGGCGCGCAACGCCGCGCCGGCGATCATCATGAGCAGAAAGACGGCGATGCCGATCGCGACGTAGAGCTGGAATGCGAGTTTTGCCGACGGCGTGTCGGCGGATTGGGAAGTGGCGGCATTCATGGGTCTCTCCTCAGGATCCGGCGCGGACCCGGATCACGGTCCGCATGTTGTGGTGCGCAATGCCGCAGTACTCGAGGCACAGCACCTCGTAATCACCCGGCTCGGTGAAGCGTACCTGCAGCTTGTTGACGTACCCGGGCATCGCCTGGGCCTGCGCCACCATGTGCCGCTTGTCCTTGTAGATCGCGAACCCGTGATTGACGTCCGAGCTGGTCAGCTCGAACTCCACCAGCTGCCCGGCCCGCACCGTCGCGCGGTCCAGTTCCCAGCGGAATTGGTGGGCGGTCGCGCGGATCACCACGTCGGGCTTGGGCGCGGCGGCGGCATGGCCGGCGATCGGCCATTCCCACAGCGTCGCGAACGACAGTGCAATGCCGGCGACGATCGCGACCCAGAACAGGCGGTCGCGCCATCGGAATGCCGAGCCGGCCATGGCGCCGGCGTCGCCGCCCGCGCGGCTCGCGCCGGCGACGACCCACAGAAACACGGCGGCAACGACCGCCATCAGGATGAGACTCAACGTCCACGCAAGGTTCTGCATATATTTCCTCCCTCGGTTGCCCCCATTACTTTACGACGGCCATCATATACTCCACCGCCGCCCTGACCTGGTCATCGGTGAGCTTGTCGTTGCCGCCGCGCGGCGGCATTTGCGTTCCCTTCGGCCCGGTGAGGCCGCCCAAGGCGCTCTTGTAGAGCGCGTCGCGGCCCTTGGCAAGCCGCGGCGCCCATGCCGCCTTGCTGGTGACGAGCGGCGCGCCGGCGACATCATTCGCATGGCAGGCCTCGCAGGTTCCCAGCCAGACCGCGCGCCCTTGTTTCAAGCGCGGGTCGGGAAATTCCGGGAATTTCTGCGCGCCCGCCGGCGCGGCGGTTAGCGCGGCGTACATCACCGCCGCGGCCAGCGCCCCGGCAAAAGGCGCCGCCCGCAGGCACAGCGCGATGCGCGGTTTCATGCATCGCCTACTTCATCGGGATACGCAGCACCACGCCGCCCATTGTCTGCCCGATCTTGAAGTCCTTCTTCGGCGTGTCCTTGTGCTCGTTGTGACAGGTCACGCAGGCCGGCGCCACCGCTTTGTCGGCGTAGACTGCGGTGAAGTACTTGGTCTTGCCGAGGGTCTCCTCGCCGTAGAACGGCTTGGTGTTGTCGTTGGCGACCGCTTCCAGGCCCTTCTTCTCGAGCGCGGTCTTCGGCATGTTCTGCTTGTTGATCGGCCACAGCGACTGCAGCGAGTAGCTGAACGGCATCTTCTTCTCGGCGACCATCTCCGCGCCGAAACGAAACATCTGCGCCGGCAGCGGCAGCGCCTTGTCGTCCTTGAAGTGCTCGCTCGCCTTGATCACCTTTTCCTCGTTCTGCAGGCGGTTGACCACCATGCGCGTGTACACCGTGCGGTCGGATTCCATCACCGCGTGCAGCGCGTCCGCCATGTCCTTGTAGCTGACCTGGGCGTGCGCAGGTAGCGCCGCCGTGAGTCCCGCCGCGGTCAGTATTGCCAGCATCGTCTTGCTCGATTTCATTTAACGCTCCTTTTTCAGGTTGATTTCCTCGCTGCTACTTTTTCGCGGCGGCGTCCTTCTGCCGCCGCGTTTCTTCGACTTCCTTCACTCGCTTCGCGACCATGTCGAGGCTCTTGATGTTCACGGCCGGCTTGCCGAGGAAGTTGCGCTGCGCAAGCTTCGAATCGGCCAGCGCGTCGGTGGCAAAGCCGAGCCCGTGGCAGCTCATGCACACCGGCCGCAGCATTTTTTCGCTCGGCCGCAGGTTGTCGCTCTGGTTGTGCTGCACCAGCGTCCGCCGCGCGCTGGTGCCCGACACGCGGTATTCGTCGCGCGGCAGGTGGCAGCTCGCGCAGGAGACGCCGCTGCCGGCGGGCAGCTCGCCCGCGAGCTCCTGCTTCCACAGGGCAAAGTGCGGCGAGCGCTCGTAGGCGACGGTGTGCTCATCGCGATGGCAGCCGGTGCAGGCTTCCACCGCCGCTTTCTTCGTATCGAAGCGGTGCGCGGAGTGGCAGGAAGTACAACCGAGCTCGGCGGAGCGCGCTTTGGCGTGCATAGGCTGGCGTGCGCGGCCCGGCGTCATCGGCGAGAGCCCCTCGGCGAGCCGCATGCCGTGCTTGCCGGCGAGAAAGCCCTTGGTCTCGGGTTCGTGGCAGGTTGCGCAGACTTTGTGGTCCGGGCGCCTGACCCAGCCTTTTGCGCCTTCCTTTTCGACCTGGTGGCAACCGCTGCAGTTGACGCCCGATCGCGCATGCGCGGTGGCGAGCCAGTCGCCGACGGCTTCCTGCGATTTCATGAGGTCCGCCGGCGCGTCGGGCGCCGTCTGCGGATTCAACGGGAAGCGGTCAGCCGGGTAGCCGGGAAAGCTCCCGGCGACCTCGTGGAAATTGCGCGCGGGCAAAGTGACTTTCCCCAGCACGGCGGGCTCGCCTAAGTGCTTGGCCAGGAAATCCTCGTAGAGCGCGCGATTATCGTGAAACTTGTGGCAGCCCGCGGAATTGCAGGTGTTGAACGCCATGCCCTGGTGGCTCGGGCGGTCTTTCGCGATGTCCTGGTGACAGTGAAAGCAGAAATCGCCGGCGAGCGTGACGCCCATCGGCCGCGTGATCTCGGGACGGTGCTCGACGTGGCAGGTGACGCACAACGTCGCTTCGAGCTTCTCCAGCAGATCGGCGTTACGCGGATCGGTAAATTTGCTGCGCGGGTGCTTGTCCACTGCATCCTTCAGCTCCTGCCCGTGGCAGCGTTCGCACGACTCCTGCAGCCCCTCGCGGCCGCCGAAAGGGCTCTTGTGGCAGGACTCGCAGGCGAGCTCGATCTGGTAGTGGCCGTGTGAAGTCTTGCCCGGCAGGAACACCTGGCGCGCGGGCGCGAGCAACGGGTTCGTCGCCGCGCTCTTCGCGAGCAGGCCCACCAAGAGATAGCCGGCTATCGTCACGCTCAATATCCCCCAGAGAATCCAGAAGATCCTGCGGCTTTTGGGCTCGGCCATGCTTCAGAAGTAATAGGTCTTGAGCACATGGAACGCGAGCAGTACTGGAATCGGCCAGGCGACCAGGATGTGCGTCCACAACCAGGTGCGGCGCAGGCGCGCGGCGCGCGCGCCGAGCCGGTGCTCGAGCGCGACCACGCTGCCGGCGACGCCGCCCAGCGCGACAACGCCGAGGAAAGAGGCCATCAGCATGAAGTTGAGATTCGATCCCAGCCGCCCGCCGGTGTGCACCGCGAGCCCGGCCAGCGTGAGGACGCCCAGCACGACGTGCGCGACGCGCCACAGCGAAAAATCGCCAAGAGTGAAGCGGCTTATGCGCTTACGCAGCGATAGCACGAGCAACAGGACCGTCAGGGTGAGCACGGTGAAGCCGCTCGCCTGCTTCCAGGAGCTATCGCGCCAGAGCATGTCCCACTGCCACGACACCTGCACCGTGGCCGCGTACGGCACGGCGATCACGAGCGCAATCAGGAGCGCGGTCTTGAGCGCGAAGCTGCTAGCGCCGAGCAGTACCTTCCAGCCACGCACCGGCTCGGCCGGACCCGTGGCACCCACCAGCTCCGCGACCAGCGGCCGGCAGGAGCCGCAGACCGAGGAGGCGCGTGTGGCGGCCGACACCTGCTCCACCGTAGCGGCCCCGGCGGCGCAAGCGCGCGAAATCTCCCCGCGCGTCACCCCGGTGCAGTTGCAGACGACCGCGCTGGCGGGCCACTCGGCCACTGCGCCGGGCTCCTGCTCCGGCCACAGCGTGCCCTCGCGGGCAAAGCGCCAGCGCTGCCACGGCAGCACGATGCGCCCCTGCTGGATCATCTCCTGCACGCGGCTCATTTCCGGGAATTCGCCGAGCGCGATGGCGCCGATCATCCGCCCGCGCTCGGTCACGATCTTGCGGTAGGTGCCGGCGGCTTCATCGCGGTGGACGAACTGGCTGGCGAGGTCGAGGCGGGAGTACTCGTTGACCGCGCCCATGCTGAACATCGGCAGGTCCAGCACCTTCAAGCGCGTGGCGACGCTCGAGCCGCGGTAGCGGCCGCCCGCGCCGGTCAGGTTGTGCGCCGCTATCGTCGCCTGCTCGAGGCCCGGCGCAATCAGCCCCCACACCTCGCCGTCGTGCTCGGCGCATTCGCCCACCGCGTAGATGTCGGGGTCGGTGGTCCGCAGAAAATCGTTCACGCGCACGCCACGCCCGATCGCGAGCCCGGCTGCTGCTGCGAGCTCAACGTTGGGGCGGATGCCCGCCGCGACGATCAGCGTGTCGCATTCGATCTCGCGCCCGCTGCGCAGCCTCAGCCCCGTGACGGCCCCGTTGCCGAGAACCTGGCGCACGGGGTCGCCGAGAACGGCCTCGATGCCGATCTTTTTGACGTGCTCGAGCAGGCAGGCCGCGCCCGCATCGTCCAACTGGCGCGGCATCAACCGCGCGGAGTGCTCGATCACGCACACTTCGGTATTGAAGCGCTGCATCGCCCGCGCGGCCTCGAGCCCGAGTAGCCCCCCGCCGATCACCGCTGTACGCCGGCTCATCATGCGCCGCGCGCACAAACGCTCGGCATCGCGCAGGTCGCGGAACACGTAAACGTGGCCCTGGCCTATGCCCGGAATGTCGGGAATGAGGGGACGCGAGCCGGTCGCGAGCACCAGTTTCCAGTAGGTTTGGGCGCGCCCGGCGGCGTCGATGACCGCGCGGCGCTCACGGTCGATCGCGGTGATGCCGCAATTCAGGCGCGTGGTCAGTTGCGGGCCCGACGGCAGGTCCTGGCCCGCGACGAGCGCGTTCAGGCTGAGTTCGCCCGCGAGCAGCGAGGACAGACGCACGCGGTTATACGGAAGCGAGGGTTCGTTACCGTAAACGACGACCGGCACCCTGGGTGCAAGCCGCGCGAGTTCCTGCGCAACGCGCACGCCGACTGGCCCGGTGCCCACGACGACGATGGGCTCCGCCGCTTCGGGCAATGGCTGCAAGGCACGTGCGATCGCGGGCATGGCGCTTCCTGTTACAGCCGCTACGCGCGCCCAATTACATGGCACTCACCCCGCTCCATGCGGGTTTTGAGTGCCCGATTCGCGGGTTGCGCCGTTATTGACGGCTGACTCGCGGCAACACTTCGCAATCAGCGTGCCATTACCTGAAGTTTTTGATTTTCCCCTTATGTAACAACTGGTTGACTAGGGTTATGTAACTTCAACTGACTGGCACATTTCTGACGAAATGCACTGTTGCGGTGCAACATCCCAACCGGGTGCACTCTCTTATGGCAAGCGTTTTGGTGTGCACTGATTCGTGGCGAACACCACGAATGGATCAGTTACTCAGCGGCGCCAGGGGGCACAACCGGTGTTGCTAGCAAGACTCCCGGTGCCGGCGCTTGATGACGCCCAGCACGTCGTCGGGCTCGCGCTGCCACCAGTTCTTTGCGGAGAAGATCTCGACTTCGTGCAAGCCGCGGTAGCCTGCCGTCTGCATCCACGAGCGGATGAGCGGGAGATCGATGACCCCGTCGCCCATCATGCCGCGGTCGGTCAGCAGGTCCGTGGTCGGCACCAGCCAGTCGCAGATGTGGAAAGCAAGCAACCGCTTGTCGCCTGCGCGCTCGATGCCCTGCTTTAGATGCGGGTCCCACCATACGTGGTAGACGTCCACGGCGACGCCGAGCGCGCCGCCCTTCCCCGTATCCAGTTCGTCACACAGGTCGAGTGCGTGCGCGAGCGTGTTGACGCAGGCGCGGTCGGCGCAGTACATCGGGTGCAGCGGCTCGATCGCGAGCGGCACGCCCATGCCGCGCGCGCGGTCGAGCGCCTGGCCGAGGCCGTCGCGCACCATCTCGCGCGCGCCCGGCAAATCCTTCGAGCCCTCAGGCAGCCCGCCCGCGACCAGCACCAGGCAGCGCGCGCCGAGCGTCGCCGCCTCCTCGATCGCGCGCAGGTTGTCGTCGAGCGCGGCCTGGCGACCCTTGCGGTCCGCCGCCGGAAACATGCCGCCGCGACACAGACCCGTCACAGTAAGGCCGTTGTCGCGGATCAGTCTTGCCGCTTCCTTCAGGCCCAGTTGCGCGAGCTTGTCACGCCACGGTGAGATGCCGCGGATGCCGTGGCGCGCGCAGCCCTCGATCACTTCGCGCAGGTTCCACTTCTCCCGCACCGTAGCGGTGTTGAGCGACAGCAGACCGGGATCAGGTGGCGGTATCTTCGTCACTCGTCACT
>Ga0247825_10002913_pt1 | contig 11283 bp, 4 predicted proteins | sample 13C_Vanillin_Day_FD_194413 | JGI IMG/M metagenome (GOLD analysis project Ga0247825, IMG submission 194413) | Soil microbial communities from agricultural site in Penn Yan, New York, United States - 13C_Vanillin_Day48 | ecosystem: Environmental > Terrestrial > Soil > Agricultural land | place... | reverse complement strand
CATCAAGAGCCTGCGCGCACACGACGCCGACAAGCCGTTTTTCCTGTACTCCTCGCACATCGCCATGCACGGGCCGCACCAGGCCAAGCCCGAAGACCTCGCGAAGTACCGCGGCCGCTACACCGAGGGCTGGGACGCCGTGCGACGCAACCGGTTCGATGCCCAGGTCGAGGCCGGGTTCTTCCCTCCCGGCACGCCGATCGCCGAGCGGAACACCGAACCCGGCTACGACGCCCCGCCGTGGGACGAGCTCACCGAAGAGGAGCAGTTACGGTTCGCCCGGTACCAGGAGGTCTACGCCGCCATGGTCGACAGCATCGACCAGAGCGTGGGCCGGGTCCTCGACACCCTCGACGAACTCGGCGAAACCGACAACACCATCATCGTGTTCACCTCCGACAACGGCGGCACGGCCGAAGGTGGTGCGGTGGGAACCCGTTCGTACTTCAGTCAATTCGTGCACGGGCCGGTGCCGTCCGACTGGGTGCGCGACGTCCCGCACGACGAGGAACTGATCGGCTCGGAGAAGATCGGAGTCCACTACCCGCGCGGCTGGGGCCAGGCGTCCAACACGCCGTTCCGGTTCTACAAGGGGCAGACGTTCGCCGGCGGTGTCCGGGTGCCGTTCCTGCTGTCCTGGCCTGCCGGGCTCCGGCGCGCCGACGGCGACACCGGGCTGCGCAAGCACTACTCGTACGTCACCGACATCACCCCGACCCTCCTGGACCTCGCCGGACTCGAGACGCCGACCCATCGGAACGGGCTTCCCGCGCAGGAGCGCGACGGCGTCAGCATCGCCGAGGTCCTGCGCGACGCGACGCAGCCGACCCCGCACACGGAGCAGTACGCCGAGTTCGGCGGTCACCGCGGGTTCTACCGGGACGGCTGGAAACTGCTGTCGCTGCACACGGATCCGACCCGGGTCGACGATCCGCAGTGGCAACTGTTCGACGTCGAATCCGACCCCGCCGAGACCACGGACGTCGCACACCTCTTCCCCGAGAAGGTGCAGGAACTGGCCGAGGCATGGGATCGCGCGGCCTGGCACAACACCGTGTTCCCGATCCTCAACGACCGCAAGGCCGTGCAGCGCCGGCCCGACGAGCGCCGGCTCGCGGAACCGGTGAAGATCCTCGCGGGCACACCCACGCTGGAACGCTATCGGTCCAGTGTGCTGATCCAGTACCGCGACTTCACCATCGACGTCGCCACCCACGAGATCGCCGCAGGCGACGAGGGAGTGCTCGTCGCGCACGGCGATCCGCACGGCGGTTATGTGCTCTACGTCGAGGACGGCCGGATCGTGTTCGCGGTCAACAGCTACGGCCGTGTCGCACACACGTCGGCGCCCCTGGGCGAGGGTGTTGTCGGTGTGCAGGTGCGGGCCGAGGCCACCGAATCCGTCCGGTGGAACTTCACCGTCGCGCTCACCGATGGGGCCGGGGTGACCACCGATGTCGCCACCCTCGACGACCAGTTCCAGCTCGTCGGCATGGCGCCGTGGACCGGGATCTCGGTGGGCGTCGACGCCCGCGGACCGGTGGTGTGGGATCTGCGGGAACGGCGCGGGACGTTCCGGTTCACCGGCCGACTGCGGTCGGTCACCTATACCCCCGGACCGGTGCGGGTGCCCGAACCGGTCATCCAGGAGGTCGAGGAGCTGGCCGAGGCAATGGCCGACTGACGGGAAGGCCGGGCGCGCGTTGCTGTGCCCGGCCTAGCGTCGGCTTCCGGTCAGTTGTCGCCGTCGCTCTTGTCGTCGGAATCCCGCGTGCCCTCGGAATCCTTCTTGCCGTCGGAGTTCCGGCGCCAGTGGGTGAAGCGTTCCTTGATGTCCGCCGCGACGTCGCCGACACCATTGCCGACGGCGTCGACGGTGGTGCCCAGTCCGCTGCCGATCTCGCGGAGCATGCGGATCAGCGGGTCGTTGGAGGCGTCGAAATTCTGCTTGTACGTTTTCGCGGCCTTGCGGAACTCTTCGCTGATCTTGGCGTCGTCGTCCTCGTGCCGGCGTGGGTACTCTCCTCGCAGGATTGCCGCGTAGGCGCCGCTGTCCACCCATTTCTTCAACTCGGCGGCCCGCAGCACCGAGAAGGGGTGGGCGAGCAGTTCGATGTTGAGGAGCTTGAGGACGCCGTCGCGGAGGTCACCGCTGGCGTCGTACTCCGCGGCCTGGGCCAGGAAGGCGTCGGTGTCGATCTCACTCACCCGGGAACCGCCGGCCAGCTTCAGTTGCACGCGGAGGGCGGTGTGGACGTCCTGACCGCACAGCAATCCGGCACGGTCGCCGGACAGTTCGGACTTACGCTGCCATTCCATGAGCGCGGCGATGATCGCCCGCAGCGCCCACCCGCCGATGGGCATCCAGCCGATGGTCCCGGCCAGCCGCATCAGGTGCATGAGGATCGTGCGATACACCGCGTGCCCGGACAGGGCGTGACCGAGTTCGTGACCGATGACGAACCGCTGCTCTTCGTAGTTCATCACGTCGAGCAACCCGGTGGTGACCACGATGAACGGCCGGTCCATGCCGATGGTGAAGGCATTCACCACCGGGGTCTGCAGCACGAACAGCTCAGGTGTCTCGTCGGCACCCAGGATCCGCATGCAGTCGCTGCGGAGGTCGTGGAGATCGCTGAACTGCCGTTCGTCGACGCGCACCGACGTGGCCAGGTACATCAGCCGGTGCTGACGCTCCTGCAGCAGACCCGAGATGGTCCGGAAAACGGTGTCGAACCCCTTCAGCGTGCGCAGGGTGACGAGCGCCGCCCGGTCCGCGGGGTGCTCCCACGCACGCGAACTGATGTCCGGGAACGCCGTGCGAACGCGGTCTGGTGTGGTGGTCAAATCGATCCCCCTGAGTTGGTGTGCGCGGTGAACAGCCCTTCCGGTCAGGGTAGCGCCGGGCGGTGGCGACGGCGGTCGTGCTGGGCATTTTGCCAACCGTCGACCGCGGCGTCCGCTCTGTGAATGCGCAGGATGCTTAACTTTGGTAACCGGTATTGCTCAAAGTGCGTTCCGGTGGTCGACTGTTGTGAGAGATCTGCACATGAGACCTCGAAGATGCGGTGAGGCCGGTTCCCACAGGTCCGCCTGCCCGTCACCGCCGATCCGCCTCGCTCACGAACTGGGCCGAGGAGGATCGGATTCGGTGCCCGGAACTCACAGGCAAGGACGAAACCATGAACGACGCCCGCACGATCGATGCCCACACGAATCAACTCGCCCCGCGCTCGAGCACTCCGGAAGCACTCGTGGAGATCGAGCAGCGGGTGTTGTGGTTGGCGACGTCGATGATCCATCACGCCAACCGGGTTCGGCCGAATCCGACGGGGTTGAAGGTGGGTGGGCATCAGGCGTCGTGTGCGTCGATGGTGTCGATCATGACGTCGTTGTGGTTCGAGCAGTTGCGGCCGGGGGATCGGGTGTCGGTGAAGCCGCATGCTTCGCCGGTGCTGCACGGCATCAACTACCTGCTGGGGGAGTTGGACGAGAAGTATCTGACGACGTTGCGGGAGTTCGGTGGCCTGCAGTCCTACCCCAGTCGGGCGAAAGATCCGGATCCGGTGGACTATTCGACCGGGTCCGTCGGGATCGGTGCCACGGCCCCGATCTGGGGTGCCATCGCCCGACGCTACGTCGACACCACCATCGGCGGCGCCGGGACGGGCCGGCAGTACTCCCTCGTCGGCGACGCCGAACTGGACGAGGGTGCGGTGTGGGAGGCGATCCTGGACACTTCGGTGTCCGAGCTCGGGGAGATCGTGTGGATCGTCGATTTGAACCGGCAGTCCCTGGACCGGGTGGTCCCGAACATCGCCGCCGGCCGGCTCGAGGCGATGTTCTCCGCCGCCGGGTGGCAGGTGATCACCGTCAAATTCGGGACCCTGCTCGAGTCACTGTTCACCCGGGCCGGTGGTCCGGCGCTACGCACCCGGATCCTGGACATGCCCAACCCCGAATACCAGCGGCTGCTGCGCTGCGACGCCGAGGAACTGCGTCGTCGTTTGCCCGGCGACGGCCCCGACGCCGCCGCGATCACCTCGCTGATCGCCGAGTTGGACGACGCCACCCTGCTGCGGGCGATCAGGAACCTCGGCGGCCACGACCTCGACGCCCTCCGCGCCGCCTATGCGCAGATCGACGACACCCGGCCGACGGTGATCATCGCCTACACCATCAAGGGCCGCGGCCTGCCCACGCAGGGGCACCCGCAGAATCATTCGTCGTTGCTGACGGTGGAGCAGTACCAACAGCTGGCCACCGAACTGGGGATGGATCCGAACGATCCGTGGGCACGGTTCGCCGCGGACAGCACCGCGGGCCGGGTGTGCGCGGCCACCGCGGAGACGTTGACGCGCAAGAAGGTCGAACTCGCCACACCGCCCGCCGTCCCCGCCGACATCGGGCGCACCCCGTCCGGGACGTCCACGACCCAGGCAGCGCTCGGGCGGGCGTTGCTGGATCTGTCGCGTCAGGCCCCGGACGCGGCGAAGCGGGTGGTCACGGTCAGCCCGGACGTCTCGTCGACGACGAATCTGGCGGGCTGGTTGAACAAGGTCGGGGTGTGGTCGCCGAACGAGCGCCGCAACTGGTTCGACGACGACGCCGAGACGATCATGCACTGGCGGGAAAAGCCCACCGGGCAGCACATGGAACTGGGGATCGCCGAAACCAACCTGGTCGGGTTGATGGGGGAGCTCGGAGCCACCTGGAGCCGGTGGGGTCAGCCGCTGTTCCCGATCGGGGTGATGTACGACCCGTTCGTCGAACGTGCCCTCGAGCCGTGGTCGTACGGGATCTACGCGGGCGGGCAGTCGATCCTGGTCGGCACTCCCTCCGGCGTCACCCTTGCCGCGGAGGGTGGGGCGCACCAGTCGATCAAGACGCCGTCGATCGGGCTGGAGCAGCCCGGGTGTGTGAGTTTCGAGCCGGCGTTCGCGATCGACGTCGAATGGACCCTGCTCGACAGCATCTCCCGGCTGGGACGGCCGGACGGTTCCTCGTCGTACCTGCGCCTGTCGACCCGCCCGGTCGATCAGACCCTCGCCGCCGTGCCCTCCGACCCCGCGGCCCGGGAACGCCGCCGCCGGCAGGTCGTCGCCGGCGCCTACACGCTGCGGCACACCGACAAGCCGGTGGTGACGTTGGTCGGGGTCGGTGCGATGATCACCGAAACCCTCACCGCCGCAGACCGGTTGGCCGAGCAGGGGATTGCCGCGGATGTGGTGTGTGTGACCAGCCCCGGACTGCTGTTCGAGGCGGTCCAGGCCCGCCGCGGACTCGCCGACGGTCCCTCGTGGATCCTCGACCAGGTGTTCCCCGCCGACCGGGCGGCACCCATGGTGACCGTCCTGGACGGGCACCCGCACACCCTCGCGTTCCTGACCGGCATCAACAACGTGCCCGGTGCCGCGCTCGGGGTCAGCAAATTCGGGCAGGTCGGGTCCCTCGACGACGTCTACCGCTACCACGGCATCGACACTGACAGCATCGTCCGCGCCGCCCTCGACCTCACCGACTGAAAGCTGCCGTGTCCGTCATGGATTCACGGTGCGCGTGGGATGACGACCCGGTAGTGGCGGCATGGTCGGGGTTGCCGCGGTTGGAATCACGCCTGACCGCGGATGCGTGCGTCGTCGGACTCGGCGGTTCCGGTCTCGCCGCTGTCGAGGAACTGACGGCCCGCGGGCTCACCGTCGTCGGCCTCGATTCGGGTCGCGTTGCCTCGGGCGCGGCGGGACGGAACGGCGGATTCCTGCTGGGTGGTCCGGCGGCGTTCCTGCATTCGTCGGTCGCCGCGTGGGGTGCGGTGTCGGTGGACCTGTACCGGGCGACGCTCGCCGAACTCGGCCACCTCGCCGACATGCTGGGTACGGACGTGATCGCGCGAACCGGGTCGATTCGGCTGGCCGGACTTCCCGGCGATCCCGTCGGCGACGCCGAAGCCGCCGAGCGGGCAGCAGAACTGGAGGATTGTCACGCGCTCGCACAGGCACTGCGGGACAATGCGATAGCCGTCGAACCCTACGACGGGGAGCTGGGGCAGGGGATATTCCTGCCCGACGACGCGGCGACGAATCCGTCGCGCCGAGCATTGGGTCTCGCGTCGATACTGCGCAATTCGGCCAGTCTGTACGAGAATTCGCCGGTCACCTCGCTCGAGCCCGGAGTCGTGCACACCGGGCACGGCACGGTGAGCGCACCGGTGATTCTGGTCGCCGTGGACGGGAGACTCGAGCAGGTACTTCCGGAGCTGGCCGGCCGAGTCCGCACCGCGCGACTGCAGATGCTCGGCACCGCACCCGGACTGCCGCCGCGGCTGCCGTGCCCGGTGTACGGGCGGTGGGGCTACGACTACGCGCAGCAATCCGCCGACGGCCGATTGCTGGTCGGCGGTGGCCGCGACCTGTTCGCCGACGCGGAGTGGACGTCCGACACTGAGCCGACCCGACCGGTGCAGTCCCACATCGAGAGGGTGGCCGAACGGATGGCCGGGCGGCCGGTGTCGGTGACGCGGAGATGGGCGGCGTCCGTCGGCTTCACTCCCGACGGTCGCCCCCTGTGCTGCGAGGTGCGGCCCGGTGTCTTCGCGGTCGGAGGGTACAACGGGACCGGCAACCTGATGGGGCCCGTCGCCGCCCGGGCCGCAGTCGCGCTGGCGCTGGACGGAATCGCGCCGCCGAGCTATCTGGGTGCGTCGGTGGCTGGCTGAACCCGACGCCGCGTCTCACCGCCGACCCGTGATGCGCTCGTTCAGGCTGGTGAGCCGAGTACTCTGTCGACGAAACTCGGTGTGATCTCCGGATGCTCTTCCCCACCAGTCGCACTCAGTCGTTCACGGAGGGATCGGAGCGCGGTGACCGTCTCCGGTCCGCCGTCGAGGAGGAAGCGGATCAGGCCGTGCCGGGCACAGTGCGCAACGACGGGCAGTAGCGCCTCGTGGGCGTCATCCGCCCGCCCGGCCGCCCACAGGCACGTGGCGAGCAGCCGGCCGGCGTGGAGTCGCGCCATGGCGCGTTCGGTTCCTTCGAGGGCACGCAACCAGTCGCCGGCCCACTCGCAGGCGATACGGATCTGCTCGGCGTCGCCACTGCGGACGAGTAGCAGGATTGCGGACTCGTCCTCCAGTTCGGCGGTGACGCGTTCGATGCCGTCCACCGGTTCCCGGCGCGTTCCGCGGGTGACCGGGACGAAACGGGGCCGAGGCGGCAATCCCAGCCGCACCCGTTCACCGTCCACCGCTGCGCGCAGTCGGGGGAGGGACAGGATGTGCGCGGTGCGGATGCCTTCGTCGAGTAGGGATCCCGCGCTCGCGTGGTCGCCGCGTACCGATCTGATCCGTGCGCCCAGGCAGTAATGGCGAATCATGAAATCGGACGCACCACCCAGTGACGCGGCGTCGGAGGTCTCGCCGAGTAGCTCGGCCGCCTCCTCGATCCTGTCCTGCAGATAGAGTTCCTCGGCGAGCAGCGCACGGGTGAGTCGCGCGTGCTGGGATTGGGTGTTGCCGGCCTCCCGCACGAGATCGAACGCCCGGTGATACAGCTCGCTCGCCCCGGCGATATCGAGCTGCTCCGCCCTCGCCATGCCGGCGAAACAGTACCCGTACGCCACGGAGTAGGGCCCGGTGGTCTTCCGGTGGTACGGGGCAGCCCACGTCTGCCTGTCGTACGCCTCGTCGAAATGGAACTCGTACGTGTCGACGATGGTGGCGATCAGTGCCGCCAACGACACCACGAACGGATGATGGTCGTGGGCGTGGGTCAGGCATTCGGCGACAAGGTCTTTGACACCCGCCGCATGATCGGCGGTGATCCTGATATCGGCCTGCAGGACGTTGGCTTCCACCTGGAGCTGGGCGCGCTCGTCGTCGGGAAGGTCGAGAGTGTCGAGTAGCTCCAGCGTGCGGCGCCGTGCGTTCGCTGCGACGTCGAGCCGTTGCAGCTCGGTGTTCGCCCACCCGATCGTCAGCTGCAATCGGGGACTGGACAGCACCCAATCGGCGGGCAGCTTGTCGATCAGGCCGAGCAGCGTCGACATCTGCGACCGGTCGAGGAGATACAGGCTGTCGTCTTCGAGGAGCCGGACCGCGGCGGTTCGGTCACCGGTCGCGAGTGTGTGGTGGAGGGCCTCTCCGAGGAGGTGCCGTTCCCGGAACCAGGAGGCCGCTCGCCGGTGCAGCGCCGCGATCCGGTCGGGGTGATCGCGCTCGAGACGCTGGCGCAGGATCTGAGCGAAGAGGTGGTGATAGCGGTACCACCTACGGTCCTCGGCCGCCCGGCCGAGGAACAGATCGCGGGCGACGACCTGCTCGAGCCGCGCTGCGCCGTCGGGGATGTCGGCGAGGGCCGACGCCAATTCGCCGCACACCCGTTCCGGAACTGCGGTTGCGAGAACGAAATCGAGGAGGTCGGGTTCGAGTGCGTCGAGGACGTTCTCCGCGAGATACTCACCCAGGGTGTCGGTTCCGGCGCGGAACCGTTCGAGCAGAGTGTCCGGGCCGCCGGATTCCCGCAGGGACAGCGACGCCAATTGGAGCGCCGCGATCCATCCGTCGGTCGAGGCTCGGAGCTCCTCGACGTCGGAGTCGGTCAGGGGTGTCTGCATTCGTTCGGCAAAGAAGTCCCTGGATTCGGCGAAGTCGAATCCCAGTGCTGTGGAATTGATTTCCTTGAGTTCGTCGTGCACGCGCATGCGACTCAACGGCAGTCCGGACCGGCTGCGGCTGGCCACGATGATCTGCAGGTGGTGGCAGCCGTGGTCGAGGAGGAATTCCATCACCGCGATCGATGTCGGCGCGGTGACCCGATGCCAGTCGTCGATCACGACGACAAGTGGATCCCCGCTCTCGTGCAGTCGATTGATCAGCGAGGTGAGCACGAATCGCTCGACCGACTGCCCCTGCTCCTCGAGTGCCTGCCCGAGATCGCCGACCACTTCCGCCCGCACCCGCCGGATCGCTTCGATCAGGTGCGAGAGAAACCACACCGCATTGTCGTCGTCCGAGTCCACCGTCAGCCACGCGACAGTGACTGCGGCGGCGACGAGTTCGTCCCGCCACTGCGCGACCAGACTGCTCTTGCCGAACCCGGCGGGACCGTGGACCAGGGTCAGCCGGCAGCCCCGGCTCGCCCGGAGTTCGTCGAGCAGGCGGTGACGCCGCACCAGTTTCCGGGTGGTCGTCGGTGGGCGGAACTTGGTCAGCGGGACCGGTGGCGTCCGTGGCGTCTGCACCGGGTAGGGACGCGGTGTCGGCTTCGGTGCGAGCGGTGGCGCGGCCTCGGTGGCCTCGGCGTTCTTGCCGGGTGGCTGTCGCGGGGTTCTCTGGGCGGGCACATGCATGTGGTCGACTGCCATCCCGTGTGTGCGTTCGGTGACGCGTAGTTGGTCGCCGAATTCGGCGGCGCTGCCGGGACGTTTCTCCACGGACCGGGCCATCGCCCGTTCCAGTGCTCCGCACACGTCGTTCGGGATGCCGGTGTCGCGCAGGTCCGGGACCGGCTGCGAGGAGATCCGGAGGAACTGGGCGACGACCTGTTCACCGCTGCGGCGTTCGAACGCGGCATGTCCGGTGAGTGCGCAGAACAGTGTTGCTCCGAGGCTGTACACGTCGGAGGCGACGGTGGGCGGGCGGCCCTCGAGCACCTCGGGCGCGGTGAATGCCGGGGAACCCGTGATCGACCCGGCGGCGGTCTCGAAGCCACCGGACACCCGGGCGATACCGAAATCGGTCAGTTGCGGTTCGTCGTATTCGGTCAGCAGGATGTTCGCCGGTTTGACGTCCCGGTGCAACGTGCCCGCACGGTGAGCGGTCTCGAGTGCGCCCGCGATCTTCACCCCGAGCCGAACGGTCGATTCCCACCCGATCGGACCCGTCGTGCGAATCTGTGCGTCCAGGGATCCGTGTTCGTGATACGGCATCACCAGGAAGGGGCGGTCACTCCGGGTGATGCCCACCTGATACAGATCGACGATATTGGGGTGCCCGGACATGCGGCCCATCGCGCGTTGCTCGCGCACGAAGCGGGCGAGATTCTCGCGATCGAGGTCGGTGGTGAGGACCTTGACGGCAACGGTGCGGTCGAGATCTTCCTGCACACAGCGATAGACGACCCCGAACCCGCCCCGTCCGATCTCCACGGCGTCGTCGAAGCCGGCGGCGGACAGTTCCACCGCGATATCCGGCTCGCGCTGCGTGGCCCACCGATCATCCGCCATAGGCTTGCACCACCTCTGACACGCTTCCCCCAGGATAGTCCGCCAACCCGCGCGGCGACCCGGGACGGACGACCGCCGATCCGGATTTTCCGATCCCGAGGTGGGAGCGCCTCCCGCTACCGTCGCGCGCCGGTGACCATCGCTGCGTCGGGCGAAATGCCCGCGCGAATTCCGATCGCACCGGCTTCGCCGCGGTTGGTGACGTCGAGTTTCTGCAGCACGCTGGCGACGTGGAACTTGACCGTGCTCTCGCTGATGCCCAGTTCCGAGGCGATGGCCTTGTTGCGTTTGCCGACCGTCAGATGCGCGAGGACCTCGAGTTCCCGGGGATTGAGGGTGGACAGCAGGTGCTCGTCCGGGCGTGCGGCCGGGGGATCCAGCGGAATCACGAGCGACACCCGGCTACCCCACCCGGCGATGCTTTCGATGTCGACGCGCCCGCGCAGGGTGTGCAGCCGCCCGGCCAGCTGCCTGGTGAGGGCGCTGCCGTCGATCGCTCCGGAGCCCTGATCTCGGACCTCGAGCAGCACGTTGTCGCCGTCGCAGTCCCACGCGACCCGCAGCCGGGCCAGCACGGGTTGCGCCCCGAACGCGAGGACGATGGTGCGGACCATCGCCCTGGCCGCATGCGCGATCTCACCCGGAAGCGGTCGCCCGTCCGCCGGGGGTTCGACGTAGTCGATCTCGACCTCGCAATGCCGCAGCAGCGGACGTAGTTCTCCCTGTAGCCGGGCGAACGCGGTGGTGACCGCCTCCTCGGAGAGGGCGCGGTCGGCATCGCCCGCCGATCGCAGCGCGATCAACGCCGCCGACGCCGTCTCGCTGGCGGTGATGCGGGAGCGGCGATCGTCGAGGTCGTTCGATCGCAGTGTCCCCAGGATCGAGGACAGGGTGGCGTCGTGAATCTCGGTGAGTTCGGCTATGGTGCGGGCCCGTTCACTGGACGCGGCGCGGGACTCGGCGAGGTAGTCGGGGCTGGCCTGGGCGACCTGCTGACGGATCGAGGTGGCGACGATCCCGAACAGCGCCACGATCAGGTCCGGGGCGGGCGGCTCGGGTTGG
>Ga0247825_10002911_pt1 | contig 11285 bp, 10 predicted proteins | sample 13C_Vanillin_Day_FD_194413 | JGI IMG/M metagenome (GOLD analysis project Ga0247825, IMG submission 194413) | Soil microbial communities from agricultural site in Penn Yan, New York, United States - 13C_Vanillin_Day48 | ecosystem: Environmental > Terrestrial > Soil > Agricultural land | place... | reverse complement strand
TCGTCTCCTTCGACGACCTCGTCGCCGCCGGATCCATGGCCGCCGCCAAGGCCGCAGGCAAGGTCCGCATGGAGGGCAAGGACTACATCATGGCCGACGGCGACGTGGTGGAGTTCCGCTTCAACGTCTGACGGCGGTTCCTCGCACGAGCACGCCGACCACCCCTGCGCCGACGAGTGAGATCAGCCCCGTGGTGACGGCGGCGTAGTTCCAGCCCGACACCATGCCGTCGACGGTGCCTACCGGGTCGAGAGCGATGATGCTGACGACGGTGACGCCGATGGACGAGCCGAGGTAGCGGGCGGTGTTGTTGGCGCCGCTGCCGAGTCCGCCCTGATCGGCGGGCACGCTGGCGACTGCTTGGCGGCCGAGGCCGGCGTTGAGGAGCCCGCTGGCGACGCCGGCGAGTAGCAGTCCCGGGACGAGGCGCAGCAGGGACGAGTCGGGGGTGAGGCCCGTCATCGTGAGCATCGCGAGGCCGACACCGGCGAGTCCGAGGACGAGTTGCGGTGACCCGGCGAGCCGAGCCGGCAGTGTCCGCGCCAGCAGCGATGCCACGACGCTCGTGCCCGACCACAGTCCGATCACCCCGGCTGCGGTCAGGGTGCTGACGTGCATCGTCTTGACCAGGAACGTGCATGCGAACGACATCAGGCCGATGATGCCCGCCCCGGTCGCGAGGGCCGCGAGGGTGGCGGCCAGGAAGTCGCGTCGGCGGAACAACGCGAGGTCGAGCATCGGGAACGGTCGCCGCCGCTCGACCGCGATGAAGGCGAGGGTGAACACGGCCGCGCCGACGCCGCAGAGCACGGTGGCGGCGAGGTTGCCCTGCCTGCCCTCGACGAGTGCGACGAGCACCAGGACCATCGCGGCGCACAGCGTGACCGCTCCCGGGACGTCGATCCGCTTCGGGACGGCGGAGCGTGACTCCGCGAGCGCACGCGTCGCGAACTGTCCGATCACGAGCGATGCGACGGCGAGTGCCCAGTACAGGCCGCGCCACCACCCGGCGAGGTCGAGGAGGCCGGCGAGGACCGGACCGACGGTGATGCCGGCGCCGACGCTCGCGCCCCAGATTCCACTCGCCGTCGCCCTTGCCGCCGGCGTGGTGAAGGCGTGTGCGACGGCGCCGAGGCTGGCCGCGATCAGTGCCGCGCCCGCCACTCCCTGGATCAGTCGTCCGACGATGAACAGGACGGGTTCCTGACTGACCGCGCCGACCACCGCGCCCAGGGCGAGAAGCCAGGCACCCCAGTGGAACACCCGGCGCCTGCCGTAGTCGTCGGCGAGTGCGCCCGCAGTCAGTAGGACCGCGGCGAGGCCGACGCTCATCGAACTGAGAATCCACGTCTGCGCTGCCGGCCCTGCCGACAGTGCCGCGGCAACGGTGGGCATGTTGCCGAGCGGGGCGCAGAACGCGACCAGGGCGACGAACGTCCCGAGCGACGCGACGGCCAGCGTGGTCCTCGGGCGGGGTGTGCGTGCGCGGATCGGTGGGGCAACCGCAGTTGGTCTGTTCACAAGACTGAACTTAGAACCAATTTGGTCTGGTGACAAGACTGAATTGCGATAGCATGTGGGCGTGGCACTGGGAACCGGGTACTCGCAGCAGAACTGCAACCTCGCTCGCGCCCTCGAAGTGGTGGGTGAGCGGTGGACGATGCTCGTGCTGCGCGACTGTTTCTACGGGGTCCGCCGCTTCAGTGATCTGCTCGCCCATCTCGACATCTCGCGCGCCGTCCTGACGGATCGGCTGACCGCTCTCGTCGAGGCCCGTGTCCTCGTCCGTGTCGCCGACGGCGGTCATCCCGAGTACGAGCTCACCGAGGCCGGAAAGGCGCTGTGGCCGAGCATCTATGCGCTGTCGCAATGGGGTGAGCAGTACGTGTCGCCCGGCAGTTACCCGGGCCGCGTGTTCTCGCACGCGGAGTGCGGAACGCAACTCGATCGTTTCGGGCGATGCCCCGACTGCGGCACGATCCCGGGCCCCGAGGACCTGGTGGTCGCGCCCGGGCCGGGGGAGGCCGTCCGTCCCCGCAGCGACGCCGTCGCCGTGGCCCTGCGTGCACCCCGCCGGATGCTCACTCCGCTGCGTCCGCGCAGCGACGCCTGATCGGCGCGACCCTTACGCCGCGACGGGCAGGGCCGGTTCGAACGTCGCCCGCACCTGCAGCCATTGGGCGAGGATCTGGCATCCGGTGAGCCCGCTCGCATCGAGGGGTTCGCTGGCGTACGCGACGTGCCGCCCGCCCCGCGCATTGACGACGCGCACACCGCGCCAGGCGAGGCGCGGCGGTAGGTAGCCGAGCACCTCGATCGCCGCGGTCCGCAGTCGACGCAGGTCGGTGCGCCACTGCCGAGGGCTGACGCGGGTCTTGGTCGCGTTCTGGAAGCTGTTGTTGCGGATCAGTTCCCACGTTTGGGCGAGCCACGTCCGCAGCGCGCGAAACGACATCCACCGGGTGAGGTCCGCGATGTCGCGGACGTAGCTGTCTTCGCTGGCATTGCAGATCATGTCGTCCGGGTGCGCGATCCACTGGACCGGTACGGAGTCGGGGATCGGGGCGCCGTCGCCCGCGACACCGCGCCCGCGGCAGCCCGGCACCACCCCTGCGGGTTGCTCGGGGTCGGAGACGAGACCCACCGCGGAGAGGTTGTCGGCGCGCAGGGCGCCGGTGGCGATCTGCCCGAGCACCTCACGGATCACGGTGCATCCCTGCGAGTAGCCGATCAGCATGACCGGTCCCGGAGCGTCCTCCATGGCGTCGATCAAGCGGCGGACGCCGACCTCGGTGCTCTGCCGGTAGCTGAGCCCGCCCGCGGCGACCGGCCCGTACGACGCCGGATAGCCGACCCACCGCGACACGAACCGGTCGTCGAGGGCATCGGTGACGTCACGCAACAGTCCGGAGACGTGGCGTCGGTGGTCATCGGGGTGGGACTCTCCGGTGCCACCGACGGCGAGAACGGTCACCTGGAACATGGCTCCCATCATGCCGACCGCGAGTAAGGATCCGTTCGGTCGACCCTGAGAAGTTCCTGGCAATCGGACGCCGTGGGTTGTCACCCGATCGCCAGCGCGATCAAGGCCACCAGCGGGGGCACACTCTGCGACAGTGCGCCGACGACGCCGTCCCCGCGCTGTCGGCTGAGCGCCATCCGGTCCGACACGGCCAGGGCGATGCCGGCCAGGAACATGAAGAGGCAGGTGTAGACGACGAGGGTGCGACCCGGAGTGTCGTGACCCGCCCACCACAGGACGACGCCGGCGATGGCGCCGGAACCGAGGAACAGGTTGTAGAAGCCGACGTTGAACGCCCACAGATGGGCGGCGGGCACATCGCTGCCGGGGATGCGGAAGATGCCCTCGTGCACCGACGGCCTGCGGAACAGGACCGATTCCCACACGAACGCCAGCAGGTGCACGCCCGCGGCGACCAGTGTGGCGATCTGCGCGACGATGGTCACGGCGCACCCGACCCGGCCGTGAGTTCGACGCCGTACCGCTCGGAGACCTCGTGCAGCAGCCGGTCCATTTCCCCCGGCGCGTGCCTGTCACGGCCGACTGCGTCGAGATCACCGAAGAAGCGGCTGTGGGATGCCCCGGCGGAGACGAGGAGGAAGCCGGCGGACTCGGAGAGGACCGTGAACGTATTCATCGTTCCCGCCTCGATGGCGAGGGTTTCCCCCGCCGCGAGTTCGTACCCGGTGTCTCCGGCCTGGACCAGTATCCGGCCGCGCAGCACGTGGTAGGACTTCGACCACGGCTCGGCGTGCAGTGGGCCGTCCGGTGCGGTCCGGGACGCTTCGACGAGGAAGACTTCGTACGCCCCGCCGGTGTGATCGCCGCCGACCAGGAGCGTGATGTCGGCGTCCGGCGCGGTGAGGCGCCTGCCGTCGCCTGCTCTGTTTACGTGAACGTGGGTGGACATACTGCGACGGTAGGACCGGTGCACCCCGCTGCCCATCCCCGGAATCTGGGATGGTGGTGTGCCTGTGACCAGCGCATACTGTGTTCATGCTGGAGGTCCGGGCGGAAAAGCTGCGCCGGGAGGTGCTCGCGGTCGCGGGATCGGGCGCCGGTGTCACGCAGCTGCACGAGCGCGCCATCGAACTGGTCGGTGAGACGGTGCGCAGCGACCTGACGTGCTGGGCGATGCTCGACCCGGAGACACTCGCGATCAGTTCGATGACCAGTGGGCGCAGCCGGATACCGCAGCAGTACGAACCGCTGCTCGCCGAATCCGAGTACAACGGCGACGATCCGGGCACGTTCGCCGAACTCGCCCGCAGTGGCCGAACCGTCGCGCGGGCCTCGGACCTACCCGCGGACGAGGTCGCGCACAGCCTCCGCCACGGCGCGGTGTGGGCGCCGCTGGGGCTGGGCAGCGAGGTCCGAATCGTGTTTCGCGTCAATGGCGTGTGCTGGGGTGCAGCCGGATTCGTGCGGTCCGGGCCGGATTTCACCGACCGTGAGCTCGAGTTCCTCACACTCGTGGCTCCCGGCTTGGCGGTCGCGACGCGGGCCGCGTCCGTACACCCCCCGGCGGTCTCCGGTCGCGGCGACCAGGGTCCCGCGGTAGTGGTCACCGACGCCGCCGGCGATCCGATTGCGCTCACGGCCGCTGCCCGCGGCTGGCAGGACCGCTTCGACGAGGTCGCCCCGGGCAGGCTGACCGTGGTGCTGCGGGCCGCGACGTTCGGGGCGCGGTCGAGCGGGTCGGGGATCTTCAAGGCGCGGGTGCGCGACGCGGAAGGTGGCTGGATTCTGGTGCGCGCCACGGCCTTGATCGGCGGCGACGAACCGCAGACGGTGGTCACCCTCGAACCCGCCGTCGACGGCGAGCTGACGGGACTGCTGCTCGCGGCGTATGCGGTGACCGCACGCGAGCGTGACGTGTGCGCCGATGTGATGGCCGGCTACGCGACATCCGAGATCGCGGACCGCCGCGGCATCACGGTGAACACCGTCCAGGACCACCTGAAATCGGTGTACGCGAAGGCCGGGGTCCGCAGTCGCGCGGAACTCGCCGCTCGGCTGCGGACCGGTCGAGAGCACTAGCGGCGGCTCACGAACCGGCCCCGCCCTCCACGGCGACTCAGCGCGGTTCGGGCCGCTCCTGGTAACACTTGAAACTCAGTGCGAGACGGCCACGCCCGTGTGTCATCGAGCGCAGGGCGACCGGATAGTCGGTGACCTCGCTCGTCGGCACCGACGCGATCACGGTGACCTCGCCGTCCCCTGCCGGTTCGGTGCCCTCGATCTGGCCGCGGCGCCGTCCGAGATCCGCCATCACGTCACCCTGAAGCGCCGACGGCACCGTGACTTCGACGTGGTCGACGGGTTCGAGGACGAGGGTGCCCACCTTGTCGATGGCCGCACGGAGGGCGAGTGCCCCCGCCATCCGGAAACTGAAATCGTCGGAGTCGACCGAGTGATGCTTGCCGTCGAGAACGGTGGCCCGCAGGTCGACGAGCGGAAACCCGTGCCGGCCTCCGCGTCCCATCGATTCGGCGATCCCCTTGCCGACCGCGGGGATGAGGGATTTGGGTATCACTCCACCGCGGGTCTCGTCGACGAACTCGTAGCCCTCGTTGCGGGGGAGCGGCTCGAAGCGGACCGTCGCCACCCCGAACTGGCCGTGGCCGCCGCTCTGCTTCTTGTGGCGGCCCTCCGTCTCCACGGTGCCGAGCAGCGTCTCGCGGTACGCGATCTTGACAGGTTCGGTCTGGAGGGTGATGCCGTACCGCCGCTTCAACCGGGTCAGCGCGACCTGCACGTGCACGTCGCCGGCGCCCCGGACCACCGTCTGGTGGGTTTCGCTGTCGCGGGTCACCTCCAGCGTCGGGTCGTCGCTGACGAGCTCGGCGAGGGCCGTCGCCAGTTTGTCCTCGTCGCCCGCGCTCTCGGCGGCCACGGCGATCCCGTAGACGGGACGCCGGTGCACGATCGGAGGAACGGTGAGGGACGAGCCGATCGGGGCGAGGGTGTCGCCTGTCGAGACGTCGGTCAGCTTGATGGCGCCGACGATGTCGCCTGCTTCCGCGGTGTCGATCGCCGTGTGTTTGCTACCGAGGACGCGAAGAAGGTTGTGCAGGCGCTCCTTCGCGCCGGTGCGCTGGTTGACGAGAATGTCGTCGGCGTGCACGGTGCCGGACAGGATCTTCACCAACGCCACCTGCCCGACGTATTCGTCGGTTTGCGTCTTGAAGACGTACGCGAGCGGGTCGCCGGACGGATCGCACCGCACCTCGGCGACCCCGTCGCCGTGAACCTCGATGCCCGGGACCTCCGACGGTGCGGGCGCGATCCGGCACACGAAGTCGAGCAACCGGTCGACGGCGATCGCATCGACAGCCGACCCGCACAGCACCGGCCACAGCGAGCCCGCCGCGAAACCCGCGCGGAGCGCGTGCTCGAGTTCGGCCACGGAGATGTCCTCCCCGTCGAGATACTTCGAGAGCAGGTCGTCCTCGATCTCGACCACGTCCTCCACGAGATGCTCGTGCTGTTCGTGCTCGCGGTCGGCGATGTCGGCGGGCAGTTCGTCGCTCGTGTTCGCGGACCCGCTGTCGTAGAGGATGACGTGCTCGGTGAGGAGATCCGCGACCCCGGTGAACGCCGACGCCTCGCCGACGGGCAGGTCGACCGGCTCGACCCCGGACCCGAAATGGTCGCGGATCCCGGCCAGGACGACGTCGAACGACGCCCGCTCCTTGTCCATCTTGTTCACGAACAGGATGCGCGGAATGGAACGCTCACCGGCCGCCTGCCACAGCAATTCGTCGTTCACCTGCAGGCCGCTGACGCCGTCGATCACGAACACGGCGACGTCCGCGACCCGGAGCGCGGTCATCGCGTCGCCGACGAAATCGGCGTAGCCCGGCGGGTCGAGCAGGTTGATCCGGTAGTCGCCCCACGAGAAGGAGGCCAGGCCGAGCGCCAGCGACTGCGTGCGGTCGTGTTCTTCCGGTTGGGTGTCGAGCACGGTGTTACCGCTCTCGACGCGTCCGGGCCGGGTGACGACACCGGCGCGGAAGAGCATCGCCTCCGCGAGCGTCGTCTTCCCGTTACCCTGATGTCCCATCAGAGCGATATTGCGGATCAGATCCGTCTCGGTCGTCACTGCTACCCCCACCACAGCACTGTCGTTGGGTCGCTCCCGACGATACCGCGCGAGCGACCGCCGGTGAGGCGTTATCTTCCACCTGGACAGGTGGGCGCGACCCCGTTCCACCACACCCGACACCGAATGGAGACCGGCATGGCTTCGGACGACTTCCTCGTCGAGCGTTCCACCGTCATCGATGCGAGCCCCGACGCCGTTCAGCCGCTCCTCGACAACTTCCGGCAGTGGCAGTCGTGGTCGCCGTGGGAGAACGTCGATCCCGACCTGAAGCGCACGTACTCCGGCCCGGCCTCGGGTGTCGGCGCCGCCTACGCCTGGGAGGGCAATCGCAAGGCGGGGGCGGGGTCGATGGTGATCACCGAGTCGGTGCCCGGTTCGAAGGTCGTGCTCGACCTGAAGTTCCTCAAACCGTTCAAGGCGGACAACGTCACGACGTTCCTCCTCGAACCGAACAGCGCCGGGACCACCGTCCGCTGGCAGATGACCGGCAAGACCAACCGCTTCTTCAAGATCGTGGGCGTCCTCTTCCCGATGGACAAGATGGTGGGCAAGGACTTCGAGAAAGGGCTCGCACAACTGAAGGCGACGGCCGAGCAGCGTCAGTAGTCGTTTCCCGTCGTCAACTCGAGGTCGGTCATGGTCTTGAACCGCGGCGTGCCGTCGCGGTCGTTGCGTGCCTGTTCCATCACGAGGCGGGCGGTCCGTCCGTTCAGGTGGAGCGTCGCGACCTGATCGCCGAAGAACGGTCCGGCGACCTTCGACCAGTGGATGGGTACGGGTGGCACTCGCGACACCCGGCCGAGGATGAAACGCACGGTCCGCTCGGTGGCGCGCCGCCACGAGATCCGGAATGCCACTTTCATGGCGGCCGGAACGTAGTTGTGCAGGGGAGAGCACGTCAGCTGATACACCAGTGACTGCAGCTTCTCGGCGTAGTGCGCCTGCGCGACGTAGGCGTGGTGGACGTCCCCGGACAGCACCGAGATGGTGGACGGCGCCCGCCCGGCCGGCCCGGCCTTGCGGCCCGCGCCGACCTCGGCGAAGAGGCGGGTCAACCGGTCGAACGAGTCACGGAACGCCGCCCAGTGCTCGAGGTCCGCCCCCCGCCGGATCTTCTCCGCCACGGCCGCCACCCGCGGGCCGCGGGACCCGGCGGCGAGCCGTTCGTCCCAGGACTCCAGGTCGTGAAGGGCGCGGGGCAGCAACCACGGCAGAGACGTCCCGACGAGCAGGTGGTCGTAGTCGCCCTCGGTCTGACGTTCGATCCAGGAGAATTCGGGGTCGGACACCATCTCGCGGCGACCGCCGGAGAGGACACGCCCGCACCGCGAGTCGATGACGAGCAGCCGCGCGACCCCGAGGTCCCGGCGATACGACCATTGCGTGCCCTTGGCCCCGTCCGCTTCCTCGTCGGCGGCAGACGCGAATTCGCGGAGCATCGGCTCGACGTCGCCACCGTGCTTCCGAACCCGTTGATACAGTTCGTTTTCGGCTAGGTGGCTCGGCGCCAGGTTCCCGAGGTGCTGGTACACCCAGTACGAGGACAACGCGCCGACGATGCGCTCCTCCCACCACGACGTGGCCTCGAGTTCGGCGCGCCAGGATTCCGAGGTGTTCCAGTCGTCCCGGACGTCGTGATCGTCGAAGATCATCGACGTCGGCACGGTGGACATCAGCCAGCGCACCTGAGGGTCCGTCCACGACTCGGCGTAGAGCCAGGTGTACTCCTCGAAATTGCGCACCTGCGGCCCCGGTGGCTCGTTCACGTCGTGGATCTCGGCGACCCGGGCCTCGGTCTCGGGGGAGAGTTCGTCGGCGTACACCTGATCCCCGAGCAGCAGCAGGGCGTCGGGCCACTGGTCCGGCGACTGTTCGGCCATCCGCACCGCATACGCGTCCAGGGCGTCGGCGCCGAGGTGCCGGTTGCCCTCCGTCGTGGACATCGTGGCGAACCGGCACGACCCGAACGTGAGGACGAGCGTGTCGTCGTCCTCCCGGAGCGTGCGGATCATCGAGGGGACGGCGCTCGGCAGCGGCCACACCGGGCGGCCGTCGAGGGTCACGTCGTACGGGGTGGTCGACCCTGGCTCCAGACCCTCCACGACGACGAGTGCATAGTGGTGACCCGACACGTTCCACGTGCGTTCCTCGTGGCCGAGGACCCGGACGGTGCACGCCTCGGACGTCTCGACCCACACCGTCGCATCGCACGTGCCGACATGTCTCAGCAGTGGCCCCAGAATCAGCTCCGCCACGACGTCACCTCGCCGATGTTCGTTCCATGCAGTCAGCTTACGGACGTCGGCGTCGGCGAGGGCGCTACATCCGAAGATGCCTGTCGGACAGTATGTGTCGGAGGGTTCGGCTAGCCTTTCGCGCATGGCTGAACCAGTGAAGGGGCCCGCGTCCTATTTCCCGTCGATCGAGGAGAAGTACGGTCGGCCGATCAGTGAATGGCAGACGCTCATCCGGTCGTCCGAGCTGACCAAGCACATGGAGTTGGTGAGCTGGCTGAAGTCCGAGCACGGCCTCGGTCACGGCCACGCCAACGCGCTGGTCGCGCACACCCTGAAGGAGGACGCCGCCGGCTGACGGTCTCGGTCCAGGTCGGCGCCGGAGGTCCTCGCCGCCCTGGCGCAGCTATATCCGGACCTCTCGCCGCGATGAATCCGGTATTCGGCCGCGGGCTATCATTCCGACGACGAATCTGGTGTCGAGGGTTCTGCTGTCGAAGGGAATCGAAGTGAGCACGAAAATCGAACAACTGGAGTTCCAGGCGGAGACCCGCCAGCTCCTGGACCTCATGATCCACTCGGTGTACTCCAACAAGGACTCGTTCCTGCGGGAGCTCATCTCCAACGCGTCGGATGCGCTGGACAAGTTGCGGCTCGAAGCCTTCCGCAACAAGGAGCTCCACGTCGACACGTCGGATCTGCACATCGAGATCGAGGTGGACGCGGAGCAGCGCACGCTCACCGTCCGCGACAACGGCATCGGCATGTCCCACGAGGAGGTCGTCGACCTCATCGGCACGCTGGCCAAGTCCGGCACCGCAGACCTGCGCCGCAAGTTGAAGGAAGCGCAGGACGCCGCCGCCTCCGAGGAACTGATCGGGCAGTTCGGCATCGGCTTCTACTCGACGTTCATGGTCGCCGACAAGGTCACCCTGCTGACGCGGAAGGCAGGCGAGAGCGAGGCCACGCGCTGGGAGTCGAGCGGCGAGGCCACGTACACGATCGAAGCGGTCGACGACGCCCCGCAAGGCAGCTCCGTCACCCTGCACCTCAAGCCCGAGGACGCCGAGGATCACCTGCACGACTACACGTCGGAACGGAAGATCAGGGAGCTCGTCAAGCGCTACTCCGACTTCATCGCGTGGCCGATCCGGATGAACGTCGAGCGTACGGTCCCCGCGGAGGGCGACGGCGAGGACGAGGTCACCACGACGTCCGAGACGATCAACTCGATGAAGGCGCTGTGGGCGCGCTCGAAGGACGACGTCTCCGAGGACGAGTACAAGGAGTTCTACAAGCACATCGCCCACGCCTGGGACGATCCGCTCGAGGTCATCCCGATGAAGGCGGAGGGCACGTTCGAGTTCCAGGCACTGCTGTTCATCCCGTCCCACGCCCCGTTCGACCTGTTCATGCGGGACGGGAAGACGGGTGTGCAGCTGTACGTCAAGCGCGTCTTCATCATGGACGACTGCGACCAGCTGATGCCGGAGTACCTCCGCTTCGTCAAGGGTGTGGTCGACGCTCAGGACCTGTCCCTCAACGTGTCACGTGAGATTCTTCAGCAGGACCGGCAGATTCGTGCCATCCGGCGCAGGCTCACCAAGAAGGTCCTCACCACGATCAAGGACCTGAAGGCCGAGCGGCCCGACGACTACCGCACGTTCTGGGCGGAGTTCGGCCGCGCGGTCAAGGAAGGCCTGATGTCGGACACCGACAATCGGGATGTGCTGCTGGGTATCTCGTCGTTCGCGTCCACCCACAGCGAGGAGGAGCTGACCTCTCTCGAAGACTACGTGGCGCGGATGAAGGACGGTCAGGAGCAGATCTTCTACGCAACCGGCGAATCCCGGCAGCTGCTCGAGAGCTCACCGCACATGGAGGCCTTCCGCGCGAAGGGCTTCGAGGTGCTGCTGCTCAC
>Ga0247825_10002908_pt1 | contig 11289 bp, 8 predicted proteins | sample 13C_Vanillin_Day_FD_194413 | JGI IMG/M metagenome (GOLD analysis project Ga0247825, IMG submission 194413) | Soil microbial communities from agricultural site in Penn Yan, New York, United States - 13C_Vanillin_Day48 | ecosystem: Environmental > Terrestrial > Soil > Agricultural land | place... | reverse complement strand
GATCAGGATTCCGGTCGATTCCGAATCAGCCTCTCACTGGGTCGCGCGGACTACACCGCCAAAGCGCGAATGATGGTGGACGGAACCGATCCGCTCTCCAGCGAGGTCCTGGAACGTCGCACACCCGTGATTATCAACGACAGCCTGACCGATCCGCTTGTCCGGCAATGGGAAGCAGCGTCTCGCGCCCTCGGCGTCTATTCGATGATCGGGATTCCACTCACCTTTGACGAAGATGTGGTGGGATTGGCGTTTCTCGACTCCGAGAACGAGAAAGCCGCATTCTCTCCCTGGCAAGTCGAGGCGGCCGGCCAGCTCGGCGCACTGTGTGGCGCACCGTTGACCATGGCCACCGTCCTCGGTAAACAACTACGTTCGTTGCAGAGCGCTCGTCGGGAAAACACCACGCTTCGTCGTCTCATGCGCCTCGATCAGCTCCTCGAAGATTTCATGTCAAAGGGCGTTTCCCCTTCTGCGTTGGCTGACCACGCTGCTCGCTTGCTCGGACGACCCGTCAGTGTTCACGACCGACGGTGGCGTGCCGTTGCGCAGGGACGACCGGCGGGGACAGAGGGGAGTCAGCTGGTCAACCTCGGCGACGAGCGCATCCAATCCCACCCCAGAATTCAGATGGATCTCGCACATATTCGCCAGCACAGAGGAATCCGAACCGTTGCTGCCTTCCCGCCGCTCGGGATTCATCACCGATGCATCGTCGCCCCCATCGAACTCGGCGGCGAGAGTTGGGGACACTTGGTCGTGCACGAGATCGGCCACCCGTTCCAACCATTTGAGCATGAGGCATCATATCGAATTGGCGCCCGGTTCGGCGCCGCGGTCGCAGCCTCGAATCGTGGCGCCACTACCGTCGCCGACCTGAGAGCTACCGTGCTCCACGACTTACTGGAAGGAACCGGTGAACCGGCTGCGCTAACCGACCGTGCAGCCGTCGCCGGCCTGACCACAGGCACAAACCACCTACTTTTGCTGTTCAGCACACCGTCGCCGGCTGGCCTTCCCACAGACGATGCCCAGAACCTCGCGGCTCTGGCCGGCCATGCCTTGGGTGGGGGCAGCATCGTCACGTCGGCCAGACACAGGGATCTGGTTGTGCTCGCTGACGCTCCCCAGAAGTCTCTGCGTGAGCTGCGTGACTGTGTCAGCCGGCTTCTCGTTGAGCGTGGCTGTCCGAGCGAAGTGACAGCAGTTGTCTCAGAACCATTTTCTGAAGTCGCTGATACTCACGAGGTCTACACCGAGTGCAAGCAGGCTATGCGCTGCACCCACCGATTCCGTCATCCTGGCCTGCCGCGCGCTGTACTCGTTTCCGATCTCGGACCTGCGCTGCCGTTCGTTGCGTCGGTCGATGTGGACGAGGCACGGGCCTACGCACGTCGAAACTTGAGGGGCCTGGACGGGTCAATCGGCGAGGACGAACTCTTCGTCACCGCCCGGGTCTTCCTCGAGTCGACGAATGTGCGCAAGGCTGCACGGGCCTTGGGGGTACACGAGAACACAATCCGGTACCGCTTAGCTCGAATCGAGAAGCTCACCGGTCTCGACCTTCTTAACGAGGCCGCTGACCAATTGAAGGCAGAGTTGTCGATTTCTGCCCTTCGACTGGTCGGCGACATGCCGTGGGACTTGCCGCGCGTCCCGGTGACCTAGGAAGCTGAGCACTCGCGCGTTCAATTGTGGTAATTCACAATCGAACGACTGGACGCACCGTGTGGACATGGCAGTCAGCGCTAGCCTTCCGATACGAGCAACAGCGGTCGAGTTCGTGCCAACTCAACGAATCAAACCAGGCGTGCTCGAGTCTTGGATCGCCCAAGTGCCACATCAAGGGAAAGGGAATCCTTGCCATGTCCGTAGACCAGTTGACCGAACGGGTTCAAGGCCTCCTCGATCGGCAAGAGATCCTTGATGTTGTGACCCGCTTTGCGCGTGCTGCGGATCGGTTGGACCGGGATCTTTATCTAAGTACCTACCACCCAGATGCGGAAGATGACCACGCCGTTTTCGTCGGCGGACGTGAAGAGTTCTACGACTGGATGGAAACCACGCTTCGCGAACAGCGGCACAGTACGCATCACTTCCTGGGTAACCATGCAGTAGAGATCGAGGATACGGTCGCGCATGCGGAGACGTACTTCATCGCGAGCAGCCTTACCAGGGGCCGTAAACCATTCTCGATGGTCGGCGGCAGGTACATCGATCAACTTGTGAAGGAGAACGGTCGCTGGATGATTCTGAAGCGACTGGTCCTCACCGACTGGCAGCTTCCTGTTGCCGAACAGCCAGAGGAGAGCACCACAGCCTCACTCGAGCACTTTCCACCACGCGAACGAGCGGTAGCCGAGTCCCGGGAGCTGCCTCACCGGGATCGTGCAGATGCGAGCTACCAGCGCCCGCTCGAGATCTCGAAGGAGCGCCTCGCGGCGTATCGCTCGGCGATGAGGAACAGTTAGCCGCACCCTCTTTCATTCTGTGGGGTCAGGGGCCTTACCACCCCCTGGCCCCACAGTGCGTTCTGGATTGGATAGAGCCGCGCCGCTGTGCGTAGGCCCTTCTTCTTCCAATGTTGGAGAGAGCGACAAGGCACGTCGGTGCCGCACCTCACTAATGTCCACCGTCTGCATAGATTTCGGGTCAATGACCTGCAGTTGAGCGCTAGGCGCACTACAGGACCGATCATCTTCCCCCGGAGTCGAGAGCGCATGGAGAACACTGACGTAGGAGCGAAGGCCATGACGACAAAGTTGGATTCGCATGCAGCAGAGGTAGATCCCGAAGCACGGACAGTTGTCGCGGCACGCGACGCTGTTCCTGCCGGTGATCTTGAGGCGATGCGGCGAAAGTACGCCATATGCGGCACGCGCTTCGCACCTTCGATGCAAGAAGGCCTGCAGGTTCATGAGCACGTCATCGAGGAGAACGGCCGTCGTACGCCCACCCGCCTATACCAGCCCGCCGGAGCGGCGACGGGAGGGCTTGTCGTGTGGGCGCACGGCGGGGGCTGGATCACAGGATCTGTCGCAGGTTTCGAAGGTACCGCCGCCTCGATCGCCGCACACAGCAACACCGCCGTCCTCTCGATCGACTATGCCCTCGCCCCGGAACATCCCTTTCCGCACGCGCTCGAACAGGTTCGCGACGTGGTCCGTTGGGTCCGGGAGGGCGATGGGGTCGACGTGCTCGGTCACGACCCTGACCGGGTGGTGGTCGGGGGCGACAGTGCAGGCGGCAACCTGGTGGCGGTGGCCGCGCGCACACCGCATTTGCGCCCTCTGGTGGGGCAGGTCTTGGTGTATTCCGTCACCGATCGTCGATCGACACGGCCGTCCTACTCGGAGCCCTCGCCCGTTCTGTCGGCATCGGCACTGGAGGCCTGCTGGGACATGTACCTCGGCGGCCCGGTCACTGGACCACTGCCGGACTTCTCCCCGATCGACGGCGAGCTCGGCGGACTGCCGCGGACCCTGCTCGTTCAGGCCGGCCTCGACATCCTCCGCGACGACGGGGTCGCCTACTCGGCGGCGCTACGCGCGGCCGGCGTGCAGGTCGAGACCCATACCTATCCGGACCTTCCGCACGGATTCCTCGACTGGGCCGGCGTCGTTCGGCAGAGCCGGGAGGCCCACGCCCGGATCGGCCGATTCGTCCGGGCAGTTGTCGCGCATCCGGGCGCCTAGCCGATGCCCGGCCAGTTCCGGGCATCCGCCCAACTGACTATTGGAATGGAGCACAACGTGGATCTTCACTGGATCGAGTACGAGACCATCGACGACGGCACGATCGCCCTCATCACGCTAAACCGGCCGCGTCAGCGCAACGCTCAAAGCCGCGGTCTTCTGGTCGAACTGGACGAAGCGTTCTCGGCGGCGAACGCCGACGACAACGTGCGGGTGGTCGTCCTGAGGGGGGCCGGAACCTCGTTCTCGGCGGGACACGACCTCGGCTCACGCGAGCATCTTGCGGAGAAGCTGCCCGGGCCCAGCCAGCACCCGACTTACCAGCAGTTCGGTGGAACCCGGTCCGGCGTTGAACGGATGTGGGGCCAGGAACGCCACTTCTATCTGGAGAAGACGAAGCAGTGGCGCGAGATCCAGAAGGTGACGATCGCGTCCGTGCAGGGTCCCGTCTACGCCGCTGGGCTGATGCTGATGTGGGCGTGTGACCTCATTGTCGCGGACTCGACCGCGACGTTCGCCGATGTGGTCGGCACCCGTCTCGGGATGTGTGGCGTCGAGTACTTCGCTCACCCATGGGAGCTCGGGTTCCGCCGGGCGAAGGACCTTCTGCTGACGGGAGACTCCCTGAGCGTGGACGAGGCGTACCGGATCGGCATGGTGTCCCGGGTATTCGAACCCGACCAGCTCGTGGACTCGACGATCGCGTACGCCCGGCGTATCGCCGAGCTGCCCTCCGTGGCATCGACCCTTATCAAGAACCAGGTGAACGAGGCGCAGGACGCGCAGGGATTCAACCAGGCGCTGTCGTCGGCATTCATGCTGCACCAGCTCAACCACGCGCACTGGCAGATGCTCAGTGGCGGCGAAGTGACCGTGCAGACAGAGCAGTTCGGTGGGCGCGCCCGCGCGGAGCAGCCCCCGATCGTGCCCACTTCGAAGTCGCAGGTCCGAGCTGACGACCCCGTCGCATGATCCCCACCTCCGCTCCCACCCGCTGACGAATCGGACGAGATGACGACATGGACCTGAAATACCCACCCGCATCTGAGGAATTTCGTACCGAGATACGGGGCTTCCTCGACGAACACTTGCCGGACTCGTGGACCGGGGTCGGCGCACTTGATCCCGACGCGTTGAACGAGTTCATCCCGCAATGGCGGTCAGTCCTCGCCGAGAACGGCCTGCTGGCACCGCACTGGCCTGAGAAACACGGCGGCCGCGGCCTCTCGGTAGTCGAGCAGTCGATCCTGATCGAGGAGTTCGTCCGGCGGGGTGCGCCACACCAGCCCGCAGCGAACGATCCGTTCGGAATCAACCTGCTCGGCCCGACGCTTTTGGCCTGGGGCACTCCGGAACAGCAAGACTACTTTCTCCCACGCACCCTCAGTGGGGAAATCCGCTGGGCCCAGGGATATTCGGAACCGGAGGCGGGGTCCGATCTGTTCGGCCTCCGCACCCGCGCCGAGCGGACCGAGACCGGATGGCGGGTGAACGGGCAGAAGATCTGGCAAACCGCAGGCGTCACCGCGAACTGGATCTTCATGTTGGTCCGCACGGACCCCGAATTGGAACGGGGAAGGGGGATCTCGTTCCTTCTCCTTCCCCTCGATCAGGAGGGCGTCGAGGTCCGAGGAATCACCAACATGGCCGGACAAGTGGAGTTTTCCGAGGTCTTCTTCACCGACGCGATCGCGTCGCACGACCACCTGGTCGGTGCGCTCAACGGCGGGGCACGGGTCGCGCTCACCCTGCTCGGGTTCGAGCGCGGTGCCAGTGGTATCGCTGCGTCCCTGCGTAATCGGATCGAACTGGACAGGATCTGGGGTCTTGCAACCTCGCAGGGCCGGGCCGACGACCCCCGCATCCGCGAGCGTCTCGCCGAGTGCCTCGCGGACGTGCACGCGCAGCGGAGCGTCGCGGTGAAGATCATGACCATGGCCGCCAACGGCGAGGATCCAGGCGCGTTGTCCTCCGTGGTCAAGCTAATCGCCTCCACCTACCGCCAGAGTGCGACGGAACTCGCGCTCGACCTCGTCGGTAACGAGGTCAACGACCTCGACGGTGGCGAGCCCCAGGAGATGCTGCAGCCGCAGTCACTCGGATTCGACGCCGACTCCTCGGTGGCGTGGCTCAGTGACTTCCTCAACGCGCGCGCGATCTCCATCTACGGGGGATCCAGCGAAATCCAGCGCAACACCATCGCGGAGCAAATCCTCGGCCTACCACGCGACAAGCGCAGTTGACGCGACGAGCCGAAAGAAAAGAGAGAGTGCAATGAGATTCGGACTCGACGAAGACCAGTCGTCGCTGCAGGCAGCCGTCCGGCAGCTGTTCGAGCGGCATGCGCCGCTCGACGAGACTCGTTCCGCATTCAACATGTCCTCTCACCAGGGCACCTGGGAGCGGATGACGGACATGGGACTGCAGGGCCTGACCTTGCCGGACGAGGTCGGGGGCAGCGACGCCACGCTGCTCGAACTCGGTGTGGCACTGCAGGAGGCCGGGCGAGTCCTGCTGCCCGGGCCATTTCTCGCGAGCGCCGGCCTGGCGACGAGTGTGCTGGGGGCGGGTGACACCCGCACCACTCGCGCGTGGACGGAGCGGCTGGCCGCCGGCCAGCTGATCGGAACGGCGTGCATGGACGCGACCGGGGTGACGGTCCAGGGCACGGGTGACCGCGTGGTGTTGAGCGGTGGCACGGGCCCCGTCCTCAGCGGCGACGTCGCCGACGTTCTCGTGTTGGTGTCGACGCACGAATCCGACGTCCGCCTGGTCGTCGTCGACCTCGCGGCACCGGGCGTCGAGTCTCGCGTCACGACCGGAGTCGACCCGTCCAGGGGTTTCGCCGAGTTCACGTTCGACCGCGCAGAGGCGAGCGTGCTCGATTCCGATCCCGCCGCCGTGGACCGTGCGCTGGGAGCGGCGGCGTTGTGTGTTGCGGCCGAACAGGTGGGAGCAGCGGAGGCCGTCCTGGCGATGACGGTCGACTACGCCCAGACACGACATCAGTTCGGCAGGCCGATCGGCTCCTTCCAGGCTGTCAAGCACCGGTGCGCGGACATGTTCGTCGATGTCGAGCGGGCGCGGTCCGCGGTGATGGCAGCGACCCACGACCTCGTCGCGGAAACCGGCTCGGCCGCAGAGCCGTACATGGCCGCGGGCACCGCCTCCCGGTCGTTCGGCCGGGTTGCCCGTAGCGCGATCCAGGTGCACGGCGCGATCGGATTCACTTGGGAGCACAATGCTCCCCGCTTCCTCAAGCGCGCCCTGTCGACGGCTGCCGTGGTCGCCGCGTTCGCGCCGGCAACGCGCGCAGTTCGAAGTCTCGAGACGGCGTCGGTTGGCGATCGAAAGGTGGTACAGGAGGCTGTGGGATGAGGAAAACCTACTCGCGCGAACAGATCGAAGAGATCGCCCATCTATATCGAAACTGGGGTCGGTGGGGCGAGGACGACGAAACCGGGACCGCCAATCTGGTCACGCCGGCCCGCGTCGCTCGTGCAGCCCAACTTGTCCGGACCGGCAAGACGTACTCCCTCGCTTTGCCACTCGACAGGACGGGTCCGCAGACCGGACGCGGCCGCACCGGTCGCACGAACGCGCAGCACTACATGGCGCGCACCGGCGGCGACATCGCCGCCGACGCGGGCGACGTGCCGCAGTTCGACGGCACCGATGATCTCGTCCACCTGTATCTGCAGGCAGGCACTCAGTGGGACGCGCTCGCACACGCCTTCTACGGGCAGCAGATGTACAACGGCCGAACGACGGCGGACGTCACGAGCGCAGGCGCGCTGAAGAACTCGATCACCAGCATCGGGAACCGGGCAATTGGCCGGGGTGTGCTCCTGGACGTGGCGCGCGCCAAGGGCGTCGAGTGGCTCGATCCCGGGTACGCGATCGACACGAGCGACCTCGAGCGCTGTGCGGACGCACAGGGCATCGAGGTGGGCACCGGAGATTTCGTGCTGGTCCGCACCGGGCAGATCGCCGAGACTCGGGCGCGGGGAGACTGGGGCGACTACGCGGGAGGTGACGCTCCCGGGTTGTCCGTAGACGCAGCCCACTTCCTGTGCAGCCGGGACGTCGCAGCGGTCGCGTGTGACACGTGGGGGCTCGACGTGCGACCGTACGAGTCGACGGAGGTGCTCGCACCGTTGCACGTCGTGCTACTCGTGAACGCGGGGATTCACATCGGCGAAATGTGGGACCTCGAGGAACTGGCGAGCGACTGCGCTGCCGACCGGGTGTACGAGTTCTTCCTGAGCGCCCCACCGCTCACGATCACCGGCGCCGTCGGTTCACCGCTGAACCCCGTGGCGGTGAAATGAGTCCGGGCTGTGTGGTGCACGGGTTCCGTCACCACACAGCCCGAATCACGCCGCTCGCGCGGCATCACCCCGCCGGCGGGTTGACGATCATCTTCCTTCGGCGGATACACCAGCCCCCGCTCTCGCGGACCAGCTCGTCCTCGTAGTAGCCGATCGAATAGGTGACGATCGCACTACCTGTGTTCTTGAACGCGGCAAGTTCCGACTTCGCGGAGGCCTTGTCAGGTCCCCGGAAGTCGATGATCGGTGTCGACACGAAACGGACCGAGCTCCCTACACCGGGTGTGGGAACACGGCTCGCCGACGACGCATCGAAGTAGTCCATGATCGCGGTGAAGCCCTCGCAATGGATGTCGACGCCCTCCGCGGTCCACACCGCGTCCTGCGTCCAGATGCTTGCGAACGCGGCCCGGTCGACGCGGTCCATGCCCCAGGCGTACTTGCTGAACAACTCGGCGATGGCGAGTCGGTCTTCCGCGGTTCCGGATTCCACCGTCCACGATCCTTTCTCGGCTGTTGTGATGGTCAGGCGGCGCAGTCCGCCAACCGCTGCGGCTCCTGCGGGGACGCGGTCCGCAGGTCGCTCCGGCGCACCCGGCGACTGAAGGACGCGATGCGCCTGCCTGCTCTCGTCATCGCCCAGTAGACGACCATCGCGGTCGGGAACGGCACCACCAGTTTGCCGGACGGCGTCTTGTAGTAGCTCGGCGTGGTCTTCCACACGGTCTTGGCCAGCGCACGCTGCAGCCATGTGTTGTACGCGGCGTGGAAGCTCTCGCGCGTCTCGATCGCGGTGACGCCGGTGCGCCGCATCCTCCGGATGTCACGGACCGCGTAGTTCGCCTGGGTCTCGAGGTTGTAGACGATCGTGCCCATGTTCGTGTTGGGCCCGAACAGCATGTAGAAGTTGGGGAATCCGGGCACGGTGATGCCGAGGAACGCGTCAGGTTCACCGTTCCAGCGATCATGGATCGAAACGCCGCCGCGGCCCCGGAGGTCGATTTCCCCAAGGTATCCCGCCGCTCGGAATCCGGTCGCCAGGATGATCGCGTCGAACTTGTGTTCGTGACCCGACACGTCGACCAGCCCGCCCGCCGTCACCCGCTCGACGGCCTTCGGCAGGAAGGTCACGTTGTCACGGAGCAGGGTCTCGTAGAAACCGGTTGCCCGGACGGGACGCTTGCCGAAGAACGGGTGATTCGGCGTGACCGCGGCCCGCAGGTCCGGTCGGTCACGGAACGTATCGGTGATGTAGGCCTCACCCTGGGCCTGCGCCGTCGCGTTCTCCTTCGTGTCGGGCTGCATCTGCTTGCCACCCCAGAACCGGATCTGCTCTCGTGCGAAGCTTCGATAGCGCTCAAAGCGGTACCGCCACGGATTTCTCAGCTGCGTGCGCTCGAGGTCGCTGAGTTCGCGTTCACCCTTGGGTGTCACCCAGCCGGGATCGCGTTGGAAGATCGTCAGGTGTTTGACGTTCGGAGCCAATGCGGTGGCGAGCTGCGCACCGGTAGAGCCGGTTCCGACGATGGCGACGTTCGCGTTCGACAGGTCGTGCCCGTGCTCCCAGCGCGCGGTGTGGAACATCGGCCCTTCAAAGGAGTCCATACCCGGCCAGTCGGGATAGCGCGGGACGTTGAACAACCCGACCGCCGAGATGACCACGTCGAACTCTTCGACCGTGCCGTCTTCGAGATGCACGTCATAGCCGTGCCGGGCGTCGTCCCAGACCAGTGAACGAACCGCGGTCCCGAATCGGATGTGCGGGCGAATGCCGAAGTCGTCGACGACATCCTCGATGTACCGGATCAGTTCCGCCTGCCTGCCGTGGGTCCGGGGCCAGTCGAAGTACCGGAACGAGTACGAGTACCAGTGCGACGGGGTGTCGACCTCCGCACCCGGGTAGGTGTTGTCGCGCCAGACACCTCCGACCTCGTCGGCCTTTTCGAAGATTGTGAACGAACCGATCCCGGATGTGATCAGCTTTGCGGCGGCGGCGATCCCGCCGAAGCCGGCACCGATGATCGCCACCCGGGGGGCGCGCGTGTCCGGGCTTCCCCGACCATGAGTCAGCATTTGATGCTCCCTTACAAATCAAGTTGGCAGCGAGGCTAATCACCGACGGGCATGTTCACGGTCATACCGGCCTGCGCAATTGTGTTGGCCTACAAGCCTGATTCCCGATCAGATGTGCCCGTGCTCGGACAGTGCACTCAACTCCGCGTCACTGACGCCGAGCGCACCGAATATCTCGGCGTTGTGGGCTCCAAGTTCCCAGGGGCCGGTCCACCGCACACTGCCTGGAGTCCGGTCCAGGCGCGGCACGACGCCCGGCGACAGAAAGTCCCCGATGTCGTGGTCGTGGTGCACGACCAGCGCCTCCCGCGCCCGGAAATGTGGGTCCTCGACGATGTCAGCCACGCTGTACACCGGCCCGGCAGCCACCTCGGCCGAGGCAAGGATCTCGTCGAGGTCCGCCGCATCGTGTTTCACCGCCCAGTCCGCGACGAGCTGCTCGAGTTCCGTCTGGTTCTCCGCCCTGCCGACGTGGTTGTCGAACCGGGGGTCGTCGGCGAGTTCCGGTTGCCCCATCGCCTGGCACAGTCGACGGAAGATCTGGTCCTGGTTCGCGGCGATCGCCACCCATTTGCCGTCGCGGGACCGAAAGAGGTTCGACGGCGACACCCCGGGTAAGCCAGTGCCCGAGGGCTGCCGCACCTCCCCCAACAGGTCGTACTCCGCGAAGGAACTCTCCAGCATCGCCATACAGGACTCCGCCAGCGAAGCGTCGACCACCTGGCCACGGCCGCTGCGTGTGCGCTCGTGCAGTGCGGCGAGCACACCGTGCGCAGCGAACATGCCGGCCAGCGTGTCCCCTAACGAGATTCCACTGCGTGGGGGCGGCATGTCCGGATGTCCGTTGATGTAGCGCAAACCGCCCATCGCCTCACCGACCGCGGCATACCCAGCGCGGCTCGCGTAGGGGCCGGTCTGGCCGAAGCCGGAGATGCGGGCGAGAACGATGCCCGGGTTGGTCCGCGCGAGGCGGGGGTAGTCCAGTCCCCACTTCTCCAGGGTTCCTGGGCGGAAGTTCTCGACGACGACGTCCGCGCTGTCGCTGAGCCGGAGAAACTGGTCGCGTCCGGCCTCGGTGCGGAGGTTCGCCGTCACCAGCTTCTTGTTGCGCACCGTGATCGGCCACCACAGTGCCCGACCGTTGTGGGTGCCCCGCCCCCAGTGGCGCATGGGATCTGGACGTTCGGGGG
>Ga0247825_10002907_pt1 | contig 11289 bp, 8 predicted proteins | sample 13C_Vanillin_Day_FD_194413 | JGI IMG/M metagenome (GOLD analysis project Ga0247825, IMG submission 194413) | Soil microbial communities from agricultural site in Penn Yan, New York, United States - 13C_Vanillin_Day48 | ecosystem: Environmental > Terrestrial > Soil > Agricultural land | place... | reverse complement strand
CCGCAAGTCCGCCGGCACGGCCACGCGCGAGCGCGGCGGCGCGGGCGCCTTCATCGACGGGACCGACTACGGCCCGCTGGCGGACTGGATCGGCTTCCACCTGCGCATGGCGCAGATCGCCTCCTTTCAGGCGTTCGCCCGCGAGGTCGGCGAGGTCGATCTGCCGCCGGGCCGCTTTGCTCTCCTGACCCTGATCGGCCGCAACCCCGGCATCAGCCAGACGGTGCTGAGCCGCGCCGCCGGCCGCGACAAGTCCACGCTCACACCCGCCCTGCGCGACCTCAAGCGCCGCGGCCTGATCGAGCGCCAGCGCCTCGCCAGCGACCGGCGCAGCTATCACCTGACGCTGACGCCCGCAGGGCAAGCCACACTCAAGCGCCTTGCCGAATGCGCCGCGCGCCACGACCGCAACCTCGACCGCATCGTCGGCGCGCGCGACAAGCCCCGCCTGCTGCGCATCCTGCGCAAGATCATGTCGGAGCTCGGCTGATGGCTGAAGTCTCGTTCGCCAAGGAGATCGAGAGCCTGCGGCTCGGCGCCGGCGAGACCTTCTACGGCGAAGGTATCCTCGCCGTCACCAAGGCGCTGCTGCAGTCGGGCGTCGCCTACGTCGGCGGCTACCAGGGAGCGCCGGTGAGCCACCTGCTCGACGTGCTGGTGCAGTCGGAGGGCCTGCTCGGCGACCTCGGCATACATCTCGAGACCTGCACCAACGAGGCCGCCGCCGCCGCCATGCTCGGCGCCTCCATCAACTATCCCCTGCGCGGCGCCGTCACCTGGAAGTCGATCGTCGGCACCAACGTCGCCGCCGACGCGCTCTCCAACCTCGCTTCTCCCGGCGTGCAGGGCGGTGCGCTCATCATCGTCGGTGAGGACTACGGCGAGGGCGCCAGCGTCATCCAGGAGCGCACGCACGCGTTCGCCCTGAAATCGTCGCTGTGGCTCATCGACCCGCGCCCCGACCTGCCGACGATGGTGCGGGCGGTGGAGAAAGGCTTCGAGCTGTCGGAGCTCTCCAACACGCCCGTCATCCTCGAGCTGCGCATCCGCGCCTGCCACATGTTCGGCAGCTTCCTCGCCAAGGACAACGTGGCGGCCCGTTACTCCACCAAGGACCGCCTGGCGCCTGCCGGCTTCAACTACGAGCGCCTGTCGCATCCTCCCGCCACCTTCCGCCAGGAGGCCGACAAAGTTACGCGCCGTCTGCCGGCGGCGCAGAAGTTCATTCGCGATCACGGCCTCAACGAGCGCATGGGCCCGGCCGACGGCGACATCGGCATCATCGTGCAGGGCGGGCTCTTCAATGTGCTGAACGGCCGCCTCGCTCTCGCGGGCCTGAGCGATGTCGACGGCACCGTCTCGCTCCCCACCCTCGTGCTCAACGTCGTGCACCCGCTGGTGCCCGACGAGATCACCTCGTTCTGCGCCGGCAAGAAGGCCGTGCTCATCATCGAGGAAGGCGCGCCCGATTTCCTCGAGCAGGCGATCGGCCAGATCCTGCGCAAGGCCGACCTCAACACGCGCCTCTTCGGCAAGGACCTGCTGCCGATGGCGGGCGAGTACACGCCGTTGGTGGTCGGCAAGGGCCTTGCCGCGTTCTGCGCCCGCTATGGCCGCGTCACGCCTGCCCTCGATCAGTGGGTCGCCAGGGTCGACGCGCAGAAAGCCGAGGTCGACAAGGCCCTCGGTGCACCACTGCCTGCCCGCCCTCCGACGTTCTGCACCGGCTGCCCCGAGCGTCCCGTGTTCTCGGCCATGAAGCTCCTGCGCCGCGAGACGGGGCCCGTGCACGTCGCCGCCGACATCGGCTGCCACTCGTTTGCGACCTTCGCCCCCTTCAGCCAGGGCAACTCGATCCTCGGCTACGGCATGTCGCTCGCCTCCGCGGCTGCGGTGTCAGGTACGCAGCAGACGCGCCCCATCAGCGTCATGGGCGATGGCGGCTTTTGGCACAACGGCCTCATCACCGGCGTCGCCGGCGCCGTCTTCAACAAGGACGACTCGGTGCTGGTAGTCATGAACAACGGCTACTCCAGCGCCACCGGCCAGCAGGACATCCTCTCCTCCAAGGAGGAGCAGGACGGCCGCGGCAAAGGCCTCGACATCGAGGCCGCGCTCAAGAGCCTCGGTGTGCCCTGGATCCGGCGCGTGCGCACGTATGGCGTGCCGGGCGTGGTCAACACCCTGCGCGAGGCGCTGCGCACGGGACACAAGGGCCTCAAGGTCATCATCGCCGACGGGGAATGCCAGCTGGCGCGCCAGCGGCGCATCCGCCCCGAGCTCGCGAAGATGGTGGCGGCCGGCAAGCGCGTGGTGCGCACACGCTTCTGGGTCGACCCGGAGGTGTGCACGGGCGACCACTCCTGCATCCGCCTCTCCGGCTGCCCCTCGCTCACCATCAAGCCCAACGAGGACCCGCTGCGCTCCGATCCGATCGCGCATGTCAACAACGACTGCGTCGGCTGCGGCCTGTGCGGCGAGGTCTCGCATGCCGCGCAGCTCTGCCCCTCGTTCGCGCAGATCGACATCATCCAGAACCCGACTACGTGGGATCGCCTGCGGCGCAGGCTGTCGGCGGCGCTGATCCGTCTCCTCGGCGGCGGGCGCACCGGCAAGCCCGCGCTGGTGCCGGCAGAGTGATGCGCGTGTCGGAGGCGAGGCACATCAGGCTCCTGATTGCCGCGCTTGGCGGCGAGGGGGGCGGCGTGCTCGCCTCCTGGCTGCACCACGCCGCCATCGCCAGCGGCCACTTCGTGCAGGGCACCTACATCCCGGGCGTCGCCCAGCGCACCGGCGCCACCACCTACTACCTCGAGCTGGTGCCCGGCGCCGGTGCGCGCCACAGCTCATCCGCCGCGCGTCCCGTGCTCGCGCTCAACGCGGCGCCCGGCGAGGTGGACCTGGTAGTTGCAAGCGAGCTGCTGGAGGCGACGCGCACCATCGGAGCGGGCTTCGTCACGCCCGACCGCACCCACCTGATCGCCTCCTCCGCGCGCGTGTTCACCGTCGACGAGAAGGCCGCCATGGGCGACGGCCGGCTCGATCAGGCGCGCATGCTCGACATGGCCAAGCGCTTCTCGCGCCGCGCCACGATCGCCGACTTCGCCGCCGTCGCGACCCGGGCGGGCAGCCCGCTCAACGCCGTGCTGCTCGGTGCGATTGCCGCCTCCGGCGTGCTGCCGATCGCGGCGGACGCCTTCCGCGCCGCCATCCGCGCCGAGGGCAAGGCGGTGGACGCCAACCTGCGCGGCTTCGAGGCTGGAGTTGCGGGGTCAGACCCTGCTGCTCGTGCGATGGGGTCAGACCCTATTGCGCCGCCGGCAATCGCGGAGAGGGCGAGTGTTGAGGGTCTGACCCCTTCACTCCACGCCTTCCACCCCGAAGCCCGCGCCGTCCTCGCCCATGGCGTCGAGCGCCTCACGGACTACCAGGACGCCGCCTACGCCTCGCGCTATCTCGCCCGCGTCGCCCGCTTCGTCGGCAAGCCCGGCGCCGACGGTGCCTTCATCCGCGAGCTCGGCCGCCACCTCGCCGTGCGCATGAGCGTGGAGGACGTGATCCGCGTCGCTCAGCTGAAGCTGCGCGAGGCCCGCCTCGACCGCGTCGCCAGGGAGGCGAAGGCGCAGCCCCGCGACATCGTCGACGTGACGGAATACCTCAAGCCCGGCCCCGAGGAGGTGTTCGGCCTGCTGCCACCCGGGCTCGGCCGTTGGGCGCTGGCCCGGGTCCGCCACGATCGCTCCTGGGCGCTCAAGGTCACGACCACGCGCCTCTCGGGCTTCCTGCGCCTCAAGGTTCTCGCGGGCCTCAAGCGCTGGCGCCCGCGCACGCTGCGCTTTGCCGAGGAGGAGGCGTGGGTTGCGCACTGGCTTGACCTCGTCGAGCGCACGCTCGCCGTCGATGCCACCGCGGCGCGCGAGGTGGTGGCGACGGCCAGCCTGGTGCGCGGCTATTCCGACACCTACAAGCGCGGTCTCGACAACTGGACCGTCATCATGGAGCGCGTGGTCGAGCCGATGCTGGCGGGCGACCTGCCGCGCGTGCACTTCGCCGATGCCGTCCTGCAGGCGCGCCTCGCCGCGGCCAAGGACCCCGAGGGATGCACGCTGGCCGAGACCATCGCCGCGATCGCCCGCACCTCGGCCGCCCCCGGCAAGATCGCCGCGGAGTAGTCCCGTAGGGCGCAATAGCGATAGCGTATTGCGCCGATCACAAGATTGCGGCGCAATACGCCTTCGGCTATTGCGCCCTACAGGATGACCCAAGCGCCGTTCCATACCCGTATCGCCGCCGCGCCCGTGCTCCACGACCGCGAGCGGGCCGAGCGTGTGCTCGGAGAGATCGAGCGCCGCTGCGGCGAGCAGGCGGATCTCGCTGCCCTCGGGCGCCACATCACCGAGCCGTCCGTGCGGGACCTGCTGATGGGCACGTTCGGGGCCTCGCCCTATCTCGGGAGCCTCGCCGAGCGCCACCCCGCGAGCCTGCTTGCGACGCTCACCGCCTCGCCCGAGCAGCGCTTCGAGGAGCTGCGGCGCACGCTCGACGCCGCCATGGCCTCGGCCGACAACATCACCGACGCCATGCGCGCGCTGCGGCTGTTCAAGACCGACGTCGCCCTCCTGACCGCGCTCTGCGATCTCGCCGCCGTCTGGCCAGTGATGGAGGTCACGCATCGCCTGTCCGAGGCAGCCGACGCCGCCGTATCGACGGCCGTGGGCTTCCTCTTCCGCCAGGCCGCCAAGTCGGGCGAGTGGCAGGGCGATGGCCCAGACGGCTACGTCGTGCTCGGCATGGGCAAGCACGGCGCCTTCGAGCTCAACTACTCCTCCGACATCGATCTCATCGTCTTCTACGATCTCGCGCGCATACGCCTGCGCGCCGGCTCCGAGGTGCAGCGCTTCTTCGTGCGCGTCACCCGCGACCTTGTGCGCCTGCTCAACGAGCGCACCGGCGACGGCTACGTGTTCCGCACTGACCTGCGCCTGCGCCCCGATCCGGGCTCGACGCCGCTCGCGCTCTCAACCGACGCCGCCCTCAACTACTACGAGAGCTTCGGCCAGAACTGGGAGCGCGCGGCCCTCATCAAGGCCCGGCCCGTCGCCGGCGATGTCGCCGCCGGCCAGGCTCTGCTTCAGAGTCTGGCCCCCTACATCTGGCGCAAGTACCTCGACTTCGCGGCCATCGCCGACATCCACGCCATGAAGCGCCAGATCCACGCCTATCGCGGTTTCGGCACCATCGGCGTGGCCGGCCACAACATCAAGGTCGGCCGCGGCGGCATCCGCGAGATCGAGTTCTTCGTGCAGACCCAGCAGCTGATCGCCGGCGGACGCCAGAGCGAGCTGCGCGTGTCGGACACCCTGACCGCCCTGCAGCGTCTCGAGGAGCGCCGCTGGATCACCGCCGCCGCCCGCGACGAGCTCGGGGAGGCCTACCGCTTCCTGCGCACCGTCGAGCATCGCCTGCAGATGGTCGCCGACGAGCAGACCCAAACGCTGCCCGAGGAGCCCGACAAGCTGCTGGGGCTCGCCCGCTTCTGCGGCTTTCCCGACGCCGCAGCGTTCTCGCAGCGCCTAACCGGGGAGCTGGAACGCGTGCAGGCCCACTACGTTCGCCTGTTCGAGCACAGCCCCGAGCTGACCCGCAAAGGCGCCAACATGGTGTTTGCAGGCGAGTCCGACGATCCCGGCACCGTCGAGGCGCTCACCGCCATGGGCTACACGCGTGCGCCCGAGATCATCGGCCTGGTGCGCGGCTGGCATCACGGCCGCTACCCCGCCGTGCGCAGCGCGCGTGCCCGCGAGCTGCTGACCGAGGTGCAGCCGGCCCTGATCGAGGCGCTGGCCGCCACCGCCAATCCCGATCTCGCCTTCATCGGCTTCGACCGCTTCCTGTCCGAGCTGCCGTCCGGCGTGCAGCTGTTCTCGCTTCTGAAACAGAACCCTAGCCTGCTCGAGTTGCTGGCCGCCATCATGGGCACGGCGCCGCGGCTCACGCGCATCCTGAGCAAGCGCCGGCGCGCGCTCGATGCCGTGCTCGATCCGGGCTTCTTCGGCAGCCTGCCCGACCGCACCAGCCTCGATGCTTTGATCGCCGCCGAGTTCAAGAGTGCCGCCGACTTCCAGGAGGTGCTCGATCGCGCGCGCCTGTTCGCCGGCGAGCAGCAGTTCCTGATCGGCGTGCGCGTGCTGACCGGCACCATCTCCGCTGCCCAGGCCGGCGGAGCCTACGCATTGCTGGCCGAATGCATCGTCGCTGCCATGCAGGCCGAGGTGGAGCGCCAGATGGTGCGGGCGCACGGTCGCGTGCCGGGCGGCGGCGCGGTGATCGTCGCCATGGGCAAGCTCGGCGGGCGCGAGATGACGGCGGCCTCCGACCTCGACCTCATCCTCATCTACGACTACGACCAGGAAGCGACCATCTCGAGCGGGGTCAAGCCGCTGGCCGTGACGCAATACTATACGCGCTATACCCAGCGCCTGATCAGCGCCTTCACTGCGCCCACCGCCGAAGGCATCCTCTACGACGTCGACATGCGCCTGCGGCCCTCCGGCCAGAAGGGGCCCGTCGCCACCCAGCTCTCGAGCTTCGTCCACTACCAGGCCAACGAGGCCTGGACCTGGGAGCACATGGCCCTCACCCGCGCCCGCGTCGTCTCCGGTCCCCCGGTGCTGCGGGCGGCCGTCGAGACCGCCATCCGCGACGTGCTCCTGAAGCGCCGCGACCGGGCCAAGACCGCCGCCGACGTCCGCGACATGCGCGCCCGCATCGAGAAAGAGAAGGGCACCCGCGACCCTTGGGAGCTCAAGCAGGTGCGCGGCGGCCTCGTCGACCTCGAGTTCATCGCCCAGCACCTGCAACTCGTGCACGCCGCCGACCATCCGACCGTGCTCAGCCAAAACACGATGGCGGCACTGCAGAATCTGGGCAGCGCGCGGCTGCTGCCTGCGGCTGCGGCAGAGGCTCTGCTGCCGGCCTCCCGCCTCCTCAATAACCTTACCCAGGTGCTCAGGCTTTGCCTGGACGGCCCCTTCGAGCCGGCCAAGGCCCCCGACGGCCTTAAGACACTGCTGGCGCGGGCCGGCGAGGTCCCGGATTTCCAGCGGCTGGCGGCCGATCTGGCGGTCCGGGAGGCCGAGGTGGCGGGCCTTTTCGACACCCTGGTGGTCTAAGGCTCCAGCCGACGGAAACCCGCGGGAGCCGCCGTTCCCAGGGCATATGGAGCAGGCGGATATCCCCCTGATCCCACCCGCTGGAGCGGCAAGAGCAATGTCCAGGAAGGTCGTACTGATCGCGGCGGGTCTCCTGCTTGCGGCCGGAAGCGTAGCAGCCATCTCCGCACCCCATTTCCGAGGCGGCGGGCACATGCGTGGCGGCTTCGATGGACCGATGTTCGGCGAGCGCGGAGATCTTTTCGGAGGCTCGCCGGTCCGTCTCGGCGAGCGTCTGAAGGAGGTCGACGCCAACAAGGACGGCGTCGTTACCCTCGAGGAGTTTCTGGCACCCCGCGACCCGACGTTCGCCCGCTTCGACAAGAACGGCGACGGCGCCATCGAGCGCGCCGAGTTCGAGGCCTTCGCCAAGGAGAACGCCGACTACTGGGTCAAGCGCTTCATCAAGCGCCTCGATGCCGACAACGACGGCCGCATCTCCAAGGAGGAGTTCGCCAAGGCGCGCCGCGAGCGCTTCGCCATGCGCGACCTCGACGGCGACGGCCGCATCGGCCTCGATGACATGGGCCCCGGCATGCGCGAGCGCGTCCGCGAGTGGCGCGAGCGGTCCAGGGACCGCCAGGAAGGCAAGGAGGCCAACAGGGATACGGGCCGGGAAGCGGGCAAGGCCGACGAGCCCGACAAGGGCGAGCGCCGCTCGTTCGATCTCAAGCGCCTGATCGGCGGCACCGATCGCCGTTTCGGCCGCATGGACAAGAACGGCGACGGCTTCATCGACGCCAAGGACCTGGAGCCCGCCGCCGCCGAGCGCGTCGCCTTCGCCTCCAAGCGCTTCTACAGGCAGTTCGACGGCGATGGCGACGGCAAGGTCACCAGGGAGGAGTTCAATCGCTTCGCCAAGGCGCGCTTCGCCGGCCTCGATGTCGACGGCGACGGCAGGATCACCGATGCCGACCTGCCGCCAATGATGCGCGGCCGAGGCCTGTTGAAGTAGGATCGAAGTGGCAAGGAGCACGACATCAGCGAGGCATCGGCGTGCTGGCGCAGAAAAGCGGGTCCGGGCCGCTCCCGCGGTCTGGACCGGAAGAGAGCCTGGACGAAGGCGAGATGCTGACCCGCGTTGCAGCGGGTGGCGAGGAGGCCTTCCGCGGGCTCGTGGACCGGCACCTGCCGACGGTGCTTGCCGTGGCGCGACGCATGCTCAGAGACGATGCAGAGGCCGAGGACGTGGCGCAGGAGACGCTGTTGCGGCTCTGGCGCAATGCGGGCGCGCTGGAGCTCGGACCCGGCGGAGTGCGGCCGTGGCTCAGGCGGGTGGTCTCGAATCTGTGTATCGATCGGGTGCGCGCCCGCCGCAACACGACCGTCGTGGAGCAGGTGCCCGAGGAGAGCGAGCCGCCGAGCCAGGTGCGGCATCTCGCCGAGCGCGAGCTCGGCCAGCGTGTCGATGCGGCGCTCAAGGCGCTGCCCGAGCGGCAGAGACTGGCCCTCACCCTCTTTCACTACGAGGGCATGAGCCAGATCGAGGTGGGCGAGGTGATGGGCATAACGGATGAGGCGGTGGAGTCGCTGCTGGCGCGGGCGCGCCGCACGCTCAAGGTCTCGCTGAAAGAAGAATGGCGCGAGCTGATGCCCGAGAGCGAGTCGTGAGAACCGCGCAGAAAATGAACCGAGATGCGTTCAGACCGGAATAACCAAGACTGACCTACAAGGTGTCGACATGAGCAATATTAGCAACACCATGACGATCGCCGAGTTCGAGCGGCTGCTCGACATCTACGGCAGCGATCGCACGCGCTGGCCGGTGGAGGCGCGCGCGAGCGCGGGCCATCTGGTCGCCCGCGACCGGGCGGCGCGCCGGCTGCTCGCCGAGGCCGAGGCGCTCGACCGCGCGCTGGAGCGCGCGCCCCTGCCGACGCTCGCCCAGGAGGCGGCGATCGCCGAGCGCATCGTCGGCGCGGCAAAGCGCACGCCGCGCATCGTGCCGGCGGCGAAGGCCGCGCCGGCTCAGCAGGCCGCCCGCGGCGCCGACAATCACAGCGCCGACAACGTCGTGCGGCTCTCTGGCCTGCGCCAGCACGCGCAGCGGCTGACCGCAAGGTCGTCGCTCGGCGGCGTGGCGGCGGGCGCGCTCGCCGCATCGCTCGTGGTCGGCATTCTGATCGGACACTCCAACTTGACACAGCCGGTGCTGCCGGCGATCGAGCAGCTGACGGGCATCACGCTCGGCTCGAATGCTCCCGTCGTCGCGCAGATCGATCTCCTGGACGAGGACCTGCTATGAGCGATCCCGGTGCGCAAGTGATGCGGTCGGCGCGCTCCGCGCCGCGGTGGATGCAGGTGGCGCTGCTGCTTTCGCTCGCAGGCAACCTCGTGATCATCGGGCTGGTGGCCGGTGCGGTGTGGCGCTTCCGTCCCCCGCCGCCTCATCTCGCCGGCAGCGTCGTCACGCCCAACCTGCTCGGCTACGCGAGCACCCTTCCCACCCAGCGCCGCAAAGCGCTGTGGGACGCCACCGCCGAGGAGCGCAGCCACGTCAGGCCCTACCGCCGCGAGGTGCGCGCCGCGCGCGAGGAGACCGTCAAGGCACTGACCGCCGAGCCCTTCGACCGCCAGCAGTTCAAGGTCGCGCAGGCGCGCCAGGCCGAGACCGAGAACCGGGCGCGGCAGGCCGTGCAGGACCTCTACATCAAGATTGCCGACAGCCTGACGCCCGAGGAGCGGCACGCCTTCCCCGGCTGGCGCGAGCATCGCCGCCCGCACGGCCGCAACCCGCTCGATGAGCCCGACCTGCAGGCCGGCGATCCGCCGCCGAAGCGCTGAAGGACCGTCATTCCCGGGAGTACGGCACACACAGTCCGCAAACGGCGGGAGCTGACTTGGGATGCGCGCGCTCTCGAGAAGCTGCCCGGCTCAACCAGTTCGCGACAAGTAGGTTAGCCCCGCCAATGCTGCCATAACGGCAATCATGAACGCGCCAAGTCCGCGCCCCCATCCTCGGGTCGCCCCATTGGGGGCCTCAGACGGCACGTCAGGTTTTGGTTCGCCGGATGCACTTGAAATGCTTGTATTGAGACCGGCACCCTGCGAGATTGGGGGAGTTCGTGTTTGCTGCTCGCCAAGAGCCCCAAGTTGGCGCTGTACGCTGGCGAGCGTCGCTTCTACCCGAGTCAGTATCGCTTGTTGCGTGCCAGCTTGGGCCTTTTGCTCCCCGGCGATAATCTCCTGGGCCGCCGCCAACGTCTGAACCTTCCCAGCCACTTCGCCCAAGGCCTTCGCGGTTTCGGCAAGACGGCCAGCCAATGCTTCGATTGCTTCCGATTGAGTCCTGAGCTGTGCAGCTTGTGCGATCTGGTGGCGGTAGATCTCGACGGCTTCCATACCCACAAACTTTACTTCGACGGATTGTTCGCTTCGGCTCGAGGGAGTTTCACTCGCCATATCAACGCTCCTAAGTGACTGTAATGTCGGCAGAAACTTCTTTTGTGGTGCAACCCCTCCGCGGACGCCCTAACCGACTAAGTAAGTATGTTGAAGGCTGAATCAAGGTCAGAGGGCGGAACTCCCGTAGACCCACCCCCATCCCTCAACAGTGCAATCTTAGCGCACGGATAAATTGGGGCGCGCTATCCGTGGGTTGCAGGAATAGGAGTTGGCTGAAAATCGATCAAGCCGCCAGCTTGTCGAGCCGCATGGGGATGCCGGCGGCGGCCATGTGGCGCTTGGCCTCGGCGATGCTGAACTCGCCGTAGTGGAAGATCGAGGCCGCCAGCACAGCGCTGGCGTGGCCGAGCTTCACGCCGTCGACCAGATGATCGAGGGTGCCCACCCCGCCCGAGGCGATCACCGGCACGCTGACCGCATCGGCGATCGCCCGCGTCAGCTCGAGATCGAACCCCTGCTTGGTGCCGTCGCGGTCCATGGAGGTGAGCAGGATTTCGCCGGCGCCGAGCCGCACCACCTCCTGCGCGTAGGCGATCGCCTCCAGCCCGGTCGGATTGCGCCCGCCGTGGGTGAAGAGCTCCCAGCGCAGCGGCTCGCCCATCTTCGACACTCGCTTGGCGTCGATGGCGACGACGATGCACTGCGCGCCGAACTTGTCGGCGCGCAGTGCATC
>Ga0247825_10002906_pt1 | contig 11291 bp, 10 predicted proteins | sample 13C_Vanillin_Day_FD_194413 | JGI IMG/M metagenome (GOLD analysis project Ga0247825, IMG submission 194413) | Soil microbial communities from agricultural site in Penn Yan, New York, United States - 13C_Vanillin_Day48 | ecosystem: Environmental > Terrestrial > Soil > Agricultural land | place... | reverse complement strand
TGTTCGCCCGCGAGCGCCTGGGGTCCACCGGCCTCGGCCACGGCGTCGCCATCCCGCACGGACGCATCAAGGGGTTGAAGGCGCCGATGGCCGCCCTGTTCCAGCTGGCCCACCCGATCGGGTTCGACGCTCCCGACGAACAGCCGGTCAACCTGCTGATCTTCCTGCTGGTGCCCGAAGCGGCCACCCAGAAGCACCTGGAAATCCTCTCCGAAATCGCCGAACTGCTGAGCGATGCGCCGCTGCGCGAGAAGATGAAGGCCAGCACCGACGCCGCGCAGCTGCACCAGCTGATCGCCGGCTGGCAGTCGGCGCAGCCCCAGCCGTGAAGGCCCTTCGCGCTTGAAGCCCACCGTCGTCAGCGCCGACGTCCTGTTCGAAGACCACCGCGGCACGCTGAAGTGGGAATGGGTGGCCGGCCTGGGCGCTTCCGAGCGCCGCTTCGACGAGGTGGCGGTGCGGGCCGCCCGTTCCGGCGCCGACCTTGTGGGCTACCTCAACTACATCCATCCCTACCGGGTGCAGATCCTGGGCGAGCGCGAGGTCGCGTACCTGACCAATGCCACGCAGGAGGACTGCGCGCGCCGGATCGCCCGCATCGTCACCCTGGAGCCGCCCGTGCTGGTGCTCACCGACGGGCAGGTGGCGCCCGATGCGCTGCTGTCCATGTGCGAGCGGGCGCAGATCCCGATGTTCGCGACGCACGAGCCCTCGGCCTTCGTGATCGACGTGCTGCGGGCCTACCTGTCCAAGCACTTCGCCGAGCGCACCTCCATGCACGGCGTGTTCATGGACATCCTGGGCCTGGGGGTGCTGATCACCGGCGAATCCGGCCTGGGCAAGAGCGAGCTGGGCCTGGAACTGATCACCCGCAGCAGCGGCCTGGTGGCCGACGACGCGGTGGACCTGTACCGGGTCAACCAGACCACCATCGAGGGCCGCTGCCCCGAGCTGCTGCAGAACCTGCTGGAAGTGCGCGGCATCGGCCTGCTGGACATCCGCGCCATCTTCGGCGAGACGGCGGTGCGCCGGAAGATGCGCCTGCGCCTGATCGTGCACCTGGTGCGGCGCGAGACCATGGAGCGCGAGTACGAACGGCTGCCTTACGAGCCGCTCACGCAGGACGTGCTGGGCGTGCCGGTGCGCAAGGCCGTCATCCCGGTGGTCGCCGGCCGCAACATGGCCGTGCTGGTGGAAGCCGCCGTGCGCAACACCATCCTGCAGCTGCGGGGCGTGGACACCTACCAGGAGTTCGTCGAGCGGCACCGCCGCGCGATGGAAAAAGGCTCGTAAGCCTACTTGCCGCGATTCGGGCAGTTGGGCTTGGTGCAGTGCGCGTACAGGCTCAGTGCGTGGTCCGCGATCTCGAAGCCCTTGAGCCTGGCGACGTCGTTCTGCCGCTTCTCGATCTCGGCGTCGTAGAACTCCTCGACCCGCCCGCAGTCCAGGCAGACCAGGTGGTCGTGGTGCTGGCCTTCGTTGAGTTCGTACACCGCCTTGCCGCTCTCGAAGTGGCTGCGGCTGAGGATGCCGGCCTGCTCGAACTGGGTCAGCACGCGGTACACCGTGGCGAGGCCGATGTCCGAGCGTTCTTCCAGCAGCACGCGGAAGACGTCCTCGGCCGTCATGTGCCTCTGCTCGCCCTTGTGGAAGACGTCCAGGATCTTCAGGCGGGGCAGCGTGGCCTTGAGTCCCGTGCTCTTGAGTTCGTCGATGTTGGCCATGGTGCTGCCGCTACAATGAACCTCGATCATATCGTCTCCCCCTTCCATGCCTGCCATGCCCCTGCGCCAGTTGCGCCTCGCCCTGGCTGCCGTCGCGTCCCTTGTCGTCCTCGCCGGCTGCGGCTCGATGCAGGACGTGGGGCGCAGCGTCACCACGGCCATCACGCCCTACCGGGTCGAGGTGGTCCAGGGCAACTTCGTGTCCAGGGAACAGGTCGAGGCGCTGCAGAAGGGCATGAGCCGCGACCAGGTGCGCCAGGTCCTGGGCACCCCGTTGCTCAGCAGCGTGTTCCACGGTGACCGCTGGGATTACGTGTTCACCCTCAAGCGCAAGGGCGTCGACGCGCAGCGGCGCCACCTGACTGTCTTCTTCAAGGACGACATGATGGACCGCGTGGAGGGCGACACCATGCCCAGCGAGGCCGAATTCGTGTCCACGCTGGATGCCAGGGGCAAGGCCGGCACGGTGCCGCGCCTGGAAGCGACCGAGGACGAGCTGAAGCGCTTCCCCAAGTCGGCACCCGCCGCCGCGGCCCCTGCGGCGCAGCCGCCGGCCACCACCGCCAACTACCCGCCGCTCGAGTCGGCGCCGCGTTGACGGCCATGAGCAAGGGAACGCAGGCACTCAAGAAGGTGGCGGTGGCGGGGGCCGTGCAACGCCCGCCCACGGCCAATTCCTCCCACCAGGTGGCGGTGGCCGGGGCCACCGGGCGCATGGGCCACATGCTGATCGAGGCGATCCGCGACTCCGCCGACTGCCGCCTCGCGGGGGCGCTGGACATCGCGTCCAGCCCCGCCATCGGCAACGATGCCGCGGCCTTCCTGGGCCACGCCAGCGGCGTCCCCGTGACGGCCGACATCGCGGCAGGGCTGCAGCACGCCCAGGTGCTGATCGACTTCACCCGTCCGGAAGGCACGCTGGCGCACTTGAAGGCTTGCCGCGAGCGCGGCGTCAAGGCCGTGATCGGCACCACCGGCTTCAGCGACGCGCAGAAGCAGGAGATCGCGGACGCCGCGCGCGACATCGCCATCGTCATGGCGCCCAACATGAGCGTGGGCGTCAACGTCACCATGAAGCTGCTCGAGTTGGCGGCGAAGGCGCTGGCCACCGGCTACGACATCGAGATCATCGAGGCGCACCACCGCCACAAGGTGGACGCGCCCTCCGGCACCGCGCTGAAGATGGGCGAGGTGATCGCCCATGCGCTGGGCCGTGAGCTGAAGGACTGCGCGGTGTACGCGCGCGAGGGCGTGACCGGCGAGCGCGACCCCTCCACCATCGGCTTTTCCACCATCCGTGGCGGCGACATCGTCGGCGACCACACCGTGCTGTTCGCCGGCAGCGGCGAGCGCATCGAGATCACCCACAAGTCGGCCAGCCGCGCGACCTACGCGCAGGGCAGCCTGCGCGCCGTGCGCTTCCTGGCCGGCCAGCAGAAGGGCCTGTTCGACATGTTCGACGTGCTGGGGCTGCGGACATGACCCCCCACGGCTTCGCACGAGCCTGCCCCTCCAAGGGGGGCGTGATCCGCCTTGGGGCGGCCCGGCGGCGGACCGAATGAGCTTCATCGACCTGTTCCGCCAAGGCGACGCCATCACCCAGGTGGTGGCGATCCTGCTGCTCGCGATGTCCGTGTCGAGCTGGGTGGTCATCCTCTGGAAGGCCTGGCTGCTCCGGCGTGCCAGCGCGGACGTCATGCGCAGCACGGCGGCCTTCTGGCAGGCCGGCTCGGTCGACGAGGCGCGCGTGAAGGTCACCGCCTTCGACCGCGAGTCCCTGGTGCTGCCCCTGATCGCCGCCACCGCGGCGCAGCCGCCTGGGTCGCTGGCCTCGGCGGGCGACAAGTCGCAGCAGCTCACCCGCGTGCTGCGCGACGCGCTGCACCGCGTGCTGCATAAGCTGCAGTTCGGGCAGGTGCTGCTGGCCACCGTCGGTTCCACGGCGCCCTTCGTGGGGCTGCTGGGCACCGTCTGGGGCATCTACCACGCGCTCACCAGCATCTCCAACGCGGGCCAGATCACCATCGACAAGGTGTCCGGCCCGGTCGGCGAGGCGCTGATCATGACCGCGGCCGGCCTCGCCGTCGCCATCCCAGCCGTGCTCGGCTACAACATCTTCGGCCGGCTGATCGGCCGCATCGAAGCCGAGCTCGAAGGCTTCGCCCGCGACCTGCGCGAACTGCTCACGCACGCCTCGGCGGCGAACTGACATGCCCTTCGGCCGCCTCGAACGCACCCAGGGCGAGCCGCCGATGAGCGAAATCAACGTCACGCCGCTGGTGGACGTGATGCTGGTGCTGGTGGTCATCTTCATCATCACGGCGCCGCTGCTGGCCAGTACCATCCGCCTGGACCTGCCCCGGGCCGAGGGCACGCAGTCCGGGGATCCCCCGCGCTTCGTCACGCTGGTCCTGGACCGGAACGGCCAGGCCTTCCTGAACGACCAGCCCGTGGCGCCGGCGCAGCTGGCTGAGCAGCTCGCCGCCAGGGCGAAGCAGAATCCCGAGACCGAGATCCAGTTGCGCGCCGACCAGGCCGTGCCTTACGGCAAGGTCGTCGAGGTCATGGGCCTGGCCCACAAGGCAGGCCTGTCCCGCATCGGCTTCGTGGCCGAACCCTCCAAGTGAGCCGGGGGAGGCCCTCCCCCTACAATTTCCCCATCATGGAAGACAAGTACAACCACCTGGCGGTCGAACAGGCCGCCCAGGCCGAGTGGACCGCGCGCGATGCCTATCGCGTGACGGAGGACGCCGGCAAGAAGAAGTTCTATGCCTGCTCCATGCTGCCCTACCCCTCGGGCAAGCTCCACATGGGTCACGTGCGCAACTACACGATCAACGACATGTTGACGCGTTACCTGCGCATGAACGGCTACAACGTCCTGATGCCCATGGGCTGGGACGCCTTCGGCCTGCCGGCGGAAAACGCGGCGCTGAAGAACGGCGTGCCGCCGGCCAAGTGGACCTACGAGAACATCGCGTACATGAAGGGCCAGATGCAGGCCATGGGCCTGGCCATCGACTGGTCGCGCGAGATCGCCACCTGCGACCCGAGCTACTACAAGTGGAACCAGTGGCTGTTCCTGAAGATGCTGGAGAAAGGCATCGCCTACCGCAAGACCCAGGTGGTCAACTGGGACCCGGTGGACCAGACGGTGCTGGCCAACGAGCAGGTGATCGACGGCAAGGGCTGGCGCACCGGCGCGGTGGTGGAAAAGCGCGAGATCCCCGGCTACTACCTGAAGATCACCGACTACGCCCAGGAACTGCTGGAGTACGTGCAAACCGGCCTCGACGGCTGGCCCGAGCGCGTGAAGCTGATGCAGGAAAACTGGATCGGCCGCAGCGAGGGCGTGCGCTTCGCCTTCACGCACGAGATCCGCGGCGCCGACCGGCAATTGATCGGCGGCGGGCGCATGTGGGTGTTCACTACCCGCGCCGACACCATCATGGGCGTGACCTTCTGCGCGGTGGCGCCCGAGCATCCGCTCGCGCAGCATGCCGCCAGCCGGAATCCCCAGCTCGCGGCCTTCATCGAGGACTGCAAGAAGGGCGGCACCACCGAGGCCGAACTCGCGCTGCGGGACAAGGTGGGCATGCCCACGGGCCTGCAGGTCACGCATCCGCTGACCCACGAGCCGGTCGACGTCTGGGTGGGCAACTACGTGCTCATGGGATACGGCGACGGCGCCGTGATGGGCGTGCCGGGACATGACGAGCGCGACTTCGCGTTCGCGCTGAAGTACGGCCTGCCCATCGTCCAGGTGGTGCACGTCGATGGCGAGGAATACGACTACAAGCGCTGGCAGGACTGGTACGCCGACAAGGAAAACGGCGTCACCATCAACTCCGACATCTTCAGCGGCTTCAACTACCAGGATGCGGTCAACGCCGTTGCCCACCACCTGCAGCAGAGGGGCCTGGGCGAGAAGAAGACCACCTGGCGCCTGCGCGACTGGGGCGTCAGCCGCCAGCGCTACTGGGGCACGCCCATTCCCATCATCCACTGCGACGTGCACGGCGCGGTGCCGGTGCCGGAGCAGGACCTGCCCGTGGTGCTGCCGCAGGACTGCGTGCCCGACGGCAGCGGCAACCCGCTGAACAAGCGCGAGGACTTCCTGGCCTGCAACTGCCCGGTGTGCGGCAAGCCCGCGCGCCGCGAGACGGACACCATGGACACCTTCGTGGACTCGTCCTGGTACTTCATGCGCTACTGCGACCCGCAGAACGACCGGCAGATGGTGGGCGAGGGCACCCAGTACTGGATGCCGATGGACCAGTACATCGGCGGCATCGAGCACGCGATCCTGCACCTGCTGTACGCGCGCTTCTGGACCAAGGTGATGCGCGACCTGGGCCTGGTGAAGATCGCCGAGCCCTTCACCCGGCTGCTGACGCAGGGCATGGTGCTCAACGAGGCCTTCTCGCGCACCATTACCGGCAAGCAGTACTTCTGGGCGCACGAGCTCGACATCGTGCGCGACGAGCACGCCCACGTGGTCTCCGCCACCGCCAAGAGCGATGGCCAGCCGGTGCTGTACGAGGGCTGGACCACCATGTCCAAGTCCAAGAACAACGGCGTGGACCCGCAGGACCTGATCGAGAAGTACGGCGCCGACACCGCGCGGCTGTACACCATGTTCACGGCGCCGCCGGAGGCCACGCTGGAATGGAACGACGCCGCGCTGGAAGGCAGCTACCGCTTCCTGCGCCGGGTCTGGAACTTCGGCGTGAAGCTGGGCGCGGGTGGCGAGCTCAAGGCGGCCAGCTACGGCAAGCAGGCGCAGGCGCTGCGCCGCGAGCTGCATGGCGTGCTGCGCCAGGTGGACTACGACTACCAGCGCATGCAATACAACACGGTGGTGTCCGGCGCGATGAAGATGCTCAATGCGCTGGAGGACTTCAAGGGCGCCGGCGAGCCGGGGGCGGGCGCCGCGCAGCGCGAGGGTCTGGGCCTGCTGCTGCGGGTGCTCTACCCGGTGACCCCGCACGTGGCGCACGCGTTGTGGCAGCAACTGGGCTACGCCGGCACGCTCGGCGACCTGCTCGATGCTCCGTGGCCCCAGGTCGACGAGGGCGCGCTGAAGCAGGACGAGATCGAGCTGATGCTGCAGGTCAACGGCAAGCTGCGCGGATCCATCCTGGTGCCGGCCGCCGCCGACAAGGCGGAGATCGAGCGCATCGCCCTGGCCAGCGAGGCCTTCGAGAAATTCGCGAACGGTGCCGTGGCCAAGAAGGTCATCGTGGTGCCGGGTCGCCTGGTGAACGTGGTGGTATGAAGCGGCGCAACCTGCTCGGCGTGGGCGGCGCCGCACTGCTGGCCGGCTGCGGTTTCAAGCTGCGCGCCGCGCCCGACTTCCTGTTCGACTCGCTGGTGATGAACGCGCCGGACAGCTCGCCAATCGCCGCGGCACTGGGGCGCTCGCTGGCGGCCGACGGCCGCGTCCAGGTGCTTCCGCGCGGTGCGCAGGCGGCCGCGCCGGCGGCCAATGCCGCCTCGGCGGCCGTGGCCGCGTCGCGCAACCAGGTGATCTTCGACCTGCCGCAGGAGCTGCGCGAGAAGATCGTGGTGGGCCTGAATTCGAGCGGCCAGGTGCGCGAGTTCCAGCTGCGCACGCGGATCCGCTTCCGCCTGCGCAGTACGCAGGGCAAGGAACTGATCCCCGAGACCGAACTGCTGCAGCAACGCGACATCACCTTCAACGAAGGAGCGGTGCTGGCCAAGGAAGCGGAAGAAGCGCTGCTCTACCGTGACATGCAGACCGACCTGGTGCAGCAGCTCATGCGCCGGCTGGCTGCCCTGAAAAGCCTGTAAGACACGGTCGAGCAGGGCGTCGTCGCGCTGCCTGCACCGGGTCAGAGGACCGTCCTACAGCTCCGCCGGTCTCCCGGTGGGAACCTTCCAGTCCGACGTCGCGCCGGCGCTCTTGCGCGCGCCGCGTGGCGGCCCCATCTTGCTAGAACTCAAACGGGAGCAGTCGCATGGATGCCACCGGAACCCCCGCCACGCAGACCTTCATCGCCAAGGAGGCGCGCTACGGGGCGCGCAACTACGCGCCGGTGCCGGTGGTGGTGGACCACGCGCTGGACTGCCTGGTGTGGGACGTGGAAGGCAAGGAGTACATCGACATGATGAGCGCGTACTCCTCGGTCAGCCATGGCCACCTGCACCCGCGGATCGTCGCCGCGGCGCACCGCCAGCTGCAGCAGGTGGCGGTGATGTCCCGTGCCTACTACAGCACCACGCTCGGCGCCCTGCTGGAAAAACTGAGCCAGGTCACCGGCTTCGAGCGCGCCCTGCCGATGAACACCGGCGCCGAGGCGGTGGAAACCGCGATCAAGTGCGCGCGCCGCTGGGGCCATCGCGTCAAGGGCATTGCCGACGGGCAGCAGCGCATCCTGGTGGCGCGCGGCAACTTCCACGGCCGCACCAGCACCATCATCGGCTTCTCCAGCGAGCAGGAGTACCGCAGCGGCTTCGGGCCGTTCTGCGGCGGCTTCCAGCACTTCGACTACGGCGACATGGAAAGCCTCAAGGCCGCAGCCACCGCCAACACCTGCGCGGTGCTGATCGAGCCGATCCAGGGCGAAGCCGGCGTGCTGGTGCCGCCGCCCGGCTTCTTCCGGGAACTGCGCGCCTGGTGCACCGAGAACCAGGTCCTGCTGATCGACGACGAGGTGCAGGCGGGCCTGGGGCGCACCGGCAAGTGGTTCGCCTTCGAGCACGAAGGCATCCGTCCGGACGCGCTGATCCTGGGCAAGGCGCTGGGCGGCGGCCTGCTGCCGGTGAGTGCCTTCTGCGCCGACGACAAGGTGATGTCGGTGTTCGTTCCCAACAGCCACGGCTCCACCTTCGGCGGCAACGCGCTGGCGGCGGCGGTGGCCCTGGAAGGCCTGAAGGTGCTGGAAGAGGAAGGCCTGGTTGCGCACTGCGCGGAGAAGGGCGAGTACCTGTTCAAGCGCCTGCGCGAGGTGCAGGCCGAAGTCACGCCGCTGATCCGCGACGTGCGCGGGCGCGGGCTGTGGATCGGCGTGGACATCGACCCGGCCTGCACGACCGCGCGCGACCTGGTGGAGCGGCTGGCCGCCAACGGCGTGCTGTCCAAGGAGACCCACGAGACGGTGATCCGCTTCGCGCCGCCGCTGACCATCACCCACGCGCTGATGGACCGCGCGGTGGACATCTTCCGCCGCGTCGCGGTGGAGAAGCACAAGGAGCTGGGGTACTAGGAGTCTGCGCGGCAGAGCGGTCGACACCCTCTCCCAGAGGGAGAGGGAGGAAGACCGGCTTTCGCCGCGCAGACTCCTGGTCGTCGTCCGCCCAGGTGCGCCCCTGGAGGCCGGCGTGACGAAGGAACCCCGGCGTCGCGCGCCAGCTCCGGGGTGGGTCCCCGTTAAACTGCCGGCATGCAGCTTGCCCCGGCCCAACTGACCCAGCACCTGCAGCGCGGCCTTCGGCCGCTGTACACCTTGCACGGCGACGAGCCGCTGCTGGTGCAGGAGGCGGCGGATGCGATCCGCGCCACGGCCCGCACCCAGGGCTACACCGAGCGCAGCGTGCACACGGTGGCCGGCGCGCACTTCGACTGGAGCGCCGTGCTGGCGGCGGGCGGGTCGCTGAGCCTCTTCGCCGACAAGCAGATCGTGGAGATCCGCATTCCTTCCGGCAAGCCCGGCAAGGAAGGCAGCGGCGCGCTGCAGCAGGTGGCCGAGTCGGCCGCCGGCAACGACAGCACGCTCACCCTGGTGCTGCTGCCGCGGCTCGACTTCGCGACCAGGAAGTCCGCGTGGTTCGCGGCGCTCGAGGGCGCCGGGGTCGCCATCGAGGTCCAGCCGGTGGAACGCAACGCCTTGCCGCAATGGATCACGCAGCGCCTGGCGCTCAACGGCCAGCGCGTGGCCGCGGGCGAGGAGGGCCAGCGCACCCTGCAGTTCTTCGCGGACCGCGTGGAAGGCAACCTGCTCGCCGCCCACCAGGAGATCCAGAAGCTCGCGCTGCTGTACCCGGCGGGCGAGCTGCGCTTCGAGCAGGTGGAGGGCGCCGTGCTGAACGTGGCCCGCTACGACGTCTTCAAGCTCTCCGAAGCTGTGCTGGCGGGACAGGCGGCGCGCGTGCAGCGCATGCTGGACGGGCTGCAGGCCGAAGGCGAGGCCGAGGTCCTGGTGCACTACACCTTGGCCGAGGACATCCGCGCACTCAAGCGGGTGAAGGACGCCATGGCGGCGGGCCGGCCCTTGCCCATGGCGCTGCGCGAGCAGCGCGTCTGGGGGCTCAAGGAAAAGCTGTTCGAGCGGGTGCTGCCGCGGCTGTCGCCCACGGTCCTGGAGAACCAGCTGCATGCCGCCCACGTGGTGGACGGCATCGTCAAGGGCCTGAAGGCGCCCGGCTGGCCCACCGACGGCTGGCAGGCGCTGCACCGGCTGGCCATGGGGCTGTGCCTGGAGTGCGCGGGCAAGGCCGCCCCCGCCCGGGGATAATCGGGGGCATGAACGCGCTGAACATCGCCGAAGTCATGCACTCGCTGGGCCTGCAGGCCCGGGAGGCATCCGCGCGCATGGCGGCGGCCTCGGCCGCCGAGAAGAGCACCGCCCAGCGCGCCTTGGCCGCGCTGCTGCGCGCCAACGTGCAGGCGCTGCAGGTGGACAACGCCAAGGACACGGCGCGGGCCAGCGCCGCCGGCTTGGCCGCGCCCCTGGTCGACCGCCTGAAGCTCACCCCCAGGATCATCGAGACCCTGGCCGTCGGCTGCGAGCAGCTGGCCACCATGCCGGACATCATCGGCGAGGTCATCGGCATGAAGCAGCAGCCCAGCGGCATCCGCGTGGGGCAGATGCGCGTGCCGCTGGGCGTGTTCGGCATGATCTTCGAGAGCCGGCCCAACGTCACCATCGAGGCGGCGAGCCTGTCGATCAAGAGCGGCAACGCCTGCATCCTGCGCGGCGGCTCGGAGGCGATCGATTCGAACAAGGCGCTGGCGCGGCTGGTGCAGCAGGCGCTGGTGCAGGCCGGCTTGCCGGCCGAGGCGGTGCAACTGGTCCAGACCACCGACCGCGAGGCGGTGGGCCGCCTGATCGCCATGCCCGAACACGTGGACGTGATCATCCCGCGCGGCGGCAAGAGCCTGATCGAGCGGATCTCGCGCGAAGCCAAGGTGCCGGTGATCAAGCACCTGGACGGCAACTGCCACATCTATGTCGACGACCCCTGCGACATCGCGATGGCGGTGGCGGTGGCCGACAATGCCAAGACCCAGAAGTACAGCCCCTGCAATGCGAGCGAGGGCCTGCTGGTCGCGCGCGGCGTGGCGCCGGAGTTCCTGCCCAGGATAGGCGCGATCTTCGCCGCCAAGGGCGTGGAGATGCGTTGCGACGCGCAAGCCAAGGCCATCCTGGCTGCGGTGCAGGGCGCGGACCTGAAGGACGCCAGCGAGCAGGACTGGTACGAGGAATACCTCGCGCCCATCATCAGCGTGAAGGTGGTGGCCGGCCTCGACGAGGCCATCGCGCACATCAACCGCTATTCCTCGCACCACACCGACGCCATCCTCACGCGCGACCACATGCACGC
>Ga0247825_10002905_pt1 | contig 11291 bp, 8 predicted proteins | sample 13C_Vanillin_Day_FD_194413 | JGI IMG/M metagenome (GOLD analysis project Ga0247825, IMG submission 194413) | Soil microbial communities from agricultural site in Penn Yan, New York, United States - 13C_Vanillin_Day48 | ecosystem: Environmental > Terrestrial > Soil > Agricultural land | place... | reverse complement strand
CGTGCCCGATGCCGACGGCGGGTGCCACCGTCGGCATCGGGCACGTGGAGACCGTGTCGTTCAGCGTACTGCACATGTTCACCGACCACATCGCGGCGGAACTCACCCTGGGCGTGCCTCCCAAGATCGACGTCGACGTGCACCTGCGCTCCGGCACCCACGCCGGCGCCGCCAGCGCGCGCGAGCTGACCCCGGCGCTGGTGGGCAAGTACCTCTTTCGCGCGCCCGCCGAGCGGGTGCGTCCGTACCTGGGGCTGGGCGTGACCCGCGCCAGTTTCTCGGAGGTGTCCATCAACCGCGCGGACCCGCTGGTCGTGGCCCTCGCGGGCACTTCCGCGTCGCTGAGTTCATCCTGGGCGCCGGTCTACAACGCCGGCGTGATCTACAACTTCGACGCCCGGTGGTCGCTCAACATGTCCGTGTCCTACATCCCGCTGAAGACCACGGTCACGCTGGTAGGATCGGGCACGACCACCACCGGACGGCTGACGCTCAATCCGGTCGATTACGTCGTGCGCATCGGGTACAAGTTCTGAAACCGGGCCCCCGGCGATCCGAGGGCAGCTCGACCGTAAGGGTTCACCCCCGGCCCGCGTGGCACCGCCGTCCCTAGAATCCTGCTGCGATGCAACAGTGCGGGTCCCAACCCGCCAAGAGGAGTCCCGTCGTGACCAGCAAGAAAGCCAGCGTCGCCGGCAAGTCCGTCCAGCGCGTGATCAAGAAGTATCCCAACCGTCGGCTCTACGACACCGAGACTTCGACGTACATCACGCTGGCGGAAGTGAAGCAGCTGGTCATGCAAGGCCTGCCCTTCGTGGTGCGCGACGCCAAGACCAACGAGGACCTGACCCGCAGCATCCTGCTGCAGATCATCCTGGAGGAAGAGGCGGGCGGCGCCCCCATGTTCAGCGAGGCGGCGCTGGCCAACATCATCCGCTTCTACGGCCACGCGATGCAGGGCTTCATGGGCACCTACCTGGAGAAGAACGTGCAGGCGTTCACGGACGTCCAGACCAAGCTGGCCGAGCAGTCCAAGACGATGTCGCCGGAGATGTGGGCCCAGTTCATGAGCGTGCAGAACCCGCTGATGCAGGGGATGATGGGCAACTACGTCGAACAGTCCAAGACCATGTTCGAGAAGATGCAGGAGCAGGTGCAGAAGAACACCGAGCAGATGCTGGGCGCTTTCGGCCTCAAGAAATAGGTCTTTCCGGTTCGGGGACAATACGGGGATGAGCGAGACCGCCGTCCCTGAAACCGCCACGAGCACGCCCAAGGTGGGCTTCGTCAGCCTCGGCTGTCCCAAGGCCCTGACCGATTCCGAACTGATCCTCACGCAGCTGAGCGCGGAGGGCTATGCCACGTCCAAGACCTTCGAGGGCGCGGACCTGGTGATCGTCAACACCTGCGGCTTCATCGACGACGCCGTCAGGGAAAGCCTGGACACCATCGGCGAGGCGCTCGCCGCCAACGGCAAGGTGATCGTCACCGGCTGCCTCGGGGCCCGCAAGGGCGAGGCGGGCGGCAACATGGTCTCGCAGGTCCATCCCTCGGTGCTGGCCGTGACCGGCCCGCACGCCACGCAGGAGGTGATGGACGCGGTGCATGCGCACCTGCCCAGGCCGCACGATCCCTTCGTGGACCTGGTGCCGGCCGCCGGCATCAAGCTCACGCCCAGGCACTACGCCTACCTCAAGATCAGCGAGGGCTGCAACCACCGCTGCACCTTCTGCATCATCCCGTCGATGCGCGGCGACCTGGTCAGCCGGCCGGTCGGGGACGTGCTGAAGGAGGCGAAGGCGCTGTTCGAGGGCGGCGTGAAGGAACTGCTGGTGGTCAGCCAGGACACCTCGGCGTACGGCGTCGACGTCAAGTACCGCACCGGCTTCCACGAGGGCCGGCCGGTGAAGACGCGCATGCTGGAACTGGTGCAGGCCCTGGGCGAGCTGGCGCAGCCGCATGGCGCCTGGGTGCGCTTGCATTACGTCTACCCATACCCACATGTGGACGAAGTGATTCCGCTGATGGCGCAGGGACAGGTCCTGCCTTACCTCGACGTCCCCTTCCAGCACAGCCACCCCGACGTGCTGCGCCGTATGAAGCGTCCGGCCAGCGGCGAGAAGAACCTGGAGCGCATCGCCCGCTGGCGCGAACTGTGCCCCGAGATCGTGATCCGCAGCACCTTCATCGCTGGCTTCCCCGGCGAAACCGAAGCGGAGTTCCAGCACCTGCTGGACTTCCTGCGCGAGGCGCAGATCGATCGTGCCGGCTGTTTCGCGTACAGCCCGGTCGAGGGCGCGGCGGCCAACGAGCTCCCCGGCATGCTGCCGCAGGAGGTGCGCGAGGAGCGCAGGGCACGCTTCATGGCCGTGGCCGAGGAAGTGTCGGCCGCGCGGCTGCGCCGGCGCATCGGCGCGACCATGCAGGTGCTGGTGGATGCTGCGCCGGCGCTGGGCCGCAAGGGCGGCGTGGGCCGCAGCTATGCGGACGCGCCGGAGATCGACGGCACGGTGCGGCTGCTGCCTCCCCAAAAGTTGAGCAAGCGCCTCGTGGTGGGCGAGTTCACGCAGGCCCGCATCGTGGCCACCGACGGCCACGACCTGGTCGCCGAGCCCATCTGAACCATTCCCGGACAAACGACAAAGCCGCCCGGAGGCGGCTGCGTTTTGTCTTTTATCTCTGCCACAAACAACAAAGCCGGCGATGCCGGCCTTATCATTCCTCTCGTGTCGAGAGTTGGTGCCCAGGAGAGGACTCGAACCTCCACGGAGTTACCCGCTAGTACCTGAAACTAGTGCGTCTACCAATTCCGCCACCTGGGCATTTCAGGAAAAACAAGATTGTATATCAAAAATATTGAACGAAACAACAGCAGCGGCCTTCTCGACGAGATCGAGGGCGCGATCCAGGGTCACCGTGACGGCCACGGCTACGTGGCACGCGACGACGGCGAAGCCGACATCTACCTTCCCCCCAACGAGATGCGCGCGGTGCTGCATCGCGACCGCGTGCGCGTGCGCATCGTGCGCCACGACCGCAAGGGCCGGCCCGAGGGCCGCGTGGTGGAGATCATCGAGCGGCCGCCGCATCCCATCATCGGCCGGCTGCTGCACGAAAGCGGCGTGTGGCTGGTCGCACCCGAGGACAAGCGCTACGGGCAGGACGTCCTGATCCCCAAGGGCGCGACCGGGCTCGCCAAGGCGGGCCAGGTGGTGGTGGTCGAACTCACCGAGCCGCCCAGCCTGTACGGCCAACCCGTGGGGCGCGTCAAGGAAGTGCTCGGCGAGATCGACGACCCCGGCATGGAGATCGAGATCGCCGTGCGCAAGTACGGCGTGCCGCACGAGTTCTCCGACGGATGCATCGCGCAGGCGCGCTCGCTGCCGGACAAGGTCCGGCCGCAGGACCACCGCAAGCGCGTCGACCTCACGGACGTGCCCCTGGTGACCATCGACGGCGAGGACGCGCGCGACTTCGACGACGCGGTCTATTGCGAGCCGGCGAAGGTCGGCCGCGGCAAGGGCTGGCGCCTGCTGGTTGCCATCGCCGACGTGAGCCACTACGTGGAGACGGGCAGCCCGATCGACGTGGACGCCTACGACCGCGCCACCAGCGTGTACTTTCCGCGGCGCGTGATCCCCATGCTGCCGGAGAAGCTCTCCAACGGCCTGTGCTCGCTGAACCCCGAGGTGGAGCGGCTGTGCATGGTCTGCGACATGCTGATCACCGCGACCGGCGACGTCCACGCTTACCAGTTCTATCCGGCCGTGATGTGGAGCCACGCGCGCATGACCTACACCGAGGTCGCCGCGATCCTGGCCAACACCCGCGGGCCGGAAGCCGCCCGGCGCAAGGACCTGGTGCCGCACTTCCTGAACCTGCACGACGTGTACCGCGCGCTGCTGAAGGCGCGCAACCAGCGTGGCGCGGTGGACTTCGACACGGTCGAGACGCAGATCATCTGCGACGAGAACGGGCGCATCGAGCAGATCGTGCCGCGCGTGCGCAACGACGCCCACAAGCTGATCGAGGAGGCCATGCTGGCCGCCAACGTCTGCGCCGCCGACTACATCCAGGAGGCGCAGCATCCCGGCGTGTTCCGCGTGCACGAGGGGCCGACGCCGGAGAAGAAGGAGATCCTGCGCGGCTACCTCAAGGCCATGGCCGTGGGCATGACGATCTCGGACGACCCGACCCCGGGCGAGTTCCAGAAGATCGCGCTGGCCACCAAGGACCGTCCCGACGCGCAGCAGATCAGCACCATGCTGCTGCGCTCCATGCAGCAGGCGATCTACACCCCGATCAACAGCGGCCACTTCGGCCTGGCCTACGACGCCTACACGCACTTCACCAGCCCGATCCGCCGCTATCCGGACTTGCTGGTGCACCGCGTGATCAAGGCCATCCTGGCCAAGGAGCGCTACCAGCTGCCCGTGCTGCCCACGCCGGGCGAGGCGCACGAGAAGCTGGCCCGGCGGCTGGCGTCGCGCGTGGCGCCGCCGACCCAGAAGCCCAAGCCGAGGATCGCCGCGTCCCCGCGCGAGATGCAGGCCTGGGAGGCCGCCGGCCTGCACTGCAGCGCCAACGAGCGGCGCGCCGACGAGGCCAGCCGCGACGTCGAGGCGTGGCTCAAGTGCAAGTACATGCGCGACCACCTGGGCGAGGAGTATTCCGGCGTGGTCACTGCGGCCACCAGCTTCGGCATCTTCGTCACGCTGGACGCGATGTACGTCGAGGGGCTGGTGCACATCACCGAACTCGGCGGCGAGTACTTCAAGTTCGACGAGGCGCGGCAGGAACTGCGCGGCGAACGCACGGGCATCCGCTATGCCATCGGCACGCGCCTGCGCGTGCAGGTGAGCCGCGTCGACCTGGACGGCCGCAAGATCGACTTCCGCCTGGTGCGCGAGGACGAGGAGCTGGTGGCCCGCGCCATGAAGGACAAGGGCGCCCCCACCGGCGGGCGCGAGGGCGTGCCCGTGAAGGCCTCGGCCAAGCGCGCCGCCAAGAAGGCCGCCGGCAAGAAGGCCTCGCCGCTGGACGCGGCGAAGGCCGGGGCCAAGAAGGCGGCCGCCAAGACCCGCGCCGCGCGCAAGAGCCGGCGCTGAGCACGACCCACCCGACGAGGAGATTTCCATGGCGACGAATGCATCGGCGGCCGGCCAGGTCGCGATCGTGACGGGCGGCGGCACCGGCATCGGCCGCGCCGCGGCCCTGGCGCTGCTGGGCGCCGGCTGGCGCGTGGCGGTGGCGGGCCGGCGGCCCGAGCCGCTGCAGGAAGTGGTGAAGCAGGCCCCGGAGCGCGCGCTGGCGGTGCCAACGGACATGACGGACCCGGATGCGGTCCGCGCGCTGTTCGACCAGGCGGTGCAGGCCTTCGGCCGCGTGGACCTGCTGTTCAACAACGCGGGCCGGGGACTGCCGGCCGCGCCGCTGGAAGACATGGCCGTCGCCGACTGGAAGAGCGTGGTGGACACCAACCTCAACGGCATGTTCTACGGCATCCAGAACGCCTTCCGCGTGATGAAGGCGCAGCAGCCGCGGGGCGGCCGCATCATCAACAACGGTTCGATCTCGGCGCATGCGCCGCGCCCGCACTCGATCGCCTACACCGCGACCAAGCACGCGGTGAGCGGCCTCACCAAGGCGGCGTCGCTCGATGGCCGCCGCTACGACATCGCCGTCGGGCAGATCGACATCGGCAACGCGATGACCGAGCTCGCCGCGCGCATGGCCAAGGGCGTGCCGCAGGCCAACGGCGAGATCGCCGTGGAGCCGCTGATGGACGTGAACATCGTCGGCCAGTCGGTGCTGTACATGGCCAGCCTGCCGCTGGAGGTCAACGTGCTGTTCCACACGGTGATGGCCACCAAGATGCCGTTCGTGGGGCGGGGCTGAGGCCTTGCGCGATTCGTTGCGGGAATGAGTAGGCTGGTGGTGAGCGCCGCAGGCCGAACCCCAGCGCTCGCTGGGTCGCTGGGGTTCGCCTGCGGGCTCACCCCAGCCTACGTACAAGCCAGCGCCGAAGCCGTCAGGGGCTGATCGGCCGGCCACCGGTCCGCGGCCAGCCCGTGCAGGTAGACCGCGGCCGCAGCCGCGGTGAAAGTGTCTTCTCCGTGCGCCAGCCGGGCCGCCACCATCCCCGCGAGCACGTCGCCGGTCCCGGCGATCGCCAGCCGCGCATTCCCCGTCGGGTTGTTCCAGGTCGTGCCGCCGGCCGCCGCGATCACGCTGCCCGAGCCCTTGAGCACCACCACGGCGCCGAACAGGCGTGCCAGCGCACGCGCGGCCGCGGGCCGGTCGCGCTGCACGGCGGCCGCATCGCTTCCGAGCAGCCGGGCCGCTTCCAGCGGATGCGGCGTGAGCACGGTGGGTTCGCCGCGGCGCCCGCGCGCCTGCACCAGCGCTTGCCACTGCGGATCGGCGGCGACGGCATTGAGCGCATCGGCATCGAGCACCAGCGCGCCTGCCTTCAGCGCCCTGGAGAGCGCGCGCCGCACCTGCTCGCCGCCGCCGCAGCCGCAGGCCACCGCCATGGCTTGCAGGTCCAGGCTGTCCCAGGCGCGGACCATCAGGTCCGGTTGCTGCGGATCGAGCACCGGCGCCGACCCATCGAGGAAGCCGACGAACACGCGGCCGGCGCCGTGGTGGAGCGCGGCGCGCGCGGCCAGCAGCGCGGCACCGGCCATGCCGGGTGCGCCGCCGACGACGGCGACGTCGCCGTAGCTGCCCTTGTGGCTGGCATGCAGCCGCTTCGATCGTTCGGGCGGCCCCGAGAGCAAGGCGGTGGGGGCCTCGCCGTCGCCGGCCACCTGCAGGTCGTCGAACCAGACCTCGCCCGCGGCATCGCGTCCCTGGGCGGTGAACAGTCCCGGCTTGAGGGCGAGCAGGCTGAGCGTGTGGGAGGCGCGCACCGCCAGCGAGGCCTGCCCCGTGTCCGCATTCAGCCCCGACGGGAGATCCACCGCCAGCACCGCGGTGCCGCCGCCATTGAGCCGTTCGATGTGCTGCGCCAGCGCGCCTTCCGCGGCGCGCGCGCTGCCGATCCCCAGCAGGGCGTCGATCGCGAAGTCGTACTGCGCCGGAGGCTCAGGCGCGAAGCGCACGCCAGCGGCGCGCGCGCGCTGCAGCGAGGCTCGCGCATCGTCCGGCATGCGCGCTTCATCCCCCAGCCAGCTGACCACGGGCTCCTTGCCCCACTGCTGCAGGTGCAGCGCCGCCTCGAAGCCGTCGCCGCCGTTGTTGCCGGGCCCGCAGGCGACCCAGATCGTGCGCGCATGGGGCGCCAGCGCGAGCGCGAGCCGCGCCACCGCCTGGCCGGCGCGCTGCATCAGCGTGTGCGCAGGCAGGGCAGCGGCCGCGCGCTGCTCGAGGCGGCGGATGGCCGCGACCTCGTGCAGGGGCCAGGGGCGATCGGGAGTGACGCGCAGCATGGGGCTGATTGTGCCCCGCCGCACTAGAGCGCCAGGCGCTCGACGCCCAGGCCTTCGAGGTCCACTTCCGGCGCGCGCGCGGACATCAGGTCGGCCACCGCGCGGGCACTGCCGCAGGCGAGCGCCCAGCCGCTGGAGCCGTGGCCGATGTTGATCCACACGCCCGGGATGCCGGTGGCGCCCAGCACCGGCGGGCCGTCGGGCAGCATCGGGCGCGCGCCCTTCCACTCCTGCACCGCGGCGCCGGTGTTGGCGAGCTGCGCGGCGCCGGGAAACCAGTCGTGCAGCACCTTGTAGAGGGTCTGGATCGCGGCCGGACGCTTGCGGTTCGGCTGGCCGCCGATCTCCGCGCTGCCGGCCACCCGCACGCGGTTGCCCAGGCGCGAGATCGCCACCTTGTAGCGGTCGTCCATGATGCCGCTGCGCGGCGCATTCAGCGGTTCGCGGATCGGGGCACTGATCGAATACCCGTGCACGGCCGCCAGCGGGATGCGCAGGCCCACCGGTCGCAGCAGCGCGGCAGAGGCCATGCCGCTGCACACGACGACGGCATCGAAGCGGTGGGCGACGGGAGCCGCGTCGTCGCCCTGCGTCACGCGCAGCAGCGTGGGCTGCGCCGCATCGAGCGCGGCGACCGAGCAATTGAATTCGAAGCGCGCGCCCAGGGCCTGCGTCTGGTTCTTCAGCAGCAGCGCGAACTGGCGGCAGTTGCCGACCTCGTCGTCGGGCAGGTGCACCGCGCCGACGAATTCGGTGTCGGGGTTGAGGGCAGGCTCCAGCGCGCGCGCCTGGTCGGGGCCGACCTCCTGGAACTTCACGCCCGCGTCGCGCAGCACCTGCAGGCCAGCCTGCACCATCTTGCGGTCCTTCTCGGAGCGCAGCAGCACCATGTAGCCCATGCTGCGGTCGTATTCCAGGTGCAGGTCCTCGATCAGGCTGTGCAGGCGGCCGCGGCTGTAGAAGGCGAGCCGCTGCATGCGGGCGCGGTTGGCCAGGTAGGTTTCCAGCTCGCAGGCGCGCCGCCAGCTCAGCATCCAGCGCAACTCGTGCGCGGCGAGCGGCCAGCACAGTTTCACGGGCGCATGCCGGCTGAAGAGATAGCGCGCCACCTTGCCGGTCATGCCGGGGGCGGCCCAGGGGGTGACGTAGCCCGGGGCAACCACCCCCGCGTTGGCGAAGCTGGTCTCGAGCGCGGCGGCGCCGTGGCGCTCGAACACGGTGACCTCGTGACCGTCGGCGGTCAGTTCGTACGCTGTGGTCACGCCGATGATGCCGGCGCCCACGATGGCGATTTTCATCAGTTCGGGAGTGCGGAAGACAGCAGTTTTTCGACCTGCAGCGAGAGGTTGAGGATCGTGTCGTCATGCAGCGCGCCGTGCCACAGCATCAGTCCCACCGGCAGTTCGTCGGGGGACTGGCAAGGCAGCGACAGCGCGCAGCCGTCGAGCATGTTGACCACGCTGGGGTTGCGCAGGAGCAGGGCGTTGGTGCGGAAGAAGGCCTCGTCGCGCGGGGCCCCCGGGGCGAGCTCCGCGATCGCCGGCGCCACCATGGGCACGGTCGGCGAAAGCACGGCGTCGTAGCCCGCCAGCGCCTGCTCCACCGCCGCGATCCAGGCGGCGCGCGTGCGATGCAGGTCGATGTACTCCCAGGCCTTCATGTTCGCGCCCCGCTCGATGCGCATCCGCACGCGCGGGTCGTAGCGCGTGCCTTCCTTGGCCAGCAGCTGGCGGTGCCAGGCGTAGCTCTCGGCCGCGGCGAAACCGCCGGTGGACTGGATGGCGCCCAGGTCCTGGATCTGCGCCAGCGGGATCTCGTCGATGCGGGCGCCGGTGGCGCGCAGGGTGGCCAGCGCGCGTTCGAAGGCGCGCGCCACCGTGGCATCGAGGCCGTCCAGCATCTGCGTCTGCGCGACCGCCAAGCGGTAGGCGGACAGCGGCTTGTCGGCGCGCGCGATCTGGCGCGCGGCGAGGATCTCGTGGGCCAGCACGGCGTCGCGCACGCTGCGGGTCATCGCGCAGACGGTGTCGAGGGTGGTCGACAGCGGGTAGGCGCCTTCCAGTTGCGTGAGCCGCGCGGTGTTCTTGAAGCCGACGATGCCGCACAGCGCCGCGGGGATGCGGATCGAGCCCCCGGTGTCCGAGCCGAGGCCGATGAAGGAGGCGCCGGTGGCCACCGACACGGCAGCGCCCGACGAGGAACCCCCCGGGATGCGCGGCGTCTTGGTGTCGCAGGGGTTGGGAGGCGTCCCGTAGTGCGGGTTGATGCCCACGCCCGAGAAGGCGAATTCGCTCATGTTGGTGCGACCCACCACCACGCCGCCGGCGGCGCGCAGGCGCGCCACCGAGGGCGCATCCGCGCTCGCCGGCGCGGCAGCGACGAGGGCGACCGAGCCGCCCGTGGTCACGTCGCCCGCGAAGTCGAACAGGTCCTTGATGGAGACCGGCAGGCCGGCCAGGGGCGCATCCGGGGCGGCCCCTTGGGCCTCGCCGGCCGCGGCGTCGAAGCGGGTCTTGAGGAAGACGTGGGTGCAGGCGCCGGAATGGGCGGCGGCCTTGGCCGCGCCCAGTTCGTCGCCGGCGGAGCTCAGGCCCTGGCGCAGGCGGTCGCGGGTGCTGTGGAGATCGTGGCGCGGCATGGATGAGGCGGGATGTGAAGGGTGGGCCTGTGCTAGAATCTCGCGGTTTTGCTGGGCGTCACGCACGAGGTGTGCGGCTCGTTGTCAGCAAGACAAATCGCGGATCCCGCCCCTCGAGGTGTCGCAACCAGCATCGGTTGTGATTCTGGCCGGGATTCTAGACCCAACCTTCGGAGCTCTCATGCCTGTATCCATGCGCGAAATGCTGGAAGCCGGTGTCCATTTCGGACACCAGACCCGCTTCTGGAACCCCAAGATGGCCCCCTTCATCTTCGGGCACCGCAACAAGATCCACATCATCAACCTGGAAAAGACGCTGCCCATGTTCCAGGAGGCGACCAAGTTCGCCAGGCAGCTGGCCGCCAACCGCGGCACCATCCTGATGGTGGGCACCAAGCGCCAGGCGCGCGACCTGATGGCCAGCGAGGCGCAGCGCGCCGGCATGCCGTTCGTGAACCAGCGCTGGCTGGGCGGCATGCTGACCAACTTCAAGACGGTCAAGACCTCGCTCAAGCGCCTGAAGGACATGAAGGCCCAGCAGGAAGCCGGCCTGGAAGCCATGTCCAAGAAGGAACAGCTGATGTTCCAGCGCGAGCTGGACAAGCTGGAAAAGGACATCGGCGGCATCCAGGACATGAACACCCTGCCGGACGCACTGTTCATCGTCGACGTCGGCTACCACAAGATCGCCGTCGCCGAAGCGCAGAAGCTGGGCATCCCGATCATCGCCGTGGTGGACTCCAACCACTCGCCCGAGGGCATCGACTACGTGATCCCCGGCAACGACGACTCCGCCAAGGCGGTGACCCTGTACGTGCGCGAGATGGCCGACTCCATCCTGGAAGGCAAGAGCAACCCCGCTGGTGACGTCCAGCGCGCCGTCGCCGAAGGCGGCAGCGACGAGTTCGTGGAAGTGAAGGAAGGCGCGTCCGCCTGATTCCCCGCCCGACCCGCGACGAAGGGGGCTCTTGAGCCCCCTTTGCACACCCAGATTCAACTGAACAGAGACGAGGACAAGATGGCTGCAATCACCGCAAGCATGGTCGCCGAACTGCGCGCCAAGACCGACGCCCCCATGATGGAATGCAAGAAGGCCCTGACCGAGGCCGACGGCAACATGGACAAGGCCGAGGAACTGCTGCGCGTCAAGCTGGGCAACAAGGCCGGCAAGGCCGCCTCCCGCATCACCGCCGAAGGCGTGGTCGCCGCTTCCATCGCGG
>Ga0247825_10002904_pt1 | contig 11291 bp, 11 predicted proteins | sample 13C_Vanillin_Day_FD_194413 | JGI IMG/M metagenome (GOLD analysis project Ga0247825, IMG submission 194413) | Soil microbial communities from agricultural site in Penn Yan, New York, United States - 13C_Vanillin_Day48 | ecosystem: Environmental > Terrestrial > Soil > Agricultural land | place... | reverse complement strand
ACCTCTTGAAGGGAAGAATGCGCCTGAAGGAGGCGATCATCATGGCCCACAGAAGCTCGGAAATTCTTTTCACGGATTCGGTGCGCAAGGCGCAGGTCCGCTACGGCAGCCGCGAGCAAATGGAGCGGCTGCGGCAGCTCGGGCCGGCGAACGACGCGCTGACGGAAGCCGAGCGGGAGTTCATCCAGGCGCGCGACGGCTTCTACCTTGCCACGGTGAGCGAATCGGGCTGGCCCTACATCCAGTTCCGCGGCGGGCCGACGGGTTTCCTGAGGGTGCTGGATGCGAAGACGCTGGGCTACGCGGATTTTCGCGGCAACCGCCAGTACGTCAGCACCGGCAACATTGCCCACGACGATCGCGTCGCGCTGTTCTTCATGGACTACGCCAACCGGACGCGGCTGAAGCTGCTGGGTCACGCGCGCATTGCGGACGCCCGCGAGGCGCCTGACCTTGCCGCGCGGCTCGCCGTGCCCGGCTATCCCGCCCGAGTCGAACGCGCGGTGCTGATCACCATGGAATCATACGAATGGAACTGCCACCAGCACATCACGCCGCGCTACACCGAGGCCGAGTTGGCGGCGCGAGCGGGTGACGAGTGACGGGGCGCGTCGAGGGGTGGAACAGGGGCCCCGAATGTTGTTGGTTCGGGGATGTGACCCCCGGTGGCGCGCGTGGCGGCCGATGCGACGACTAAAAAATTCCGAATACCTATGTGAGGCCGCCGTCGAGACTCCCGCACCGCGGGAACCGCCCTTCCACCTTCCGCCTTCCTCCTAATGGTGACAAGCAGAACCAGCCCATCCGCTCCATAGTGGGGGATCCCCTGATGGATCCGCCGATGCGCGCCGACCCGAAACTTTCCGCCGGCAACTCACCCGTGACGGGCAGCCCAAGCCTGCGGAGCAACCGTCTCCCCGAAGCGGCCGCCACGAAGGCAAATCCCAGGGCGGGATGGATCACGAGTACACCGCTACCTACTACGGCCCCGAGCGCCGTACGGCGGCGAACCAGAGTCCTTACCAAGGGGCGCAGCGGCGACAGTCTGCGTAGCCACGGGGACCCGGGATCCGGGAATCGGGAATCGGGAACCGCGTCACGGCATCACCGTTGCTTCAGAAACGCCTGTGCCTCCTGCTTCAGCCAGTGACAAAAGGCGGATGCGGACCGGCTGAGCGGCAATCCGGCCGGGTAGACCAGATAATACGAGTAGTTCGTAGCGCATGACGGCCGCAACGGCCGGATAACGCGACCGTCGCGCAGGTCGCCGGCGACGATGACGCTGCGGGCGAGCGCAACGCCCTGCCCCTCGATCGCGGCCTGCAGCGCCATGATGGACGAGTTGATCCTGAGGCCGGGCCGCGCATCCACCTTGCGCGCGCCCGAGGCCTTGAGCCACGCCGCCCACGTCGGAAAGCTCGCGTGGGATTCCATCGTGGTGTCGTGGATCAGCTTGAAGTGGCCCAGGTCGTCCGGCTCCCGCAATTTGTGCACCCGCGTGATCAGGGACGGGCTGCACACCGGGAACATCTCCTCCGCCATCAACGGCGTCGCGTCGAGTCCGGGGTAGCGGCCGGCGCCGTAACGGATGCCGACGGCGATGTTCTCGCGCGGCAGGTCGGCGAGCCGGTCGGTGGTGTCGAGGCGCAGGTCCACGTCGGGATAGGCCATCCGGAATCCCTCGATGCGCGGGATCAGCCACTTCGCCGCGAAAGGTGGCGGCAGCGTAACGGTGACAAGCGGCGCGCGACGCGATTCCCGCAGGCGGTCCTCGGCCTGCGCCAGCCGGTCGAATGCGTCCTTGATGTCCGGCAGCACGGCGCGCGCGGCCTCGGTCAACACCAGCTTCTTTCCCTGCCGCTCAAAGAGCACGCCAGCGAACTGCTCCTCGAGCAGGCGCACGTGCTGGCCGACGGCGGCCGGCGTGACCCCGAGCTCGACGGCGGCGCGCACGTAGCTGCCAAGCCGCGCCGTCGCTTCGAACGCGCGCAGGGCGTTGAGATGGGTCAGGCGCCTGTTCACAAAGAAAAACTATCCTATGACAAAAGAACAAATGATTTTTCACCTGCATTATCCCCCTCTACCATGGCGCCGTGCAATCGATGCCCTGTGGGCGATAACCAGTAGTTTTACTTGTTAAAGGAGCAACCATGAAAGCAGCCGCATTCCGCCGTTTCGGCGGCCCCGAAGTCCTGGAGTACCTGGACCTGCCCACGCCCGAGCCGCGCCCGGGCAACGTCGTCGTCCGGGTGCGCGCTTCCGGCGTCAACCGCCTCGAGCACTACCTGCGCGAAGGGTCGGTGCTCACCAATATCCCGCTGCCGCACGTCCTTGGCTCGGACGCCGCCGGCGAGATCGCCGCGGTCGGGAACGGCGTGACCGCGTTCAAGACCGGCGAACGCGTCGTCCCGATGCCGGGTTATCCCCTCGACCCCAATGACGACCGGCACGCACCGCTCAGCGCCGCCCCGAGCTATGCCATCGGCGGCGTCGTGAACTGGGGCACCTACGCCGAGTACGTCGAAGTGCCCGCCAAATGGGTGCTGCCCGACGACACCGGGCTCGAGCCGGAGCAGCTCGCGACGCTGCCGATGGTGCTGGTGACCGCGGTGCGCTCGGTCAAGACCGTCGGCGGCGTGAAGGCCGGCGACCGCGTGCTGGTGCACGCCGGCGCATCCGGCACCGGCACCATGAACATCCAGGTCGCGCGCGCGCTTGGCGCGCGGGTCGCGACGACGGTGCAGGGCGTCGCGCAGGCGAAGCTCGCCGCCGGCCTCGGCGCGGAACTGGTGGTGGACGCGCAGGCGCGCGACGTCGTGAGGGACGTGCTCGACTGGACCGACGGCCGTGGCGTGGACGTCACGATCGACAATCTCGGCGGCGACGTGCTCCAGAAGAGCCTCGACGCGACGCGGGTGAGCGGCACGGTCGTCGCGATGGGTTTCGTGGCCGGCGTCGAGGTGCGCTTTCACATCCGCAATTTCTTCTTCACGCACAAGCGCCTGCTCGGCACGCTGATGGGCGACGTGGCGGACTTCCGCTGGGGCCTGCAGCAGATCAAGGCGGGGAAGATCCGCCCGCTGCTCGACCGCGTGCTGCCGCTCGCCGAGGCCGCCGAGGCTCACCGGCTGCTCGCGTCGAATGCCGTCAATGGCAATCTCGTGCTGAAGCCGTGAGGCGCGCCATGAACGAGCACGCGATCGACGCCCGCTTGCGGCAAGCAGGCATCGTCCTGCCGGAGCCGCCCGCTCCGGCGGGAAGCTACCGGCCCGTGGTATGCCGGGGCACGCTGGGTTTCGTCTCGGGCCAGTTTCCGTTCACGCACGGCCGGCTCTCGCATGCGGGTCGCGTGGGCGCCGAACTGACGCCCGAGCAGGGGCGCGAGTGCGCGGCGATCGCCGCCGCCAACGTGCTCGCCCAGATCCGCGCGGCGCTCGGCGGCTGGGCGCGGTTCGGCGGGCTGCTCCGGGTGGAGGGCCACGTCGCGTCCGCGCCCGGTTTCCTGGAACAGCCGCTGGTGCTCGACGGCGCATCCGAGTTTTTCGTACGCGCGCTGGGACCGGAGCTCGGCGCCCACGCCCGCACGGCGTTCCACGCGACGCGGCTGCCGATCGACGCGCCGGTCGAACTCGCCGTCACGTTCCTCGCCATCCGATGCCGCCGCAATCCGCGAGGGAAGGACTGACTCGTGGCGCGCTTCGGAATCCCGGCCCCTTCAACTCAACTCTAAAGGAGAAACTGCCATGCCCCTCGTGAGAATCTCGCTCAAACGCAGGAAGATCCCCGGCTTCGGCCGCAGTGTCGGCGAGGTCGTCTACCGCACGATGACGGAGGTCATCGGCGTGCCGGCCCGCGACAATTTCCAGGTCATCACCGAGCACGACGAGACCGGTCTCATCTACGACCCCGAGTATCTCGGCATCCGCCGCACCGACGGCATCCTAATCATCCAGATCACGCTGAACGAGGGCCGCACGGTCGAGGCCAAGCAGCGCTTCTACCGGACCCTGGTCGAGCGGCTGCAGGCCGAACTCGGCGTGCGTCCCGGCGATGTGTTCATCAACCTCGTCGAGGTCAGGAAGGAAAACTGGTCGTTCGGCGAAGGTGTCGCGCAGTACGTCGAGACGCCGGTCGCGCAGGCAGTGCCCGCGTGAAACCGGCGTCGCCGGCCATTCATTAATCAACCGAAAAGGAGATCCACCATGAGTGAAAGAAAGATCATCGCTGTCGTCGGCGCCACGGGGGCGCAGGGTAACGGGCTGGTGCGCGCCATCCTGGCCGACCCGAAGGGCGGCTTCGCCGTGCGGGCAATCACGCGCAACGTCAACTCGGACCAGGCGAAGGCGCTGGCGAAGCTGGGCGCCGAGATCGTTGCGGCCGATGTGGATGACGCGGCGAGCCTCGAGCGCGCTTTCTCCGGCGCGTACGGCGCCTACTGCGTCACGTTCTTCTGGAACCACTTCTCTCCGGAGAAGGAAAAAGTCCAGGCGCGCGCGATGGCGCAGGCCGCCAAGCGGGCCGGGGTGCGCCACGTCATCTGGTCCACGCTCGAGGACACCCGAAAGTGGGTGCCGCTCTCCGACAACCGCATGCCCACGCTGATGGGACAGTACAAGGTGCCGCACTTCGACGCCAAGGGCGAGGCGGACCGCGTGTTCGCCGAGCTCGGCGTGCCGACCACCTGCCTGCTCACCTCGTTCTACTGGGATAACCTGATCCACTTCGGCATGGGGCCCAAGCCGGGCGCGGACGGCAAGCTCGCATTCGTGCTGCCGATGGGCGACAGGAAGCTCCCCGGCATGGCCGCCGCGGACATCGGCCAGTGCGCCTACGGCATCTTCAAGCGTGGCGGGGAGTACATCGGCAAGACCGTCGGCATCGCCGGCGAGCACCTCACCGGCAGGCAGATGGCGGATGCGCTCACCCGCGCGCTCGGCCGGGAGGTCGTGCATCACGCGATGGCGCCGGCCGACTACCGCGGCCTGGGCTTCCCCGGCGCCGACGATCTCGGCAACATGTTCCAGTTCAACCGCGATTTCAGCGACGATTTCTGCGCCGCGCGCAGCGTGGAGTTCTCGCGCTCGCTCAATCCCGCGCTACAGACGTTCGAGAGCTGGCTCGCGGCCAATGCCGGCCGCATTCCGCTGCCCGAGCCCGCGCCAGCTCACGCCTGAACGGCAACGGCGAGAAGAAAGGAGCAGGCCGGCAACGCTTCGTGCCGGCTTGTTCCTTTGAACCTTCCCCTTCCGCCTTTCGGCTTCCAGAAGTGGCGCTTGCCCCACCCCGCACATTGAACTAGATTGCCCAATAATCGAGTGAGGAGACCGCCATGATTGACATGCATGCCCACTGGAAACCTGCCGAGCTGGCCGATGCGCTGCGCGCGCGGACCAAGGGAGCGCGCATCGAGCGCAATGCCGATGGCGTGGAGGTGCTGAAGACCCGTTACGGCGACTCGATGATGGGCGAGGCGTTCGACCACGTGGACTTCCACCTCGAGCGGATGGACCGCCAGGGCGTCAGCACCAGCGTGCTGTCGCTGCTCGGTTCTTTCTGCTGGATCGAGGGCCAGCCGGTCGAGGTCTCCGTTCCGCTGTGCCGGCTCGTCAACGATGCGCTCTCCCGCATCTGCCAGCAGCACGAGGGCCGCTTCCTCGCCCATGCCGCGTTGCCGCTCACCGATATCCCGGTCGCAGCGGAGGAGCTCGACCGCGCGCTCGGGCTGCCGGGCATCGTCGGCGCGCAACTGCCGGCGAATGGTTTTCTGACCGCCAAGGCAGCCGAAAAAATGCGCCCCCTGCTCGAAGTCGCGAACCGGCGCCACGGGGTCTTCTTCATCCACCACGGCCCGCTGCCGGGCGATCCCTTTCCCAAGCATTCGCACAGCGACACCGACAACGCGCGCCGCCGCAACGGCACGCTCGACATGCAGGCTTGCCTGTCCTCGGCCATGGTGACGCTGTGCCTCACCGACTTCCTCGCGCCCTACCCCAACGCGAAGATCTACCTGCACAATCTCGGCGGCAACATTCCGTACGAGGTCGAGCGCATGGATCACCGCTGCCTGCTCGACACGCCGAAAGAAGAGCTGCCGTCGGCGCGCTTCCGCAAATCGCAGGTGAGGGTCGATTGCAATTCATTCGGGCCGCGCGCCATCGAGGCGGCGGTGCGACTCTACGGCGCCGAGCGCATCGTGTGCGGCACCGACGGCACGGAGTTCGGCGTGGATTGGACACTGAAGGCACTCGCTGAAGCGGAAATCGGTGAGGTCGCGCGCCAGCAGATTCTGGAAGACAACGCGGCAGCGATGCTCGCGCACCGCGCGTCGAGCAGGCAGCGGGAAAAAACCGCCGCGTAGGTTCTGAGCTCAGAGCTAAACCTGAAAATCCTAATGGACAGGATTTACAGGATTAACGGGATTCAGGCAAAAATCTGTTTCTAATATAAAGTCTTGTCGTTGTTTTGTTCTTGTTTTAATCCTGTTAATCCTGTCTATTGAAATAAGGGTGTAGCCCGTCAAGAAATATCGAGCCGCGCAGCGATCGCCGCTGAAGCGATGACGATCGCGTCGTGCGCGCCTTCGGCGGGAACGTCGAGCCCTCCCTTCACCACCTTCCGGGAACTGCGTCTCAGGTGCTGCGCTCTACCTGTGATGCCTTGTGTCTTGTCTCCTGTGCCTTAGAATGTCGTACCGCAGGACGATTTTCCATCTCCCGTCCTCCCGCTCTCCCGCACAGAGAAAACATGCCCCGCGCTATCCCCGCTGTCCGCCGCGCCAGTGATCCGGAAGACGCCGAGAAAGGCCGCCAGCTCATCGAGGATGTCCGGCTGCTGGGCCGCATCCTCGGCGAGGTCATACGCGAGCAGGAAGGCGCAGACACCTTCGAGCTGATCGAGCGCATCCGCCAGCTATCGGTGGCTTACCGCCTGAAGCACGACGCCGGCGCCGGCGAAAAGCTCGACGCGCTGCTGAAGTCTCTCTCCGACCTTCAGACCGTGCGCGTCATCCGCGCCTTCAGCTATTTCTCGCACCTGGCCAATACCGCCGAGGATCGCCACATGGTGCGCCGGCGCGAGTATCACGAGCAGCTTGGGCACGTGCGGGAAGGCTCGCTGGCCATGACATTCAAGCGGCTCGCCGGAAACGGCATCCCGGCGGCCGATATCGCGGAAACGCTGGCGCGCTCCTATATCTCCCCGGTGCTCACCGCGCATCCAAGTGAGGTGCAGCGCCAGTCCATCCTTCGTGCCGAACGCTCCATCGCCAACCTGATGGAGCAGCGCGACGGCCTGCGCACCGAGGGCGGCCGCGCCGACAACGAGGCGCTCCTGCGCGCGCGCGTGACCCAGCTCTGGCAGACGCGCATGCTGCGCCTCTCGACGCTGACTGTCGCCGACGAGATCGAGAATGCCCTGAGCTATTACGGCATTACCTTCCTGCGCCAGATTCCGCGCCTGTACCGCGAGGTCGAGCGGGCGCTGCCCGGCCACGAGATCGCGAGCTTCTTCCGCATGGGGACCTGGATCGGCGGCGATCGCGACGGCAACCCCAACGTGAGCGCCGCGACGCTGCGTGCCGCGCTCGCGCGGCAGAGCGAGACTGCGCTGCGCTTCTACCTCGCGGAGGCGCACGAGCTCGGCGCGGAACTCTCAATCTCCGCGACGATCTCTCCCATCACGCCCGAGATGCATGCCCTGGCCGCGCGCTCGCCCGACCACGACGAGCACCGCGAAGACGAGCCGTACCGCCGCGCGCTGACCGGCATATACGCGCGGCTGGCCGCGACGCTGACGGCGCTTACCGGCACCGAAGCGCCGCGCCAGGCGGTGGCGCCGCAGGCACCGTACGCCAGTGCCGGCGAGCTGCTCACCGACTTGCAGGTCATCGAGGCGTCTCTCCGGTCCCACCATGCGCAGGCGCTGGTCGCGCCGCGGCTCGCGCCGCTGATGCGCGCGGTCCAGGTATTCGGCTTCCATCTCGCCACGGTCGATCTGCGCCAGAGCTCCGACCGGCACGAGCAGGTCGTGGCCGAGCTCCTGCAAGTCGCGCGCATCGAGCCGGACTACCGCGCGCTGCCCGAAGCGGCGCGGCGCGAGCTGCTGTTGCGGCTGTTGAACGACGCGCGGCCGCTGCGCGTGCGGGCTGCCGCTTATTCGGAGCTCACGTTGGGCGAGCTCGCCATCTTCGAAACCGCGGCCGAGATGCTCGCGCGCTATGGCCGCGAAGCGCTGCGCCACTACATCATCTCGCACACCGAGGACGTGAGCGACCTGCTCGAAGTACTGCTGCTGCAGAAGGAAACGGGCCTGATGCACGGCGCGCTCGATGGCGATGCCCGCTACGCCCTGATCGTCGTGCCGCTGTTCGAGACTATCGGCGACCTGCGCAACGCCGCGGCCATCATGCGCGCCTTTTATGCGGTGCCCGGCATCGCGGCGATGGTGCAGCGATCCGGCGGCGAGCAGGACGTCATGCTCGGCTACAGCGACAGCAACAAGGACGGCGGCTTCTTCACCAGCAATTGGGAGCTTTATCGCTCGGGGACCGCGCTGGTCGAGCTGTTCGACGAGCTGCGGCGCGCGCATTCCATCACGCTGCGCCTGTTCCATGGCCGTGGCGGCACCGTCGGGCGCGGCGGCGGCCCGAGCTACCAGGCCATCCTCGCTCAACCCCCCGGCACGGTGAACGGGCAGCTCCGCCTGACCGAGCAGGGCGAAGTGATCGCATCAAAGTACGCGCATCCGGAGATCGGGCGGGGCAACCTCGAGACACTGGTCGCCGCGACGCTGGAAGCCACCCTGCTGAACCGCACGCAAAACGCCCCGCCGGTCTTCCTCGAGGCGGCGCGAATCATCAGCGAAGCCAGCATGGCAGCCTATCGCAAGCTGGTGTACGAGACGCCGGGCTTCACCGATTACTTTTTCGCGGCGACGCCGATCCGCGAGATCGCCGAGCTGCACATCGGCTCGCGCCCCGCCTCGCGCAAGGCGACGCGGGACATCGCGGACCTGCGCGCGATTCCCTGGGGCTTCAGCTGGGGTCAGTGCCGGGTCGCGCTGCCCGGGTGGTACGGCTTCGGCTCGGCCATCCAGACATATCTCGGCAGCGACGCCAGGCAGCGCAAGGAGCGTCTCGTGCTGCTGCGTCGCATGCACGAGGAGTGGCCTTTCCTGCGCGCCTTGCTGTCGAACCTCGACATGGTGCTGGCGAAAACCGATCTCGCCATCGCCGCGCGCTACGTCGAGCTGGTCGAGGACAAACCGCTCGGCCGCCGCCTCTTCGCCGCGATCCAGGCCGAGTGGGAACTGACGAGTGATGCGCTGGCGCTCATTACCGGCGAGAAGCGGCGCCTCGCATCGAACCCGTCGCTGGCGCGATCCATCGAGCACCGTTTCCCCTACATCGACCCGCTGAACCACCTTCAGGTCGAGCTGATGCGCCGCTACCGCGCGCATCGGGGCGGCGCGCCCGTCGACGAGCGCTTGCGAAACGGCATCCATCTCTCGATCAACGGCGTCGCGGCGGGCTTGCGCAATACAGGCTGACGGCTGCAGATACTGCGTCCCAGGTACAGCGTCTCTGTACATCCTGCTGCTTTGAAAACGACACGCCTCATCTGGGACGCCTCATCTGGGACGCCTCATCTGGGACGCTTTATCTGGGACGCTTTATCTGGGACGCTTTTCAAAAAAAAAGCCCCGCATCGCGGGGCTTTTTATCGGACGCTAGGCAGGGACGGGGTCCCTCTGCCCGGTATTCTTTTCCTCCGGCACATCCGGCTTGGCCGGTTGGCGCGCTTTGTCTTCCGCCTTCTTCAGGGCTTCCAGCTTCTCCATTTCCTTGCGAATCGATTCCAGCCGTTCATACTCGAAGCACATAACAGGCTCCTTTCCGTATCAAGCGACGACATATCTCCCTTGTCACGTATTGGAGTTGTGATTTCATGCTACGCCGCGAAGATAAAAATGCAAGAGCCAAGTAGTACGTTCCAGATACTGCGTCTCATGTTCCGCGCCTTACTTGGGACGCCTCATCTGGGACGCCTCACATGGGACGCCTCATCTGGGACGCTTCACCTGGGACGCCTTTTAGTGCTTCCAACTCGATCTGCACGGTTTCAGTCGCGTTGCTGAAGTACAACTGCCCTTCCTGCACCTTGCATTGGAGCTGCATGGTGCGGTCGGCCAGTTTTTCCAGGGACAGGACGGCGGCGGGCGGGATGCGCCACACCGCGAGGTTCTTCGCCCGCTCGAGCTGGTCGGCGAGCGGCTTCCACCACAACTCGGGCCGGTTGCCGTAGGCGTACACCGTCACGCGGTTCGCGCGGCCGCAGGCACGCCGCATGCGCTTCTCGTCGGGCTGGCCGACTTCGATCCAGTGCTCGATCGACCCGGTCAGGTCCTTCTGCCAGAGGTCCGGCTCATCCGTGTCGGACAGGCCCTTGCCGAACGCCAGGTGCTCGTGCGCGTTCAGCGCGAACGCGAGGATCCGCACCATCATCCGCTCGTCCGTCTCCGAGGGATGGCGCGCGACCGTCAGCGCATGCTCCGCGTAGTAGTTGCGGTCCATGTCCGACACTTGCAGGCTGGCCTTGCAGATCGTCGCTTTCAGCGCCATGTCGGGAGAGTATCAAAATAAGCCGAGTGGCTTCTCTTTGCGTCCCTTCGGCTCACTCAGGACGGGCTTCACGGTGAGGCTTTTGACCCTTTCTGCATCCTCCTTCCGCCGATAGTTCCACCCGCGGGGCTGGCGAAGCGGATAATGGCCGGGCAGGCACAAACAGGAGAACGCAGTGAAAGACGCGCTCAGCAAGCTCTTGAAGGCTCACTCCGCGAAGCAGCGAAAGAAGCGGGACATTGAGGACGCCGAGGAGAAGGACCACCGGGAGTTCCAGGTCGCTGCGGTCAATGCCATCGAAAAAGTGATCGGCCCCGCACTGACGTCGCTGAGCGAGGAGCTGGGACAACACGGGCACCGGGCGGGCGTGTCTCTGCGCATCGGCACGGATTCATTCCCGAGCGCGCATCTCACCTTTCGCATCGGCGACCCGGACGACCCGAGCGGCGCGGTCAGCGAATCCCGGCTTTCCATCTCCACGACGGCCTCCCAGAACAAGTTCGAGGTCACGACCGAAGTCTGGGGGCGCCACGGCAAGGACTCTGAGAACAGCGCCAGCAAGCTGGAGTCCCGCTCCATCGCCGACGTTGATACCAAATGGGTCATGGCGCAGGGACTCGCTTTCGTCAGCACCGTCCTCGACCGGGCGTAGGAACGGCGGCGCAGCACAGCG
>Ga0247825_10002903_pt1 | contig 11292 bp, 8 predicted proteins | sample 13C_Vanillin_Day_FD_194413 | JGI IMG/M metagenome (GOLD analysis project Ga0247825, IMG submission 194413) | Soil microbial communities from agricultural site in Penn Yan, New York, United States - 13C_Vanillin_Day48 | ecosystem: Environmental > Terrestrial > Soil > Agricultural land | place... | reverse complement strand
CCTGACGCCTGAGGAAGCGACCCGGCCCACGCCGTTCAGCTGGGGCTACCGGGCGGCGTTGACACCGGATGCGGCGGGGGCAGCCAACGGCGTGGTCCCGATCGTGCGGATAGCGGACCTCGCGGGCTACGACTTCGACAGCCTCTGTTCGAGCCGGAGGAACAGGCTCAGGAAGTGCCAGCGCATGGTCCAGATCGTTCAGCTGACCGGCCCTGGGCTCTTGTTGGAGCAGGGCTACGAAGTCGTCGTTGATGCGCTCTCGCGGACGCGCCACAAGCCCATTCCCGCTCCTGAGCAATATGTCACGACCGTGAAGAGGTACTTTCAGGGGGACCACTGGTGCCTCCTCGCAGGCCTGATTGACGGCAAGCTGGGAGGGTTCATCGATGGCTATGTCGTGGAGGGCGTTGCGTATGGTCTCAATGCCTATTACGCAACCTGGGCGCTGTCGGCCAACATCTCGACAGGCTTGATCTTCGAGTTTGCGCAGATCCTTCGCAGGCTCAAGTGTGTTCACACGGCAGTGGTGGGGCTTCATGCCCCTGAGCTTCCTCAGCTGAGCAAGTTCAAGGATGACATGGGATTCGCCGTGGAGAACATCCCCATCAAGTGGGATATGAACGTGATCGCGCGGAGCCTCATCCGCTGGCGCCGGCCTCACACGTATTACCGGTTGACGGGCAGCAACTGATGGGGCGACCCAGCCCTGCGGGGCAGGTGATGTGTCAGCTGGCCGCGGTCTCCTATTGCCTTCCAGACAGCAGGCGCGCGGATGGGTTTACGCGCTCCGCGGGATCAGAAGGATCCAGGGGGACCGGAGGTTGTCGATGAGGCGCGTCCTACTGGTGGCTGGGGTGCTGTGCACGAGCGCGTGCGCATGGGGCCCTGGCATGCACATGGACGAAGGAGCATTCAGGGAGCGGCATGCTGGGAAGGCAGGCGAGGGCGCTGACGACGCGTTCGAGATCATCCCGATCAATGCCGGGCTGCTGAGCAAGCAGGAGGCGGCGCGGAAGCAGGCGCGGCCCGCACCGAAGCAGGATCCGCTGGCGGAGGTGGCCGCGGACTACAACTACCGGGTGGCTCCCCACGACGTGCTGAGCGTGATCGTCTGGGATCACCCCGAGCTCACCATCCCGGCGGGCGAGTTCCGCTCCCCCGAGGCCACTGGCCACCCCGTGGCTGCGGACGGAACGATGTTCTATCCCCATGTGGGAGTCATCCAGGTCGCGGGCAAGACGCTGGGAGAGATCCGCGAGCTGCTGACCCGGCGGCTGACCCATGTCATCGAGCGGCCTCAGCTCGACGTGCGCGTGGTGAGCTTCCGCGGGCAGAAGGTCCAGGTCACTGGAGAGGTGGCGGTCCCCAGCAGCCTCCCCATCACGGATGTGCCCATGCGGGTGCAGGATGCCATCAGCCAGGTGCGGGGGTTTACTCCCGAGGCGGATCTGCGCGCCGTGACGCTCAGCCGGGGCGGGAAGACATTCACCCTCGATTTGCAAGCGCTGTACGAGGAGGGGGACGTCAGCCAGAACTGGCTCCTGCAGAACGGGGACATCGTCCATGTGCCCGACCGGAGCCGAAACAAGGTCTTCGTTCTCGGTGAGGTCCGGAAGCCCTCCTCGCGCGTCATGGTGAAGGGCCGGATGACGCTCGCGGAGGCGATCGGCGACAGCGAGGGGTTTGATCCGGTCAGCTCGAACCCGGCGAAGCTCTATGTCATCCGCGGGAACTTCGATCGGCCTACCATCTACAAGCTGGATGCCGAGTCACCAGACGCGCTCCTGCTCGCGACGCAGTTCGAGCTCCGGCCACATGACGTGGTGTTCGTCTCCGCGCACGACTTGACACGCTGGAACCGCATCATTAGTCAGATCCAGCCAACAGTTCAGCTGCTCTGGCAGGCGATAGATCTCGGCGACAGGGCCGTCATATTGCAGTCCCCATGACGAGCACCTCCAACCGCAAGGCTCCCGCTCGCTCCAGCCTTGGAGCGGCAGAAGACGAGCTGGATCTGGTCCGTCATCTGGGCCTCTTGTTGGAGTATCGCGGGACGATCGTCGTGACGATCGTCCTCACGCTCGGGGTAGGGGTCCTGTACATGACCGCCGCGACGCCTCTCTATCGCGCGAATGCGGTGCTCCAGATCGAGCAGAAGGGCAGCAGCCTGGGGGCGCTCGATCAGCTGCTCGCGGACTTCTCCGGCGAGGCACCCACCGAGATAGAGATCCTCGGCTCGCGGACGCTGCTGGGGAGGGTCATCGACGAGCAGCGGCTGGAGGTGAGGGCCGTGCCGTGGCACTTCCCGCTGCTGGGCGCGGCGTTCGCACGAGAGCATGAAGGGCCGGGCCTGGCCGAGTCCCCCCTGTGGGGGCTGGAGCAGTTTGCTTGGGGGGGTGAGCGCCTCCAGGTGGAGCAGGTGAGGGTGCCGCCGGAGCTGGAGGATGTCCCACTCACACTCGTAGCAGGGGAAGAAGGCGCGTACTCGCTCCTGGGACCGGGCTCCGCGCTCCTTCTCAGTGGGCGTGCGGGTGAACCCGCCGAGGCGCCGCCGGGCTCGCCTCAGAAGGTGGAGCTCCTCGTCTCTGAGCTCGTGGCCCGCCCAGGGACCCTGTTCGAGGTGACGCGGCGCTCCCGCCTCGTCGTGGTGGAGGAGCTTCAGCGGGGGCTCCGTGCAAGCGAGAAGGGCACCAACACAGGCATCATCGCCGTGACTCTCCAGGGAGATGACCCGGCGGGGATCTTCGCGACGCTCCAGGCCGTCACGCGTCACTACGTCCGCTACAACGTCGAGCGGAAGAGCGAGGAGGCCGAGAGGACGCTGGTGTTCCTCGAGTCGCAGCTGCCTGGCCTGCGCAAGGAGGTGGAGCGGGCCGAGGCGGCACTGAGCGCGCATCGCGCTGGCAAGGGGAATGTCGATCTCGGGCTGGAGGCACAGTCACTCCTCGAGCGAAGCGCCGATGTTGAGAAGTCGATCTCAGCGCTCTCGCTGGAGCACTCCGAGCTGCGGCAGCGCTTCACCGAGATGCACCCGATGCTCGTCTCCATGAACCACAAGCTGGCGCGCCTGCGCACCACCCGGGCGGCGCTCAACACCCAGCTCAAGGGCCTGCCGAACGCGGAGCTCATGTCCGCTCAGCTCATGCGGGACGTGAAGGTGGCCAACGAGCTGTACCTCCAGCTCAACAACAAGGCCCAGGAGTACCGGGTCCTGAAGGCGAGCACCGTCGGCAACGCGAGGATCCTCGACGAGCCCGTGGTGTCTCGTCTGCCAGTGCACCCCAGCAAGCCGGGGGTGATGGCGGTCAGCCTCGTGCTGGGGCTGGTGCTGGGGGTCTCGCTCGTCTTCGCCCGGCATGCACTGCGCAGCGGCGTCTCGAATCCTGCCGTCCTGGAGGCGGAGCTCGGGGTTCCGGTCTATGCCGCTGTCCCCTTCAGCAAGGTCCAGGCGCGCCTGACCCGCGGGAGGCAGGGGCTGGGCGACGGGATGCTCGCCATCCTGGCGGAGACCCATCCACAGGATCTGGTCATCGAGAGCCTGCGCGGTCTGCGGACCCGCCTCGAGCGAGCGCTGAGGAGCTCGCCCAACAACGTGATCGCCATCACCGGCCTGGGCCCGAGGGAGGGGGCGTCCTTTATCTCCATCAACCTCGCATGGGTCCTGGCGGATTCTGGCAAGCGTGTCCTGCTCGTGGACGCCAACCTGCGTGAGGGTTGGCTCCACCGGTGCTTCCGGGCCGATCGTTCGCCCGGCCTGTCCGAGATCCTCCTTGGCGCTGTCGAGCTGGAGCAGGCCGTCCAAGAGGCTCCCGCACAGAGCCTGGCTTTCTTGTCCGCTGGCGCGCTCCCGCTCAACCCCGCCGAGCTGCTGCTGCGCGATGCGTTCAAGGAGCTCGTCGCACGGATGTCAGCCGAGTACGACGTGGTCCTGATCGACACACCGCCCAGTCTGGCGGTGACGGACGCCGCGCTCGTGGGTCGGCATGCGGGCGTGAACCTCGCCGTGGTGCGCGCGAGTGTTCACCCGATGCGAGAGGTCGCCGCGGCCGTCCACTGGCTCGAGCAGAACGGCGTCTCGGTGCAGGGCGTCGTCTTCAACGCAGTGCCGCGCTCACAGACGGGACGCGTCGCGAGCGGCATCTATCAGTACGAGTACCCGACCGCGAGCTGAGCGAAGGCTGGAGCCGACCCGTGAGCTGGATCCGATGCACAGGACTGGGCCTCATCGCGGCGCTCTACGTGCTCGCGGGCCGCTGGGGCCTCCACAGGCTGAGCTCGGCGGACTCGGAGCCCAACCCATTCCTGGAGCTGAGGCTTTGGATCGTCATGGGCGGGGTGGTGCTCGCGGCCGTGGGGCTGGCCCACGGTGCTCACCGCGCGGCGAGGCCAGGCGAGACCCGGCTCGACCCCCGCCTCTCGATCGCGCTGCTGGGGTTCTTCGGATACCTGTGCACCAGCGCGTTCTGGGCCCCCGACGCGGGATTGGCCCTGTGGAAGGTCTACGATCTGGCCCTCGTCCTTGTGATGACCGTGGGCTTCGGGCTCGCTGCGATCCGTCTGCCCGCTGCACGCGTGCTGGATGCGTTCTGGGCCGTGGTGGTTGTGGCGACGGGAGTGCTGGCGCTCACCGGCATGGGCCAATTGCTGGGCGGCGGTGGCGGCGCGCGCCTGGCAGTGCTGGGAGGCGGGCCGAACATCTTCGCCCGCCTCATGGGGTTGCTCACGCTCGGCGCCCTGTACTTCTGGCAGCGCAGGGGGCAGGCCTGGCTCTGCATTCCGTTGGCGGCCACGGGAGTACTCCTCGCGCTGCTCACCGGCTCGCGAGGCGGGGCGTCCGCCATCATCGCGGGCATTCTCGCCTTCCTCGTGGTGGGGCGCGTGCCGCTGCGCAGGCTCGTCATCCTGGCAGCGATCGCCACGGCCGTAGCCGGATTCGCGGTCACGAGCTCGCCGCTGGGCAAGGCACTGAACCGCTCCATGGAGGAGCGCTTCCTGCGGCTCACCCTCCAGTACGAGGGGAGCGGCTCCTCGGAGCGCAAGGTGTACCTGTCGGGCCGCGAGGTCCTGTATGAGTCCGCGTACGAGCTCGGGCTGCGGCACCCGGTGGCAGGGGCGGGGCTCGCGGCCTTCCCGGCGCTCGGGCTGGGGGTCTACCCCCACAACCTCTTCCTCGAGGTGTTCTGCGAGGGCGGCGCGCTGGGCCTGGCGTTCCTGGGATGGGTCTTTCTCGCCTTCCTCCTCGCGGCGCTCCGAGGCCGCGGCCTTGATGGCGCGACCACCGGCGCTGCGGTGCTGCTCCTGATCGGCAGCCAGTCCAGCGGTGAGCTCTATGACTCCCGATCGCTCTTCCTGCTGCTGATGATGGCCTCGTGCACCTCGGCGGCGGTGCTGCGCTCTGCCTCGGGTACCCAACCACATGGTGGCAGCGCCCAGGCACCGGCGGCTGCGCGCCTCTCTCCTGCTGTCCACCCCGCTGCTCACGGAACCACCTGACATGAAGATCATCTATCTCCACCAATACTTCACGACCCCCTCGATGCACGGCGGGACCCGCTCCTATGAGCTCGCCCGCCGCCTCGTCGGCATGGGACACGAGGTCCACATGGTGACCTCGGACACCGAGCCCGCGGGAGGCGCCAAGAGCTGGCGCGAGACGAACGAGAGCGGCATCCACGTGCACTGGCTCCCTGTGCCGTACTCCAACTCGATGAACAACGCGGATCGGATGCGGGCCTTCAGCCGCTTCGCCTTCAACGCCGCGCACCGGGCAATGCGTCTTGAAGGAGACGTCGTCTTCGCCACGAGCACGCCACTGACCATTGCGGTCCCCGGGATCGCCGCCTCGCGTTGGAACCGCAGCCCCATGGTCTTCGAGGTGAGGGATCTCTGGCCCGCCATCCCCATTGCGGTCGGCGCCCTCAAGAGTCCTCCAGCCATCATCGCTGCCCAGCTGCTCGAGCGGGCCGCGTACGCAGGGGCGGCGCACATCGTCGCGCTCTCGCCTGGGATGAAGGCAGGCGTGGAGGCCACGGGCGTGTCTCCGGAGAAGATCACCGTCATTCCGAACCTCTGTGACCTGGAGCGGTTCCACGTCCCAGCGTCGGCTGGCGCGGAGTTCCGGCAGAGGTACCCGTGGCTCGGAGATCGGCCCATGGTGCTGTACGCGGGCACCCTGGGGCTGGTGAACGGGGTCGACTACCTCGTCCGGGTCGCCGCGGACATGCTGATGAGTGATCCGGAGGTGCGCTTCGTCATCATGGGGCATGGGCGGGAGGAGGCCACCCTGCACGCGCTCTCGGATCTGCTGGGCGTGCGCAACCGCAATCTCTTCTTCCTGCCCAGCGTGCCCAAAGCGGAGATGCCCGCGGTGCTCTCTGCGGCCACCCTCGCCACCTCACTGTTCACCGACGTGCCGGGCCTGCAGGACAACTCCGCCAACAAGTTCTTCGACGCGCTCGCGGCCTCCCGGCCTCTCGCGATCAACTACGGTGGGTGGCAGGCGGAGCTCCTCGAGCAGGAGCAGTTCGGCCTGTGCCTGCCAGCCAAGGATACGGCTGCCGCGGCGGCCATGCTGGCGAGCAGGATCCGCGACTCCAACTGGCTGGCCCAGGCGGGGGAGCGGGCGGGACGGCTCGGCAGGGAGCGCTTCTCCGCGGACACCGCGGCACGCAAGCTCGCCGAGGTCCTGCAGCGCTCGGTGGGTAGGGCGTGACGCGGCGGTCCGTGGGTGGGAACTTCGCCTGGACGCTCTCCTCCGGGCTCATGTACGCGCTGGCCCAGTGGGGCATGCTGGTGGCCTACGCGCGGCTCGGCTCCATGGAGCAACTGGGCGAGTTCGCCCTGGCGCTGGCCATCACCGCCCCGGTGATGCTCATGGCGAGGATGCAGCTGCGAGCGCTCCAGGCCACGGACGCCCGGGATGCATACGCGTTCGAGCACTACCTCGGGCTGATGGTGCTCAACGTGCTCGGAGGGATCCTGCTGTGCTGCTTCGTCGGACTGGTGGCGGGATACTCGGCGCGCGTCGGCGTTGTCATCACGCTGCTGGCGTTGGCCAAGGGCTTCGAGGCCGTCAGTGAGGTCTTCTATGGAGCACTCCAGCGGGCAGAGCGGATGGATCTCATCGCCCGCTCACAGATCGCCAAGAGTGTGCTCTCCCTGCTGATCGTACCGCTCGCGCTCTGGCTCACGGGAAGCTCCGCGGCCGCAATGGCCGGTCTGGTGCTCTCCTGGGCCATCGTGCTCCTCCTGTTCGACGCACAGGCCTACCGGCGCGAGTTCGGCGGAGAGCGGCCATGGAGACGGCTGTGGCAGACACCTTGGCGCTCCCAGAGCGTGCGCCTCAAGAGCCTGCTGGGGCTCGCCTATGCGCTCGGGATCACCTCTCTGCTGGGCTCGCTGCGCCCCAACACGCCGCGCTACGTGCTGGAGGCTCACTTCGGTCAGGCCGAGCTGGGCATGTACGCCGCGCTCGCGTACTTCGCGGCGCTGGGGGGCCGGGTGGTCCAGGCGCTCGGGCAGGTGGCGACCCCCAGGCTGGGGCGCTACCACGCGGAAGGAGATCAGCGCCGCTACGGCCGCGCACTGGCAGTCCTCGCGGGAGGATCCGCATTGGTGGGCGTCTGTGCCATCGCTGGCGCGGTGCTGCTCGGACGTCAGGTGCTGACGCTCTTCTATGGCGACGCCTACGCGCAGAACCTCGAGCTGTTCGTCTGGCTCATGGTGGCCGCCGCGCTCGAGTATGTGGGCGTGAGCCTGCAGATTGGGCTCACCGCGGCCCGGCAGCTGAAGGCGCAGCCGGTGATGCTTGCCGGCTCCGTGGCCGTGGTCGCGCTGGCCAGCGTGTGGTGGGTGCCCACCGCGGGGACCGTCGGTGCGGCATGGGCCCTGGCGCTGGGCTGGCTTGTCGAGCTGAGCGGCAGCGCGTGGATCAACCTACGCGCCTGGAGGCGCCTGGGGGCCCAGAACGAGTGTGCGGGCGCGGACAGCAGACCCCGCCTGGGGGGCGCGTAGTGAGCGCCCTGGGCAGGGCCTACCTTCCTGCTCGCTCTCGAGCCTTGGCGCTCTCATCTAGCGGGTAGGTGAACATGAAGATCGCGGTGATCGGTACTGGCTACGTGGGCCTCGTCGCAGGGGCCTGCTTTGCGGACTCGGGGAATGACGCAGTCTGCGTGGACATCAACACCGAGAAGATCGCGCGCCTGCGTGCGGGCGAAGTTCCCATCTACGAGCCGGGGCTGGAAGAGATTATCGCGCGCAACGTGCGCGAGGGGCGGCTCTCCTTCACGACCCAGGTGGCGGATGCCGTGGGGGACGCCCGGGTGGTCTTCATCGCCGTGGGCACGCCCGAGGGCGAGAGCGGGGACGCGGACCTGAGCTATGTCCTCTCCGCGGCGCAGGAGATCGGGCGGGCGCTGCGGCAGTACACCGTCGTGGTGAACAAGAGCACAGTCCCGGTGGGGACCGCGGAGCTGGTCCGGCGCACCATCTCGGCAGTGACGCGGATCGAGTTCGACGTGGTCTCCAATCCCGAGTTCCTCAAGGAGGGCGCGGCGATCGAAGACTTCACCAAGCCCGACCGCGTGGTCATCGGGACGCGCAGCGAGCGGGCACGCGCCATCATGGCTGATCTCTACGGCCCCTTTGTCCGCACGGGCAGTCCTCTCCTCTTCATGGATGCCGCCAGCGCGGAGCTGACGAAGTACGCGGCCAACGCGATGCTCGCCACCCGCATCTCCTTCATGAACGACATCGCCTCCCTCTGTGAGAAGGTGGGCGCGGACGTGGAGATGGTGCGCAAGGGCATGGGCTCGGACAAGCGCATCGGGCCCTCGTTCCTCTTCCCGGGCGTGGGCTACGGCGGCAGCTGCTTCCCCAAGGACGTGAAGGCGCTGGTGTCCACCGCGCGGGACGCCGGCGTCGAGTTCGAGCTGCTGCGGGCCGTCGAGCGCACAAACGAGCGGCAGAAGCGGCTGCTCGTGCACAAGGCGCTGCGCCACTTGGGGCCCTCGCTCGAGGGGCGTCAGCTGGCGGTGTGGGGCCTCGCCTTCAAGCCGAAGACGGATGACATGCGGGAGGCTCCCTCCATCGAGATCATCGAAGGGTTGTTGGCCAAGGGGGCTCGCATCGTCGCGCACGATCCCGTCGCGACGAACAGCGCGCGGCGGATGCTCGGCAACCGCATCACCTACGCGCCCAACCCCTACGCGGCGGCGGAGGGAGCCGACGCACTCGTCATCGTCACCGAGTGGAACGAGTTCCGCCATCCGGACTTCGATCGCCTGAAGCACCTCATGAAGGCACCCGTCATCTTCGATGGCAGGAACCTCTTCGAGCCCGAGCGAATGCGCGAGCGCGGGTTTACCTACTTCTGCCTAGGGCGGGGGTGAGCGCCATGCCCTGCCGGACACGGGAGCACAGACCCATGCAACGACAAGTTGGAGCGGGGCTCTTCTTCAAACGGTGCATTGACCGGGTGGGGGCAGCCACGGGGCTGCTGTGCCTGTCACCGGTGATGGCCATCACAGCGCTGCTCATCTGGGCCACGATGGGCAGACCCGTGTTCTTTCATCAGGTTCGTCCTGGGCGTGGAGGCAGGACGTTCCGGATCCTCAAGTTCCGCACCATGCTCGATGCGAGAGGCGCGGACGGCCAGAGGCTCCCCGATGAGCAGCGGCTCACGCGTGTCGGGCGCCTCCTGCGCGGACTGAGCCTGGACGAGTTCCCGCAGCTCTGGAACGTGCTGCGCGGCGACATGAGCCTGGTGGGGCCGCGTCCGCTGCTGGTCGAGTATCTGTCGCGCTACTCCGCCGAGCAGGCGCGGCGCCACGACGTGCTGCCGGGCATCACCGGCTGGGCCCAGGTGAACGGGCGCAACGCCCTGGACTGGGACGAGCGATTCCGGCTCGACGTCTGGTACGTGGACCACTGGAGCCTGGCGCTGGACGTGAAGATCCTCGCGCTGACGCTGCTGCGAGTCGTGCAGCGCCAGGGCATCTCCTTCGAGGGGAACGCGACGATGTTCGAGTTCCTCGGCAGCGCGGCGAAGGCGCAGCCCGCGGCGCTCAGCAGCTCTTGCGTTGTGCCTGGCTCCGGGGCACAGCCAGCACCACGTCCACCACCCGTGCAAGGTCATCTGGGGTGAGGGTGGAGCCGGATGGCAGGCAGAGCCCGTTCTGGAACAGCTCCTCCGCCACACGGCCGCCCCGCCGCTTGAAAGCGGCGAAGACCGGCTGCAGGTGCATGGGCTTCCACACGGGCCTTGCCTCGATGTTCTCCCTCTCGAGCGCGATCCTCACCGCCTCCCGATCGGCGCCGAAGCGCGCCGGATCAATCGTCAGCGTCGTCAGCCAGCGCGAGTGACGTCCCCAGGGTGCTTCGGGCATGAACTCGATCCCCGGCACACCCGCGAAGGCGCGCTCATAGAACGCGAAGTTCCTGCGCCGCGCGTCGACCCGGTCGTTCAGTACGCGGAGCTGCCCACGGCCGATCGCCGCCAGCACGTTGCTGAGGCGGTAGTTGTAGCCAAGCTCGGAGTGCTGGTAGTGCGGCGCAGGATCGCGAGCCTGGGTGGCGAGCTTGAGCGCGTGCTGGATGAGCGCCTCGTCCTCGGACACCAGCATGCCTCCTCCCGAGGTGGTGATGATCTTGTTGCCATTGAAGGAGTAGATACCGGCGCGGCCCAGCGTGCCGGGAGCGCGCCCTTTGTACGTGCTCCCCAGCGCCTCCGCCGCGTCCTCCACGACTGGCACGTCGTAGCGCTTGCATGCCGCCAGAATGAGATCGAGATCAGCGCTCTGCCCATAGAGGTGCACCACGACAACGGCCTGCGGCAGCTTCCCGCAGAGGGCACGCAGCTCGAGCTCCTCGCTCAACAGCGCCGGATCCATGTTCCAGGAGGCCCGATCGCTGTCGATAAAGACGGGAGATGCCCCCAGGTACCGGATGGGATTCACGGAGGCCGAGAAGGTGAGGGTGCTCACCAGGACCTCGTCTCCAGGCCCCACGCCCACCAGCTGCAACGCGAGGTGAAGCGCGGCCGTGCCGGAGCTCACCGCGAGCGCATACGGCGCCCCCACGCACCGGGCAAACTCCTCCTGGAATGCATCGACGTTCGGGCCGAGCGGAGCGATCCAGTTGCTCGCGAACGCCTCCTCGACAAAGCCGCGCTCGAGGGCGCCGATGTGAGGCGAGGACAGGTAGATGCGCTGGGACATACAGGGCTCCTGGACGTAGGGGCGGGATGGGAGGTCCCACCCGTTACGCCCAGGAGCCTGTCACCCCCTTCCCCCC
>Ga0247825_10002902_pt1 | contig 11296 bp, 10 predicted proteins | sample 13C_Vanillin_Day_FD_194413 | JGI IMG/M metagenome (GOLD analysis project Ga0247825, IMG submission 194413) | Soil microbial communities from agricultural site in Penn Yan, New York, United States - 13C_Vanillin_Day48 | ecosystem: Environmental > Terrestrial > Soil > Agricultural land | place... | reverse complement strand
GACGAAGTCGCGGACGAACTCCTCGCGCAGATCCTCGACGAAGATCTGCTTGACGCCGAACAGCTCGGCTTTGCGCCGCGCCGGCTCCAGCTCCTCGCCTTGCCCCAGATCGGCGGTGAAGGTCACAACCTCGCAGCCATAGGCCTCCTGCAGCCATTTCAGGATGACCGACGTGTCGAGCCCGCCCGAATAGGCGAGCACCACCTTCCTCACCGCGCGCGTCATGATCGTGAAGCCTCGAGACCTATAGGATCGAAGGGCGCGGAGTATCGGGGAAAGCGTCAAGCCGGACAAGGGCGGGCCATAGCCGGCGAGGGACGCTCCACTCCCTCGCCCCACGAAGTGGGGAGAGGGTGCCGAGCGAGAGCGAGGCGGGTGAGGGGTGGCTACGGTTGCGCGACGGCGTTAGGTTCCCGAAATGGACGATTCCAAGATTGCGAGAGCGCGGCAGCTCCGCCGCGAGGCCACCGATGCCGAACGGCGGTTATGGTGGCGACTTCGCAGTTCAGGGCTCGGCGTGCGCTTCGTTCGGCAGCATCCCATCGGCCCGTACATCGCTGATTTCGCGTGTAGGGGCCTGAAGCTCGTCGTCGAGCTCGATGGCAGTCAGCACGGGGGCGACAAAGACCACAGGCGGGACGAGTTCATGGTGGCGCGCGGCTACAAGGTGCTTCGGTTCTGGAACCCCGAAGTGTTGTCCAACATGGACGGCGTTCTGGAGACGGTGCGTCTCGCCATCCTCGACCGCAAGCGGGAAGATTAGCCCCTCACCCCCGGCGCAAGGGCGCCGGACCCTCTCCCCGCTTCGCGGGGCGAGGGAGTGGATCGTGCGCTTGCCCGCACCCTCTGGCTCTCGCTCTTGAGCTGGCCGCAGGCGGCGAGGATGTCGCGGCCGCGCGGCGTGCGGATAGGGCTCGCATAGCCCGCCGCGTTCACGATGTCGCCGAACCGCTCGATCGTCGGCCAGTCGGAGCATTCGAACGGCGCGCCGGGCCAGGGATTGAATGGGATCAGGTTGATCTTGGCGGGAATGCCGGCGATCAGTTTGACCAGCGCGCGCGCCTCGGCGGGCGAATCGTTGATGCCCTTCAGCATCACATATTCGAAGGTGATCCGCCGCGCGTTGGAGAGCCCGGGATAATCACGCAAAGCAGCCAAGAGCTCGGCGATCGGGTATTTGCGGTTGAGCGGCACCAGCCGGTCGCGCAGCTCGTCGGTCACCGCATGAAGCGAGACCGCGAGATTGACGCCGAGCTCCTCGCCCGCGCGCCGGATCATCGGCGCCACGCCCGAGGTGGAGAGCGTGATCTTGCGTTTGGAGATCGAGATGCCTTCATGGTCCATCACGATCTTCAGCGCCTTGGCGACATTGTCGTAGTTGTAGAGCGGCTCGCCCATGCCCATGAGCACGATGTTCGAGATGAGGCGGCCGTCCTTGGGCGAGGGCCATTCGCCGAGCGCGTCGCGCGCCAGCATCACTTGGCCGACGATCTCGGCGGCCCCCAGATTGCGCACGAGCCCTTGGGTGCCGGTGTGGCAGAAGCGGCAGGTGAGGGTGCAGCCGACCTGGCTTGAGACGCAGAGCGTGCCCCGATCCTCCTCCGGGATGTGCACGGTCTCGACCTCTTGGCCGTCGGCGAAGCGGAGCAGCCATTTGCGCGTGCCGTCGGCCGAGAGGCTGTCGGTCGCCGCCCGGGGCCGGCCGAGGGTGAAGCGCTCGGCCAGCCGCACCCGGAACTCCTTGGCCAGACTGGTCATGGCCTCGAAATCCGTGGCGCCGCGGTGATAGGTCCAATGCCAGAGCTGGCGCGCGCGGAACGGCTCGGCCCCGATCTCGGCGAGCGCCGCCTGCAGCTCGCGCCGGTGGAGGCCGATCAGATCGATGCGCCCGTCACCCGCCGGCTTGGGCGGGGCAAAGCGGCTGGCATGCCCTTCCGTGCTCATGGGGTCAAATATAGTGAGGCGGCGCCTCCGGCGCGACCCCGGCGGCTAGCCCCTAGCCCTTGACGCCGCAGGCCTGGCTGATGGCCTGGTACATCTTGCCGAAGCCCGCGAGGGAATAGGTGTCCTTGGTCTTGGTGCCGCGGCTGGAGACGCCCTCCACCACCATGGTCGAACCCTTCACCATCGCCCGCACCATAGCGCGGTCGGTCTTGTCGTCGGGCGCCCAGGCGGTCTCCTTGTCGGGGAAGAGCGCGAATTTCTGCTTGCGGTCGATGGTCACCGTGATGTCGGCGTCCGGCTTCAAGGCATAGCCGGCGATCAGGCTGACGACGTCGCGGCTCTCCAGCGCCGGGCGATGCGTGACCAGCGCATGAATCTCGCCGCGCGACTTGTAATCGCCCTCCGACTTGTCCGGCTCGGCGGACATGTAGCAGACCTTCTTGCCCTCCTCGAGGAAGGTATAGGCGCGCCACTTGCCGGCCTCGCCGATCGGCTCGACAGTCTGCGCCGCCGCAAGCGGGGCAAGCGCCTGCGCGAAGAGCGCAAGGAGGATGAAGAGTGCGGGGAACCTCATGGGGCGCGGAGGATAACCGATGGTCCGGTCCCGGCCAAGATCGAAGCGGTATCGGCGGTGACGCGACCGATATCCATACTGGATCCGCGCCCGATCAGTGCGCCGCCCGCATCCGGCGCGCGCGCTTCTTGACCCAGATCGGCGCGCCGTGGCGGTGCGGCGCGAGCGGCGGCGGGGGTCCACCCGGAGTCACCGGGCGCTCGGCAAAGCGCCCGGCCGAGAGCAGCCGGTCATAGAGCACGATCGCACCGGCGACCGAGAGATTGACGCAGAACCGCGTCGGAATGCGCACCACGAAATCGCAGAGCGCCACAAGGTCGGGCGAAAGGCTGCCGCGCTCGGGCCCGAGCACATAAGCGGTCTGTTGCGGGTGGCGGAAGCTCGGCAGCTCGGTCGCATCGTCGAGGAGCTCCACCCCAACCAGCGCGCAGCCCTGCGGCAGCATCAGCTCGGCCGGGCTTGCGAAGCTGTAGAAGGGCAGGTGCTCAGGGGTGGCGGAGGTGTCGGAGCGCTTGGCCTCGCGCATGCGCAAGTCCGGCGCGATCGCGAAGGCGAAGCTCGCGCCGAAGGCGTGCGCGGTGCGCAACAGCGCGCCGAGATTCATCGGCTTGCTGATCCCTTCGACGCCGATGCCGAAATAGCCGCGAGGGGCCGACGAGGCGCGCATGGCGTCCGGAGCCTTGCACGGGCTGCGTGAAGGAGGCAAGGTGATCGCCGACTTGGGTGCGGCCATCAACCTGTCATCGGTCATGAGCGAACCTTCTGCGCAGCCGCTTGTCGGCGAGCAACGTCCTCTCGCGATCGAAGTCGTGCGCGGCGACATGGTCGAGAGCCGCCACGCGGTCGCCTTCGCGGCCGTCGACGCCTCGGGCCGGCGCGTCGCCTGGGCGGGCGAGGTGGAGGCGCCCGTCTATGCGCGCTCGGCGGTGAAAGGCTTGCAGGCGCTGCCGCTGATCGAGACCGGCGCGGCGGAGCGCTGGGGCTTGGGCGATGCCGAGCTGGCGCTCGCCTGCGCCTCGCACAACGGCGAGCAGCGGCATGTCTCGACCGTGCTGCGCTGGCTCGAGCGGATGGACCTTTCGGCCGCCGATCTCGAATGCGGCAGCCACATGCCCTATCACGAGCCGAGCGCCGCGGCCGTGATCCGCTCCGGGGAACGGCCGACCGCGGCCCACAACAACTGCTCGGGCAAGCATGCGGGTTTTCTTTCCGCCGCCCGTCACAAGGGCGAGCCCACCCAAGGCTATATCAGGGCCGATCACCCGGTGCAGCGGCGCGTCACCCGCGCGCTCGAGGAAATGTGCGGGATCGATCTGGCGCGTGCGCCGGTCGGGATCGACGGCTGCGGCATTCCGACCATCGGCATCCCGCTGGAGAAGCTCGCGTTGGGGATGGCGCGGCTGGCCGACCCGGCCAAGCTGCCGGACGAGCGGCGCGCGGCGGCCGAGCGCATCCGCCGCGCCGTCGCGGCCCAGCCCTTCATGGTGGCCGGCTCGGGGGGTTTCTGCACCGAGGTGATGGAGCAGCTCGGCGCGCGCGCCTTCGTCAAGACGGGTGCGGAAGGCGTGTTCTGCGCTGCCTTGCCGGAGCGGGGGATCGGCATCGCGCTGAAGGCAGCGGACGGCGCGAGCCGCGCCTCGGAGGCCGCGATCGCGCATCTGCTCGACCGTTTCGGCGCGCTCGACAAAGCCGACCGAACCGCTCTGGCGCGGCGCCTGCATCCCTCCATCTTCAACCGTGCCGGCCTGGCGGTGGGCGCGATCCGCGTGCAAGCCGTTTGAGGCATCCCGGCCCTGGATCGCTCCCGGTCGAGGCACTATATGAACCAGCGTCAGGGAAGGGGAGGACGGCGCCTTGTGCGCCAGCCGCCGGCATTCGGGGAGCGGTGCGGACGCAATGCGCGGCGGCACCGTATAACCTGCCCTGCGAGGTTCGACGGACGAGAGGTGCCATGCGCGCGGTGATCTGCCACGCTTCGGGTGGGCCTGAAGGCCTGGTCATGGACGACCTGCCGGCGCCGAATACCGGCCCCGGCCAGGTCATGATCGACGTCCATGCGGCGGGCGTGAATTTCGCTGACATCCTGATGATCGCCGGGCAGTACCAGGAGAAGCCCGGTCTGCCTTTCGTGCCTGGGCTGGAGGTGGCCGGCACCGTCCGCGCCATCGGCCCCGGCGTGAAGCGCCTGGGGCCCCGCCAGCGGGTCATGGCGGTGCTCGATCATGGCGGCTTCGCCGAGCAGGCGGTCGCGCGCGAGGCCGACGTGTTCCCGATCCCCGACGAGATGGATTTCGCGACCGCCGCCGGGTTTCCGATCGCCTACGGCACCGCCTATGGCGCCTTGCGCTGGCGGGCGGACATGCGGCCGGGCGAGCTGTTGCTCGTCACGGGTGCCGCCGGGGGCGTGGGACTTTCGGCGGTGGAGGTGGGCAAGGCGCTGGGTGCGACCGTGATCGCCGGCGCCTCGGGTGTCGACAAGCTGGCCCTGGCCGCCGCGCGCGGCGCCGATCATGTCATCGACTACCGGGTGGAGGATCTGCGCGCGCGGCTCAAGGACATCGCGCAGAAGCTCGGCAAGAGCGGGGTCGAGGTCGCATTCGATCCGGTCGGCGGCGACACCTTCGATACGCTGTTCCGGGCGCTCGCCTGGGGCGGCAGGGTGGTGGTGATCGGCTTCGCCGGTGGACGGGTGCAGCAGATCCCGGCCAATCTGCTCCTGGTGAAGAACGCGTCGGCGCTCGGCTTCTGGTGGGGCTCCTACCGGCGCCACGCCTCCGAGCTCCTGGCGCCCGCCTTTGCCGAGCTGATCGGCTGGTGGAGTCAGGGCCTGCTCAAGCCGCACGTCTCCAACCGTCTTCCGCTGGGAGAGGCGGCCGAAGCCCTGAAGACGCTGAAGGAGCGGCGCGCCACCGGCAAAGTGGTGCTCACGCTCAAAGAATGACCGATCCGGTCCGGGCCCAGTACGAGGCCTATCCCTATCCCGCGCGCGACCCCGCCGACGAGCGCAAGCGCCTCATCGCCGGCTCGCCGAGCCACATCCTCGAGGTCAATCACTACTTGTTCGCGGGGCGGCGCGACTTCGCCCGCCCGTTCCGCGCCCTCTTCGCCGGCGGCGGCACCGGCGACGGGACCATCATGCTGGCCCAGCAGCTCGCGGACATCGCCGCCCCCGCCGAGATCGTGCATCTCGATCTGAGCGCGGCCGCGCAGGAGATCGCCCAGGCGCGGGCCAAGATGCGCGGCCTACGGAGCATCAAGTTCCAGCGCGGCGGGATCGAGCAGATCGACCGGCTGGAGCTTGGCTCCTTCGACTATATCGACTGCTGCGGAGTGCTCCACCATCTGGAGGACCCGAAGGCGGGGCTGGCCGCGCTCGCCCGCGCCCTCGCGCCCGGCGGGGGCATGGGGCTCATGGTTTATGGCGCACTCGGGCGGATCGGCGTCTATCACGCTCAAGCCGTCCTCAAGATGCTGGCCGCGCCGGATGATCCGCATCCGGCGCGCATCGAGCAGGCCCGCCGTCTCCTGAAGCAGCTTCCGCGCACCAACTGGCTGATCCGCAATCCCTTCGTCGGCGATCATCTCAAGGGTGGAGATGCCGGTCTCTACGATCTGCTGCTGCATGCGCGCGACCGCGCCTACACGGTTGCCGACCTGGCCGGTCTTGCGGCCTCCGCGGGGCTGGCGATCGCCGGCCTCATCGAGCCTGCCCGCTACGATCCGGCGAGCTACCTGACCGACCCCGCGCTGCTGGAGCGCGCGCGCCGTCTCGATCCGCTCGCCCGCGCCGGCCTTGCCGAGCTGATCGCTGGCGATCTCAAGGTCCATATCGCCTATCTAGTGCCGCACGAGCGCTCGGGCGCATCGGCGGCCGAGATCGCGCCGGACTTGATCCCGATCCTGCGCGAGGGCAACGGCCCGGTGCTTGCCCGCGCGCTGAAGCCCGGCGAGCCGCTCAAGGTCAGCTTCGGGCAGGCCAGCTTCAGCTTCCCGCTGCCGCGGCGCGCCGTTCCGCTGCTGGGGCAGATCGACGGGCGGCGCAGCGTCGCCGAGGTGCGCGCGGCTGCAGCCGAAGCCGGGCTCGTCCTGTCCGAGGCGGAGTTCGAGCGCGACTTCGCGGCGCTCTACCGCGTCCTCAACGGCATCAATCACCTGTTCCTCGCAGATCGGTCGCTGGGTCCCGCGCCCGAAGCGGCTTCCGCCGCTTCGGCGAACGGTATATGACTCCAGATGAGCTGCCGCTCGCGCCCTCGCGAGCGGACCGATCGGATGCGTGAGGAAGGCGGGCGATGCCGCGGCCGGACAAACCAGTCAACGGGACACTGGTCTTCCTCAAGGCCTGGTTGAAATCGCCGCTGCGCGTCGGCGCCATCGCCCCCTCCGGCGAACGGCTGGCGCGGACGATGGCGCGGGTGGTGCCGCGGCGGTCCACCCTGCCGGTTGTCGAGCTCGGCGGGGGCACGGGCTCGATCACGGCCGCGCTGGTGCGGCGGATCGAGGCCGAGCGGCTGATCGTGCTCGAGCGCGATCCGGAGCTCGCGCGCCACCTCAGGCGGAAGTTTCCAGCCGTCACCGTGGTGCAGGGCGATGCGCGCCATCTCGACCGCGAGCTGAAGGCGCTCGGGATCGAGCGGGTCGCGGCCGTGGTCTCGGGCCTTCCCTTGATGGCGATGCCCAAGCGCATCCAGCGCGAGATCCTCGATGCCTGCTTCAAGGTGCTGGAGCCCGGGGCGCCTTATATCCAGTTCACCTACAGCCTGTTCTCGCCCCTGCCGCGTCGGGAGTTTGGCCTCAGCGGCCGGCCCGTGGCGCGGGTGCTGCAGAATGTGCCGCCGGCCAGCATCTGGGTCTATCGGCGGCGGGGCGGCACGGTCGTTGCGCGCGGCGCACGCGAACAGCAGGTGAAGGCGGGATAGATTTCCGCCGAACTCCTAGAGCGCCGCCTCCAGCCGATCGAGGCCGCGCCGCAGCCGGTCGATGCTGCCGGCGTAGCACAGCCGAAACCAGCCCTGGCCGCTCTCGCCAAACGCCGTGCCGGGAGCCAGGCCGACCCGCGCCTCGCGGACGAGCCGCTTGGCGTAGTCGAGGCTGTGGTCGACCCCCTCGATGCCGAAGAAGGCATAGAACGCCGCCTCTGGCCGCATCAGGCGGATGCGCGGCATCGCCGCAAAGCGCTGCACCACAAGATCGCGTGCGCGCTCGCAACGCTCGACTTGCTCGGCGATGAAGGGCTCTCCCTCTTCCATCGCGACCACGCAGGCATGCTGCAGGAAGGGCTGGCTGCCGCTGGTGTTGTATTCGACCAGCGTGTCGAGCGCCCTGGCGAGCTTCGGCGGGCTGATCAGCCAGCCGATGCGCCAGCCCGTCATGGCCCAGCTCTTTGAAAAGCTGTTGACGATCGAAACCGGGTCGTCGGGGCGCATGATCTCCAAGACCGATGGCGCGGCCGTGCGGCCCTCATAGACGAACCGGTGATAAACCTCGTCGGCGATGTAGAGGATGTTGCGCGTGCGGCAGAAGGCAAGGACCGCGGCCTGCTCCTCGCGCGTCATCATCCATCCCGTCGGATTGCCCGGCGAGACGATGAACATCGCCTTGGTCGTCTCGTCGCAGGCACCGAACAGGCGGTCGAGGTCAAGGCGCCAGCGGTCCCCCTCGGCCTTCAGCGGCACCTCGCGGATGACGCCGCCCTGGATGCGGATGGCGGCAAAGACATTCGGCCAGACGGGCGTGACAACGGCGACCGAATCGCCCGGGTTCACCATCGCCTGCATGAGCATGAGGATGCCGGTCATGCCGGAACCGGTCACCGTGATGCGGTCGAGCTCCGGCCGGATGCCGTAGACGCGCCCGTGATAGCGCTGGATCGCGGCGCGCAGCTCGGGGATGCCGCTCTTGTGCGTGTAGAAGGTGTGCCCCTCGCGCAGCGCCCTGGCCGCCGCCTCGCAGATGAAGGCCGGCGTTGGCAGATCGCCCTCGCCGACCCAGAGGCCGACGACGTCCGGCACCTCGAAGCCGAGCTTCCATACTTGCGCGATCTCGGACTCCGTCACGCCCTGCATGATCCAGCTGAAGCGGGGATCGTCGGTCGGCATGGCGCCTCCTTGCGCGACGGAAAGGCGGATAGGTGGCACGGCAGGAGGCGGCGCGACAAGTTGGCTCTTGTCGCGGACCCCGGAACCGGCCCAGTAAAGAGATGAGAAATGAAGTTGCGGCAGGTCATCTGAAAGTTTCAAAGTAATTTCTAGGTATCGCCGCGATGAAGCGATATCGTTGGAGGCGCGCAGCCCGGGCGCGGGATCAACCACGTCGCGCCCAACCACAAGAGCACTTCGGAGGGTTCTTGACGCCTCCTCGGTGTGCGGCTGCTTATGACAGCCATCGCGACCGAAGGGGGGTTGCCGGATGGGCCTAGCCGCGGGCTTGGACGTGGGAAAGCCGCAATCCCTCGCCGCCGGCGGCTGGGAAGGTCAGCCCGATTCCGCGCGCTTGCGCGCCGAGCAGATCCGCATGCTGTTCCAGCAGCAGCCAGTGGTCGTCGCCACCAACGCCGCCGTGGCCACGCTCGTCGCGGCGGTGCTCGCCGCGCAGGGCAACACCGCGCTTCCGGTCCTCTGGCTGGTCGCGGTGCTCGCCGTTTCGGCGATCCGCTTCCTGATCTGGCGGCGATGCTGGACGGCCGATCCGAGCCCGAGCGGCATCGACAGCTGGGCGCGGCTCTGCGTCAGCGGATCGGCCGCTGCCGCGACGCTGTGGGGACTCGGCCTGGCGCTGCTGTTTCCAGGCGATCTGCTGCTGCAGATGATGACCATCCTGGCCGCGGCCGGCATGTGCGCGGGCGCTGCGGTGGCCCTGTCCTGTTACCGGCCCGCCTTCCTCGCCTTCCTCTTGCCGACGCTGCTGCCCCTCGGCTTGCGGGTCGCCGCCGAAGGCACGGCCGCCCATCTCGCCATGGCAGCCATGATCCTGGCTTATGCCGCCGCCATGATGCTGGTCGCACGCAATCTTGGCCGCGCCTTCGCACACAGCCAGCGCCTGCAGCTGGAGAAGGATGCGCTGCTGAGCTCGCGCGACCGGCTCCTCTCGACCCTGGAGCAGCGGGTCGAGGAGCGTACCGCGGCCCTGCGGAGCAGCAACGGGCAACTCACCGTGGAGATCACTGAGCGCCGGCGGGCGGAAGAGGCCGAGCGCCGGGCGCGTGACGAAGCCGAGCGGGCGAACGCGGCCAAATCCAAATTCCTCGCCACCGCCAGCCACGATCTGCGCCAGCCCTTCCAGGCGATGCGGCTGTTCCATCACATCCTGCAGTCGCGTCTCACCGACAACGCCATGCGCGAGATCGCGACGCGGCTGGGCGAAGCGATGCAGGCCGGCGAGGAGCTGCTCAACGCCCTGCTCGACATCTCTACGCTGGAGGCCGGCACCGTCGAGCCGCGTGTGTCCGATTTCCCGATCCAACCGATGCTGACACGCCTCACTCAGGAATTCGAGGCGCAGGCTGCGGCCAAAGGCCTGGATTTCCGCATGGTGCCCTCCTCGGCCGTGGTGCGCTCGGACCCGGTGCTGCTCGAGCGCATGGTGCGCAACCTCCTCAACAACGCGTTGCGCTACACCCAGCGCGGCGGGATCCTCCTCGGCTGTCGCCGCGCATCGGGGCGGATGTCGCTTTCGGTCGTCGATTCCGGGATCGGCATCCCTCCGGAAAAGCAGCAGGCCGTGTTCGAGGATTTTTTCCAGATCGGCAATCCCGAGCGCGACCGCTCGCAGGGCCTGGGCCTCGGCCTGCCGATCGTGGCGCGCATGGCGCGGCTGCTCGACCACCCCGTGTCGGTGCGGTCGCGGCCGGGGCACGGCTCGGCCTTCGTGATCTCGGTGCCGTTCGTGCAGGCGACCGCGATCATCCCGACGCCGGCCGCCGAGCCGGCCGCCGACATCCCGCCCTCGGCCACCACCATCCTGGTGATCGAGGACGACCGCGAGCAGCGCATCGGCATGCAGATGATGCTGGAGGGGTGGGGCTATCGCGTGATCGTCGCCGGCAGCCCGGAGAAGGCGTTGATCGCCGTGCGCTCGGCTCCGCGCCTGCCCGCCCTCGTCATCAGCGATTTCCGCATGCCCAGCCGCATCACCGGCGTGGAGACGATCGCGCTCATCGCCGAGATCGTCGGCCGGCGCATACCCGGCATCATCCTCACCGGCGATACCGGGCCCGACCGCCTGCGCGAGGCGAAGCAATCGGGCTGCGTGCTCCTGCACAAGCCCTTCGCGCCGGAGCGGCTGCGCGAGGAGGTCCGGCGCGCGGTCGGTGAGACGGCGCGCGTCCGAGAGCAGGCGCTGCACGAGCGTTCGGGATAGGTTCGGGCTCGCGACCTTTCAGACCGGGGCTCGATGCGGGGTTGTTGCGATCATCATGAGGCCGAAGGCATGGCCGCCCGCCGGGCCGGCGCCTTGCGCGTCGTGTTCGGCATCAATGCCGGGATGTTCCTCGCCGAATTCACCGCGGGGCTCCTGATCGGCTCGACCGCTCTGCTCGGCGATTCCCTCGACATGCTCGGCGATGCGCTGGTCTACGGCTTCAGCCTTTATGCGCTCGGCCGCAGCCTTCGCTGGCGAAACGGCGCCGCCCTGCTCAAGGGCTTGGGTATGGCCGGGTTCGGGTTGGCCGTGCTGGCGCATGCGCTCTTTCAGCTGGCGCATGGCGCGGCGCCGGCCGGCGGACCGATGGCGGCGGTTGCGGCCCTCGCGATGGCCGCGAACGCGATTTGCTTTGCCCTGCTG
>Ga0247825_10002901_pt1 | contig 11296 bp, 11 predicted proteins | sample 13C_Vanillin_Day_FD_194413 | JGI IMG/M metagenome (GOLD analysis project Ga0247825, IMG submission 194413) | Soil microbial communities from agricultural site in Penn Yan, New York, United States - 13C_Vanillin_Day48 | ecosystem: Environmental > Terrestrial > Soil > Agricultural land | place... | reverse complement strand
CTCTGGGTGAATCATCACGCGTAGTCATCGCTTGCACTGTTCTCACTACTGTGGGTGGCATCGCCGCGGCCATGTTCATCGGCCCTGCCATGGACCGCACCAGTCCTTTTCGCACACTCGGAACGGTCTATCTCGTCGGCGCCGGATTCGTGGCCCTGCTCGGATGGGTGCTCGGCGGTGGCAGCACCGTGGCCCTTCTGGTCGCGGCGTTTCTCACGGGGACATGCGTCACCGGCGGTCAGATGAGCGTGATTGCCCTGGCGACAGTCCTCTATCCGACCGACATGCGCTCGACCGGAGTGGGGTGGGCACTCGGAATCGGCCGACTCGGCGGAATCGCCGCCCCTCTGATCGTCGGTGCCGCGCTGAGCGCCGGCATTGCGCCCCGCGAGGTCTTCTTCGCGATGGCGATTGTCCTCGTCGTCGCCGGCTTCTGCGTGCTGGCCCTCGAACGGCGCGTGCAGGCTGTTCGACAGCCGTAGCACCGAACCGCTGTCCTCCGAGGAACCACCCCGAGGGGTGGATTTCGACCCCGTACAGGGTGGCGGGATGACCACCCTGTCGGTGTTACCACCGGCCCGCTCCCGGAGCAGAGTTGGTGTCGTTCGCAAGACGCGGACTTCACCCACCAGGCAGGAGTAACACGATGACCTCGATCAAGACCCGCACCGCCGTCGCAGCCGCCGCAGGCGTCGCCGTAGGACTGGGGGTGTTGATGGCGCAAGGTGCCACCGCTGGCGCCGCACCCGCCGACGGGGTCGCTCCACACGCGGTTTCCCCGTACACCGTCCAGGTACGAGACCGCATCGGATGCGCCGACGCCTGGCCCATGGTCTCCTGCGACGCCCCCGACGAGGACCGGCCCCCGCAGGTCACCTTGGTCGAGCCCGGCACCACGCTGACCCAGCCGGGCGGCACCGACCTCTTCGGATCCTCGAGCGCCCAGTTCCACCCGGCGAACTACCCCCTCGAGCCCGACGACGGCGTGATCTCCCACCCGCTCGATCCCGACATGCCCTGGATGTGAACCCAACATCGCGGAGTGGTGGGCGAGGGCAGCTGGGAAAGTCTGGCCGGCCATGAATCCACCTCGTCGGACGCAAAGGTCCCAACTGACCGGGATCGCGCACCCGCATCGCGTCGAATGATAGATTCCCGATATGCGGAGTGAACGCTCCGCTTTGTTGGGAGTATTCATGAAAACCGCTTCGCCGCGGACGCACTATCAATTGACATTTGCCGTTCTCACTATCGGTGTCGGCGCCTTTGCCCTTCTGCAGTCGCTGGTGATTCCGGTGCTGCCGACCCTCGAGTCGGCGCTGGGCACGACTCAGGCCGACGTCACGTGGGTGTTGACCGCCTACCTGTTGTCGGCGTCGATCTCCACCCCGGTCATGGGACGCCTCGGCGACATGCACGGGAAGAAGCGCGTGTTCGTCGTTGCACTCACCGCACTGGCGGTGGGGTCCCTGCTCGCCGCCCTCGCCACGTCCCTGCCGGTGATGATCGCGGCTCGGGTGATCCAGGGCATCGGTGGCGGTGTGCTGCCTTTGGCGTTCGGCATCATCCGCGACGAGTTCCCCGAGGAGAAGGTGGCGGGAGCAGTCGGCATCATCGCCGCACTCACCGCTGTCGGTGCAGGTCTCGGCATCGTCCTCGCCGGTCCCATCGTGACGGTGCTGAGTTACCACTGGCTGTTCTGGATTCCGCTGATCATGGTCGTCCTCGCGGGGGTGGCCGCGCACATCCTGATCCCCGACTCCCCCGTGCACACTGCCGGCAAGATCAACTGGCTCACCGCGCTGCTGCTGTCCGGGTGGCTGGTCGCGCTACTACTCGGTGTGAGTCAGGCGCCCACGTGGGGTTGGGGCTCACCGATCGTCGTCGGGCTTCTGGTGGCCGCCGCGGTCGTCGTCGTGACGTGGGTGGTCGCCGAAGCGCGATCCGCCAACCCGCTGATCGACATGCGGATGATGCGGGTCCGCAGCGTCTGGGCGGCCAACCTGCTGGCTCTGCTGATGGGCGTCGGCATGTATGCCGCATTCGGCTTCCTGCCGCAGTTCCTGCAGACACCCACGTCCGCCGGATACGGCTTCGGCGCTTCGGTCACCGAGTCGGGTCTGATGCTGCTGCCCCTGAGTGTGGGAATGTTCCTGCTCGGACTCGCCTCCGGCCGCCTGGCGGCTCGACTGGGTTCGAAAGTCCTGCTCATCGCAGGGTCGATCGTGGGTGCGATCGGCTACTTCGTGGTGGCGTTCGCGCATGACACCGAGATCGACATCTACCTCGCCACGTCATTGATCGGGATCGGCTTCGGACTGGCCTTCTCGGCGATGTCGAATGTCGTCGTCGCAGCGGTACCACCCGAACAGACCGGTGTCGCCAGCGGTATGAACGCGAACATCCGCACGATCGGCGGCTCTGTGGGCGCTGCACTCATGGCCAGCATTGTCACCGCGGGGGCGTCGTCCGCGGGAGTTCCGCCGGAATCCGGTTACACCCATGGATTCGTCATGCTGGGCACAGCAGTGGGCCTCGGCGCCGTTGCGGCCATGTTCATCCCGGCGATGAAGCGGGACAAGACCACGCGTCTCGAGGAGTCGGCCGCACTGCGGCACCCGGAACTCGCGATGGTCGCGGGAGGCACTCTGGTGGGCGACGAATCCGAATGAAGTCCGACATGAGGGTTCGGGGAAGCGAAAGGGCGCTGCGCCGCGACGCCGCGGAGAATCGGCAGCGGCTACTCGACGCGGCAGCGACCGTGTTCAGCGAGCGCGGCCTGGATGTGGGAGTCGACGAGATCGCCCGGGTCGCCGGCGTCGGAATCGGCACCCTCTACCGCCGGTTCCCCACCAAGGATGCATTGGTCAGTGAGCTCGTTCGCCAGGTATACGACGACTTCCTGGCCCTTGCCGACGAAGCCCTGTCCGCGCCGGACGGCGAAGGCCTCGAGCAGGTTCTGTATGGTACCGGTGCCATCCTGGCGTCGAACCGAGGATGTTTGTCCCGTATGTGGAACGACGACGAGACCACGATTCTGCGGGACGAGTACCGACGGATCCTGTTCGAACTCCTGGCGCGAGCCAAGCAACACGGGCGCATCCGCGAGGATGCCGCCGACGCCGACCTGGATCTCATCTTCTGGTCCGTGCGCGGCGTCGTCGCGACAACCCGCGGCGTCACCGACACAGGGTGGCGCCGGGCCATGGCGATCATGATCGCGGGACTGCGGCCCGGCGCGGACACCCTCGACGAGAGCCCGATGAGCGCCCAGCACGTCGCACAGATCATCGACAACCTGTCGGCCCGATAGCGTACGGCGGATCCCTACTGCTTCAAGCACGCCGCAGGTGGCCGGCGGTCCAGTCGGCCACCAGCGACAGCACCTCCGGATCCACGGCGTCGCGCACGAGTCGCCGATAGGCGCGCAGCGACGGCGGGGCCGTGTCACGTCGGATCAGATGCGTCAGGTCCGGAACCCGGACGGTGTCGACCTGGCCGGGCACGAGTTCGGCGATCGCCGTGAGATCAGCCGGGTCCACCTGCACGTCCTTGGCTCCGGTGATCGCAAGGACCGGCGCGGGGTTCTCCCGCAACAGCGGTTTCGGGTCGAAGTCGAGAAACTCTCGGAACCAGCGCGCATTCACCCGGCGACCACCCATCCGCGCGGTGTCGGTGGTGCTCCGGGACAGCTTCTCGAGCGCCGCGCGTTGCCTTTCCTTCACATCTATGCGCAGTGCCCGCAGGACCGCCCGCACCGGAGCGGGCAGGCCGTCGACGGCCTTGCCCGACTGCCATTGCAGCACCTGCCGCCCCGTCACCGCCGGACACGCGAGAAGCACCACTGCCGCCGGGTCGACCCCCCGATCTGCTCCCAGCGCCACTGCGAGGCAGGCGCCCTCGCTGTGCCCGATGACCGCGATCGAATTGCGTCCGAATCCCCCTGTCGTGCCCAACCAGTCGACGGCGGCAGCGGCGTCCGCGATGTTGTCCGACAGGCCAGCCGACAGGTAGTTGCCGCCCGAGTGCGCGACCCCGCGCTTGTCGTATCGCAGCGAGGCGACACCTTTCTCAGCCAACGCGTCCGCGAGGGCACGGCTCACACCGATCGGGAGCTTTGCGTGGTCGCCGTCGCGATCGAGTCGGCCGGACCCGGTGAGGATCACCGCCGCCGGCCCGCCCTCGGCACCCGCCGGAACCGTCACAGTGCCGGTCAGTACGGTGCCGTCGCCGGACCGGAACCTCACCTCGCGTTCGGATACTCCCACTCGTTCGACATCGAGCACGTCGCGGATCTGCGCCGCGACGCGAACGGCATCGGGCACGGTCACGATCAGTTCGTCGAACTCCGCTCCCGAGCCCCGTCCGAGGGTGCGCACGCGAATCGCCGGGACACCCGACCGCGCCGCGACGAAGGAGCGCACTCCCCTGCCGCGCCAGGTCCCGATGCACAGACGCCGCGGAATTCCCAGACCCGGTGCCCGCACACCCCGGATGTTCGCGAACGGGTCGGCGATCACCTCGGCGCCTCGAATCAGCGGCATGGGGACGGCGACGTCGCCGTGCAATCCGGCGAATTGTTCGAACCTGGACAATGCGAGACGTACCTCGCTCGCGCTCACGCTGATCTCGGCCATCGGACGCCCTCCCGTCGGTGCTGCCCCATGACGATCTCATCACTGTGTGACCGCATCCCGCATCGGATTGGAGGCGCCGCCTCGCACACGGACGGCGAGGCGGCGACAGTGAACCGGTACGCTCAACCCCTGATGAGATCGTCGATCTGGCCGATCGCCTGCGAGGAACCCTCGACTACGCCCATGTCGAGCACCTGCTGGAGACCTTCGGCGGTCGCATAGGTACTGACGTAGGTGGCAACGGTGCTGCCGCCTTTGTCCTCGAAGGAGAACTCGTTGGTGGACACCGGCATCGATTCGATCGGAGTGTAATCCGCATCGGCGAATCCGTCGGTGAAGGTGAAGCCGGTCGGTTCGTCGACGGAGACGATGTTCCAGTAGCCCGCATGCTTGTCACCCTCGGGGCCGGTCATGTAGTACGTGACCCGACCGCCGGGGGCGAACTCGTGGTCGACGACCGTCGCCGGGTACGTCGGCGGGCCCCAGATCTTCTCGAGCTGGCGGGGATCGGCATAGATCTGCCAGATCCGTGCTCGGGGTGCGGCGAACTCGGCGGTGATGGTCAGGGTCAATGCATCGGTGTCCTGGCTGACATTGGTGACAGGCATCGTTCATTCCTTCCATTGCGGTTCCGTTGCGATCAGTTCGTCGATGCGGGCGATCCGTCCACGCCAAACCTGTTCCAACTCGGCGAGCATGGACGACACCGCGCGCACTGCTTCCACATCGCCCGTGGCGAGTTGTTCACGGCCGCTGCGTCGTTTGACGAGTAAGCCGGACTTCTGGAGGACGGCGACGTGCTTCTGGACGGCAGCGAAACTCATATCGTACTTCGCTGCCAGTGCCGAGACGGAATGTTCTCCGGCCAGCACGCGACGCATGATGTCGCGCCGCGTTCGGTCGGAAAGCGCGTGGAACAGGGCATCGGCCCGGTCCTCATCTGTCTCTGACACACCCAAAACATACAACCAATCGGTTGTATGTGCAAGACCGAAACTCCCCCGATCCCCGAAGGAGCCCATCGCCCGACACGGAAATACCTGTGTGGCATAGATCACACCTCTGCGATGCGGCCCGCCGGTGGATCTACCATTTCCTCGCGACGGTACACACCCAGTGCACCGCGCCGATGCACTCTTCGCCCGCCAAATCCATACCGGCCGAGGGTGATTGAAGCAGTCCGTTGCGCTGCGATCCACCGACCGCACGAGCGCGGCGGGGACCGAAGCGGTGTCTTTCCATACGTCACGGCGAGGCCCGGTCAGAGCGGAAATCCACTCCGACCGGGCCGCTTCGGTTCACCCGACCGATCACCGCATTCACAGACGGATCGGCGCCCGCCGTCCTCACCCGACGCAGATCAGCACACCCACGACCACCACCGCGACCAGCGAGGCGCCGCCGCAGATCAGCCACGCCTGGGTGGCGAGTTGCCGCCACTGATTGCACCGGCCGGTCATTTCCGCGACCGCGACCGATCGCCCCTCATTCGCATCGGACGCAGGTGGCCCCGACAGACGGCGGGCCTTCGCATCCGCACGTGCCGCCACACCGAACGACACGGGAACCACCAGCAGCGCAACCACCAGCAGGCCCACCATCGCGCCCAAACCCGTCCCGAACATTCTCAATTCCTTCCACACCACACGACGCCCGCCACAGGTGCCGCACGTCTGTCACCGCCCACCCGCACCCACGGGCACAACCAATCCCCGTCAGCTATATCGCCACACGGCCGCCCGATGTTGCACCCTCGGACCGCCGGAACTAGCGAAGGACAAGAGTCACCGCCGGCCTACACGCCCGGCACCGGGAAATTCCACATCGCCACGACGATCACGCCCATGACCAGTCCGGCGCACACGACGGTGCCAACGACACTGACACGCAACGCATCCAATAGATCGGCCCCCGATTTCTTGCTGATCCGTGCCATGACAAACTCTTTCTTTCACATGCAGGGGTTCTGACTGCCACGTCGGTGACGGTGCACCACATACACTCACCCGAGTTCGCCACCGGCACAACGGCCGATATACCTACACCCATACCCCTGTCGGGCCTCGAGAAGAGACAGCACCACAACTCGCTCCCGAACGTCGGACTTCTCCGCAGAATTACGTGTGTTTCATGTCACATGTTCGCGTTTCGCCTTGGTTGCCGGATAACGGACTTCGGAATTGCACCTACCGGTCGGTAATTCAGGCAGTCGGAAAACTATGCAATGGCATAGGTCACACTCTATGGACTTCCACGCTGCGTCTCACGAAAATCACTGATACGCCGCTCGTCACGACGTGCAGGCTGTCCGTGTAGCGCCCCTGCCAGCTGATTCCCATCGTTGGCGGGGGCTGCGCCTGGCTGCACCACGAACCCGCACAACTCCCACGTCGCCTCAGTGCGGACCGTACAGCCTTGCATTGCAGCACAATTCACCCCGGCATCACGAGAAGCCTACATCCACTGATCCACGCATCAATGGTGATTCGCTCGGAGCCTTGTGGCAGAGGGGGTTTCGCCGTACCGCCGCCGGTATGCGGCCGCAAATCGGGAAAGGTGAACGAAGCCCCACCGGTAGGCGATGTCTGTCACCGACCCCGTGTCCGGCCCGTTCGGTGCGAGAAGATCCTCCCGGACCCGGGCCAGTCGAAGCGACTCGAGATAGCGACTCGGTGACGTGCCCAGATCCTCCTGGAACGCGCGTTGCAGCGACCGCACGCTGACACCGACGTGCTGGGCGACGTCACCGATCGTCATCGACTCGGTGAGGTGTTGTTCGTAGTACTCCACGGCGCGGGCGAGTGCGCGGGGGGCGAGCCGAGGCTGATCGTGGTCGTGGAGGACTGCCGAGTAGGTGTGTGGCTGTGCGAGGAGTAGACCGGTGAGCAGCATGTCCTGCACGCTCGCAGCCGCGAGGGGGTGGGCGGTGAGTCCACTCTCCGCGTCGAGGTCGCGGATCACTACCTGCAGTGACGACATCCAGGTGGACAGTTGGGGCGTCGTCAGATCCACGGACAGATCGAAGATCACCGGCCCGGGAGCGGACCGTCCGATCAGGCACTCCAGTCGACGGTCGAGGGCGTGTTGTTCGATGCGCAGATGCATCTGCCGGTAGGACGCGTCCATCTGCATCCGGGCGCGCATCCTCGGCGACAGCAGTGCGGCGTGGGCAGGCCCGACGTGTGTGCGAGCGTCGTTGCAGGTGATCTGGTTGGTGCCCTCCACTGCGAGCATCAGGTCGTAGTAGTCGAGGTGTTCGAGGATGTCGACGTCGATACCGATGCCTTGTTCCAGATAGACCAGTTGCAGATCGCCGAGCGACGCCGCGCGCACCCGGCCCCGGAACGGCGCCGTGTCGACCGCGTCGATGCGACGGATGCGGTGTTCGCTGAGCAGGCTGGAGGCCTGGTGGCGGAACTCGTCGACGCTGGCGGTGGCGAGTGTGTCGTGGCGCGCCAGTGGGCCCGGCAACGCGGAGGCGTGTCCTGGATCGTGCATATCGAATTGGTGAATGCCCACGTCAACCTCGTCCGATCGAGCGCCCGGTCATCCCGATGGTATCCCCGGCGGGCACCGGGACCGCCGCCGGAAGTTCGTGGCGTGATGCGGCTACCTCTGGCGCGTTGCGGATAGCGACCTGGATCACACCCTCGTAGCTTCATCGCATCGGGCAGAAAGCCCCAGGTAGCAAGGAGTTGTGGTGTCTGCAGATTTCGATGTCGCGGTGGTCGGATACGGGCCGACCGGTCTTGTGCTCTCGTCGCTTCTCGGTCGCGCGGGCCACCGAGTGGTGGTGTTCGAGCGGTGGCCGGATCTGTACGGTCTTCCGCGCCTGACTCACATCGACGGCGAGACCGCGCGGATCGTTCAGGCCGCCGGCGATATCGAGTTCGCGCTGCGTGATGCCTCCCCGAAACAGGTGTACGAATGGCGCGGATGCGACGGCGAATTGTTGCTCGAAGTGGACTGGTCCGGGCGGTCCAGTGGGTTCGAGGCCCATTACTCGATGTACCAGCCGGATATCGAGTCGGCGATCGATCAGCGCATCCGGTCGTACCCGAATGTCGAAGTCAACCAGGGAGTCGGTGTCGTCGCCGTCGAGCAGGAGCCCGACCAGGTGACGCTCGTGGTGCGGCCGTGGAAGCGGGACCGGGACGAGCAGTGGGCCAGCGGATCCGAGGACCGGACCGTGACAGCGCGGTATGTGGTGGGCGCGGACGGTGCCAACAGCTTCGTGCGCAACGCGCTGGGCGTCGAACGCTCGGATTTACACGTCGAGGACCGCTGGTTGAACATCGACACCGAGTGTCTCCGTCCGCTCGGCCCCGAGTTCGAGGTCACTCGGCAGTATTGCGATCCGGCGCACCCGAACATGTTCATGCCGATCGGACGCAGCCGACAGCGGTTCGAGGTCGCGGTGTTGCCGGGCGACGATCCCGAGAAGATGGAGTCCACGGAATTCGCGTGGTCGTGGTTCCGTGAGCGGCACGGCCTGGGACCGGACGACATCCGGATCTTGCGGCAGATCATCTACACCTTCTCTGCCCGCACCGCCGACAGGTGGCGCAGCGGCCGGGTACTGCTCGCCGGCGATGCCGCGCACACGATGCCGCCGTACATGGGCCAGGGCGCGTGCTCCGGGATGCGAGACGGGATCGCGCTGGCATGGAAATTGGATCTGGTCTTGTCCGGGCGTGCGGGCCACGGTCTGCTCGATACCTACGAGACCGAACGCCGTCCCCACGTCGAGGTCATCCAGCGGTGCGCGGTCGAACTCGGCCGGGTCGCGAATCTGAAGGATCCCGAGGCTGCGGCCGCCCGCGATGCCGCGTTCCGGCGCGGCGACATTCCGCCGATGCCACCGTTTCCCATCGTCACGACCGGGGTCATCGCCACCCGGGAGGACGGGACTCCGCAGTCGTTGGCAGGGACGTTGTCACCGCAAGGCGTCATCGCGGTCGGAGACCGAGTGGGCCGATTCGACGATGTATTCGGGTGGGGCTTCGTCGTTGTCACGACAACCGATCCCCGCGCGGTGCTCGATGCCGACCACCTGGCCTTCCTGAATTCGCTCGGCGCCGTCCTCGCAACCACCGAGCCGGGCAGCGCGCATTCGATCACCGACGTCGACGGGACCTACACCGACTACCTGGCCGCGCACGGAATCGAGGCGTTCCTCGCGCGCCCCGATTTCCATCTCTACGGAGCCGGAACGATGCACGAGCTTCCCGGACTCGTCGATGGCCTGCGTGCCGCATTGGGAACTGTAGGAGTGCCGACCCGCCGATCCGAGGGAGCCGCACTGTGACCGACACCGTCATCGAGACAGCGCTCTCGGCGGAGAATGCGGCGCACCGTCGCGCGATGCCGGCGACCCGGTTGCTCGACGGCGGCATGCTCCACGCCGACGTCATCCTGCTCGAGCAGGCGATCGTCGCCGGTGACCGCTGGGATGTGGCCGCCGAGCGCCTGGGTGAGCACCGGTTGGAGTTGGCCGAGTGCGCGCTGGGGTCCGGACACGCGGTGACCGCCCGGCGCCAGTTCCGGGCCGCGGCCGCCGCCTTCGTATTCGCGCAGATGGCGATCAATTCGGACACCGACCGCAAACGGGAGCTGTACGACAGATTCGGCGCCGCAGTCGCCGCGGCAGCCGCGGTGGTTCCGTCATCGATGCGGAAGGTCGAATTGCCCTACGCACGTGGCTCGTTGGTCGGCTGGCATGTCCAGCCGGCAGGCACTCCGGTGGGCACAGTGGTGGTGTTCGGCGGCCAGAGCGGGTGGGGTGCGACGTACCTGCGCTATGCCGACGCGCTCGCCGAACGTGGAGTGGCGACCATACTGGCCGAGGGCCCCGGGCAGGGCGAGACGCGGCTGCGGCACCGAATCTACCTGGACGTCGACGTGGCCGCCGCGTACGGCCACTTCGTTCGCTACGCGACCGAGCAGTCCGGTGGCCCGGTCGGGGTGTGGGGCAACAGTGTCGGTGGACTGTTCGCGGCACTGACTGCCGCCCGCAATCCCGCCGTCCGCGCATGCTGTGTCAACGGTTCGTTCGCCGCGCCCCGGTTGCTCCCGTTCCGCGCCTTCACCGAGCAGGCCGCCGCCATGTTGGGCACCGCCGACGAGGCCGCGATCACCGCGAACTTCGCCCGCCTACGCTTCGACCCGGACAAGGAGTCGATCCGGTGCCCGCTGATGGTGCTGCACGGAGGCGCCGACCCCCTCGTGACCATGGAGGATCAGCAACCGTTCCTCGACGGAGCGACAGGCGGCGACGTGGTCCTGCGGGTGTGGCACGACGGTGAACACACCCTCTACAACCACGCCGACGAACGTAACGACGTCGTCGCCGACTGGTTCGCCGACCGGCTCTCACTGAGCGAAGAGAACACGCACCATGCGTTTTGAACACGAAACCTTGCCGCAGCGTGTCTGTTTCGCCACGGGTGAGGCGCGGGCGATGCTCGCCGGCGAGGTACCCCGGCTGGACGCGTCCCGGGTTATGGTGATCGCCTCGGCGGCCGAGGCCGGGCGCGCCGAACAGGTCGTCACCGACCTGCCGGTCGTGCATCGCCACGACAAGGTGGTGATGCACGTGCCGGTGGGGGTGGCCGAGCGGGCCCGGACAGCGGCCATTACGTCGACGTCGACGTCGACGT
>Ga0247825_10002899_pt1 | contig 11306 bp, 8 predicted proteins | sample 13C_Vanillin_Day_FD_194413 | JGI IMG/M metagenome (GOLD analysis project Ga0247825, IMG submission 194413) | Soil microbial communities from agricultural site in Penn Yan, New York, United States - 13C_Vanillin_Day48 | ecosystem: Environmental > Terrestrial > Soil > Agricultural land | place... | reverse complement strand
CATGAGGATGGTGAAGAAGACGGTGGGAAACGCGAGGATCGACTCGAGGAAGGGGGTCATCGGTCCAGGGCTGGGGTTTCTCGGAAGTCTAGACCAGCAGGGGGGCGGCCATGGAAGCCCCACCGGATAATTAAAGCCTGCCTGCCCCCCGTGCCACCGATCTGTAGCGCATTGCAACAGGGGAGCAGCCTGCGCAGGTATCTCCGGAGGTCCCCAGGCGCGTAGGGCGTCCGGCGGTCACCTCCCAGTCCGGCCATGACCCAGATCGAGTACCTGCAGCAGAAGGGAATCCGGCGGCTTGGCAGCCCCAAGCGGGGTTTTCGCTACGTGCGAGCAGATGGGCGCCCGGTCTCTCAGGAGGACCGTGCGCGGATCGAAGCGCTGAAGATCCCTCCGGCCTGGAAGGACGTGGCCATTGCACCCGCCGTGAAGTCGAAGCTGCAGGCCATTGGCAAGGACGGCGCGGGGCGGTGGCAGTACCGCTACCACGAGGAGTTCACGCGCCGGCAGCAGGAGGAGAAGTACCGGCGCATCGTGGGCTTCGCGCGGGCCCTGCCGCGGATGCGCCACCGGGTGAGCGAGGATCTGAGGAAGCCGGGGCTGGGCCGGGACAAGGTGCTGGCGTGCATGCTGCGGATCCTGGGTACGTGCTTCATCCGGCCGGGCAGCCAGGTGTATGCGGAGGAGAACGGGAGCTTTGGCCTGGCCACGCTGCGCGCCAGGCACGTGAAGGTGGTGGGCGACACGGTGTACTTCGACTTCCCGGGCAAGAGCGGCCAGCCGCAGCACCGCGAGCTGAAGGATCGGCGGGTGGCGGCGATCGTCCGGAAGCTGCTGAAGGTGCCGGGCCGGGACGTCTTCAAGTTCGTACTGGATGACGGGGCCGTGGTGGACGTGAGGCGCCGCCACCTCAACGAGTACATCCAGGAGGTCATGGGCGCGGGCTACAGCGCCAAGGACTTCCGGACGTGGGCGGGGACGCTGATCTGCGCGTGCGCGCTGGCGCGGGCCCGGCAGCGGGTGAAGCAGGCCGCGGCCGAGAGGGGCATCAAGGCGGCGAAGAAGACCATGGTGGCGGCGGTGCGCGAGGCGGCCGAGCATCTGGGCAACACCCCGGCGGTGGCGAGGAGCTCGTACATCTACCCGTCCGTGCTGGCCATGTTCGAGCAGGGCAAGGTGGTGGGCCGCTACTTCGAGTCCGTAGACGAGCTGGCGAAGCACGAGGGGCCGCAGCTGCACTGCTCCGAGAAGGCGCTGCTGGACATGCTGAAGGAGAGCGCGGCCGTGTGAGCCCCAGCCTGGAGCCCCCAGGGACCAGCGGCGCTCCCAGCCTTGTCTTCTCCTTGGAACACTCCCAGCTTCCGAGTGAACCTTCTCGGGAGAACCTTCATGGCCATCGATCCAACGAACTCCGACATCAAGCAGCCCACCAACTCGCGGATGGGTTCGAGCGTCTGGGGAGGCCCCCTTGTCGTCGGGCTGCTGATCACCCTGCTCGGCTGCCTCGCGCTGGCCTCGGTTGGAATCACCAGCCTGATTTCGGTCCTCTTCTACGGATCACTGCTGATGGTGACGGGCATCGCGGAGATCATCCACGCCTTCCGCGTCCGGAGGACCAGGCCCTTTTTCCTCTTCCTGCTCGGGGGCGTCCTGTCCATTGTCGTGGGCGCGCTGGTGCTGGCACGGCCTGGCGCGGGGCTGGCGGCGATGACGCTCCTGCTGGCCGGTTACTTCCTCGCCACTGGCCTGTTCCACGCCATCACCTCGCTCATGGACCGCTACCCTCGCTGGGGCTGGGACTTCGCCGACGGCATCGTCTGCGTCGGGCTGGGCGTCGTCATCATGGCCCAGTGGCCGCTCTCCAAGCTCTGGGCCGTGGGCATCGTCGTGGGGGTGGGGCTCATCAGCCGAGGGATCGCCCTCATGGCGGGCTCGCTGACAGTGCGGAGCGTGATTCGCGAGGCGCACGTCTCCTGAGCGCCACGACGGGAGGAGCCTCGCCCGGCTCCTCCCATGGAACCGCGACCGCTCAGGGCTTCCTGTCGGAAGGCACCTCGCCCGTCAGCACGCAGATGAGCGCGACGGGATCGCACTTCACCGGGAAGATCGGGTTGATGCCCGAGCCACGCAGCCGGCCCGCGTCGAAGTCCGGGTAGGGATCGCACTTCACCTCGTCCGGTCTACCCGAAGTCGCGCAGCTCACCACTGGCCAGATGCCCCTCACGGTGTACTCCGCAGTGCACCCGTTCTCCGTGTAGCGCAGATCCGCGATGAACTGTGTCCCGGGGATCTCCGGCGTGTTGTAGATGCGCAGGTTGGACCACTCGTAGGAGAAGCTCTGGGCCGGTTCCGTGGCGCTCGCCGGCACGTCCAGCTGCGCTGGCGAGAGCTCCGGCACGTCACAGAAGTTGTCCGGCCCTGGAGATTCGGACGCCAGCGCCCCCGCGGCATACGGGTCGCCCGCGGACGCGGCATCGATCCGGGGCCTGAACTGGGTCCTCAGCCTTCCCATCCGATCCGTGCGGATCGCCACGGTGTCCGGCGCCGAGGGATCCTGGTTGAAGTACTTCTGCAGCCCCACGGACTCCGACTTGAGCTGGGTGCACGCCCGATCAGGGTGTGGCTCCCCGGCCTTCAACGTGTAGGTAGCGGCGAAGGAGCCAAGCGAGCCGTCCGAGACGGCCCTCGCCACCGAACACTGCCGGTCGGGCTCCTGCATGTTGCACGCCCCGAGCGCAGCGGCCAGAGCCACCGCGCCCACGCTCAGTCCCATCGTTTCAAGCTTCATGGAAGGTGTTCTCCAGGCAGGGGCTAGAAGCTGAGCTTCGCGCCGAGGCGGATGGCCCGCGGCGCCTGGTAGGCGATCGGACGCAGGAAGTTGGGGTTGACCTCGCTGGGGCTGATGGGCTGGCCGTTGGCGGTCGCGATGACCTTGCACCCACCACCTGCGTCCTTGCAGGCCTCCAGGTCCCTCAGGCTCGTGCCGTCCTCCAGGGGGTGGACACGGGTGAAGGTGAAGCTCTGGTCCACGGCCGTGTACTGCTGGAAGTTGAAGATGTTGAAGACGTCCATCGAGACGCTCACCACGTAGTCACCCCCGAGCTTCTGGTTGAAGCCCACGTGCCCGTCGAAGTTGTGCACCCAGTGCAGCCGCCCACCGCTGCCGCGCGGCAGGACGAACGTCTCCGCGCCGCTGCGCCGGGGGTGCGCCCCCAGCACGTTGGCCACCGTGCCGGAGCGGCCACGGTAGCTCGTGCCGATGTTCAGGCTCATCTGATCGTTGAGGTGGAACTCGCGCGCGCCAAAGGCCTTCAGGCTGTGCGTCCGATCACCGGGCAGCAGCCCGTACCGGTTGAACGTCAGCGACAGCAGGTCGAAGTCTCGCGTCAGGTTGGGCGAGAGCTGGCCGGTGTCCGCGCGGAACAGGCCCGAGTAGTTGCCCTCGAGCCGGGACCACGTGTAGCTCGCCTGGGCGAGCCACTGGTTGCTGAAGTTCTTCTGGTAGTAGAGCGTGACGCCGTCGTACTTGCGGATGGCCTTCGGGAAGTCCGTCGAGTACCCCTTGCCCGGGTTGCCGATGAAGAAGGTGCTGCCGTCATCCCGGCTCATGTCCTCGATGACGTCATTGAGGTGGCGCCGGGTATAGGTCAGACCGAAGCGGCCCAGGAGCAGCTCGTACTCGCCGCCGACGACGAACTCATCCATGGACTGGGGCTTGATCGTGGGATCCACGGGGACGCGATCCCCACCCTCCACGTTCCAGAACTGGTTGGGGCTCTCCCGGTTGCCGATCGTCTGCCGGTTCGCGTCGCTGGCGCACGCCGTCTCCAAAGAGACAGGGTCCGAGGGGTTGCACGCCGGGGCGTTGTACGTGGCGGACATGAGCTGCTGCTGCGGGAACGAGAGGTCCGCCATGTCCAGCGTCATGCTCTCGTAGAAGCGCGCGTAGTTGACGAAGAGCTTCGAGCGGCCCTGCTGGGTGGGATCGTAGATCACGCCCAGGCGGGGGGACCACTGGTTGGGCAGGTACAACCCCACCTTCCCATCCAGGCCCCAGACGGTCTGCGCGTCGTAGCGCAGGCCCGCGTTGAGGGTGACCTTGTCGAGCACGGACCAGCTGTCCTGGATGAAGCCGCCCACGGTCATCGAAGTGGAGGTGCCTTCCTTTGTCTCGAGGAACACGGGCTGATCCGGCGCATCCAGGTAGCCGTACTGGTTGAGGCTGAAGAAGCAGGAGCCGTTCGCGCACTCCTGCCAGTGGGCCAGGCCCGTCCGCGCGCGGTTGTTGTAGAAGCTCAGCCGCTCCGCGTCGAACCCGGCCTTGACGATGTGGTGGCCTTGCCACTGGAAGAGGTACGTGCCCAGCACCTTGCCCTGCACACGGTCCAGCTTCTGGATGGCGATGGTGCCAGGCCCTCCTGTCGAGTACGCGCCGATCGGGCAGCGCGTGAGCCGCTCGCTGTCCGGGATCTCCGCGGGAGCCGCGCAGACGGAGGGATCGGAGAGTTCCTCGAACTCGCTGATGGTGCGCGCGCGCCGCCAGTTGATACGAGGCTGGGCGGAGAGCCCCACCCCCGTGTTCAGCCCCGAGCCGTCCGACGGAAGGGTGGACTCGTCCTGGCGGTGCCAGCCGAGGGTGGCGTCGATGAGCAGGGTCTTGTTGAAGAAGGACGAGGACTGCTTCGCCGCGATATCGATCGCGTTGTTGGTCCGCACGGTGGCGATAGAGTCGTAGGTGCCCTGGACGAAGCCCGTGCAGGACAGGCCGATACACACCTCGGGCTCGCCGTCATCGCTGAAGGCGTACTTGCCCGTCCCACCGGAGGAGCGCGGCACGCCGAAGACGGAGAGCGAGAGGGTGTGGTCCGGGTTGAAGAGGTAGGTGAGCTTGGCCATGTACTGCACGGTCCGCTCATCCGCGAAGCGGTTGACCTGGGTGCCCTCGATCGGCGTGGACAGGGCGAACCCCGTCTCCGGATTCACCCGCGTGGCGCCCACGGCCCTGCAGCCGATGGCCGGGTTCGCCTCCGTGCAGAGCTCCAGCGTGTTGAGCTGCCGCTCCACCCGGACGCGGTTGAACGACGGCGCGACGCCCGCGTAGAACCAGAGCTTGTCCTTGAGGATGGGCCCGCCCAGCTCGGCGCCGAAGTCCCCCAGGTTCCAGGTGCGACCCCGAGCGCTGATCACGGAGCCCGCCTGCTGGATCTCCGTGCCCGCCGTCTGGAGGGCACCTGGAGCCACGTTCGCGAAGACAGAGCCGTGGAACTCGTTGGAGCCGGACTTGGTGATCACGTTGAGAATACCGCCCGTGGAGCGGCCATACTCGGGCAGGTAGCCGCTGGTGATGACGTTGACCTCCTTGACGAACTCCACGGACAGCGGCGTGCCCACCGTGCCCACGCTGGGATCGTTCACGGACAGGCCGTCGACCACGTACTGGCTCTCCGGCGAGCTGCTGCCGCTGATGCTCACGCCGTAGCGGTCCTCCTGGGCGCCAGGGGCCAGCTCGGCCAGGGACTCGAAGGAGCGCGTGGCCGAGCCCTTGCCACCGGGGCGGATGACGGCCACGTTGCGCAGCATGTCGGCGTCCACGGTCACGCCCGCGGCGCTCGACCCGACGTCGACCGTGGGCGGGGCTGCCACCACCTCCATCGTCTCGGTCAAGCCCTCCGGGAGCAGCTCCACGTTGACGCGGATGGTGGTCCCCAAACGCAGGTTGATCTCCCCGCGCTCATAGGGCTTGAAGGCCTCCTTCTCGAAGCGGAGGGTATACCTGCTGGGAGGGAGCTGCGGGATGCGGTACTGGCCCGTCGCATCCGTGACGACCACTTGCTCTCCCATGAGGCCCGGGGCGGTGGCGGTGACGACCACGTCCGCGACGGGCTTCTTCGTCGCCGCGTCGAAGACGGTGCCTGTAATGACTGCGTTGGTTTGAGCGAGGGCCCCGGAGCCAAGCAGCGCGGCCACGAGACACAGCCCCCGAGCGAGAGACGTACGTCTGGACAAAAGAACCCCTCCGGCAATTGCCGCGCGCACTTTGTCCCAAACCCGACGAAAGCCCAAACCCATCTGGCAGGTAGGAGGGAGAAAGGGCCCCCTGGGGGCTGGCTGAAGTGGCGCTGCCCAACGATGACGCGAAAAGTCACGCCGGGCCTGGAGGCCACCTGTGCCACCCTGCCCTCCTTCACGCGCAGTCAAGGGTTCCGGGTATGCCGAAGCGTGCCTCCACCGGCCGGAGTGGTCGGCAGAAGCCCACCGAGCGGGACGTGATCCCCGAGGGCGTGGACGTGCCGGATCGCGATCTGTTCTTCAACCGGGAGCTGTCCTGGCTGGCCTTCAATGATCGCGTGCTGCAGCTCGCCGAGGACTCCTCGGTGCCGTTGCTGGAGCGCCTGAAGTTCTGCGCCATCTACTCGCGCAACCTGGATGAGTTCTTCATGGTTCGCGTGGCGCGGCTGCACGAGCAGCACCGCGGAGGTGTTTCACGGCTGGTGCCGGATGGGGCGACTCCAGGTGAGACGCTGGACAAGCTGCACGCGAGTGTCCGTGAGCAGGCACACCGGCACTGCGTGTGCTTCGAGGAGGTGCTGCGCCCGGCGCTGGCGGAGAAGGGGCTGCGCATCCTCTCCATGAAGGCGCTGGACGCGGAGGCCCGTGCTCAGGTGGACCTGCACTTCCGGGAGCAGATCTTCCCAGTGCTGACGCCGCTGGCGATCGGTTTGGGGCGGCACTTCCCGTACATCTCGAACCTCTCGGTGAGCCTGGCGGTCCTGCTGCGGGATCCGGTGGCAGAGGTGGAGAATGTGGCCCGGGTGAAGGTGCCCAAGGAGCTGCTGCCACGCTTCGTGCCGATCAAAGGCCGCTGGGCGTCCTTCGTGCCGCTCGAGGACATCATCGCGCACAACCTGGGGGCGCTGTTCCCGGGGATGGAGGTGCTGGACTACGGCGTGTTCCGGGTGACGCGGGATGCGGACTTCACGGTGTCCGAGGACGCCGAGGATCTGCTCGTCGCGGTGCAGGACGAGCTGCGCCAGCGCCGCTTCGGGGACATCATCCGCCTGGAGCTGCAGGCGGGCATGAACCCGAAGCTGCGTGAACCGCTGGTGGAGGCGCTGGGGCTGGAGCCTCGGCAGGTGTACGAGGAGCAGGGGCTGCTGGCGCTGGCGGATCTGCACGCGGTGGTAGGCACGCCGGGCTTCTCCCAGCTGAGGGATCCGCCTTGGACGCCGGTGACACAGCCCCGGCTGCGGCTCGAGGGGGATTCGGAAGACACGGTGATGGCGGCCATGCGCCGGGGGGATCTGCTGGTTCACCACCCCTACGAGTCCTTCGCCACCTCGGTGGAGCGCTTCGTGACGGAGGCGGTGGAGGATCCGGACGTGCTGGCCATCAAGCAGACGGTGTATCGGACCTCCGACAGCTCACCGCTGGTGCCAGCGCTCATCCGCGCGACGGAGGGCGGGAAGCAGGCCGTGTGCATGGTGGAGCTCAAGGCCCGCTTCGACGAGCGCACGAATATCCAGTGGGCGCTGGCGCTGGAGGAGGCAGGGGTGCACGTGGTCTACGGGCTCCCCGGGCTGAAGACGCACGCCAAGGCGATCCTCATCGTGCACCGGGAGGGAGATCGCATCCGGCACTACGTGCACATCGGGACAGGGAACTACAACCCGAAGACAGCACGGCTCTACACGGACATGGGGTTGTTCACGACGGACCCGGAGATCGGCGCGGACGTGGCGGACCTGTTCAACTACCTGACGGGGTTCGCCCGGCCGCAGACCTTCCGCAAGCTGCTGGTAGCGCCGCTCAACCTGCGTGAGGGGCTGCTCGCGGAGGTCCGCCGCACGGTGGAGGCACACTCGAAGGAGCGGCCCGCGCGCATCCAGTTCAAGATGAATGCGCTGGTGGACCCGGTGATGATCCGCGCCCTCTACGATGCCTCGCGCGCGGGGGTGAAGGTGGAGCTCAACGTGCGTGGGATCTGCTGCCTGCGGCCGGGAGTGCCCGGAGTCTCTGAGAACATCCAGGTGGTGTCCGTGCTGGGCCGGTTTCTGGAGCACTCGCGCATCTACCTCTTCGAGCGCGGAGCAGAGACGCGGTGCTTCATCGGCTCGGCCGACCTGATGCCACGCAACCTGGACCACCGGGTGGAGGCGCTGGTGCCGGTGGAGGACGCGCAGATCGTGGCGCAGGTGCGGGAAGTGCTCGAGCGGTGCCTGGCGGACAATGCTCACGCGTGGGCGCTGGAGGCGGATGGGACCTGGCGCCGGCGCACGACACAGGGCGGTGAGAAGCACTCGGCCCAGGGCGAGCTGATGGAGCGGGCGGTGCGGCTGGCCCAGGCCTCCACTGGCCGTCCCCTGTCCTAGCCGCTCACATCTTCTTGATGAGCGCCGCGCGCTCCTGGACCTGGTCCATGGTGTCCAGGCTGAAGCTGCGCGCGTGGCCCAGGTCCTCCTTGAGGAAAGTGGCGACGTCCTCCGCGAGTTCCTGCACCGCTTTCTTCCGCTTCGGCGGCAGCGGGTCGAAGGTGGCGAAGACGACCTTCCCCGAGGAGGGATCGAACTCCCAGAAGCCCACCAGCCGATCCGCGTCGAGCACCGTGCGAGATGAGAGGTGCTTCACATCCCCGAGCGTCGAGCCCTTCGTGTTGCCCCACTTGGACACCTCGAGCTTGTGGTGTTTCGGGTCCGTGAGCAATCCAGGCCCACCGTGGAACGTGAGGTAGTTGTCCTCGAACGAAAGTAACGACACGGACGAGCACGCCGGCGCGGGCTCCTTCAACTCCGCCAGGTCCTTCTCCATCACGAAGGCCTCGTCCGCGTAGCCCTCCACTTCCACGGGCACCACCGCCACCTTCTCGAAGGCCGCGCGGGCGTCGCGCTGCGAGAGCGCCGACCACGCCGCGAAGTCCCCCACGGACACGGGCCCTGCCTGCCGGACGAAGATCTCGGCGAGCCGCGCATTCCGCTCGGCGGCGTCCGCCGGGACCTTGGCACCCGTGAATGGGCTCTTCGCCGGGATCCGCCAGTGGTAGCGCTCCGTGTCCAGCCGCCCGTTTTCGAGTGTGCGCTCGACCTTCCCCTCGAACTCCAGGTGACGCAAGGCCAGGGGCAGCGTCGAGGAGATTCCCACCTTCTTGCCCTTCTCGCCCAGGCTGCGGACGACGCCCTCGGGCAGCGCCTTGCGCAGCGCGTCTGTCGTCAGCGGACCCTTGCGGAGCGCCTTGAGCACCGCCTCGCCGACATCGGCAAGCTCGCTCATCTCGACCCCGACCTTCTCCATCTCCCGCTCCATGCGCTTGCGCGCTTGATCCTCGGCGATGCGCAGCACCAGCGGCACTTGTGGGCGGGGCACCACGTAGATGCAGCCCCGGACAGCGGGGATGACCTGGATCCGGGACTGGGCGACGGCCTTATCCATCTCCTGGCGGCGCATTCCGGGCATGCGCGCACGCATCGCGAGATACACGTCCACTCCACCGAGTGTCCGGGGCCAGCTTGTGGCCGCTAGGAGGTCCTCGAGGTTCCCCTTCCCTGGCTCAGCGAGCCCCTGCCTTCGATGCCAGAACGCGCGTGCGCGCTCGAGGGAGATCTTCACAGCAGCTGCGGCAGGTGCGGTGCGAGCCATGTACTTCCTCCAAGGGGCGCGCAGTCTAGACTCTTCCGCGGAAATTGCTGAAGTGCCTCAGAGCCCAGAGAGAGGACGGTCAAGACGATGATCGAACCCGTGAGAGCAGCCAGCGTCGCCTGGTACGTGACAGGACGCTTCTACGCCGCGACCGACAAGACGACCCAGGACCTGGGGTATTTCCTGCACCTCCAGGGAATCGCGGGTCACCTCTTCGAGGGAGAGCCCAGCGAGAAGACCGCCTGCTTCACCTTCCGGTCGGCCCCGTTCACGGCCCGCCCCGTCACCAATGGCGACCTGTCCCTGGGGCTCGACGCGACGGGCGAGTTCACCCTGTACCTCAAGCGCCGCCCCGGCGCGTCCTTCGATCATCCCGACTCGTTCTCCGACGGCGATCCCATCGCAACGTTCCGCCGCGTCAGCGTCGTCCTGGGCACGACGTTCAGCGCGCCGAACTCGGGAGGCAGCCTGCTCGGGCTCAACGTCTTCACCGCCTCACTCACCTGGAGCCAGGAGTTCGAGTTCCGGGGCGTGAGATACGATCTCCGCCACCTGCTCCCGCACGGCATCACCCAATGGGGAAGCGCGAGCGCCACCCCGCTCGACCCAGTTCCTCGTGGCTTCGAGAAGGTCTCGGCATTCGTCGGCTCCGCCATCGCACTGGGAGCTGGCTAGTCGAAAGGGAAGGCAGGATGCCGGACGAGCGCCTGATCCCCACCGAGAGAGTCCTCCTCCCTGCCCCAGACCCGCTACGCTTCAGTCCGTGAGAGAGTACGTCACCCATCGCGACGCGCTGACCGGTCCCCGGCTCGAGTCCCTCCGGGAGGCTCTGCTCTCGTCGCGCTTCGTGGCACGCAGCCCGCTGATGGGCTCGTTCCAGGCCAGCAAGGGCTTTGCCTTCATCTTCACCGAGGCAGGCCGCGCCACGCTGCTGGAGCGCTTCCCCTTCCTCACGGACTACCTGTCCTTGGTCATGGACCCGGCGACGACGCGCGGCCTGCTGCCCTGGCGCGAGCGCCTCTTCGGCCCACGCAAGGATCGTCTCCGCCCGAACGCCTTCTATCTGAACCTGCTGCTGCTCGAGCAGGGCAAGAGCGTGGGGCGTCACATCGATGCCACCCTGCAGGAGCCCAGCGGCGTCCCTGGCGCGGTGCCCGAGCACGTCAGCGTGCTCTATCTGGAGGTGCCCACCGGAGCCCGAGGCGGCGCACTGCAGCTGCTACGGAATGATCAGCCGGTGGGGAAGGTCCAACCACGGCCCGGCCTGCTCGTGCAGTTCCGCGGCGAGTTGCAGCACGAGGTCCAACCCTTCACCCAAGGCCCCGAAGGAGCGCTGCGCGCGAGCCTCGTCTGTGAGCAGTACACCTTCGGCCCCGAGGCCCTGGCGCGCATCCCCACCTTCCGGATCCAATCCAAGGCAGGCTTCGCGGCCTACCTGAACGCGCACCGTGATCGCGAGGCGGCCTCGCAGTAGTCACCGGCGCCGCGGCTGCGCCCAAATACGAAAGCCGGCTCCCCATTTCAGGAGAGCCGGCTTCGAGAGTTGCGGGGGTAGGATTTGAACCTACGACCTTCGGGTTATGAGCCCGACGAGCTACCAGGCTGCTCCACCCCGCGTTAATTCGCTGCGACTTTGAGTAGAACGTCAGAGGCCCTTCCGGTCATTCCCGAAAGGG
>Ga0247825_10002898_pt1 | contig 11308 bp, 5 predicted proteins | sample 13C_Vanillin_Day_FD_194413 | JGI IMG/M metagenome (GOLD analysis project Ga0247825, IMG submission 194413) | Soil microbial communities from agricultural site in Penn Yan, New York, United States - 13C_Vanillin_Day48 | ecosystem: Environmental > Terrestrial > Soil > Agricultural land | place... | reverse complement strand
GTCGCTGACCGAGCAGTGAGGCACGGCATTGGTTCTGTTGAAATTGGCGAATGGCAGGATGCCGTGTTCCTTGCAGGCGTCGACCACCGCGCCCATTACGGGACTGCTGGCCTCATAGGGGCCAGCGGCTCGCGGGTGGTGCGATCGGCTAGGTAGCTAGGTAGCTAGCTACCTAGACGCGGATGTCGGTCCGGCCCCGCTGCCGAGACCGAATATCAAACTTCTTAGCCGCACTCTTCCGACCCGGTATCCCAGACCAGCATATGAATCCGCCCCTCGCAATATGTTGCGGGGGGCGGATTCCGACCGGATCAGACCAGGTGGATCAGATAGGCAAGTTCTCGGACGCGAAGCCTCGGAATACGTTCTCGGTTAGGCGGGAGACATTGTTGTCATAGGAATTGTGCGACAAACTCCCACACCAAGCTATGGAGCCGACACCGAAGACGGCACCTCCGTTGGGGTATTCGATCAGAACCATATCGGCCCGGATCTCGCCATCCCAAATCGCCGACAGCTGGAACTCTTCGCTGAAGACAGCCCAGTCGTTTGTGTCGAAATCCTTGGCGCTTGCGAGAACCATTGTGTGTTCAGGTGTTCCGAGCAGTGGGTTGGTCTGGCAGATTTCGAACCCTGCCGCACCCCAGCTGTTCACCAGGCACGGAAACGCGCCGATCTGTTCGTCGTCACCGATGCCCTCGAAAATGAATGCGGCCCGCGGATCGAAGCTCGCTGGCTGCCGATCGTAGGGCCGTCCGACGCCACCGCCCTCTGCGATCGAACCGACGCCGAGCCATCTCTGAGGGGCGCGCCCACGGAAACGCCACAGACCGCCTGGCTCGCCGGTACTGCTGAGCGTGGATTCACCGGGGGCAGCGTCCCAACAGCGTTGTGCAGGTCCGCTGCGACGAATTTCTACTCCGGTGCCCGTCTCCTCGTCCAGTGCAGTAACCCAATACATACCGTTGCCAGACAAATACATGAATCGGCCCCCGCCGTTCACGTAAGCCTCACCGGCGTCGAGCATCGCTTCGGACCAGTATTCGTTGTGGCTCGCAGTCGACACCAGGCGATAGTCGTTGAGCCGCGAGACACCGTCATGGTGTAGCTCGAGGTCGGTGATGATGTCGTACTCGATGCCCTTCTCTTCGAGCCAGTCGATGAGGTGGAGGTCGGCGTTGAACTGGTGTGGAGACCCCTCGCCGAGATCGAGGAAAGGCATGTCGTACTTGGGCCGCATGTTCACGATCGGCCGCAGCCACGATGAGTAACACACACCGCTACCGTCGGTGTGCCGATCGTAGAGGCTACGAAGTCCAGTGTCGACGACATACTTGTCTTGAGGCTGTCGGGGATATCCGGGAAGCTGGCCGGAATAGACCCCGGTCGGGCCGAGCATCTGCTCGTTCGCGTACGCGAGGTAGCTGAAGACCGGAAGCAAGATTGCGATTTTGGCGCTCGGTCGGCCCAGCGGTGGGACCACGTAGAACGGTACGTAATCTTCGTGATCCCCGGAGGTGAGGTGTACCGCGTACACTCCGCTCTTCAAATCCTCGGGAACACTCCACTCGAACGAAGGGTTCCAGCCGGCGTCGGACAAATCGTCGTCGTGGAAGTGGATGGCGCCGTACTCCCCGGGAGCGTGTTTCCAGGCGAGCTCGCGGCCGGACCAGTTGCGGCCGGTGACCCCGCGCGTCGGCTTGTTGACAGTCTCGCCATCGTGACCGTTTCCCGAGGCGTCGACAACTGACCAAGTGTTGATTCCTTGGGAGAAATCCCACGAAGCAGCCGCGTCGGTCGGCGCTGCGTCACCGTCATCGCGAAGTGCTGCCAGCTCGTCGTCGTTGAGCGCGCGCGTGAAAGCCTTCGGGGCGTCGATCTTGCCGTTGTAGAAGTTGCCGACGTCGCCGCCGACGAAAGTTTCCGCAGCGATCAGCAAATCTCCTGATCCCCAGGCGCGGCCCGCGGGCATCGTTGCGGATGCGTGGCCGTCGAGTCCCGCCGTCATGCCCCAGCTCGGCTCGAGCGCAAGACGCGCGGCCCCCGAGGTGGAGTCGTAGACAGCGGATACGTAATACCACTGGCCGGCACGGACGGTCTGGTCGACGGACACCGACGCCGAACCCAGGCGCAGCGTCAGTCGACCGTCCTCAAGGCGCAGGGCAAAGCCGTCACCATCTCCTTTGGAGACAAGTGTTTGAACGGCCTTGTGGGGAAGAGTCGGGCAGATCCACATCTGAAGCGTGAAGTCTCGCGCTTCGTCCAACGCCGGACTACTTGATGCCCGCAAAAACGAACCAGGCCGCAGCTTCTGCAGGCCACCCTCGTACTCGCCATCCAGCGTACTTGCGACAGTTTCGTCTTTGTAGCCCGGTCCGGCCGGGTTCGTGTCGCCGTGGATGAGCCGGACCAGCTGGGCCGAAAAGCGTCCGGGCTCAGAGCTCACCATGAAGGTGATCGCTGCTCCCGGCTCGACACTCAACTTGTCCGCGTATCCGACAACCTTCATGCTGTTCCTCCGCTGGCTTGCTAGCTGGCCTACGGGCCCGGGCCGGGACCGTACTAATTTTCACATTGCGGGCGACGTCGTTCATTAGGTCCCGAAGATGAACTTCGAATCTGGCGCATGCCCCGGACGACGAGCAATCCCCCTCATGTAATCTATGTGGCGTGAACCACTGACGGATTGTCAACATCTCTTGTACGCTCGGGTTTAGGTATCGGCCAGGTCTGCTGGGGGGTTTGCCGAACTGGTGACGACTAATTTTCGATCTTGCTTCTCAAGTACACCGCATTGATTCCGCTGGATCGGACCGGCAACCCGACCCCGTAAACCGCTCCTGCGGCGCCCAATGTGCAATAGTTCGATGGCAAGGCACCAACAGTTATCCGAAGTCGATTTCACAGCATTCAGAATCGGACAACTCGGATCGCAGTTGCTAATTCTCTGCGAACCAGTAATCCAGTTTTCCCCTCCTTTGGGATAAAAAACTCACCCATTCGGATTGAACCGACTCGGAGACTTCAGACTTGTGTTGAGACCGTAGGGTGCGAGTCGCGTGCGCGGTGGCGTTGATTTCGACGTGTTCAGATTGCTTGCTGGCGTCGCAGCGTGGTCCGGCAGTTGAGGTTGACTCGCAGGATAGGTGTAGAAGATGGCGATCCGTAGCGCTGAGTGCATCTGGAGCCGCGACCCTGAGGGCATCACTGATCCGTGCATAAAAAACAACGGCTGTCATGCCGAAGTTGGGCAAGGTCTCTTCGGTAGGGGCCCCTCCGTATGGCGCCCATCGAAGAGCAAATTCGATCATTTCTGCGATGTATCGATCTTCCATCGTTGTGCTCACTTTCTATCGAGGTGCGGCCCGGGTTCGCGTCCTAGCAACCTCGGTCGTGACAGCACGAATCACTGTTGATGTCGGCACATGGCCCCCGAGCAGCTTGCCGCCACATCGCACAATGCTCATTCGTGCAGATCGGTCGATATGAATGTGCTTCAGGTCGGTCCTACTCTTGATGCTGCCGTTTGCCAGCGTTGGTGAGCGCACGCAGCGACCTGACTGCGACCGATATGGCACTCAAGGACGGATGTGACTCGACGCACACTTGAGCTACGGACCGGCGTGCCCGTACCGAGAGGTGGTTGGTCGAGGCTTCCCACTCCTCGAAGAGCTCCTGCAACGTGTGATTCGTTAGCGCATCGGTACTTCGCGTGGATGGGACACTGCGGGTTAACTCGCTCAGTACGCCGTAGAGATCTTCGCGCAACGCCGTCCGGGCCAGCCTGTCCCATTGGTCCGGTCGCGGCAGCAAACTGACTCGGGTCAGTAGGTAGTCGACGCGAAACTGTTCAGAGATGTAGTGGTACAGAACGGCTGTGTGGTCATCTGGTAGCAGAAGATCGTCTGCTATCTCCATGATGTCCAACAGGACGTAGCCGTCCAGATAAGCAGCTGCGGTTTTCGCCAGGTCCGGGGTCGAACCCATAGCTTCGAAGGCGAGCACATTGCGGTCGAATCGGGCTCTTTCTTCTCCCACGAGACGCGCGGGTTCGTCCGGCCAGAGCGCCGCTATTCTGGTCTTCGTCCTGCTGACAACAGTCTCCAGCGAGAAGCCTGATGGGTAGCGATTAAGGAACCAGCGGGCGGCGCGGTCGAGGAGTCGTTGTCCCTCGTGGCGAATAGAGGCAGTCAGTAGTGGCGGCAGTGTCGACTCGACGGACTTGAGCCTTTGCCTGAATTCCCTGTGTCCGAAGACGTCGATTGCGGCGATATATGCCTTGACGACCAGGTCGACCCGAGCTTCGGTTTCTTCGACGGCGCGGTACACCGCTGTTATGCCAGCAAAGTTGATGACGTCATTGGCGATCTGGTTGACCACGATCTCGCGGCCCAGGGGATGGTCCATGATAGCGGTAGGCATGACCTCGCCGAGGTGCGCTGGGAAGTAGCCGCGCAGGGTTACAGTGAAGGCGGGATCGCAGCACACGTCGGTTTCTGCCAGTGCGTTCTTCAGGTAATTCTTGGCACTGGCCATGAGGACAGCAAGTTCGGGGCGTACCAATCCCAGCCCTGTGCTTTCGCGTTGAGCCAGTTCTGATTCGGTGGGCAGTGTGTCAAGTGTTCGATGCAAGTAGCCGGTTTCGGTCAAGTGATGCATCAACCGGCGGTGCAAGGGAAGATTTTCAGATGCGCGGTGCACTTCCATGGTGAGCAGGACGTTCTGGTCGTAGTTATGACTGAGGACAGCTGCGGCTACGTCGCCAGTCATGTCACTGAGAAGATCGTCCGTCCCGTCGGAGGTTCGGGTTTCGCCGGTGATGCCGGAGCTGAGTGCAATTTTGATGTTGACTTCGTAGTCACTGGTGTCGACTCCGGCTGAGTTGTCGACGGCATCGGTGTTGACGTGGATCCCTGCAAGAGCCGCTTGAATTCGTGCTGCCTGGGTCAAGCCCAAGTTGCCGCCTTCGCCGATCGCACGCACTCGCAATTGACCCGCGTCAATACGAACTCCGTCGTTGCTCCGGTCTCCTACCTCTGAATGAGACTCGGGGCCGGCCTTCACGTATGTTCCGATTCCGCCGTTCCAAAGCAGATCGGCGGGGCTCGACAGAATGGCACGGATGAGCTCGGCTGGGGTTAACGAAGTAATGGTCGGAGTCAGGCCCAGGGCGGCTGTTGCCTGGTGTGAAAGCGGTACGGATTTGGCCGTGCGCTCAGCTACTAGTCCACCCTTGCTAAGAAGGCCGCGGTTGTAGTCGGCCCAAGACGAGCGCGGCAACGATGCCAGGCGCTGGCGTTCGGCGAAAGCCTCGCGAACGGGCGGATTCGGGTCGATGAAAATGTGACGGTGATCGAACGCGGCAACGAGCCGCAGGTGCGGTGATAGGAGCATGCCGTTGCCGAAGACGTCGCCGCTCATGTCGCCGATACCAATCGCCGTGAACTGGTCACGGCTTGGATCGATACCTAGTTCGAGTAAGTGGCGCTCTACCGACACCCAGGCACCGCGAGCGGTGATGCCCATCGCTTTGTGATCGTAGCCGCGGGATCCACCGGACGCGAAGGCGTCGTCGAGCCAAAAGCCGTAGGCGCGAGCGACCTCGTTCGCATAATCGGAAAATGTTGCTGTGCCCTTGTCGGCCGCCACAACGAGGTATGGGTCATCTTCGTCGTGACGTACGACGCGAGGCGGGCCGACTATCGCGGTGTCGACGCGGTTGTCGGTGACATCGAGAAGGCCTGCGACGAACTGTTTGTAAGCTTCCCGTCCTTCGTTGATCCACTCGTCCCGGTTGGCGACCGGTGGTAGCCGTTTAGGTAGGTAGGCGCCTTTAGCTCCGGTGGGGACGATCACTGCGTTCTTAGCCACCTGAGCTTTGGCCAGTGCGAGCACTTCGGTGCGGAAGTCTTCTCGTCTGTCGCTCCACCGAATGCCACCGCGTGCAACTTTGCCAAAGCGCATGTGCACGCCTTCGACACGAGGGCTGTATACCCAGATTTCAGCGGCGGGTGCCGGCTGAGGTAGGCCGGGTATCCGCGATGGTTCGATCTTGAAGCTGACCCGTGACGGAACAGTGCAGCCGTCGGTCAGTTGGAACGCGTTGGTTCGGACGGTGGCTTTGATGATCGCCAGTACCGATCGCAGTATGCGGTCCTCATCGAGACTAGCGACGTTGTCGAGACCGTCGACGAAATGTCCGGTGTGGGCTTCCTCGTTGTGTTTCCTGGTTGTCGACACGAGACCGCTGTGGAGATCCGGGTCGAACCGTTCTTCGAAGATGCGGATGACCAATGCGCTTAACCTGGGGTGCGACGCCAGCACATCGCAGATGTACTGCAGCGAGAACGCAGCTTGGGTCTGACGCAGGTAGGCCGCGATCGCGCGCAGCCAGGTCACTTGTCGCCACGTCAGTCCGGCGGTCAGTACCAGAGCGTTCAACGCATCGGACTCGCACTCTCCGGTCCACACCGCTCGGATGGCTTCGATGAAGTTCTCGTCCAGTTCGTGGCTATTACTGGTGGCTTCACTCCACTGCGTGGCGTCCCGCGACCGGACGCCGAGATCAATTTCGTAATTCGTGTTCTCGGGGGCCTCAATCTCGCCGGCCCGCTCGTCGATCACTTCGAGCCCGAATGCGGTGAACAGAGGTAGCAGGTCGGACAAGGTAGGAATGTAGCCGCTGAGAATTCGAACGCGAGCGCCATCGTGTCTCGATGAAGGTTCGCGGTAGAGCTTGATCTCGAACGGATCGGCGCCCCCATCGCGAGGTGTGAATGCCATGTCTGGATCCTTAGACCTTGACCAGTGCCGAGACGTCGGCCATGGAGCAGTTGGGTACCGAGTCGGCAACGCGAAGCAGGAAGTTGAGTTTTTCGATGCGTTCGCCGGATCGCGGAGCACCGTTCTTCTGGAACGGCACACCGAGTCCGACCGAAAGATCCATCACCACGTCGTCGATGACGCCACCCGAACGGCCCGACGGAATGGCCAGAAGACCACGGTCTTGCCCATAGGAGTAGCAGTCCAGCGCTTCCGAGATCGTTCCGACCTGATTTGGCTTGAGAATGAACCCGTCTACCGCAGAGAGCTCGACTGCCCGTTCGAGACGCTCACGGTTGGTGACGATCAGATCGTCGCCGAGAATGATCGTCTTGGGAATTTCGGCGACTGCCTGGGTGTATCCGTCCCAATCATCCTCGTCGAGAAGGTCTTCAACGAAGACGAGCGGGAACTCCTCGGAGAGCTGGCGGGTGTAGTCGATCAGTTCGGCCGAGGACACCCGTCGACCGTTGAGCTCGTACGTGTGGGCGGTCTTGTCGTACATCTCCGACGATGCGCAGTCCAATGCGAATGCCATGATGTCGGAGCAACCGGCGCGATCAACCGCTTCTGCAAGTATCTGCAGCACTTCGCGCGGATCAGCGGACGGAGCTGCGTACCCGTAGGACGAGGCGACCTGGGGTTTATGGCCGATCTTTTCGGTGAGAAGTTGATCGAGAACCTTGAAGACCTTGACGCTTTTCTCGACGGCCTGTTCGATCGATTCGGCTTTATGCGGCATGACCAGGAACTCATTGAACGGTTGGGTCAGGTCGCCGTACCGGCCGCCGTTGATCATGTTGAAACTTGGCACCGGGACGGTACTGACCGGTGGAAGCCCCATCAGATCCGCCACGTAGGTATAGGTCGGCACGCCGGCGGCGGCGGCGGTGGCGCGCAGCAGGGCGATCGATGTGGAGTAGATGGCGTTGCTGCCGAGTTTGCTCTTGTCCGACGTGCCGTCGAGGTCAATCATCTTCTGATCGAGCACTCGCAGGTCGAGTTCGGCACCTACAAGCGCGGGCGCGATGTGGTCGGTCACCGATGCCACGGCGTGGTGCACGCTCAGCCCGTCGTATTCGGCGGGATTTCCATCACGCAGGACGAACGCTTCGTGCACTCCCACCGAGCTGCCCGTGGGTGCTGCGCCGAGCCCGACGTGTCCGGTGTCGGTGCGAATTTCCACCTCGACCAAGGGGCGGGTCTTGGTATCGAGTAGTTGGCGGGCGATGACAGATGTGATCTTCATGGCGTTTGTCTCCGGGGTTGCATCACGCGTCGAGCGGGGGAACGTACAGGATGTTGAGGTCGCACAGATTGGTGCCGGTATTGCCGGTGATCACCGCATCGCCGAGCGCGGTTAACGCTTCGTGTGTGGCGTGCCCACGCAGTGCCGCGTGCAGATTGACGCCGGCCTCGCGAGCGCGGGCGTAGCTGGTCGAGTCGCAGAGACCGCCTGCAGCCGAGGTCGTTCCGTCGGTTCCCTCGGAATCGATGGAGAGCATCGCCGCACCCGGGGTGCTCGCCGCGGCAATCGCGAAGGCCGCAACGAGTTCGTGTCCTGGCCCGCCGCTGCCGGTGATGAGGCTGTTGTCGAGGATTTCGGTGGTGGTCTCGCCCGCCGACACGAGTACACACGGGGCGGCGATCGGGTTGCCACTGGCCTGGATCTCGCGTGCGATGGACGCGAAGAACGTTCCAGTGTCCTTGCTTTCACCTTCGAGGAATGAACTGACGATCATCGCCGGCAGACCCAGTTCCGCGGCAGCTTCCTTGGCGTATCTCACCGAGTCGGGAAGGGTGTTCAGTAGGAAATAAGTGTTGCGAGGAAAGGACTTCGGGGTTTCTCCCTCATCTCCGACGTTCGTCAGGTATGTCACGATGCTGGCCGGCAAGCGATCGGCGAGGTCGTAGTTCTCGATCACAGCCCGGGCGTCGGCGAGTGTCGTGCGATCCGGACCGATGGGGGTGGACGCGTAGTTGGCGTACGGGACACCGATATCTGTGGTCGGTGGTGTGCCGATGGCGTCGGAGATTCCGAATCCGATGAGTTCTGCCCCGACAGCGTCGATTCGTTTGGCGAGCATCCCGCCGTTCATTTGTGAGATGTGGCGACGGATCGCGTTGATCTCGTAAATGCCCGCGCCGCTCTTGAGCAGGACGTCGGTGGCGTCCATTTCGTCTTGCAACGTGATGCCGTCGATCGGGCAGCTCATCAAGGCCGACGAGCCGCCGGAGATGACGGCAATGAACAGATCGTCCGGGCCGGAGGAATCGACCAGATCCAAGATTTCACGTGAGGCCTGGTAGCCAACCTCATTCGGGATCGGGTGTCCCCCGACATGCACCGTGGTTCGATTGAATCGGTCGGTTTCCTCGGCCACCTTGACGATGGCGATGCCGTGGGTGAGGCGGTCACCCAAGACTTCGTCGACCGCCATGGCCATGTGGTTGCAGGCTTTTCCAGCCCCGAGGAGGTACACGTTTCGTTTGGTGGACAAATCCCAGGTACGAGTACCGATGGTGAGGATGTCACCGTCGAGACGCATGATGGACTTGATGCGTTCGTAACCGTCCAGTCGCGCCAGCACTCGGTCGGTGACCGACAAGACGATCTTTCGCGATTGAGTGTCGCCGAGGCCGACGAGATGGTCGAGATTCCTGATTTTGCTCATCCGTTGAACCCTTTCGTGAACAGGAAGCATCGGAACGCGGTCGTGCTCACCCACCGAGAGGGCTCTCACGCGTTCGATTGGAATGTGTGGGGCGGTTCGTACCGTCCCCGGCGCGCGGTTGTTGACTCAAAGTCGTCACCCGCAGTACAGAGCCGAAACCGGCCGAGCCAGTGAACGGTGTGGGTTTCGGTCTTTTCGGATAGCTGAGCGGAGTGGCTATGTCGGTGATGGGTCGACAGGGAAACGAATGAGCTCGATGGTCTGTGCGTGTTCCCGCTCGGAATGGGGCACTGCTGTCGATCTGAATCTGTCGAAACGCAGATCGCTTGCGGTCGTCTGTGATGCGCGACTTGGCGATTAGGTCGGCAGGTCAGTCCACGTAGGGCGACTCCCACAGGTTCAGTTCGGTGCCCACGCCCTTTTCTTGCGCAGTGCGGTAGATCTCGTATCCCCACGACAGGTCGAAGACCGACATCCCGCATGCGATGAACACGATGCGCTCGTCCTCGTCGCCGCGTCCGGGTGCGGTTCCGCGGATGACGGAGCCGAGATCGGCGAACTCGGTGAGGGGCGGTAGGACGGCGTCGTCGACCAGGCGGTAGAGCGGGCCACCGATGATGCCGTTGTACGCCGCCTGCTTGTCCGGAGACGCCACCGCTTCTTCGACGTAAGCCTCGTGCAGAGGTACGTGGTCGAGTACGACCCGGTTTTCTGTCCAGAACGCATCGTCCGGTGAGATCGGTCCCGAAATCAGGATGGTGGCGCCGACGGCGAACCACGAATTTTCTACGACCAGGGGCTTGACGCGAGAGGCGGCGACGCTGACGACATCGGCGGTCTGGACTGCAGTCTGTAGGTCGAGTTCAGCGACGGCTTCGACGCCGAACTCATTGCCCGCCCACTCTGCAAATCCGGTTGCTGTCTCCGCGAACAAGTCGTAGCAGTAGACCTTTTCCAGTTTCGGGAGCTGGCTGGCGATACCGCGCAGGCACGCGCGGTTGATCGGGCCGCAGCCGAGGATGGCAACGGTCCGCGAATCGGTACGGGCAAGATGTCGGGAGGCAACACCTGGAACCGCACCGGTACGCGCAGAGCTGAGCAGGTTGGCCGACATCAAAGCCAGCGGTTCGCCAGTGTCCTTGTCGTTGAGCATCAAGGTCAGCACTGAGCGCGGCAGGCCCTTGGCTGCGTTGGCGTGATTCGATCCGTACCACTTGTTGCCGCACACGTCGAACCGACCTCCCAAGTAGCCGGGCATCGCGACGAATCGGCGGTCGGGGCCGGCGACCGGCATGTTCGGGAACGAACTCGATTTAGGAAAGACCACGCCCATGCCGTGGCTATTGTGGTTCGGCCCGCCCATCAAGTAGTCACCCGCAGCGAGAAGCTCGAAAGTCTCTTGTGAGACGTCTACGCAACGCGCGGCATCGAGCACTCCGGCGGCGATGCAGTCGGGTTCGGACAGGTATAGAAAATTGGTCGCTTTTCCCATGCGGGGGACTCCTCGAAAGATGGTCGAGTCGGCGTTAGCAGCAATCCGACCAGTGGTCTGAGCGTCCCGAGACACCGTTGGCTCGGGACGCATCCAATCCTCATCGACTACCAGCGTTCGGTCCAGCGCACGTTTCTCGCCTATAATCATCGGTATCTTCGATTGGTTGGGGCTGAGATGCTGAATCTGCACCGCATGAGGTTGTTGGTCGAGCTGAGTCGACGTGGAACGATCGGACAGGTCGCCGAAGCGTTGTCGTTCAGCGCATCAACCGTCAGCCAACAGCTGGGCCAACTCGAAAACGAAGCAGGCGTACCGC